>AUZY01001042.1_pt1 | contig 27747 bp, 25 predicted proteins | sample 49821 | NCBI WGS metagenome assembly AUZY01 (sample SAMN02954279, study PRJNA193664) | mine drainage metagenome | biome: terrestrial; feature: abandoned Hg mine; material: sediment; isolation source: lowermost (B1B) sediment-attached strata from acid streamer/mats thriving at... | place: Spain ...
GAAGGATGTGACTGTCATGCGTTCTCCACGCGACTACCTGTTTTGTTTTTTTGAATGCGCACTGCTTGCTTTTCTCGCAGGGTGCAGCCAGCAGGCGAGCCTCAAGCTTCCTGGATATCTCTATATGGGAATCGGACCGCATATCGTCCGCTTGAATCTTGCAACACAGCAGCAGAAAAATATATTTACACTTCCTGCGCCACTCAAAGTGGACGTTTTGTCCAAGATCTCCAATCAGCAGATTTTGGTGAGTACCTACCCTATTCACACTATCGGGATTTTGAATCTCAAAACCAGGCACTGGACCAAGCTGCGCTCCGGATGGAAGGCAGTTGATTTTCCGAAACTCGGTGTTTTTGTCTTTTACGCTCCAGTCAAACCCGGTTACTATGCGCAGGAGCTCTATTGGGCCACCGTCAAACATCCTGCACGAAGACACCAAATTGATCCGGGCCCGTTTCCGATTCAGGTACCGGTCGTTCCAATTGCTCCGAACAGGTTTGTTTATACAAGTTGGCGCAAGAAGCAGATCCAGCGCCTTTGGTCCTATGACCTCACACGTGCCCGATTCCATGCGCTTCCAATCACGGGTGCATACCCTGAACTTGATCTCGGGAATCACACTCTTCTTTGTGCTCAGATTGGCGTCAGCGCCCGCCCCTATTTTCTGTTTCAGATTGGTTCCAAGGCATCTTCTATCAAAAAGCTTCGCCTTGAGTCGTGGTACACCCCTGTGCGACACATTCAGGCCATCCACAGTCTCATGGTGGGTCGGTCAACATCCAGCCTGTTCGTGTCTTCTACCCACCGCTGGACGCTTTCCGTCTACCATCTTCAATCAGGCAAGAACGTGCTGCTCAGCCACCGGACGGAAGTCGGACTGGATTCGGTGGTTTGGCTGAGACACCGCCCGTGAATCACCCGGTGCTGAAAAAACCCTTCTGGGGGCGTATTTTGGCCTGCCTGTTTTACGATGGGCTGCTGATTCTGGCATTCTGGCTGCTCGGAACGTTCCTGCTGGCGCTACTGGTCAACCCGGAGCATCATGATCTTGATAACGGTATCACAGACAAGCTGCTTTACTGGATTTTTTTATTGGGGTTGCCTTGGCTGTTCCTGACCTGGTTCTGGATACATGGAGGCCAGACGCTCGGCATGAAGGCTTGGCGGCTCCGCCTGCAAGACCATCAAGGTCAGGCGGTCCGATTAGGCGCAGCCTCAATACGTTTTGCCGTAGCTTGTATTGAATGGTTGGCGATCGGTATCCTGCTCCTGCCGCTATTTTGGCTGATCGTATCGGTTGCACATGACTGGAGCATGGCACTGACGGCATATCTGACCGGGTGGATCGTAGTTGTCTTCCTCACCTTTGCATGGAGCAGCCAGCTCAAACATGGAAGTCTCCATGATCACCTTTCGAAAACGCAGCTTATCCAGTATTGATGGATCTCTCAGGTGCACCCCTCCCCTCACAGCCATACAAACAAGTCAGCCACGTGAATGTCCAGGGCATCACTTGCAGATTTCTGATTGCATGCGATTTCAACCAGACCCAACGAGTTGACATACCAAAACGCGGTTCCGTAGACCGCCTCTCCAAAGGTTGTGCGATAAGCTAACGTATGTGGGCCGATCCGAAGTGATCGATTGTGATTGACCTCTTCCCCCATCCATCCCGTTATGGCGTTCCCATACCGGTCGATATGGATCACCTCCTGGATCTGCTGAGGCCAGTCGGAACCCACGATTGGCTGCGTAAAGGGTTCCAAATCCGATTCAGGCCTCGATTCAGGATCCACAAGCAGGCGAAGGGCCCAGGGAACAAAGAGATCACGGCCATGAAAACTTGCAGAAAGCGGTCGCGCACTGATCGCATCCAACCGGTAAACCCGGCCTGGAAACTGGCGCACAATCTGTGAAAACAGGCCATTGTCGGGCCCTATCAAGCTGAGTTTTTCACCTCGAATCAGAATCGGCGCTCGCGCCGTTCCAACACCTGGGTCAACCACCCCAACAACAACTGCAGGTACGGTGAGAAAGGGGCCCAACGCAGCCAAAAGATAAGCTGCCGAACGCGGCTTGCACGGTTCGAGTTCATGACAGAGATCAACCGTCTGGATTCGGGGCAGATGCGGTGCAATGATTCCATGAAGTTGTCCGACATAGAGGCTGCCAACTCCAAAATCAGTATAGAGATACAGAATCGGATGCACAATCAGGTCTGTCGTCATGAGCACCAGTGGGCAATGAAATCCGTATACGTCATCTCTGGATGACGTATACGCGTAGCATAGACTTGGCCGCTCAGGTGAAGAGTGTCGCGCACGCGTAATGCGCCTGCAAGAATGCTGTATGGATGAATTCGAAAACTTGTCTGGTTGACGGCAAATCTGATGCGGGCTTCAACATGGAGAGGCGAAAGATCATAAGTCAGCGGAAAATCATGCGTCCAGAGAACTCCGTGCAGACTGATGCGGATCAGCCAGTGGGTGCCCGGGATGTCTCCATTCGAGACGGACAGGATGACATTGGGATAACGTCTGGCGTTCAGCGATTCAAGCATGTGGCGACGAGTGGCCTGAGTTTCGACCCGGTTGATCGGCGCCTGGAACCCTGGTCCGGCCAGTCTCCGCAGGGTGGGAGCATCGACTCTCATGGACTGGAGTGGGAAACAGAGCCACCCTTGTCCCTGTTTTCCATGGGTCATCCAGATGCCCTGTTCATGCACAGCTTCGATGACGTGATTATGCCCAAACGAAGCCAGTACGCCGCCACGATAGGCATCGATCAGTATGCGTGTCCGGTATGGATCCAATCTGTAAATTGACCAACCATGGGCCAAATCTCTCTGAACAGCACGAAAAATGTATTTACGGGTCAGGAGCGTCGAGTGTGCAACACCTTGGACCAGATGTGGAGTGCTGCAGGAGGCCAACCCGAACCCCAGAAAAACTACTATGGCAAGTTCGATGCTCAGTCGGTGGGTGTTCCCGAGCTGAATCATTGTTCAAGGACTCTGCACCAATCGGACGTGGAACTGGATTGCAACCCGCATCCCAATAACCGAATTCGTTCGCCAGGATCCGGTCCCAATATCGAAGTCCGTACGTGTGACATTGGCCTTGCCGGCAAGTTCAAGCTGTTTGGGTCCGGCCGGGATCAGATGAAACCGGATTGAAACGGGATGGCTGACCCCCTTGAGCTCCAACACCCCAAGTGCCTGATAGCCCCCATTGGTTCCCGTTTTCTTGAAGCGCATGCTTGAAAAGCGTGCCTGCACGAACCGCCGCATGTCAAACCACACACGGCTTCGCGCTGCATGTGCAAGTAATGGACTGCGAAACTGCAGCGAGCGAATATCTACCTTCACGTTGAGCAATCGGGGCACGGCATGAACCATGGCAAGCTGAACATGGAATATTTTGAACTGCCCGGGTACGGGAGTCGACTCCCAGCGTGCGATAATAGTCAGGTTACTACCCTGAGCAACGCTATGCCAAAGGGTGCGCGCGTGACCAGTTGCAGCCGTGAAGATGGCCAATGCTACGATCTGCAGGAGATTGCGAGTGAGAAATCTAGACATGTTGGCTGTTTTCAGGGATGCGAACAAAAGGGAGCATCCGTTTCAGGGTCACATCCCGCTTGAGCCAGTGGTGGCGCACAACGGCCAGAATATGAATCACGAGAAGGCTGATGAGAACCCATCCGAGCAAGATATGAATTCCAATCATGATTCCCGTCAACGGACGGCTGGGCGCAAGCAGGGCTGGTAGCCGCATCCAGCCGAATACCCTGAAAGGCACACCGGCCGCCGAGTTCAAAAACCAGCCAGAGATCGGCAAAATGATCAATACCGCGTAAAGCAGGCCGTGCACGGTTTCGGCTGCAACACGCTCCCAGCGTGGCATGGTGACTGGAAACTGTGGTCGTGGATTGAATAGACGCCAGATCAGTCGCATGACCACGAGTAACAAAATGACGATACCAAGGGATTTATGCCAGATAAACAGGTACAGCTTGGTTGGTGTCAGTGGCCAGGCCACTGACAGCCATCCCAGTGCAAGCTGAACAAATATCAGAGTGGCCACGGACCAATGAAAGGCTTTCGCCATCACCCCCCAGTTCAATGAATCATTGCGAAAAGGCATCTATCCGGTTTGTTCACTCAGTGGGTTCGATAGATTAACATGCTTGTGACCAGAATGAATGCCGTGAGCGGTGCGAAGGCAATCAAGACTGGTTCAAGATGGAACGCATCGCCCATATTGGCAACCACATTGCCCAGAAAGTAGTAGAGAAGACCCGTGCCCACTCCAATGAACAGCCGATAACCAAAGCGATAGTTCCGTATGGACCCGAAGAGAAAGGGGAGCGAGAAAATGATCATCATGGGTATGGAACAGAAATCTGCGATCTTCTTCCAGAAGGCCACTTCATACTGTTCGGCACTCAAATGGTTGCGATGAAGATACCGGATATATTGCCATAGCCCAAATGAAGAAAGATTGCCTGGATCGACAATCAGAACCTTGAACAGGTCCGGACTGAGCAGCCTGGGCCATCGGGCTTGTGAAATATGACGCAAATCCAGCTTCTGCTTTCCGAACCGGGTTTCATTCAGATCCTGAAGTATCCAGTGTCGTTTTTTGAAATCCGCCCGTATGGCGTAACCCACTGCAGAAAGTCCCTGGTTTGGGGATTTCTGAAGCCTGAACACATGAATCCCATCAAAGCTCCGATGCCTCCCCAAGCGGGCAACATTTACAACCAGGTTCCCATCGCGTGCCCAGAGTCCGAAGGGACCAAGCAGAGCCGCTTCATGATAGAGGGCCAGTGCCCGTTCGCTTTCTGCGTATCGTTTGGTGGGTGGAGCAATATATTCAGCAAGTATGGCGAATATGATCAGCAGGACAATGCCTCCGAAAAGAAGCGAACGTGCCAGCCGGGCTATTGAGACCCCCGTCGCACGCAATACCATGAGTTCGTTGCTCTGAGCCAGCGTTCCGAGTGCCATGAGTGTTCCAATCAAAGTCGCAGCCGGAAAAATGTCGCTTGCCCATTCCGGTAGTGTCGATGCCGTGTAAATCACAGCTGTCGCGATCGTGTAATGCCCGGTTCCGACATTGTGGAGCTGGCTCACAAAGGTCATAAATCCGGACAAGACCATGAGCACGGCAATGGCAGCCAGAGTGCCCATGATCACAGTTTTTGCAAGATAACGGTCCAGTGTTTTCATGTGACGCGGTCACGTTTTGACCAGAAACGGAAGTCGACCTCGTACAACCGAGCCAGTAAAAAACCACCGATCGACAGAAATAAGGCATGAACCCACCAGATACCCACTTGAGGGGACACCAGCCCATGGGCAACCCAGACACGCGCAATCCCCAAAAGATTGGAATAAAGCAGGTAAAACAGAATGGCAGCGAAAATCGTCCATGCGCGGCCTTGCCGTGGAGCGGTCCGTGAAAGAGGCAGCGCCACGAAAATCAGGACAAACAAGCTGAGTGGCGCACTGATTCGCCACTGTAGTTCTGCCTGGTTACGAAGTGTGGGTTTGGCAAACAGAGCAGCCATGCTCTCTCCGTCGCGTGACTGGATGATGGGCCGTTCCGGATGCGCGATCTTCAGGTTGACCCCATATTGTGCGAACCGGATCCGGTCAAAATGAGTCGAATTGATCTCTCCTTGATAGCGATACCCGTTTTCCAGAACGAGCGTTCGGCTGTTCGTTTCGAAGCTCTTGATAAAGACCCCGGATTGGGCGGTGATGACGTTGATATGCTTATTTTTCTGGGATTCAATGAAGACTCCACGGATATGCCGTCCGTGGGGGCTGGTATAAGCTGCATAAAAGGTTGCGTGCAGGCTCGGAATTTGATGAAAGTGACCGCCTTGGAATAATCCGTAACGGGTCAGTTGATTCGAATCGGCTCGCAATTGAACCGATTCGCGTACCGACCAGGGCGCAATCCAGAACGACAGAACCGCAGTGATGACTGCAAAAACAAGACCCAGTGCCAGAAAAGGCCGATAGGTCTGTATCGGACTGATTCCGCAGGCCGAGATAGCCGACATTTCGTTATCCCGATACAGCCTGCCCAGTGTAAGAATCACGGCGATAAAAACAGAACCGGGAATGAGAATAACCAGATAGTTGAGAGTGCTGAGGCCAAGCAGCTGGAAGACAAGCTGACGTGGCAACTGGCCGGATGCAGCCTGGCCGATATAGCGTGCGAACCGGGTTGCGATCAGGATGAAGAGTAGTGTCAGTGTGACTCCACTCGTTGCGACGCCGGCCTCGCGGAATAAATAGCGATGGAAAACGCGTTTCATGATGAGGTGCAGGATGCGTTCCGGCCGGAAAGCAGGTCAACGATCAGGTAAACTATGTTTACCGACAGGGTCAAAGTGCTGAGTCTCATTCGAGGAGTCGCGCCCCATGCTTGCCATCAAACGCCTACAGTTTACGACGATTCGGCATAATCCCGAAACCATACTGGCTGATACCCTGGTGCTGGGTGTCTATGAGGGGCGTCATCTGACTGAACCTGCACAGCGTGTCGACCGGCTGGTTCAGCGGAAGCTGAGTGCGTTTCTGGCTGATCGGGCGTTCGAGGGACGCATGGGACAGATGATGTCTTTCATGGGATTCCCCGGTCTCAAGGCTCAGGAGATACTGATCATTGGCCTTGGTGTTCGCGATAAATGGAACCGTGCTCAGTTTCGTAAAGCACAGAGCACAGCCATGGAATATTCAGCTCGAACAGGCAGCCGAACAATCATCAACACGCTCACAGCAATCACAGAAGGTGACATTCCAGCAGCCTGGAGAATCCGGCATGCAGTTGAAGCAACCTACCAGGCGATCTACCGGTTTACTGAATGTCTCGGCAAAAACAGCAAGAAATCACATGCCCCTCGGCTTGAGCGAGTTCACTTCGTCCTGACTGATATAAAAATATCCGACGCCGATGCCCGCTCTGCAATTGCATCGGGATCGGCGATCGCGCAGGGAGTTTTCCTGTGCCGGAATCTCGCAAATCTTCCGCCTAATATTGCTACGCCAAGATTTTTGGCAGCAGAAGCACGCAAACTGGTACAAAGTGATCCGCGTTTCAAACTCAAAGTCTTGACTGAACGTGAACTGAAAAGAGGCGGTCTCAATGCGCTTATGGCTGTGAGTCAGGGCAGTCACGAACCACCACGGCTCATTGTGCTGGAATATCGTGGCCCGCGTTGCAGTCCCGGTAATCCCATTGCACTGATCGGGAAAGGAATTACGTTTGACTCGGGAGGAATATCGATCAAACCAGCCGCAGCAATGGATGAGATGAAGTTTGACATGTGCGGCGCTGCATCTGTGCTGGGCACCCTGAAAACTGTTTCCGAACTCAAGTTGCCCTTGCACATCGTGGGCGTTGTAGCCGCAGCAGAAAATATGCCAGGAGGTGGCGCAGTCAAACCGGCTGATATCGTCCAAACTCTGTCCGGGCAGACTGTTGAGATTCTGAATACGGATGCTGAAGGGCGCCTGGTACTCTGTGATGCGATGACCTACACGCAGAACCACTACCAGCCGCAAGTTATCATCGATGCTGCGACACTCACGGGAGCCTGTGTGGTCGCATTAGGACATCACCCGAGCGGACTATTTGCGAATAACGACACGCTAGCACAAGAACTGGAACATGCGGGCAAAGAAGCACTGGACCCCGTCTGGCGCCTGCCCTTGTGGGACGAGTATCAGGATTCTCTCAAAAGCAACTTTGCGGATTTTGCGAACGTGGGTGGACGTGATGCAGGTGCCATCACGGCAGCCTGCTTTCTCTGGCGTTTTGTGTCACGAGTGCCATGGGCACATCTGGATATCGCTGGCACGGCGTGGAAATCCGGTAATGAGAAGGGCGCAACGGGTCGGCCGGTTCCACTTTTGGCCCAATACCTGATGACACGCGCCGGCCGGAACTCTTGAATGCCACGAATTGATAATTATTACCTGACCCCTGGGCTACCTCAGGATTTAGACCGTTTTGCATGTAAGCTCATTGAGAAGGCATTTAAGCAGGGATACACGATAATAGCCCGTACACGGGACAAAACCCACAGTGAAGCGCTGGACCGCCTGCTCTGGACCTTTCGAGATCGAAGCTTCATCCCTCATGGCCAGGCATCGGAACCGGATAATCCTATCCTGATCGCGCATGAGGCTGTATTACAGGATGCCCTCCCCTACCGTCTATTGGTCCAGATTCATCCTGTCTCCCAGGAGACCAGCTTCGCAGCATACGAACGGATTGTCGAAATCATGGATGAAGCACACCGATTGAACCCAAATCATCAGGAACGCTTACAGCGATACCAGGCAGACGGATATGAAGTACATGAACATGACCAACATCTGACAGTATAAGAACCGGTCAATTTCGATCCAGGCAGTCAGGCAATGAATAGCGCGGCGACAATCCGGTCCACAGACTTTGCGGCATCGTCAACGACGTCTTACGTTTCCGGGTCAGTGCGGCATTTCGGAATGCACCAAAGCGATCATTACACGCCTTCAATCACTTTACTGATTGCCACGCTGCATGCCCGCATGATGCCGGAAACCGAATCTGGCCGTTTTTTTCTGGAGTAGCAGCACAATGAATGTGGATCTGCCCAAAGCGTACGAACCCCAGTTGGTTGAAAAGAAGATATACGCCTTTTGGCAATCGCTTGGCTTGTTTCAACCATCAAAAAATGGAACGCCATACTGCATCATGCTGCCCCCGCCCAATGTCACAGGAACATTGCATATGGGTCATGCATTCCAGGACACATTGATGGATATCCTGATACGTCATGCTCGCATGAAAGGCCGCAGGGTGCTTTGGCAGGTTGGAACGGATCATGCGGGTATTGCAACACAGATTGTTGTGGAACGAGAACTGCAAAAAAAAGGCATCCAGCGGGGAAGCCTTGGAAGAGATGAGTTTGTCAAGCGCGTCTGGGAATGGAAGGAGCAATCAGGTCAAACCATCATCGATCAGATGATGCGGCTAGGCTGCTCTGCAGACTGGTCAAGACAGCGGTTCACGTTGGACCCTGGAATGAGCCATGCAGTTAGTGAAGCGTTTATCCGCCTTTTTAAGAATGGAAAGATTTATCGTGGTCGACGTCTCGTCAATTGGGATCCGGTTCTTGAAACCGCTCTCTCGGATCTGGAAGTGCGATCTGAGAACGAAGATGGCTTTCTCTGGTATATCCGCTATCTCCGTTCAGACGGAAAACCGCCTCTGGTTGTTGCAACGACTCGCCCAGAAACAATATTCGGAGATGTTGCTGTTGCCGTTCACCCTGATGACCCGCGTTACCGTGAGTTGCATGGGAAACTGGTCCGCTTGCCAATCACCAACCGGGCCATACCGGTCATTCCGGATCCGTTTGTCGATGCAGGCTTCGGTTCAGGTTGCGTGAAAATTACTCCTGCACATGATTTTCATGATTTTGAGGTCTGGGAACGGCTACATGAAAAATACAAACTGCCTCTTTTCAGGATCCTGGATGAAACAGGACATCTGCAGGATCCTGCAATAGACCGTCAGCCCAATGGAAGCAGTCTGGTCTGGCTGCCCCCTGGTATGGACTGGAATGCGCCCGAACTGGGATCCGGGAAGCTGATTCCACAAGAGTTTCTGGGACTGGATCGCATGCAAATACGACAGACAGTCATTGAGCGGCTGACAGCAGAACAGCTGATTGAGAAAATTGAACCGCATCAACTGGCCATCCCCCGGGGTGACCGTTCAGGTGCTGTTCTTGAGCCGATGCTGACTGAACAGTGGTATATGAGAACCCAGGAGGTTGCCCAGCATGCAATCCACGCGGTTGAATGCGGGAAAATCAAGTTTGTCCCCGAACACTGGACCAAAACCTATTTCGACTGGATGCACAATATCCAGGACTGGTGCATCAGCCGTCAGCTTTGGTGGGGGCACCGAATACCGGCATGGTCCACACCTGAAGGTCATTGGTACGTCGGAACAAGCGAAGATGAAGTCCGGACAGAATACAAACTGGATCCAACTATAGAGCTGAATCAGGATCAGGACGTTCTGGATACCTGGTTTTCATCTGCATTATGGCCATTTTCAACCCTTGGATGGCCAAATGATTCCACCGATTTTGAATCTTTCTACCCGACGGAAGTATTAGTCACCGGCTTCGACATCATTTTTTTCTGGGTGGCACGGATGATCATGATGAGCCTGTATTTTCAGAATGATGTTCCCTTCAGAACTGTATACGTGCATGCACTCGTGCGAGATGCAGAAGGCCAGAAAATGTCGAAATCAAAGGGCAATGTACTCGATCCACTCGACCTTATTGACGGCATCGGTCTTGAAGCGCTGATCAAGAAACGGACACAGGGTCTACTGCTTTCCCATCAAACCAAGACGATCGAACGGGCAACGAAAAACGAATACCCGCAGGGGATACCTGCCTTTGGAACTGATGCGTTACGGTTCACATTTGCTGTAATGGCTTCCCCTGGACGGGATATTCGCTTTAGCCTCAACCGGATTGCGGGTTATCGAAACTTCTGCAACAAGCTCTGGAACGCAGGCAGGTTCATTTGCCATCATATCACGAGCGGTGTTGATGCAACCCATCTCAACCTGTCTGGTTCAACAACATGGGATCGATGGATCATTTCGCGGTTCGAGACCGCCGCGGCCAGTGCGGAAACTGCTCTTCAAGAATATCGGTTCGATGAACTGGCAAATATTCTTTACGATTTTACTTGGAACGAATTTTGTGGGTGGTATCTAGAGACCGCTAAGGTCGTTTTTTCCGAAACTGACTCCGACTCAGAGCACAAACGTACCTCCACCCGGGCGACTCTGGTTTTTTTGTATGACAGGCTTCTCTGTCTGTTGCATCCGGTCATTCCATTTGTCACGGAGGAGTTATGGCAGCAGTTTTCAGTGTTCTGCAAGCGTACCTCTCCTTCGATCATGACGGCACCTTACCCTTGTGCAGATCGGCAACGCATGGATCCGACTATTGAACAAAGAATCCGATACATCCAGGAAATCATCATGGCCATCAGGCGGTTACGGTCAATGTACGGCATTCCTGATGGTCGTCACATCCGTGCAACCATGTCCGTCACCCATGCTGCTGAAGACATACGTGCGTTCATACATAGCGAAGCGGGCACAATCAGAACACTTGCTCATCTCGAGTCACTCGACGAGCTGGCCGAAACTCAATCGATAGGGAAAGGTTTTGCACCTATCGTGACATCTGCTGCAACATTCTGGATTCCACTGGTTGAATACATTGATCTTGAGAAAGAACGGGCACGTGTTACGAAAGATCTTCATTCCAATCAAGTGAAACTGGACAGTCTCAAGGCCCGTCTTGGAAATACCGGTTTTCTTGATCACGCACCGGCTGAGCTCATTCAGATGGAACACGGGCGTCTCGAAGCGCTTGAGCTTCACTGCAGTGAACTCGAGAAACAGCTTGAAGTGTTACAAACTCTACTGACTCATGTATAACTCAAAAGTAATGAGTTCTCGATTGGTTGTGTGGAATTGGGAACTTGCTCTGGCATAGTTGAACACGCAAGATTGACAACATCTGATGCCATGCGCCTCAGCAACAGAGGGATCATTTCGCAAGGCGCCCAGAATTCGTATATGCAGCTTGTCATCGCAGTCCATATACACATTAAGGGCAGGCCATCCAGGGTCGAAAGGCTGATCAGGAGATTCTTGGGATCAACGCTCCAAAGCACTGCCTAGACATGCACTAGGAGTAATGAATCATCACGAATACGGCGGTGTGTCCGGTGGTGGTGCGTCGAAAATATATCGAAAGATTACCGAAAGATTATGGTCGGGGTGAGAGGATTTGAACCTCCGACCACCTGCACCCCATGCAGGTGCGCTACCAGGCTGCGCTACACCCCGAAAAAGTTTTAATCTCGCAGCAACTTCAGCACCCCTTCCAGTTCAGTACGCAGCTGTTTCGCGATTTGTGTGCTATGTGTCATGTCCTGTTGTGCGTTGTCGCTGCCAAGCTGTTGCCGGGCACCACCAATCGTATAACCATGTTCATAAAGGAGACTTCTGATTTGACGGATGAGAATCAGATCCTGACGTTGATAATAACGCCGGTTTCCCTTCCGTTTGACCGGCTTGAGCTGCTGGAACTCCTGCTCCCAATAGCGCAGAACATGCGGCTTGACTGAACACAGATCGCTGACTTCACCGATGGTGAAGTAGCGTTTGGCCGGTATCGGCTGTAGATCTGCCTTATTCTCTGCTTCCAGCATAACCATCAACGCGAGTCCTCAATTTTTGACCTGGATGAAATGTGACCACGCGACGGGCTGAAATAGGTATTTCTTGACCCGTTTTCGGGTTGCGCCCAGGCCGTTGATTTTTATCCCGAAGATCAAAATTGCCAAAGCTTGATAAATGAACGCATTGCCCCAAAAGTAGCGCTTCCTTGATGGATGCGAAGAACAGTTCGACCAGCTCGCGTGACTCGCGTTTATTGATTCCCAGTTCATTGTTGAGCGTTTCTGCCAGCTGGGCTTTCGTCAACGCTGGTGCTTCATTTTCTGAGTTTACCACAGAACCTCCCCTCAACGATGTCAACTAATTTTGCACAAAGATCATTGACTGCCTTTTCGGTTAGTGTGCTATCTTGATCTCGAAAGAGCAAGCTGAAAGCAAGACTTCTGAATCCCGCATCCAGTGTCGGCCCGGCATAAAGGTCAAACAGTTTGATTTCCTTGAGCAGTGGCCGACCATTCTCCAGTAAGGCCTGATGAATTTCATGAAATGGAACGGTTTCAGGGACGATAAACGCGAGATCACGGCGAACCGCGGGAAACTTTGCAACTGGCTTATATTCTACTTTAGCAAAGTGCTCTAAGTCAATCACATTCAAGGACCAGAGGTAGGTTTTCCCACGTATTTCCCAGCGTTTCTGAAGCCCCGGGTGCACTGCGCCCAGGACCCCCAGATGGTGTCCTTTCAAAGTAATGATGGCGGATTCAGCGGGATCCAACATTGGCACATGAAGTGACTCAAAGTGCAGTCCTTCACGAATAGGCTCGAGAAGCAATTCGACATCCGCCTTGACATCAAAGAAATCGACTAGGCGAGTGTTCTGTCCCCACTCCTCTTCCCGGTATAAGCCATGCCAAAGCCCGGCTGCGACTTTTTTTTCGCTACAGGGTCCACCAGGAGTACGTTCGAAAACAGTTCCAATCTCAAAAATGCGCACGCGTTTTTGTTCACGAGCAAGATTGTATCGGAGGGTGTCAACCAGAGACGGCCAGAGAGAACGGCGAAGAATCGACTGATCCTGAGCCAGCGGATTACGCAAACCGATTGCCGGAGCTACACTCCATGAAAAATCATTATCCAGAAGCGGATCCGTAAATGGCATATGGATCGTTTCCTGATAACCACGGCAGACCAGTCTCAGTGCCCATTGCCCAGCTCTGGTTTGTGATGCTGTGGTTGGCAAAAGACGAATGGGACCTTGCAGCGGGCGTTCAGGCAGTTTTTCGTAACCAACTAGCCGGGCGACTTCTTCGACAAGATCAATCGGTGCTGTAAGATCAAAACGGTGGCTTGGAGGAGTGACCTGCATCAAATCAGCTGTATCGTCCGTCGTACACCCCACTGCAGCCAATTTGTCCCGCACAGTCGTTTTTTTTATCTGGATGCCCAACCGGTCCGCACATAGTGTGCGCGAAAACGGGATTGGTGATGAAGCTGACGTAAAACGACCTGCCAGTGTGACATTCAGGAACTGAATTCCATTACCATACATTCCGGATAGTAAAACAGATATACGTTCAAGGGCGATTGGCGGAAGTTGGGGGTCCACTCCTCTCTCGAAACGCGCGGATGCTTCTGTGGTTAGCCCCATGCGACGCGCACGTCCGACCAGAGCTTTTGGTGTGAAATGCGCACTCTCGATCATGAATCGCCGTGATTCCGAATGGACAGATGATGCTTTCCCACCCATGATGCCCGCAATGCCAATAGCTGAACGGGAATCCGAGATAACCAGGACAGTTTCATCCAGCACTGTTTCCTGATTATTGAGAAGCAGGCAAGTTTCACCCGGCTGTCCCCAGCGTACCTCCACCTGGCCGTGTGCGATCCGATCAAGATCATAAGCATGGGTGGGTTGCCCGAGCTCCACCATCACATATTGCGTCACATCTACAACCGGGTGCACAGAGCTGATTCCGACATGCTTGAGGCGCACTCTCATCCATAATGGAGTTTCAAGTTCCTTAGTGATTTCAATACATAAGGCCGCAAAACCAGGGCAGGCTTCTTGTGCCGTGAGCAGAACGGGAAGTCCAGCCGGCAAGTCTCTTGACCAGGGCCTGGGAACCTGTTTGAGGTCTTCATGTTCGAGTGCTGAAACTTCCCGCGCCAGGCCCAATGCACTGAGACAATCCCCTCGGTTGGGAGTCACATTGATTTCATAGAGAACATCTGGCCAACCCAGGATTTGAGCCAGATCAGCTCCTTCCTGATACGTATCAGGAAGCTCCAGTATTCGGTCAGCGTGCTGGCCCAAGGCAAGTTCTGATTCAGAACACAGCATTCCTTGTGAGTCAACTCCATCGAACGACCTGACGCCTATTGAGACCATGCCAGGTAATCGTGCGCCAACCGCAGCCCACGGCACAAACATGCCTGGTCTCAGATTAGGTGCACCAGAGACTACTCTGGCCTGCTCTGTGCCTGTCCTCAGTTCATACACGGCAAGATGCCGGAGAGTCGGGTGAGGCGTCCTCCTCTGAATCTGTGCAACGCAAACACCGGAAAAAGGGGCTCTCAGAGTTTCCATCGCATCGACCTCCAGACCGCCTTCCGTCATATGGCGTGCAAACACACGATCCCGCGCACGGAGGTGTACCCAGTCTTCTAGCCATCGGCGTGTTATCTTCATGGCTACACAAGGTCTGGAATATGGAGTTGCCAGGAAGGCTTCAGAAAACGCTGGTCATTTTCGTAAAACCAGCGAATATCGCGAATGCCGTACTTCAGCATGGCCAGTCTTTCGACTCCCATGCCAAATGCGAATCCGCTCCATTGTCCCGGATCCACATCAGTGCTCTGCAACACGACCGGGTGGACAAGTCCGCAGCCCAGTACTTCGATCCATCCGCTGTTTTTGCAGATGCGACAGCCCCGACGTTCGCAAAAAAAACAGGCCAGATCAACTTCTGCTGAAGGTTCCGTAAACGGGAAATAGGAAGGCCTGAACCGGACCGCAAGTCCATCATTGAAAAATCCGCGTAGAAAATCACTCAGCAGACCCTTCATGTGTGCCCATGAGATATCACGCTCCACGACCAAGCCCTCTACCTGGTGAAACATCGGTGTATGGGTCAGATCTGAATCCCTCCGGTATACCCGTCCAGGCGCCAGAATACGCAAGGGTGGCCCCCATTCCCGCAAGGCCCGGATCTGTACGGGTGAGGTATGTGTCCTGAGTAATTCGTCCTCAGAAACATAGAATGTGTCATGCATGGCACGTGCTGGATGACCCTCGCCAATATTGAGCGCTGCAAAGTTGTAGAAAATCGTCTTCAACCTCCGGACCCGAGGCGATCGTGAATCCCAGCCGGCTGAACCAGTCTTCGATCGTGTGTTGTATGAGGGTAAGAGGATGGTAGGATCCCGTACCCGCATCCCGGCCCGGCAAAGTGATGTCGATGGCCGTGCGGGCAAGGCGGCGCTTTGTGTCTTGGGCTTCAAGACTCGCTTTTTGCGTTGCAATGGCTGATTCCAGCGCTTCCCGTGCAGCATTCAGAACGTGGCCTTCTTTTTTACGCTGATCGGCAGGCAGTTCACCCAGTTTCTTGAATGCGGCAGTGAGAATACCTTGACGGCCCAGCCAGTGAACGCGCAGTGAATCGAGATCAGCCAGGTTTTGTGCCTGGCTGATCTCGACTAGAGCGGCTTCGTAGTTTTCACCCGTTGGCAAGGCAACACCTTCCGCAAACATGCGGCCCCGACAGTCCCCACAAGAACAGGAATCAGGCAGTCGTCAATGCGGCCTTGGCCTGATTGACGAGCGAAGCGAATGCCATGGGGTCATGAATGGCGAGCTCTGAAAGTATCTTGCGGTCTATCAGTATTTCAGCTTTTGCCAGCCCGCGCATGAACTGGCTATAAGACAGGCCCAGCTCACGTGCGCCAGCATTGATCCGCACAATCCAAAGCGCTCGAAACTCACGTTTGCGTTGACGCCGGTCACGATAGGCATACTGACCCGCTTTGAGAACCGCTTGCCTTGCGACCTTGATATTGCGGCTGCGTGCACCATAATAACCCTTGGCCTGCTTTAAGACCTTTTTGTGCCGAGCGTGGCTCGTGACGCCTCGTTTGACTCGTGCCATCTCGATATCTCCTTAGTGGTAGGGCAGCAATGGAATGAGTCTCGGCGCATCCGTCGGACCAACCGTAGCAGGACGCCGAAGCTGACGTTTCCGTTTCGGAGATTTTGTCGTGAGGATATGTCTTCGGTGCGATTGTTTCCGCTTGAACCCATGGGCTTGGGTGCGGAAACGTTTTGCCGCACCTCGATTGGTTTTAAGTTTAGGCATGCATTTTCTCCACATCTAGGCTTGGTTCTGCACAGAGCAGCATTGAGGACCAAGGGCGCATCCAATTGGGATGCGCTTTTACTTTTTACGTGGGGCCAGTATCATCACGATCTGACGCCCCTCGAGCCGCGGTGTTTGTTCAATCACCGCATGTGAATCCACATCCGTTTGGATCCGGTTGAGGAGCTGGACACCCAGCTCCTGGTGCAGAAGCTCCCTACCGCGAAAGCGCAGGGTCACTTTTGCCTTGTCCCCTTCACTCAAGAAGCGTTGAATGCTCTTGAGCTTGATCTGATAGTCGTTTTCCTCCGTTGTCGGACGAAACTTGACTTCTTTGACATGAATTTGCTTCTGCTTCCTGCGGTTCGCTTGAACTTTTTTATTCAGTTCAAACTGGTATTTGCCAAAATTCATGACCCGGCAGACTGGTGGATCAACGGTCGGTGACACCTCAACCAGATCCAATCCGGCACCTTCTGCAATTTTCAGAGCTTCACTGGTCGTCAAGACTCCAATTTGTTGCCCATTGTCCCCGATCACACGTACTTTAGGCGCTGTGATCTCGGCATTGCGCCGCGCCCTTTTTTCTCCGCTGATGCCTCAACCCTCCATCGGGTCTTGGCCACGGCGCGTCTGCTCCACGGTCAAGCGTTCAATAAAGTTATCCAGAGATAATCCTCCTAAATCAGTACCATTATGAAGACGTACAGCCAGCTGGCCGCTTGCCGCCTCTTTGGGACCGACCACAGCCAGATATGGGATCCGCTGGATCGTCCTCTCCCTGATTTTAAATCCTATTTTCTCATTTCTCAAGTCCAAGCACACCCGGTAGCCTTTTTGTTCAAGGACCCAGGCCAATTCACTGGCATAATCGCTTTGCTGGCTGGTTATCGTGAGAATGGCCACCTGGCGCGGTGCAAGCCACAGTGGAAGCACGCCAGCGTAATGTTCAAGCAGGATTCCGATAAATCGCTCCAGAGACCCAAGAATAGCTCGGTGCAGCATGATAATCGGCTGTTTGGTACCAGCTGCATCGATAAAACTCGCCCCTAACCGTTCCGGCAGGAAATAATCGAGCTGTAGGGTTCCACACTGCCAAACCCGTCCCAGTGTGTCTTTCAGGGAAAACTCGATTTTGGGACCATAAAAAGCGCCTTCGCCTGGCTGAATGCCAAATGCAAGACCTTCCCGGTTGAGTGCCTGTGCCAAAGCCTGCTCGGCACGATCCCAGAGCGCATCCTCTCCCACGCGCTGGTCCGGTCGGGTTGAAAGTTGCACTTGGATCTCCTTAAAGCCGAAATCCCGATAGATTTCAAAAAGAAGCCGGATAAACGCTGCTGCTTCGCTTTCCACCTGATCTTCGGAACAAAAAATATGGGCGTCGTCTTGAACAAACGAGCGGGCACGGAGTAGACCGTGAAGTGTGCCAGAGGGCTCATTGCGGTGGCAGACGCCAAACTCTGCGAGACGCAACGGGAGATCGCGGTAGCTCCGGATCCCCTGGTTAAAGATCTGGACGTGTGCAGGGCAGTTCATCGGCTTGATCGCATATTCCCTGTTTTCTGATGCCGTTGTGAACATCTGGGTCGCAAACTTTTCTGCGTGCCCTGAACGTTCCCATAGGGTACGGTCAAGCATGAGGGGCGTATGTACCTCTTGATAACCGGCTCCCTGCAGTTTGCTGCGAATATAGTTTTCCACGACCCGGTACAGTGTCCAGCCTGGTTCATGCCAAAAAACCATTCCCGGTGCTTCATCCTGAAAATGAAATAGATCCATCAGCTTCGCGAGTCGTCTGTGGTCCCGTTTTTCGGCTTCCTCCAGCTGTTGGAGGTAATGGGTCAAATCTGCCGCTGTTGCCCAGGCCGTGCCATAGATCCGGCTCAACATGGGTTTCCTGGAATCCCCTTTCCAATAAGCGCCGGCCACCTTGGTCAGCTTGAAGCTCTGGAGAAATCCGGTAGAGGGAACATGCGGTCCCCGGCAAAGATCAACAAAGTCTCCCTGCCGGTAGAGGGTCAACGTTTCAGTCGCTGGAATTGCATTAATAATTTCGACTTTATAATGTTCACCCCTCTGCTCAAATAACCGGATTGCCGCCTCCCGGGCGACCACTTGACGCACAATCGGGAGGTTCTCTTCTGCAATCGCGTGCATGAGCGCCTCAATCTTTGCCAGATCCTCGCTCGAAAACGCTTCCTGGGTAGCAAAATCATAAAAAAAACCGTCTTCAATGACGGGTCCAATCGTGACCTGGACATCTGGATACATGCGTTTTACGGCATGCGCCAGAAGATGCGCCGTAGAATGACGTAGAACCTCAAGTCCCAAAGGTTCTCCAGGTCGCACGGGGTTGAGCGTGCCATCCTCGTCAAGAGGACTGGACAGATCAACCAGGCACTCATTGTAAAGAGCTGCAACAAAACCCGAGGATTCCTCCAAGCCGAAGGTATCGATGAAGGCATCTTTTGCCGTACTGGATACTGGGAAGGATTTGGGATCGTGCGATAGGACTTTCAGAGTGGCCATATGGGGTTCGTCAATATTCTTGAGCCCTGTTATCTTGGCTCACTTTTCAATTATATCCGGAATTGATCTGGAACATGGAGTGAGCGTCCTCTTAGCCAAACTGATCAGGGCGCTCAATCCAGATCACAACGCGACTGGTGGCTTGCATAACCTATCTGTTGAAGCTACACGCACCACCAGATTCATGCAACATTTTTCCAGTTGGCGGAAAAGAAGTTCGAAGTCAACCGACCCGACATGGCCTATATCAGTTGAGGCTTCAAAAACTCTGGTAGGCGCGATTGGACTCGAACCAACGACCCCCACCATGTCAAGGTGGTGCTCTAACCAGCTGAGCTACGCGCCTTTTTGCGTGGCCAACATAACACAGGTGCCATATTCTGACAAGGAGACGAACTCCGACCCTGTTCCAGTTGCTTCCAGTTGCTTCACAGTGAAAACAGCTATTGACCCCCTGGAATCCCATTAATTGGTGATACAAACAGCAACTGGTCTCGCAAATCTCCAATCCGGTCCCGGAGTTGCGCTGCTTTTTCGAACTCCAGCTGTTTGGCCAGCTGGTGCATTTCCTTTTCCAGTTTTTTGATTTCGCGTGCCAGAACCTGTGGATTCCATGCCACCTCATCCGGACTCCTCTCCTTCGAGCGCCCTCCCCTTCCACGTTCCTTGCCCGATTGTCTCCCGGCAGAGTCCATCACATCGAGAATGGCTTTCTCAATTCCACGTGGCACAATGTGATGCTCTTCATTGAAACGCAACTGTCGATGCCTGCGCCGCTCAGTCTCCTCAATGGCCCGGGACATCGAAGCGGTCAGGTGTTCAGCGTAAAAGATCGCCTTTCCCGAGAGATTCCGGGATGCCCGCCCGACAGTCTGAATCAGTGCCCCCTCAGATCTCAAAAACCCTTCCTTGTCAGCATCCAGGATGGCAACTAATGACACTTCCGGCAGATCCAGCCCTTCCCGCAGGAGATTGATGCCGACCAGTGTGTCAAATGTGCCCTTACGCAATTCCCGGATGAGCTCAGAGCGTTCCACCGTATCGATATCAGAATGGAGGTAGCGAACGCGAATCCCCTGTTCTTGTAAATATTCCGTGAGGTCTTCTGCCATGCGTTTCGTCAATGTGGTGACCAGTATTCGATCGCCTCGAGTCGCCCGGGTGCGTATTTCTGACAGAAGGTCTTCGATTTGAGTACGTGCTGGACGAACTTCAATTTCTGGATCGACCAGCCCCGTTGGCCGCACCAGCTGTTCAACGACTGCATCCGCATGTTGACGTTCATAAGGCCCTGGAGTGGCAGACACATACAATGTCTGGAGCAAACGGGTTTCGAATTCGTCGAAACGAAGTGGCCGATTGTCCAAGGCCGAGGGAAGACGGAAGCCGTATTCGACCAGGGTTGACTTCCTGGAATAATCGCCTCGGTACATTCCGACAAGTTGGGGAATCGTAATATGGCTTTCATCAATCACAAGCAGTGCGTCGTCAGGAAGATAGTCAAAAAGCGTTGGTGGTGGTTCGCCTTCCTTGCGCCCGGACAGATGCCTGGAGTAGTTCTCTATTCCCGTGCAATATCCAAGTTCCTGGATCATCTCAAGATCAAAACGTGTTCTTTGCTCAAGTCTTTCGGCCTCAAGCAGACGACCCTGCTCACGCAACCAGCGCAGGCGTTCTTCCAATTCAGTCCGAATACTGGTTAGTGCATCCAGAACACGGTCACGTGGTGTCACATAATGGCTTCCCGGATAAACCGTATAGCGCTGCAGGTTCTGACGCACAAAACCCGTCAGTGGATCAAGTAGCTGAAGCCTGGTGACTTGATCGTCAAACAGCTCAATCCGAAGCCCATCACGCTCAGATTCCTTGGGATGGATGTCAATCAGATCGCCGCGCACGCGAAACGTACCTGGTGCCAGGTCGTAATCATTGCGTTGATAATGCATGTCCGCCAATCGCATCAGGATCTGGCGCTGTTCAGCTCGATCTCCAACAGCCAGGTGCAGGACCATGCGGTGATAGGATTCTGGGTCTCCCAGTCCATAAATTGCGGAGACCGTCGCCACAATCACTGTATCCCGGCGTTCGAGCAGCGCTTTGGTAGCAGAAAGTCTCATCTGCTCGATATGATCATTGATCGTTGCGTCTTTTTCGATATAGGTATCCGATTGGGGAACATAAGCCTCTGGTTGATAGTAATCGTAATAGGAAACGAAATATTCGACTGCGTTGTGTGGAAAATAACCCTTGAACTCTCCGTAAAGCTGTGCAGCCAGCGTCTTGTTGGGTGCCAGAACCAGAGTTGTCCGTTGGACATGCTGGATGACGTTTGCCACGGTAAAGGTTTTCCCCGAACCGGTTACACCGAGCAGAATCTGGCGCATCAGTCCCGATTTCAGGTTTCCTATCAAGGCATCAATGGCCTCGGGTTGGTCGCCAGCAGGCCGATAATCCGCATCCAGTCTGAATTGTTCACTCATTGACGCTCCTCCTGCGACGCATGATAACGAGTTTCAGGAAACCGGGCACAGGATTCGGATACACACGGGGTTTGCAAGGCCAGGAACGGGCCATCTCTTGTGCAAGATATCCATGGGGGGATGCCTGGACCGGCGACCGGTCAGCCGGCTGACCCAGTCATTCATCCAACCTCTCGCAGCAGCCGGCATGACTTTTGGATGCTTTATGCCTATCATGTACATCCCGCTTGCACAATCTTATCCATGAAATCGACGATCCGACTATCCCACCGGCTGACTCAACTCGCCCCATCTCCGACCCTGGCGATCGCAGCGAAAGCGGCAGAGATGAAAAACAGTGGGCAGCCAGTGATCAATCTCTCTGCGGGTGAGCCGGATTTTGATACACCGGAACCGATCCGGAAAGCAGCCCTGCTGGCCATGGAATCTGGTCAGACACGATATACACCAAGTGACGGCATTCGCTCTCTCCGGGCAGCCATTCAGGATAAGTTTGAGACCCAGAACAGCCTTCACTTCCCGCTCGATTCGATTCTGGTCGCTCCAGGAGCCAAATATGCGCTCCATGCACTGACACAATGCTTGCTGAATCCGGGAGATCGTGTGGTTATTGTCGCTCCCTACTGGGTCTCGTACCCGGATATCATCCGCCTAAGTGGAGCCGAGTGCATGGTCCTGGAAACCCAGGCCCGGGGTTGCTACCGCCTCGACCTGGACGCCCTGGATCGCGCACTCGCAGCACCCAGCCGCCTGTTCATATTGAACAGTCCCAGCAACCCTACCGGTGTACAGTACCGTCGGGCTGAGCTGGCATCGATCGGTGCCGTACTGCGTCGCCATCCACAAATCGTGATCGCAACAGATGACCTCTATGAAAGCATCCTATGGAGCGATGAACCTTTCAGCAATCTCCCGATGGTCTGCCCTGACCTTCAAGATCGATGTGTCGTCATCAACGGTGTCTCCAAGACCTATGCGATGACGGGATGGCGTATTGGTTACGCTGCCGGACCCAAAAGTCTCATTCGTGCCATGTCGGACTTCCAGTCCCATACGGTCGCAAGCGCCAACTCCATCGCCCAGGCAGCGGCGGAAGCGGCGTTACGCAGCGATCCCGGGTTGATTACAGACATGGTCAATGCCTATCACAAACGTCATGATTATCTCGCCCCCGAAATCGGCAGACTGGCAGGTGTCGAGGTCACACCTGCGGATGGGACGTTCTACCTCTTTGCGGATTGCAGGTCTTTTCTGAATGGCACGCCATCCATTGGAGATGATGTGGCACTGGCCACTGCACTACTGGAGCACGCAGGCGTCGCTGTGGTTCCCGGATCTGCATTCGGAGCACCTGGACACTTGCGTCTGTCCTACGCCACTGACCTCGCAGCTCTTCACACAGCCGTGGAACGGCTTCGGCATTTCTGGAGCAGTCATACCGGCACGCATCGCTAGAACTTGAGGCCCAATCCGGCTCCGATATAGTGCGAAAAACCGCCCAGTTGCCCCGAAAGCCTTGTACCCGCCTCAAAATCCAGTTCAAAGTCCCGGGTCACCAGGATCTGTATCCCACCATCTGTGTCATAGCCGCTCCCCTGCCCGACCCCCGTGTGGGTCTGGCCATAGACCTCAGCATAGAGCTGGAGGTCCGGGACAAACTCCCATGTGACGACTCCATCCGGATTGAAGCTCGCATAGCGTCCACCACCAAGATTGGTGGGTTCCGTATCCGATGTCACCCCCACCATGAGGGATAACCCGACCGTCGAACTCGGGCTCCAGCTCGCGATGCCATTGACCGCGATGCCGGTTCCTGCACTTCCCTGATTCGGGTCGCCCGAGGGAAGGGTGACCAGGCTTTCAGCCGCAAACTGCCATGCGGAAGAGACATCAAACTCGTGTTTCAGACCAATGACCGAAGCGGTATATCCATTGGCTCCGCGTGCCAGAATACGCTCCGCAGGAAGAAAAACGAACTCGTTATCATGTGGCAACCCAAAACGAAGTTCGAGCTGCGGATAGCTCTGACCGTGCCCGTTCGCGGATGGGTAGAGCGACGAATAGGCATAGCCCGCTTCGAGTACGATGCGCCCCTGGCGAACCGCACAGCTGCTGTCAGCAACCGTTGGGCGATCGAGAATGGCCAAAAGCGCATACCGTCCCCGGCACGGGTTATGCCCAGACGAGAGGTCCTGATAAGCCCAGACCGGACCGGGCAGCGCCATCAATGCAAGGGCGCAGCACAACCCCCAACAGCTGGCGCTTCGACGCCCGTTCAAGCGCATGATCGGTCTCCTCGCGATGTTATCAATTGGCCTGGCAAACGGGCAGACCTGGGTATTTTACTTCTCGACCTTGATTCAGGTATGAAAGTTCCCTCATCCACGGTTGGCGGTCATCCAATGCTAGCGATGATAACGGCTTCGGCAAACCAAAAGATGGATGCTGAACCAGAATGAGTCATCACAGATTGGCCATCAAAAGTTTGTACCACGACTAATATGCCTCATTTTGAGCCAGTTTGTGCAGGCCACGATAATCAATTCAGGTATACTACGTGCCGTTCGAATTTTGCCTTCGTTCTTGTCTTGTTTTCGTCTCTTGCCGCCTTGCCACCATCACAGAAGGAGGGGTATGGGTATGCTCACGCAACCAATTGAATCAAGTACAAAGTCACCTCCGCTTCGGCGAATAGCGCAGGTGAGCGTTCTGGCTCTGAGCCTGTTTATGGTGGCTGCCTGTAGCCATTCCCCCAGGAGCAATCAGGATCCTCCCGCAAGACTGAAATCAGGCCCTTCCGGTCTGCAAACCTGGTCAGTGCCTGGCACGTATCACTGGGTCGTGCCTCGAGGCGACGCCGGCGGAATGATCCAGGTTCAGGCAGTAGGTGGATCGGGTGGCGGCGGGAATGTGGGCTGGGTACGCCCGCCGAGCGATGGCGGTGCCTATACCTGCAGTTATGAAAAGGACTGTGCGGGTGCGGGTGGTGGTGGCGGGGGTGCCTCTTCCCTGACTGGTCATGGACATATCTTGGTCGTTGCCGGCGGTGGTGGGGGGGGCGGTGGGGGTGGCCAATCATCAGGGTAGCGTTCGCGGTGGTTCGGGAGGCGATGGACAGGTGATTTCTGCCTTGATCCGGGTAGCAACAAAGGCATCATCCGCCCTACGATGCCCTGGCACCTGTGTCTACCCTGGAGAGTCGCTCACGATCATTGTGGGCGCAGGCGGCAGTGGCGCTCAAGGAACAATGGGTGGCAGTGGTGGCTACGGTTATGGCGGTAAAGGGGGTCACGGAGGAAACCGTTGCGGTTTTGCAGGTACTGATGGAGGGTCATTCAACGGCGGTGGCGGTGCCGCCTGCCATTGGAATCTGACCGGAGGGTCCGGTGGTGCTGGTGGATATGGTGGCGGCGGTGGAGCCGGGACACGAGGAGGTGAGAACTGCCTCTCAAACGGCGGATCCGGAGGCAATCTGCACCGGGCCAGTGGCGCTTCAGGTCGTGCGGGCTCATGCGGCGGAGGATTGGGTGGCTTGGGACACGACCGACCGAATCCAAACGGAATCAACGGGCAGCGTCCGGGTCAAGGCAGCATAGATGGCGGACCCGGCGGAACTGGCAGTAACGGATCCATCACACTCATCTGGTCTTGAAGCCATCCACCTACAATAACAAGAGAGCATGCGGTTCCAAGGATCATGACAATCTCTGCCGGATACCAGCCCGGTCGAGACGATGAAGGCACTCGCTCCACAGCACGGTGGATCGATATCGGAGTGAATCTGACCCATCCCCGTTTCGATCCGGACCGGGACAGGGTCATTGCACGCGCACAGGCGTCCCAGGTGGTTCACCTGATCGTGACCGCCTGCCATGCGGCTGGAACCCAGGACGGTTACACGCTCATGCAACGGTTTCCTGGGTTCATATCGGTCACTGCCGGGATTCATCCTCACGAAGCATCCCGTGCTGGATCCAGCGACTGGGCAATCATCAAGGAGTACTCGAAAAAACCGGGTGTGGTCGCCATTGGCGAATGCGGTCTCGATTATTTTCGTCATTTCTCGGCTCCCGGGGATCAACGCAGGGTTTTTGAAAACCAGCTGATTCTGGCAAGCGAGCACGGAAAAGCACTTTTTTTGCACGAACGGGATGCACACGCTGATTTCATGGCCATGCTTCGAGACTGCGGAGGAACCCAGCTGAGGGGAGTTTTGCACTGTTTTACCGGCACTCGGGATGAACTCGAAAACTATCTCGAGCTGGGACTTTGGATCGGTCTCACCGGATGGGTTGCGGATGAGCGCCGCGGGAGCCATCTTCTTGGGCTACTCAGCCACATTCCTCTCAACCGTCTGATGCTTGAAACCGATGCCCCCTATTTATTGCCACGAACCCTGGTTCCGAGGCCTCGCAATGGACGCAATGAACCGGCCTTTTTACCGCATATCGGATCCCTGATCGCCCATCACCTGGGCCTGGCTACAGAAGAGCTGGCCCGGATCGTATGCGACAATACCTGCACGTTTTTCGGTATCGAACCCATCATCGACAACCCCTCCCCTTTTACCCTACAGGCAGACATTCCATCCCCATGATCCCGCCCGCTTTTTCCCTCGCCCAGGCCGAATCCTTCTGGCATGAACAGATTTTTTCTGCACTCGTGGAATATATTCGTATCCCCAACCGGTCGCCAGCCTTCGATCCTGACTGGAAGACTCATGGAGCCATGGACCGGGCCATCCGACTGGCTTGTAACTGGTGCCAGTTGCATTTACCCCCACACTCCAGTGTCGAGATTCGTGAGTTGCCGGGGCGTACGCCTCTGCTCTACTTCGAGGTGCCGGCACATCCAACGCTAAAAAATGCACCACCTATTTTCTTTTACGGACATCTCGACAAACAGCCAGAATTTGAAGGATGGCGGGAGGGTCTCGGAGCATGGACGCCGATACTTGAAAATGGAAGGCTTTATGGGCGGGGTGGCGCAGATGACGGTTACGCTGTTTTTGCGTCAGCTGCAGCGCTCAGGCTACTCGCCGAAGCAGGTCACCCGCTGCCACGATCCATCGGGCTGATTGAGTGTTCGGAGGAAAGTGGAAGTATCGATTTGGCTGCTCATCTGGACGCGCTCACAGCCCGGCTCGACCGACCCGGGCTGATCGTATGCCTGGATGCCGAGTGTGGTGACTATGAGCACCTCTGGTACACGACATCACTCCGCGGCAACCTGATCGGAGAATTGCGGGTTCAGACTCTTACCGAAGGGGTACATTCCGGTGCAGCCGGTGGTATCGTGCCATCCACATTCCAGATCATCCGTGCGTTGCTCAACCGGATCGAAAACGCAACTACCGGCCAGATTACCTTGACCAGCTTGTCCGTTCCAGTTCCTCCTGAAAGAAAACGTGAAATTGAAAAGGCGGCGTCCGTGCTTGGCACTCTTTCCTGGAAAAGGTTTCCCTGGGCGGGCAGCACTCAACCCCGGTTTGCCGACCCGGTAGAGGTCCTTCAGGCCAACACCTGGGCTCCAGCTCTCGAAATCACCGGTGCAGATGGCCTACCCCCGATCCAGACAGGAGGCAATGTGCTCCGCCCCTTCACGGGATTCAAGCTCTCCCTCCGCCTTCCGCCAACCCTTGCGCCGGATTCCGCAGTTCAAGCGCTCCAGGCAGCGTTTTCTGCCGATGCCCCCTTTCGCGCTGTCACGAGTTTCCAGATCCATACGGCCATGGCGGGCTGGAATGCGCCAACCATCGCCCCATGGCTAAAGAGCGCCCTCCAGCAAGCCTCTGCAGCCTATTTTGGGAAGCCTGCCCTGGCCATGGGAACAGGGGGCAGCATCCCATTCATGCAGATGTTGGCCGATCGATACCCGGAAACCCAATACTTCGTGACCGGCGTGCTTGGCCCAGGTGCCAACGCCCACGGTCCCAATGAGTTTCTGGACATGAGAACCGTCACTCGCCTGACCGCCTGTCTCGGCGAAACCATCGCCTCCTATGTCCGCGCAGTACGCTGAGCGTCTGTTTCAGTCGATGCGCTCAAGAGGCTTTCCCAAAGAATCTGCCAGGTTTGAGGCAGATTCCGG
>AUZY01001006.1_pt1 | contig 27228 bp, 30 predicted proteins | sample 49821 | NCBI WGS metagenome assembly AUZY01 (sample SAMN02954279, study PRJNA193664) | mine drainage metagenome | biome: terrestrial; feature: abandoned Hg mine; material: sediment; isolation source: lowermost (B1B) sediment-attached strata from acid streamer/mats thriving at... | place: Spain ...
CACGGGCTACCGCTCGGATGGCGAGCGTCTGCCCTCGGGCAGACGTCGGATGCGCGCTCCGAGCTGGAGCAGTTTTTCTTCGATGCACTCATATCCACGATCGATATGGTAAATGCGGTCAACGAGCGTTTGCCCTTCGGCCACAAGAGCGGCCAGAACGAGACTCGCCGACGCCCGTAAATCGGTTGCCATGACCGGCGCTGCACGGAGCTTATCCACTCCCTGAATAATCGCGGTATTGCCCTCCAGGCGGATATCGGCCCCCATACGCTGCAGTTCATGAATGTGCATGAAACGGTTTTCGAAGATGGTTTCGGTCACCGTCCCCGACCCGGCGGAAACGGCGTTAAGCGCGGTGAACTGGGCCTGCATGTCGGTCGGGAAGGCCGGATAGGGAGCGGTTTTCACGGATACCGAACGGGCACGTGAACGCATCTCGATCTCGATGTCATTTGCACCCGGACGAATACGGGCGCCAGCCTCGCGCAGTTTTTCGAGTACCGCATCGAGGAGTTCCGGCCGGGTATCCCGGAGCCGGACGTGTCCGCGTGTGAGCGCCGCTGCGACGAGATAGGTTCCGGTCTCGATCCGGTCCGGCAACACCTCATGATGCGTCGCATGAAGTTTGCGCACGCCATCAATCGCGATCCGGTCCGTTCCGGCGCCTTCGATCCGCGCGCCCATGCGCACGAGGCAGTTGGCCAGATCGACCACCTCGGGTTCGCGCGCGGCATTATCGATGATCGTCTGGCCATCGGCCAGCGTGGCCGCCATCATGAGGTTTTCGGTACCCGTCACGGAAACCGTGTCCATGAGGATCGTCGCCCCCTGGAGCCGGTCGGCCCGGGCACGAATGTAACCTTCCTCAACGCGGATGTCAGCTCCCATCCGGCGCAGACCATCGAGATGCAGGTTGACCGGCCGGACACCGATGGCGCATCCCCCTGGCAGGGAGACTTCGGCTTCGCCAAAGTGTGTGAGCAGGGGCCCAAGCACGAGGATCGAGGCCCGCATGGTCTTCACGAGATCATAGGGTGCAAAATAGCGCCGAATGCTGGACGTATCCACCTCAAGACGCATTTTCTCGTCGATCGTGACCTCGACGCCCATGAGTCTCAGCAGTTCGATGGTCGTGGTGACATCCTGGAGGTGGGGCACATTGCTGATTTCCATCGGCTCGTCACAGAGCAGGCAGGCCGCGAGGATCGGCAGGGTGGAGTTTTTGGCCCCCGAAATCCGGATTTCACCCTCGAGCGGATACCCCCCTTCGATAATGAGTTTGTCCACTTTTAAGGCGCCCGCCGTTCCCATTCCTCGGGCGTGAAGGCCTGTACCGAGAGGGCGTGGATCGCGGTACCAACCTGCCCGCCCAGCGCGGCATAGATCCGCCGATGTCGCTGCACGGGAGGGAGACCCTCAAAAGCAGCTGCAATCACCCGGGTCGTGAAATGGCGCCCATCCACGCTTTCGACCTCGACCCGCGAACCCGGTATGGCTTCTGCGACGAGCTTTTGCATGTCCTCTGGTTTCATGATGTTGTGCGCGCTCGATGGTCTCTCATGATAGCCGGTTTGGAGCCGCCCGGTCGGAAGGGCTCGGGTCACCCGGCCGGACAGGGTCCTCTCACGCCATCGATCGGAAGGGGGTACGGTATGCTATTCTGGAGCGTGTAACACGGGCGAGAGGCCCGCCGCTCCGGAACTCCGGGGCACGTTCCCGACCGCCTCACCGTCAGCCGAGGCATGCCATTGCCGAGCGGATCCTTGTCATCATGACGTCGCGAATCACGAAGGCGCTCCAGTCCCCAAGCCAGCCCGAGCGACCGGACAGCGTGACGAGTCAGGCTTCGGTTTCCGATGAGGCCTTGCTCAAACGCGGCCAGGCCGTACTCGCCATTGAATCCCGGGCACTCGCCGCGCTCGCCCGGAAACCACCGTCCGATTTCGCAGCAGCCTGCAGGCTTTGTATCGCCTGCCGGGGACGCGTCATCGTGACGGGAATGGGCAAAAGCGGACATATCGGCCACAAGATTGCCGCCACACTCGCAAGCACCGGTACACCGGCCTTTTACATCCATCCGGCAGAAGCCTGCCATGGCGATCTCGGCATGCTGGTCGAAGGCGACGTCGTACTCGCGATTTCGTACTCGGGGGAAACCGAGGAGATTCTCGCCATGCTGCCCCGCATCAAACGGCTCGGCTTGCCCCTGATTGCATTGACCGGCGCTCCCCGCTCGCGCCTCGCCCAAGCCTCTGACGCCGTTCTCGAGGCATCGGTCGAACAGGAGGCCTGCTCGCTCAACCTGGCTCCAACCGCCAGCACGACGATCGCCCTTGCATTAGGCGATGCGCTTGCCGTCGCACTACTGGACGCCCGCGGATTCACGGAACAGGATTTTGCCCATGCGCATCCGTCCGGGCGTCTCGGGAAGCGACTGTGGCTCCGAGTGTCCGATCTCATGCATACGGGCGAGCGGATCCCATCCGTCCGGCCCGAGACCCCCCTGGGTCAGGCGCTCATTGAGATGACCCAGAAAGGTCTCGGCATGACCGCGGTCACCAGTCCGGAAGGCCGGCTTCTCGGCGTCTTTACCGACGGTGACCTGAGACGGGTACTCGACCGGCGTCTCGATATCCACGACTGCCGGATCGACACGGTCATGACGACCGACCCGAAAACCGTTTCTGCCGAAGCTCTGGCTGCCGAAGCCCTCAACCTCATGGAGCAGTACCGGATCAATGCACTGCTCGCGACCACTGCTTCAGGACAGCTGATCGGTGCACTGAATATGCACGATCTTCTCAGGGCCGGAGTGGTTTAGCCTTGGATCCGTTCAGAGTGAGGCTCGGCCGGATCGGCCTGCTCGTTCTGGATGCCGACGGGGTTCTCACGGACGGTCGCCTGTACTGGGGTCGTACCGGCGAGTGCTGCCAGTCCTTTCACGTGCGCGATGGGTACGGCGTGAAACGTCTCCTCGATGCGGGCATTGAGATAGCGGTGATTTCCGGGCGCCGCTCGGACGGGTTGGCCAGCCGGCTGAACGACCTTGGAATCACCCACCTCTACCAGGGTGCTGCCGATAAAGGTTCCATCCTGACCGCACTCCAGAACCAGTTGGGACTGACCCGGGAACTCACGGCCGCCCTGGGCGATGACGAACCCGACCTTGCGCTCTTTACCCAATCCGGTGTCACACTCGCGGTAGCGGATGCCCATCCGAGGCTCCGGAGCGCAGCTGAATATGTGACACGCGCACCCGGAGGACGAGGCGCCGTACGAGAAATTGCGGATCTCCTGCTTGCCAGCCGGAATCGAGCATGAACCTGCGTAAACTTCTCGGCAGTGCATTACTGCTCACGGCAACCCTAATGAGCTTCTGGCTGCTCGGGCATGTGGAGACCCGCACTGTTCAACCCGCAAACCCGATCACCACACCACGCTATTTCCTGACCCAGGCTACGCTGGACCACTGGAACCGTCCGGGACAACCTCTCTACCGCGTCGCGGCCCAGAGACTCGAACGGCTGGGACATCCCGGATTTTTCGTCCTCAGCAAGCCCGTTTTTGAATCCCGGACAAAGGACGCCACGGTCTGGACGGTCCGGTCCCGACACGGGATCCTCTACAGCCAGAACCACGTCCTCAAACTCTGGAACAGGGTCTTGGCCCGGGGCATCCGGCCTTTCATGCGATTCCCTCTGACGGTTTCCGCACCCCGGCTGACCATCACCCTCGCAACTGACCAGGCCACGACCTCCGCCCGGACGATCCTCCGCTACGGTTTGAGCCGGATGACCGGAGTAGGGTTCACACTCAACCTCAAAACCAATGATCTCGCACTGCTCTCGCATGTACGCGGCCGTTTTGTGTCACTCAAGCCCGGAGACGCCCGGTGATACGCTGCCGCAAGATGTACGGATGCATGGGCGCAGCCGTCTTCCTGGGAGCCCTCCTCCTTATGCTTTCGCCAATGTCTCAGGCAATTTCTTTTCAGAAAAAACTACGGCCGGCACCACCGAATCCGATTGCCATCCGCTCCGAGCACTTCCATGTCCACGGCAGCAAGGGCAAGCCGAGCGACGAGGTTTTTTCAGGCGACGTGACCCTGCACCAGGGAGATATCACAATCCACGCTGCCCGGGCCCGCATGCAACTGTCGCCGTCCGGAAACCTCCTGCATGCGCGGGCCTGGGGTACGCCCGCGCATTTCATGCAAAAACCGCCACAAGGACCCGTTACAACCGGGACGGCACATGAAATTGTCTATGAAGCCGATCACAACACCTACCTTCTGATCGGTGGCGCCACACTCAGTCGGGGCACTGAACACGTGAAAGCACACCAGATCGTCTACGACGTGACGACCGCTACCATCAATGCCTCCCAGAAACCAGGTGGCAAACGGGTCTATATCGTCATTCCCGCGAAGCACCATCCACACCGGTGAACAGCCTGATCGCCCGCGGGTTGCACAAGCGCTACCGCCGCCGTGTGGTCGTCGATTCAGTCGATCTCTCCGTCGCGGGTGGAGAAGTGGTCGGACTGCTCGGTCCCAACGGTGCGGGTAAAACCACTACGTTCTACATGATGGTCGGACTGATCCGTCCCGATCGGGGAACCATCGAGCTCAATGACCGCAACCTCACCCATCTGCCGATTCATGAACGCGCCCGTCTCGGAGTCGGCTATCTTCCACAGGAAGCATCCATCTTCCGCAAACTGACCGTTGAAGAGAACCTGCGCGCGATTCTCGAGATGCGGACGGAACTGTCCGCGAGCGAACGCAACTCCCGTCTCCTAACCCTGCTCGAGGAACTTCATATCAGCCACCTGGCCAACCATCTAGGGCTGAGCCTGTCCGGGGGCGAACGGCGGCGGGTCGAAATTGCGCGCGCGCTCGTGGTTCATCCACAGTTCATGCTCCTCGATGAGCCATTTGCCGGCGTCGACCCGCTATCTCTGCTCGACATCCAGCGGATCATCCAGCATCTGTCCAGCCGTGGAATCGGGATTCTCATCACCGACCACAATGTCCGCGAAACCCTCGGGATCTGCCAGCGAGCCTACATCCTGCACTCCGGCCAGATCATCGCCGAGGGCCCCTCGCGTGAAATCCTTGCAAATCCAGAGGTTCGGCGGGTCTACCTGGGCGAACACTTCCAGCTCTGAAACCACTCCCCTCATTTTTCCCGAACGGGCATAAAATCACAGATACTGACTTCCTCTTGCGGATGCCTTGTTGAGCCTCAAGAACACCACGAGCCTCGTCCAGAACACAACCGCCCGCCTGAGTCTCACTCCCGAGCTCCGGCAGCTGATGGCGCTTCTGACCCTGCCGGCTCTTGAGCTCGCCCAGTACCTGCGGTCATGCGCAGAGACCAACGTCATCCTCGAGGTGATCGAACCTGAGACCGAAGCCGTCTGGGAAGCGGAGGCCGGAACCGCACCTCGCTCCGGAGATGAAACGGCTCCACCCGCCGAGCTTTCCGGTGAGACGGATTTCGAACCCGTATTGGCGGAGTCCCGGGACGGGACGGTTTTCGATCCGGAGGAATTTGCTCCTCCGCGTTCCCGCACTGGAGATGGTTTCCAGGCGGACCGCACGGCGGCCAGCCGCGAAACCCTCCTCGATTACCTGCTCTGGCAACTCGACCTCTCACAAATGACCCATCGGGAACAGTCGATCGCCTGGGTACTGGTCGAAGGACTCAATGAGGATGGCTACCTCACCCTAAGCGATGCCGAGCTGCTTGCAAGCCTGGATCCCACCCTGGCGGTCACTTTCGAGGAACTTGAGGCTGTGCGCTACCGCATCCAGCAGCTCGATCCGGTCGGCGTCTGTTGCCGATCGCTTCCCGAATGCCTGTCTGCACAGCTTGTCGCCCTGCCCCCGGATACACCGGGATGCGATCTCGCCAAACGCTGGATCCGTGAGGCCCCTGCTTCCCTGGCACACGGGACGAGTGAAGCGCAGGCGGCCCGACTCGGGACGGACCTCACACACCTCCAATGCGCCTGGGCGCTCATCCGGTCCCTTCATCCCAAACCCGGGAGCAGTTATCCACATGCATCGGAGACTCCCGCATATGTAATCCCGGATCTTCGTGTCACGCAGAAGGATGGGCGGTGGATCGCCCAACTCGAAAACCGCTATCTGCCCCGCCTGCGCCTCGATCCGCTTTGCAGCGCCTGGGTGGGCGGATCCCGGCCGTCCCTGGATCATCCGGGGCTGCGTGCCCAGCTCCGCGAGGCGCGCGGCATCATCAAGAACCTGACCCTCCGCAACGAATCCCTGCTCCGCCTGGCCCAGGCGGTCGTGGATTACCAGGCGGATTACTTCACCGGCGGCGACGCCTGCCTGCGACCGCTCAGCCTGCGCGAAATGGCCGGCCAGATCGGTCTTCATGAATCCACGGTTTCGCGCACCGTTCAGGGCAAATACATCACCACCGTCCGCGGGATCATCCCCTTTCGCCGTCTGTTCTCGGTTTCGCTCGAGACGCGGACGGGTACCGCCACGTCCGCAGCAGCGGTGCGCGCCCGCCTGCGCGCATGGATCGATGCGGAAGACCCGCTGCATCCGCTCACGGATGACACGCTCACCCAGCGCCTGAGTCAAGAAGGTGTCATGATTGCGAGGCGCACCGTCGCGAAGTACCGCGAAGCGCTCGGGGTCCCTGCATTCCGGGACCGCACGAAATCTCGACCAGGCACTGAGCCCAGACCATCCGAGGAGACATCGCCATGCAGCTAACCATCACCGGTCACCACATCGAGATCACTCCGGCACTCAGAAGCTACACCGAAAGCAAGATGGAACGCCTGAACCACTATGAACCGCTCATCGATCTCCATGTCGTGCTGAGTGTCGAGAAGCAGCTTCACAAAGCCGAAGCGACAGGACATGCGCCCGGACACCGGTTTCACAGTGAAGCCGTCTCCCGCGATCTTTACGCCACAATCGATACTCTCGTCGACAAACTTGCGGCCCAGATCTGCCGGGACAAGGAGCGGCGGACCCGCCATCACTTGCGGAATTCCAGCACACCCTGATCCCCCTGCAAGGGAACTGGCGGCTCCCGACGCTCCATATGGATCGACCCGATACCCAACTCGTCCTTCTGAGTGGCCAATCCGGCTCCGGCAAGTCGGTGGCCCTCCATGAACTCGAAGATGAGGGCTACTACTGCATCGACAACTTGCCACCCAACCTCTTTGGCAGCGTGGTCGAGAGGACGATCGGAAGCGGGAGGAGACTCTATCGCCTCCTCGCCCTCGTGGTCGATGCCCGCAGCGGTGATCTCGATCTCACGCCTGTGATCGAGTCCTGCACCCGTCTGCGTCGGGAGAGACTCGACTGCCTGATCGTCTTCCTGCATACGGATGAGGAGATCCTGATCCGCCGCTACAGCGAGACGCGCAGACGCCACCCGCTCTCCACGGACCAGCTTTCGCTGCGGGAAGCGATCCGGCGGGAACGGGATCTGCTTGCGCCACTATCCGAAGAGGCGGATCTCACCATCGACACCAGCCGCAAAACGGTTCACGAACTGAGATCCGAGATTCGTGCCCGCCTCAATCATCACCAGCGCGGACGCCTGGTGATCCTGTTCGAATCATTCGCATTCCGTGACGGCGTCCCGCTCGATGCTGATCTGGTTTTCGATGCCCGTTGCCTGCCCAACCCGCACTGGGAGCCCGGACTGAGGAACCTCACGGGGCGTGACCCGGCCGTCATCCGGTACCTCGAGGGCTTCAATCAGGTGAGAGAACTCGTCCGCGATATCGAGCAACTGGTCACGAAATGGCTACCCGCATTTGAGGCCCAGAACCGGAGCTATCTCACCGTCGCGATCGGGTGTACCGGTGGCCGGCATCGATCCGTCTATGTTTCTGAAACACTCGCAAAGCGCATGTCGGCAAGCCAGAACCCGGCTCTCGTTCGCCACCTCAAACTGGAACCTGAAGCGCACCCCCCACGTCCGGATTTCGCGCCGGGGCCATCCGTCTGAAAGATGCACACTGCCTCATCCATATCGCCTCCCGGCCGGTCCAGTCAGGCGAGAAACTGCCGGATCTCATCTTGGCGTGAGCGGGTATCCGAGTAGCCGAGTTCGACCAGTTGCCGGCAGTATGGTCCGTCAAAAAAGAGATAGCTTTCGAGTTCGAAACCCGGCGAAACGCCATCTTCAGATTCGCGCACCAGCCAGCGCAACCAGCGCGGGAACCGGTCGCGATGGCGGCTCACGAGCAGCGTCGGATCGATGCTCGGTGAGAGGACCAGAGTCTCCACCCTGCGCAGCGGGGTTCCCGCCACGGGCGCGCAGTTCACGATATTCTCGTTGATCCCCTTGAGTCTCTCGAGGTCGATATAGAGGCTGTCCAGAAAAAACGCGTCCATCATGAATCCCGCAATCGTCATCCAGGACGGTGGCGCACTCGGAGGCGCTTTCCGGGCGAGCGCACGGTTCGGTCCATGGACCGCGACAATCAGGAGACGCTCGGCGCCAAGATGGATGGCGGGTGCGAGCGGCGTCAGCTGCAGCAGCGAGCCATCTCCGTAATCGCGCCCATCGATACGAACCGATGGAAACAGGATGGGCAGCGCGATGGATGCCATGACATGATCCGGCTCCAGTGTGACCGGTATCCCGATGCGCCGCACGCGGTTCCAGCCCGCGATTTCGGGTATCGCCTGATAGAACGTCACGCTCCGATTGTCGGTATAGGACGTGGTCGTGACGGCGGTGCCCCGCAGCCGTCCCGCTGCAATGGCGCGGCTGATTTCCGGCCACGCGATCGCGCGCATGATGAGCTCCCGCAAGGGGCTGGTATCGAACAGGGCATGAGCTTGCCTTGGGTGAGGTAGCAGTGGATGGTCGTGCCGGAGGGGCCACCACGAGGACGGCCCGAAACGGCGCCAGAGCCCGAGCGGCTGTCTTCGACAAACCCGATCTGCCGTGAGGGATGACCAGAGTGCCGCGAGATCCTGCGCACCCCGGTCGAGATCAGCCATGCGGCTTGCGAGATACGCCGCATTGAGCGCACCCGCCGATGTTCCGGTGACGACATCGATCCGTGGGCCATCCCGTCCGGGCCAAAGTTCAACCAAAGCCTGAATCACGCCTGCCTCATACGCCGCCCGGGCGCCGCCCCCCGGGAGTACCAGACCGATTCGCGGCGGGCGCACGGAGTCCGTCACAGCCCCCCCCTGACTCCGGCATGCCCTGCCACACGCCGTCGGGTGACGATGCGGGATGCTATGCTGATTCCACCGTCTGAAGCACAGGCTTGGCGCCAGGCATGAAGAAAGTCGTGATCCTGAACCCCAAAGGAGGATCGGGCAAAACCACGATCGCGACCAACCTCGCCGCGAGTCTCGCACTCGGTGGACTGCAGCCCTGCCTGCTCGATCTTGATCCGCAGGGTTCGTCTCTTGCCTGGCTCAAAAAACGCCCGGCCGAATACGCCAGCATCCACGGCATCAACGGCGCTCACTTCAATCTGCGTGTAACCCGGAGCTGGCAGTTCCGCCAGTATCCCGACGACCACGCAACCCTGGTCGACACTCCTGCCGGACTCGGTCGCGATCGCATGGAGGATCTCCTGCGCGATGTTCATCGGGTCCTCATCCCCATCCTGCCCTCCGCCATCGATATCGACGCGGCTCCCCGTACCATCGCCGATATCCTGCTCACCAACTATCCCCGCGAACGGATCGCCATCGTTGGCAACCGTGTTCGTACCCGGACGCAGGCACTGGGTGCGCTCGAGAAATTCCTCGCCAGTCTCAACATCCCGCTTTTGACTTTCGTCAAAGATAGCCAGCTCTATGTTCGTGCGAGCGCGATGGGGCTCGGTCTCACCGAGCTTCCGGCCTGGATGGTCCGCGAGGAATCGGATGTCTGGGTTCGCCTGCGTGCCTGGTTCGAAGCGATTCCGGAGGACGCCTAAGCGGACGCCTAAGCGGACGCCGGCCCGGATCCGGTGCCACGGCCTATGCAATCCAGATCGTGCGCACATTGACAAACTCGCGCGAGCCCGAGATGCCGAGTTCGCGGCCGAAACCCGAATCACGAATGCCGCCGAACGGCAGGCGTGGATCACTTCTGACCGGAGCATTGACAAAGACCATGCCACTCGGCAGCGCCTGGGCCAGCTTCTCGGCACGCGCGCGATCACGACTCCAGATGCTGGCCCCGAGTCCATACGGTGTGGCCCCTGCCAGTGTCAAGGCTTCCCGCTCGTCCCGGAACCTGAATATGAGCGCAGCGGGGCCGAACACTTCTTCCCGGAACACCCGCATGCCGAAAGCGATATCCGTCACAACCGTAGGCGCATAAAAAAACCCCGGCCCCTCGAGCAGCCTCCCGCCGGTCGGAATCCCGGCACCGGACGCGCGCGCCTCCTCGACCTGGGCATGCAAGACCTCACGCAGATCTTCTCGTGCAAGTGGCGCGAGCGTGGTCCGGGGATCCAGCGGATCTCCCGGATTGAGCGCCCGGACACCTGCGACAAAGCCTTCTAGAAACCGGTCGTAAATGCGTTCATCGACCAGGAAGCGCTTGGCCGCGATGCAGCTCTGGCCGCCGTTCTGAAAACGCGCGGTGATTCCAGCCTGGATGGCTGCCTCCACATCCGCGTCAGCGAGGATGATCCAGGGGTCGGAACCTCCGAGTTCAAGAACGCATTTTTTAAGATGCTCGCCGGCGGTGGCGGCCACCGCGCGTCCGGCACGGGGGCTTCCGGTCAGGCTCACGCCCCGCACACGGAAATCGGCGATTACGCGGGCGGTCTGATCCACAGGAATGCGGAGTGACTGGAACACGCCCTCCCCGAATCCCGCCTCACGGAAGAGGGTTTCGATCTCACAGGCGACTCCGGTCACATTGGGCGCGTGCTTGAGAAGGATCGTATTCCCCGCGGCGAGCGCTGGCGCAGCAAAGCGGAAAACCTGCCAGTAGGGAAAGTTCCAGGGCATGATGCCCAAAAGCGGCCCGAGCGGCGCATAACGGACCAGGCTTTTCTGCGCCTCGGTCGCAACCGGTTCGTCCGCAAGATGGCAAGACGCCTCTTTTGCGAGGTGGCGGCAGAGCAGAGCACACTTGTCGAGTTCAGCCCGGGCTTCACTGAGTCGCTTGCCCATCTCGCGCACAGCGAGAATGGCCAGGGGCTCGCGCCGAGCCTCGATGGCTGTGGCGAGCGCGATCAGTCGATCGAGCCTGAGATCAAGCGGCGTCACGGCCCAGTTCTCAAAAGCCGATTGTGCGCGCACCAATGCCCGATCGAGTTCCTCAGGAGACAGTTCGGCATGGCGAGCCCATTCGGCACCGGTTGCGGGATTGACTGATATCAGCATATTCGATACCTCCACTCATTCGAACGGGTCATGGATCGCTTCACCGGGACCCCTCATTTGGTGCGAAAATAGCACATGCCCAGACCAGCCCCCCTCATTGTACTGGCAGGCGGATCCGGTTTCGTCGGACGCCATCTTGCCACGCGGCTGGCCGCGGGCGGGTACCGGATCCGGATCCTGACACGCGACGGCGCCCGGGTACGCGACCTCCGGGTTCTGCCCACACTCGAAATACTGGCACATCCGGCCATCTACCATCCGGACCGGGTCACCCAGGCCGTTTCAGGTGCCCAGACGCTCGTCAATCTGGTCGGTGTGCTCCATGAAGGCCGGAGGCACGATCGGCGGTTTGAATGGACACATGTCGGAATCACCCGGAACCTTCTCGCTGCAGCGGAAGGCTCGCGTGTCCGGCACTTCATCCAGGTGAGCGCGCTCGGTTCGGAGACGCCTCGGACCCGGAGCCGCTACCTTGCGTCCAAGGCCCGCGCCGAGGCTCTGGTCCAGTCCTCGGGACTCGACTGGGCGCTGGTCCGTCCCTCTGTGATCTACGGACCCGACGATGATTTCCTCATGCGTTTCGCAAACCTTCTGCGCTTTGCACCAGGCATCTTCCCGTTGACCTGTCCGGATACGGAGCTGGCCCCGGTTGATATCGAGGACATCGTAAAGGCCCTGATGACCCTCATCGGGAAACCCTTTCCGAGCCGCGCGATCTATCGTCTCGATGGACCCGAAGTGTGGACGCTCAGGGAGATCGTAAAGACGATTGCCGGCCTGATCGAGGCGCCGTGCCGGATTGTGGGCCTTCCCGACTGGATTTCCTGGCTCATGGGCGCGCTCCTGGAAAAAATGCCTCACCCGCCGTTCACACTCGACAACTACCGGACCCTCAAAGCCCAGGAGGCACTTTGCAACAGTTCGCAGACCGATCGCACGCGCGGGTTCGCGGCGCTCGGGATCGAGCCTCAGCCGTTTTCGAGCCGTGCCGCCATCTATCTTCACGGATCCCGTCCGACCGGACCCGACTCGGTGCAGGTGACCGCCCCGAGAACCACCAAACCGACATGAACGCCCACACAGCCTGTCCGGCCCAACCCGCCGGGAGCCGGCAGCGGCTCTGACCGGACTATCCCGAGCACCATGGACATCTATCTTGTCGGAGGAGCGGTCCGCGACCGCCTGCTCGGGCTCCCTGTCGGGGAACGTGACTATGTGGTCGTAGGAGGCAGCCCGCAACAGCTCATCGAAAACGGTTTCCGGCCGGTCGGGCGCGATTTCCCCGTTTTTCTGCACCCCGCAACGGGCGAAGAATACGCGCTGGCCCGCACCGAGCGGAAAAGGGGACGCGGCTATCACGGCTTCAGCTTCGAAACCGGGACCGGCGTCACCCTGGTTGACGATCTGGCACGACGCGACCTCACGATCAACGCGATCGCCGAAAACGCCCGAGGGGAACTGATCGACCCCTATGGCGGTCGGGCCGACCTCGCCGCCCGAATCCTGCGCCATGTCTCACCGGCCTTTGTCGAGGACCCGCTGCGGGTGCTCCGCGTCGCCCGTTTTGCAGCGCGCTTCCATGACCTCGGATTCACGCTTGCTCCCGAAACCCGGATCCTCATGACCGAGATCGCGCAAAGCGGCGAACTTGAGACCCTGCCTCCGGAACGGATCTGGCAGGAACTCCGGCGGGCGCTTGCTACGACCCATCCCGAGATCTTCTTGGTGACGCTCCGGACGGTGGGTGCGCTGAGCGTGCTCATCCCCGAAATGGATGCCCTGTTCGGCATCCCTCAGGAAGCGGCACTGCACCCCGAGATCGATACCGGAGAACATATCCTCATGGCTCTGGCCCAATCCGCCCGGATCAGCGCTGATCCCATTGTGGGTTACGCTGTGCTGAGTCATGATCTCGGCAAGGCAAAGACCCCCCGCGCACTCTGGCCGCGGCATCCCGGTCACGCCGAGTCGGGTGTTCTGCTCTCACGAACACTGAGTGCACGGCTCCGGGTCCCGAACGACTACCGTCTCACCGCCGAACTCACCGCACGCTGGCACCTCGAAATCCACGCCTGTCTGGATCAGCCGATCGACCGGCTCGCCGCCTGGATCAAAGAGCTGCCCTATCGCTCGCGAAGCCGAAACCTGGTTCAGTCTCTCAAGGCCTGTGAGGCCGATTTCCGCGGGCGCCCCGGCTACGAATCCCGGCCCTATCCCCAACGACCGTTCCTCGAAGAGCTGTTTGAAGCCCTGCGATCGATCCGGCTCGAGCCGGCAGAGTATGACTGGTCACTCGAACAAAAAAAGAAACAGCTGGATGTGCGTCTTATCGAAACCATCCGACAGGCGCGCACGCGTGGCGCACCGGCCTCCTGAATTAAAGGGGCGTTCTTTGCACCATCGCCGGCAGCTTGCACCGCCTCCCGGATCCGGACCGGCGGGGCCGGTGCGGCTGGCCGAACCCCGACCCGACCAGACCTCGGTCTACTGGCTCGAATCTGCGCCTGAAGACGAGACCCGTATGACCGTATTCGGAATCCGCGGGGCCACCCTCATGCGCCTCACCCCCCCGGGGTACGGAGTGCGCAGCCGGGTTCATGAGTACGGCGGCGGAGCCTACATTCCCACAGCTCACGGAATTGTTTTTGTGGGCGATCAGGATCAGGCGCTCTATCGGGTCCTCGCCGATGGCCGGATCGAGCATGGCTTAGGCCTCGCCTCGGACCGGTATGCCGATTTATCCACGCATCCTGATCCGGACCGGATTGCGGCCGTTGTGGAACGCCGGATCGGCCCCGGGGAGCCCCAAAACTTCGTCGGTCTCTGCAACCTGCGGGACCATACATGTGCCGTCCTCTGTCAGGGTGCGGATTTTTACCTCGCGCCCCGCATCGATCCGGCTGGGCGCCGGATCTGCTGGATCGAATGGAACCATCCGGACATGCCGTGGCAGGGGACGCGTCTTAGGGTCGGGCGTCTCAGCAGTACCGGAGAGGTGGTTGAGGTTGTGACCGTGGCCGGCAGCCGAACCGAATCGATCCTCGAGCCCTCCTGGGGACCCCAGGGTGGACTCTATTTTCTCTCCGACCGGACCGGCTTTCCTAACCTGTATCGGTGGCATCCCGACCAGGGCACGGTGGCGCTGTGCCACAAACGGGCCGAACTCGGGCGTCCGCCCTGGAACCTCGGTCAGTCGAGCTACGGGTTTTCCGGAGCCAACACGGTCTGGGCCGCTTTCACCCGCCGCGCCCAAAACGAACTTTGGAGACTCAACCTGACTGACGGATCCTCGCGCAGGGTATCTTTGCCTTTGGGCGATCTCACCCATCTCAGCGTGTCTGGCCGTCGTATTGTGGCACTTTTCAACTCGGCAGATCACGCGCCCGCGATCCTGATGTGGTCTCGGGAGCGTCCCGAACGGCCCCGCACCCTGCGCGGTGGGTTCGCCCTGCCCGGGTTCCGCGCCGCACCCGAGTCGATTGAGTTCCCGGGACCCCGGGGGGCGAGGATCCAAGCTTTTTTCTACCGCCCGCCCAGCGTCCCTCCCCCCTTCCCCCTGCTCATCCGGTGTCACGGTGGACCAACCGCCATGGCGAGCTCGGCCCATGATGCCCGTATCCAGAACTGGATCAGCCTCGGGCTGGCTGTACTGGATGTCAACTATCGTGGCAGCAGTGGATTCGGACGGGCTTACCGGGAAGCACTGACCGGCTGCTGGGGCTGCGGCGAGGTGGATGATATCGAGTGGGGGATTCGTTTCCTCGTCCGTAAGGGACTCGCGCAGAAGTCGCGACTTTACCTCACCGGAAGCAGCGCAGGAGGACTGACCGTGCTCGGAATCCTGATGCGCTACCCGCATTTCCAGGCCGCAAGCCTGCTCTATCCGGTAACCGACCTCTTGTCTCTTGAAAAGACGGCTCCCAAGTTTGAGTCTCATTACGGACAGTTCCTGATCGGCGGTACCGCGCGACAATCCGAACGCTACCTTCTGCGCTCTCCGCTCAGCCAGGTCGAACGGCTGCCGCGCATTCCGCTGCTCCTGTTCCAGGGACTCGAGGATCCGGTTGTGCCGCCCGAGGACGCCCGGCGTTTTGCGGTCGCGCTCGGACGCCAGGGGGTACCGGTCCGGCTGGTCGAGTTTGCGGGCGAAGGGCACGGGTTCCGGCAGAGCAAGAACCTCGCACGCGTCTTTCAGCTCGAGAGCGAACTGTTCAGCCCGACTGCTCCGACAGCGTAATCGGACGGTTGACCATGACCAGAAACCGGAATCCAGGCCGGATGACCAGAGTCGGGGGGATGTTTTGGTTTCGCTCCAGAATGGCCTGTGAGGTTCCGACCAGCGCCTGGCCAGCGGCCGAACCGATCAGGGCACCTGAAGAAACACCCGGCGTCAAAACGATACCCGACTGGTCTGCGGGCAGAAACGATGAAAGTGCCGCGATCAGGAAAGAGGATCCGAATATCTTCCAAAAGTGCGTGCGGACCTCATCCTTGAGACCCGATGCACCATAAGCATCTGCAGCGGCCATCCCCGCCAGAGGCACCCGCCTTCCATCCGGGAAGATAATTTCACTGAAGGAAGCGAGAACACGGGTCTGCCCCTGACTGACATCTGAAGAGTAATACCCGACCAGGGTCGATCCCATGGGGATCATGGGTTCGTATTCGTGTACTGAATCATCGACCGTGCGGGTCACGCGAGCCACGACCATGCCCGGCAGATCGCTGTCGATTTCGCTCACGAGGACTGCTGGAATCACGGATCCGGGCATGAGTGTCGGATGCCTGGGCGGTGGCAGGATGAACTCGGGCCGGGGGAGTGGATGCCGGCTCATCCGTTTCAACCAGAGATGGTTCCGCGCAGTCCCAACCGGTGTTCGCGCGTCTGCAAGATGCCTCGACCACATCTTGAGCACGTGAGCCATCTTGCCGGGGTGGTGCTTCCCGGGTACCGGGGAGCCCAGTCGCGTGAGCAGCGTCTGGAGCGCACGGGTCCTGGCCCGGATCCGCGGAACGGCCGGTCGGGCGGGCCAGGCGAGGATCGGGCTTGCATGGGCCGAGATGGCGACCTGCGTCCATCGGTTCCGGCCCGGACTCTGAATCCGTTGCCCCGAAAGAGGCCATCCGTGCCGGATCCCGAGCCGATGATCCCGGTCTGGGTGCCCCGGCACCCGCTGTCTTCTGCCGCGGATCGGTGGATGGGATGGTTTCTCCATATGGGTCCGGACCCGGGTAGCCGCTTCATGGATCAGCGTCGACAGAAAGCTCTTCCGGGGCCTGGCCCAGTTCACAGGATGCCCGGGACGGGGCGTGGCCCAACCCGGAGCGGCGGGTGCCGCACCTGTCCGGGGTTCGTGCAGAAACAGAAAACTTCCCGCCACGGCAGCCAGGATCAGCGTCAGGATCCAATAGTGGATGCGCCGGGATGTTTTACGGAATGGGGCGGGGCGAGAGCCGGATTCCGCAGGGGATTCCACCGAGGACACCTTCATGATGCCCGTCTCGAAAACCGGCGGATCCGGATGGTCCGATGCCCCAGACGCAGTTCGGCCACACGAAAGCGGCCCGGGAAAATGATCCAGTGCCCGGAAACCCGGTAGTTGACCAGCGTGACGTGACGGCCCTGGCGCACAAAAAGCGCCGGCATGACCTGAACCGTCGGAGCCAGTTCGATGAACGTTTCCTGTCCGTCGTCGAAAACCTGGAGCGGCCGCCAGGTGGCCCGGCCGGAGATCCGGTACGCCGCATCCACGTTCCGGTACCAGCGCATCCGGACGGACGGATGTGTCTTCCGGGGTCTTTTCCTTGCCGTCTGGGCCCGCCGTGTAGCGAGTCCCTGATGGAGCGCCCAAAGGGTGTGCTGCGACCAGCTCACGGCCTGATACCAGGGACTACCCGCCGGAACACTGACCAGTATGAGTTCATAGCGTCTCCGATTGGTGAGGAGCGTGGCCGATGTGAAGAGACCTGCACGAACCGGCTTGAGATAGACATCCTGGGCATCCTGGGCCACGACCCAGCGCACCGTATCACCCAATGCCAGATTTTCCGGATGTTCACCCGACGGCAGAATGAGATCGGTCACGGCATCGGGTCGCGCGAGGATCGTATAGCTGCGCCCTGCGCGGTAGTGGAAATGAATGACTCGTCCCACACTGTAACGGCTGGCGACCTGCGCCTCGATGGCTTTGGAGGCGATTCCCAAAACCAGCATGAGGACCGGAATCAGGACATGCCGGCGGATCTGGATCACGCTCATAGGTTCCTCTGAATGGTGAAATCTGTGATGAAAAGGCCAATCGGATTGTGCAGGATGGCTTCCGGTGTCCGCGGCCGAATGATGACGTAGTTGAGCGTGATGAGCCACTCCACCCGATGAACGCGCGCGCCCTGCAGCGAGCGTTCGGTCGTCCGGCACCGGATGAGCACAACCGAACCCGGCAGGAAACTGAGGCTTTCGAGCCGGACGGTTCGCACGCGGGTGACCTGCCGGGCCAGCCTCTGAAACGGAGCGGTGGTGCGCACCCAGTCGGTAAACTGGGCGACTGCGGCCGCACGGGTCAAGCGGTAATCGTCGGTGAGATCGGATAGCGTGAGGGACGGATTGAGCGTGAGCAGCCGGACGGCCCAGCGTCCCAGAAAGTAACGCAGTGTATTGCGATCCGGGGTATAGGGCAGCCCGCCGAGCGAAAGGGTCGTGATCCGGCCGGATGGATGTTCTCGAACCAGGTAGGGCACGGTTTTCTGGAGGGGCAGGAGAACCACAAAGGCCAGCGCGAGGGCGGTCAGGGCCAAGGTCTGCAGGATCAGGAGCACATACAGTCGATTGCGGGCCAAAACCGGAGCAGCAAAGCGCTCAAAATAAGATGCCTGCCAGAGCGCGCCCTCTGACGCATTTTTTTCCACTGGTCCACCGGTCGGCGAGTTTCCTGAAAAAAACATGACGCGTGGATCAGAAGAAATGGCAAAGCACATGCCAGATCAGGAACAGGAGGTAGCTTCCCGTGAGGATCAGTCCTCCTCCGACACGGATCCTGTGATCCTGCAAACCGCACCCCACGATCCAGACGGACAGGGCACCCGGATGCCGCTTGAGTTCCGCTGGAATCTCAACCGATCCCCGGGCATCGGGCGCGAGCTCCTTCCTGCATCCCAGCGCCTTCCTGACGGCAGCAGCCCAGCCGGGGCGGGCCCGCTTGCGGGTACCGCTGTTCATTCCTGATCCCTGCTCACATTCCACCTCTCACCGAGGCCCCGCGCACCCTGCCCCATGGCCAGCCAGGTGCCGGCTCCCGAGGTTCCACGTCCGGTCATCAGGTGCCCCACAATGGAGGGGATCTGGCGGAGGAGCAAGAGGACAAATGTGGCAACGATCAGGAGATAGAAAACATAAACGAAGATTTCGGCACTGCTCCAGAGCGACGAATGTTGGGCAGTGCCTCTTGCCAGGGCCAGGGCCAGCGCGTTCACTTCGGCGACCGAAGACGCCAGGAGAATCGCGGCGAGGATGAGAACGATTGCAGCCACAACTTTATAAAGGCCCGCCGTGAGCAGAAAACGGAACCAGCCATGGAACAGTTCAGTGAGGTACGGCAGGATAAGACAGGGGATCAGCAGGGGCCCCACTGCGACACCGATTGCCGTGAGTGCCACGCCCATGAAAAAAACACCCGCAAAGGCGATGTACGCCACGGCAAGAACCAGGACCACGAGTCCCATCAGGAAACTCGCGACGAAGGCATCCAGCAGCATGATGAGGTCCGGCCCGATGCCAGTCAGACCGTCACGGAGTTCCTGATTGATGTGAAAAATCGGCAAAGCCTGCCACAGCTTGCTCACCGCGCCGAGGAAGGAATGAGTGGCTGCCCCAAGCAAGGTCGTTGACCAATGCGTCGGCCATCCGACTCGGGCACCCAGAACGACATTGGCCAGCACATCGAAACCTCCATTGAAGGCACGGGTCAGGCTGGCGTAATCCTGGAGCATCCAGGCGGCTGCACCCCAGAGGAGCACGCCCCGGATCAACACACGGATGAGACTCTCGTTCGCACCTCCCGTGAGTAGCACGAAAAGCCCGGTCAGGACGATTGCAAGTTCCGTAAAGAGATAGAAGAGCCCCATGGGGCCACCAATCGCATAGTGCAGAAGACGGTTTGCCACAAGCATGCTGGATCCCCTGAGTTGCCGCAGCACAAGGCTCAGCGCCCCGCTGACCGTGGGCTCCGTCTGGACCCTCGCCAGGTGAATCGGAAGCATTATCTGGACCCCGGTCCCGATCCCATGGGATGCGGTGACGCCGGGACTGCCGGAATGACCGGCTTCAGCCTGGACCCCTGGGCAGATAGCCATTGCCCGAGCCCGGGGCCCCGGTTGGCTCTGACAAAACCTTGCCCGAGTCCCTGTGCATTCCGATCGAGATTTCGATGTCTGGCCATCCATCCCCGGGCAGCGGCCAGTGACTCGCTCTGACGGATACTGCGGGTCCGCTCGATCATCGCCATGACCGCCAGCTGGCTGTTGCTCTCGCCGGCCACCACGTCCAGGGTCGCATTCAGGGTCTGGAGCTGCCCTTTCATCGAAGAGGCATCGGGAAGCGTCCGTTCGACCGTGCGGAGCCTCTGATAGTTGTCATGAATGGAACGGAGAATCGCATCATCCTGATGAATCTCGATGAGGGCCTCTTTCTGTCGCTGCGTTACGCCCCGGCGCATCATCCGGCTGTATTGCGCCCAGCCCAGGCGGGCAGTCGACAGTTCCCGGTTGATGCGCATGATCCGCCCGTACCCTGCTTGAAGCGATCCGGCTGTCCCACGCAGTGCATCCAGGAAAGTCTGATACCGGGTGATGGACTGGTTGACATCCGTCACATTGCCGAGCGCTGTAAGCGCCTGAGGTGGCAAATTTTTCAGTGACTCGATTTCGGTCCGCAGCGATTCGTACTGGACCAGGTAGCTTTCAACTTCCCACTCGACACTGCGAATGGAGTTCAAAGCAGTGACGGTGTTGCGTATGAAGTTGAACGGATCGAATACCGTACTGCCGCTCGCCAGCGCATGCACACGGGACGCGCCTATCAGCCAGAAGACCAGCAGGGCACAGGTTTTCCGGAAGTTCCGGTCAGCCATGGGTCATCGACTCGAGGTAATGCATCTGCCAATCTTCGCTACCTGACTGCTGCAGCCTTGCAAATACCGAACGGGCATGTGCATCAGAACGGAGATACGCGAGTAGCGGGGGCGGGAAACTGCATTCGAACAGACGGCTCAGCCCGGGCCGGACGAGGTAGTAATCGCGTCCGGGTGTGGCCGACTCGATGAGCGCGAGTTGCCGTTCGTCCAGGCCGAGCAGACGGGCATAGCAATCCCCCTGGGCCCGGATCTGGGGATTCGGCAGGAGAATCCGGGTCGGAATGTTGTCCAGCAGTGCACCGCTACCCTCTGCCCGGGCGATTTCCTCGATGGACTGGGTCGCGAACAGCAGCAATGCGTTTTTCTTGGCGAGCGTCCGGATCCACTCTTCGATCTTTCTCGCAAAATAGGGATCCGAGAGCACGAACCAGGCTTCCTCGATCGAGATCAGCGTCGGGTGTCCATCGAGTGAACGGAAGATCCGGTGAAAGAGATAATCCAGCATCGGACGCGCAAGCGTCGGCTGCGCGAACAGACGCCCAATCTCATACCCGATCATCCGGTTCGGGCTCCGGTCTTCCCGGGCATGGTCAAAATAACGCCCGAAGGGACCCTCACCGACCCACGGCTCCAATGCATCGACCAGTCTCCCTTTGGGCAGGAGATTGAGGAGGGTCAGGAGACGCCATTGTCCAACCGGCAACTCGCGCAGGGCGTCGAGTGCCTGTCCAAGAAGCAGGTGATCGTCCGCATCAAGCGGATGGCCGCCGGATTCGAAAAGCAGCACCAGCCATTCATGCAGCCAGGCCCGGCTGTCCGGATCCGCGAGTTCGAGAAGCGGATTGAGCGATACGGGCTGGTCGGTGCGTGCAAAATCGACGTAGCGTCCACCCAGAAGGGTGGTGGGGATCTCGGCGCTCCAGTCCTTATCGAACAGGATGATCCGGGAATCGGGCAATCCCAGCCACTGTGCCATGAGAAAGTTGTTGAAGACGCTTTTGCCCGAACGGGTCGGTCCGACGACGAGCGTATGCCCGTTCTGTCCGTGGTGAAAATGGAAAAAGAAAGGTGTCCGGCGACGCGTGACGAAAGCCGCCAGTGCGGGCACGGGTTGGCCACATTGAGTCTCGAGGTAGGGGTTCGTGGACTGACCTTCAGGAAGGGTACCGGCCAGCGTGAGATCAGCGGCGTTGCCTCCCGTCACAAAGTACCACCGGAGGGGTTCGGCCCACTGCCCCGGTAACGTGCCCGCCCAGGCGGAGAGTGCATGCAGGCGTTCGTTGAACGCCATGAATCCGAGCGCATGGACCGTGCTGCGAACCTTCTCGGCCAGTGCATCCGCTGTACGCGCACTGTCTCCATAGCAGATCACCGTCAGGTTGAGATAGCCGAACTGGCACTCTCCAACCCGTTCAAGCGCACGACTGGCCTGCCGGCTCGCACGGACATGCTGCTCACGGTCCGGAGGGAGGGTGTCACGCGTGAACGTTTCCCGAAGATACGCTCGCCAGCTTTTTTCGAGCGCCCGGTGATGGTTCCTGACTTTTGCGATCCAGACTTCGGCATCCTCTGGCGAAACCGGCTGGAATGCGAGACTCACGGTGAGGGAGCCATCGATCCTGAGCAGCAGGTCGAACATGCCCGGGAACGTGAACGGATCCGTCGCATTGCTATCCTGTCTGGGCCAGGCCTTGAGCGTCACCAGGCTGGCCCAGACCGCATCCGTGCCTGGCCAATGCAGCTGATGCCCCAACACCTCGACTGACCGATCCGCGAGCGCATCGTCCAGATAAGCCGTTTCCGGCACCGCCAGCGGGACGCGATCGCCGGGTCCGAGACGGTCATGCAGAAAACCCAACAGGCGGCTGCCTGCGAGGGGTTGCCAACCCCAGGCGGGCAAGTTGCCCATAAAGTCGCTCATTCTCCGGTCATGCTCCCGAATGAGCTCGATGGACTCACCACCACTGAGCTGCCAGGATGCACGGACTGAAAATGCGGCACGGATCATCTGTCCGAGAGCTGACGGCAGCGAGCGGCCGTGGGATGTTTCCCAGGCGATCCGTTCCCAGAAATGATCCTGCCGGGATCGCGGTCGCGTGAGGAAGCAGAGATGGTGCCGATTGCGATAGGCCCCACGGAACTGCCATTGCTTCCGGTAGAGTTCATCGACCACCCCGGCTGGCCCTTCGGTCCTGGCCGGCAGGGGATAGCCGCCATCCGGCCTCCGGTCGACCAGCCACCAGAAGGCAGAGGATTCGCCAGCCAGCTTGAAAGCATGTTCCAGCCGGGCCGTTTCCCGATCGAACTGCTCCGGTGACAGGGCCTCGACGTCGAGCCCCTGGAATTCCATGACGCTCGCGACTGACCCGTCCTTGAGCAGAACATGGCGCGGACCCAGCCGGATCAGCCACGGGATCAGATCGGAGAATGGGCGTGAACCACCAAGGAACGCACGCCTTTGTCGCAGCCGGTTCAGCACCAGGGTTCCCCCCGGCCAAATCCGAACGGTCGAGGGGCACGTGAGTCCGAATGGGGCCAGGGATCGTATACATCACCCTGACGCGCATAACGGAGATAGATTTCACGGGCGCACGGTTCATGTCGGCCGAGGTAAACCAGCCAGAGATGGATCCCTGCAAAAAGCGGAATGAGAAACCAGAGTCCCGCACCCGCCACGAAGGCTACCGCCAGGACTAGGTTGAGTGCCACGAGATTGCGTTCCCCGCCGAACCAGAGGAGCGGTTCGGTGAGGACCGGGTACAATGGCGCCCGTCGACCGGCCGGCGCACTCATGAGAAAAAGAGATTGAGCCATGAGCTCGCGAAGAAAACCAGACTGAGCCCCAGCGCCACCCGGAGAAACAACCCGAGAAACCCGCGCACTTCTCCGAACGCGACCAGAAATCCGAGCACGATGAGGAGAAGCGTTGCAATGAGACGTGCCGTTGTTCCACTGAGATCATTGACCAGGGTTTCGAGAATCCCGTCCCACGGCAGCGTCCCGGCCGCCTGGGCAACGACAGGAGTCAGCAGAATACCGGCTCCGACTCCCAGTCCGAGCATGCGGTCAGGTTTCATCCGCGAGCAGATCGTAAGTTTCATGAGACCTCCGGTAGGTGTAGGGAAACGGCAGCAATCGCACTCGCGCTCAGATCCGGCTCGCCTGATTCGATCCCAGTGACCGGAACGAGGTGATAATCCGGGCCTGCATCGGGAATGATCTCAAGCACCTCAACGAGCCGCCGCCGGCCGCCCCGCCGTTCCAGATGGACGACATAATCAAATGCCGATGCGATCTGTCTGCGGATGGCGTCATGCGGCCAGGCGAGCCCGGCTGTCAGCACCAGGGTTTCGAGGCGGTACAGGGCATCCCGGGCACTGTTGGCATGCAGACTCGTCAGCGTGCCTCGATGCCCCGTGTTGCAGGCCTGCAGGAGATCAAAGGCTTCGCACCCGCGAACCTCGCCGATCAGGAGCCGATCCGGACGCAGGCGCAGCGCCAGGCGGACCAGTGCGCGAGCGTCATGCTCCGGCTGATCGCGGGATTCGAGGGCTACCCAATTCGACGTGGGCACGTCGAGCTCAGGCGTATCCTCGATCGTGATCACACGTTCCTCGGGAGCCAACCCGGTCAGCAAGCCGTTCAAAAAAGTCGTTTTCCCGGATGAAGTGCCCCCGGAGACCAGAAAATTTTGGCGCTCACGCACCTTTTCACGGAACCATTGGACCCAGGATTGCTGCGGATGGGCTGGCGGGACACAACCTGTGGGCTGGGCTTGTGTGCGCGGCATGCTGGCACAGAGCGCCTCAAGGGTCATCCGCGACCGGTTTGGCTTGCGCAGACTCAGAACATCACTCCGAATGGAAACCGGCTGCCTGACTGCAGTCACCCGCATGCCCTCGAGACGCGCGTCCAGGTAACATCGGCCCCCGCCGGATGTACCGATATCCTTGCCGGCCAGCCGTCCGAGCACAGTGATCGCGCTCCGGATGGACAGGGGCGCCAGTTCCACTCCGGCACGTTTGAAGTGTCCATGGCATTCAATCCAGATCTCATCGGGACGATTGACCATGATCTCTTCGACGGACTCGTCTTCAAACCAGGGCTGTAGCGGACTGAGCAGATGCCCGAGGATCGCAAGCGCCTGGGTGGTGTGGGGCTGTGACATGCGAGCATTGAAGCACGACCCCGGACGGATCATCCAGCCCCAAACGTGTCACTTGAGACGGCCATCCCGAAATCAGCCGGACGCTCGCAGTCGAGCACCGGGAAGTGGGTCAGGATGAACCGATGGGTCGAGGAGGATCGCGCCCGGTGCCGCATCGCCATGGATTTCCATGGGGTCGGGCAGCCGGGTAGAAGGTTGCCGCAGTGTTTCCTACACGGCCTACGCCGGAGTCAGCGCAAGTAGAGGATCAGACGGTAAAGGATGAGCCGCACCCGCAGGTCGTGACGGCATTGGGATTGCGGATGATGAACTGTTCGCCTGCGGCATCGGCGCTGTAATCGATTTCAGCGTGGCGCAAATACTGCAGGCTCATGGGATCGATCAGTAAAACCACGCCATCTTGAACCACACGGAGGTCATCCTCCTGGGCATCGGCTTCAAAGCTGAAGCCGTACTGGAACCCTGAGCACCCTCCTCCGTTGACATAGACGCGAAGCATCAGGTCATCACGGCCTTCTTCCTGCATGAGCGCAGCCACACGGTGGGCGGCAGCCTCCGTGAAGATCACTTCACTGGTTACGGTTTCCACGCTTGCCATGGCTCCACGATCAGCTGGGGGTGAGGTCATTCTACCAGAACGCGCCGCTGTGCTCCGCCTGTAACCGTATCGCGGTTCAGGGGGTGGCGAAGCGGCGCTATCGCCCGCAGGGCGATCATTCCTGTTTTTCCTGCTATCCTCCCGTGCCAATATGATCTGAGACACCTGTCTGGAGCAATTTAAAAGACTCTTCCGGCTTTCGTGCGGGTGAGTGGCTGAACGGTCATCGCGCACAGCCCGAAGGGTAGAGATCAAGCTTGCCGCAGTGAAAGAGCATGACCATACGGTACGGGGCAAAGTCGCGATAGCCCCGGGCGTTGGCCTTGAGGAGCGGGATCTTGCCTTGGGGCCTGCGGCGGCAGTGTTGGGAATGCGGTGTTGCGTATAGGCGAGCCGCTCCGGAAGATGGCGTTTCCGGGGTTTTGGTAGCGGGGATGATCGGGAACAGGCGCACATGGGTTGGCCCGGAAGGACCCGTGATCGAAGAACTGCCTGGCGGGTCCTGCGTAGCGGTAGTCCCAGAACGAGGCCAATGCCTCCTTGATCGCCCACGCGCGTCAGACCTTCAGGCGGTCGACTGTGATCGACCGGAAGGTCTCTTGTGGGCGCTCGCTCCAGTTCCGGGGGTTCTGGAATCACAGGTCCTGCGTCTTGGTGAGCGTCTCTCGACCTGGTGCCTGAGATCCACCGCCTGGTGGTCAATGCCTTGGCGCAGGGGAACTGGTCATGCCGAGGACGGCCTGGGTGACTGCAGATCGGGTGGTCTCCTGGTCATTTGCCCACAGGTCCATCTCGACCGCCTGGAGGCCTTGGGGTTGCGGTCTCTGAACCGTGGCTCAGCGGGCGTCGGCCGCCTCCCGGGTGCGCTCCGGTACCCCGTCGAGCACCCGGTGCCCGGTCCTGTCATGCAGGGCCGAGACGGAGTCGTGCCCCTGACCGAAGAGCTTCTCATGGTGCCAGGCGTAGGTGAGATGCTCCAGGGAACGTCGACTGAGCCCCCGGGCGACGGCGCGCTCCATGATCCAGTCGACCGGATCCCAGGACAGCGCCGTGAGTCACTGGGTCTGGACCTTGCTGCGGACCGCTTGCAACACGTGAACGGCACAGGTCTCGAAGCGTTCAGTCAAGCGGCGGCTGTCCTCGGTCCAGGCGATGCGCACAGGCTGCACCCCGCACAGGGCGCCGTTGACGCGCGGGGCGTCGGCGGTGACGAAGGTTTCCCCTTGCATCGTGTTGAGATGCCGCCAGCGCCGGGGGCGGGCATCATAGCGGCGTCCCGCCGGTCCGCAGCTCGGACAAACCAGCGGTGTGTCCGGTCGCTACTGAACGGTGCCGGCGATCTCCCCGAGCGGGCGATCCGCCGCGGGTGGTGCGATCGTCACTGCGCTCACTTCCCCAGGCGGGGTGAGGCCCAGAAGCATTGGGTAGCGTTCGGTATCGCGCATCTGTCACGGTTCCGGCTGAAAGAAGCGCAATACCTGGCCGGCGGACGGGGATTAGGCATGACCACCCCGATCCACACAACCCTGATGAGCTCTAAATCAAGGGCAATCTCACGTAGGGCGCGCTCAAGAATGAAGTGCAACACCTATGGTCCAATAGGGCCGGAGGTGGAGGATGGGCGAAAGGTACAATCAGTTGGGTGTAGATGAAGATGAGCGGAATCAACTGCAGAGAGGACTGAATGCCGGGCAGAGCTTGAGAGCCTTGTCCAGGATCCTGAATCGTAGTCCCGGCACGCTGAGTAGGGAGTGCCGTCGTGGCGGCACCAGGCAAAGCTACGATGCTGTCCGGGGTCGGGATTGGGCGCAGACGCATCGGCGGCGCGGCCCGTGCCAGCTGTTGCCGGGAAGCCCCTTGACGGAGCAGGTGCATGCGCTGATGCTGGAACGCACCGGGTCGCCGGAGCAGATTGCAGGGAGGCTACGCGTGGCATGCCCCGACGACTCCAGTCAGCGGGTCTCCCATGAGACCA
>AUZY01007039.1_pt1 | contig 26154 bp, 21 predicted proteins | sample 49821 | NCBI WGS metagenome assembly AUZY01 (sample SAMN02954279, study PRJNA193664) | mine drainage metagenome | biome: terrestrial; feature: abandoned Hg mine; material: sediment; isolation source: lowermost (B1B) sediment-attached strata from acid streamer/mats thriving at... | place: Spain ...
AACGGTCTTCCAGTCCATCCCGCAGGAGAGCGATGACTACTGGGGAAACCTGAGCCCGGTCCTCAAACCCTCCTGGAACTCCCCTGCCGTGAGTGCCGGAGCGTAGAAATAGCCCTGGCCGAAGCGTGCCCCGGCTTCCCGGACCGCATCGAGCTGCCGGCGGTCCTCGATCCCCTCGACCACGGCGTAAAGATCGAGATCTAAAGCGAGACGAAGAATGGACTGAACGATCGTCTGATGACGCGGATTGTCCTTGAGATCCAGGGTGAAGGAGCGGTCGATCTTGAGGCTATTGAGCGGCAGGTCATGGAGGTAGCTCAGAGAAGAGTATCCGGTTCCAAAGTCGTCCAGCGCCAGTTTGACCCCGATCCGGAGGAGTTTCTCGATCTGCAGCCAAAGACTCCGGTCCTGATCCAAAAGCACGTTCTCCGTGATCTCGACTTGGAAGTCTCCGGGCGGGAAGTCGTTTTCGCCGAGAGCCGTACTCAGGAGGTCCCAGAACAGCGGATCGATGAACTGCCGATGTGACAGGTTGAAGTTGACACTGAGATCACGGGCAGATGCGAATTTCCGCTTCCATTGTCCGACAGTTTCGCAGACCTGGCGGAGGCAGGTGACACCGATCGGGATGATGAGTCCGGTTTCTTCGGCGATGGACAAGAACACCTGTGGTGGAATCAGCTCGCCCTGAGGTGGCTGCCAGCGCAGCAGCGCCTCGAAACCGATGGGGCTGCCGCTTGCAAGCTCGACGATCGGCTGATAGCGCACCTGGAATTCCTGGCGAATCAACCCGGATCGCAACGCCGTTTCCAGGGTGAGGCGACGCACGACTTCGTTACGCATCTGCTGATCGAAGACCGCACTGCCCTGTCGCCCCCGGATTTTGGTCGCGGAAAGCGCCGTATCGGCATCCCGCAGGACTTCCACGCTGCTCCGGTAGGATTCTTCGCCCAGTGCGATTCCAACGTGGATTGAGGTGTAGACCTCACGATCCAGAATATGGAACCGTTTGCTCATGGCCGCCCGGATCTGTTCAGAGATTTCCCGAACCCGGGCCAGGCTCTGGAAGGACAGCAGCAGCACGGCAAACTCCGCACTCTCGTGCCGGCTCACCACCGCGTCCTTGCTGACGGCTTCCTGAAGTCTGCGTGCCACCATCACCAAGAGCTCGTCTCCTGCGGCATGCCCGAGACTATCGTTGACGAGCTTGAACGCATCAATCTCGATCAGGAGGACCGCATAGGGCTTCCGGTCCGAATGGAAGTCCCGGATCGCCTGCTCCAGGCGTTCACTGAAATGCACCCGATTGGGCAACTCGGTCAGGGGATCATGGCGTGCCTGATGAATCAGGCGATTCTCGATGCGTTTGCGCTCCGTGATGTCCACCAGCGTGCCCATGACGAGAAGATTGCTCGCACCCTCCAGCCGCTGCATGCTGACCAGTGCGATCTTCCGGGTCCTGCGGTCGCTATGAATGAACGTCCATTCGCTCGAATCCATGTCCAGTAGCCCGAGCAACAGGCTGGAATAGCGTTCATCGGCCTGACCGAGCTGCTCGGGAGCCACGATTTCGCGATAATGGCGGCCAATGAGTTCCTCAGGCTCAAACCCGAGCAGGCGGGCGAACGCCTGGTTCACGTAGGTGTAACTACCCCCTTCGTTGATGAAAACACCGACATGACCGGTTTCCACGAGGCTCCGGTAACGCCGTTCCGATTGCAGCAGGGCTTCCTCGGTGCGTTTGCGCTCCCCGATATCGACCAGTGAGCCTTCATAAAAAGCGAGCGTTCCATCCTGGTGCCGCACCGCGCGGGCGCTCACTTCCACGAAAAAACGGTTTGCCGTCCTTTCGGCGCAGACGCAACTCAAGCCCGGTGACCCGTCCTTCCTCATCGAGGCGGCGATTTAATGCCTCACGGTCTTCAGGGTTCTGAAAAAGATTCGAGACATGCTGGACATTTTCGATGAGCTCCTGCGCGCTTTGATAACCCAGCATATCGGCCAGCGCCTGATTGGCGGTCCGGAAACGCCCTTCAGGGGTACTTTGGTAAATCCCGATCAGCGAATTCTCGAAGATGGCCTGATAGTCGCGCTGCATGCGACTGAGTGCGCGTGCCGTTCTGCGCTCCTCCGTGAGATCGCGGATGGTGCCTGTGCTCGAGAGTTTTCCATTGAAGTAGATGGGTCCGGAACGGACGGAAGCCAGCACCCGGGACACCCCATCCTTCTTGCACAGGCTGATCTCGTAACTGGTGGTCTCCCAGTGGCCAGCCTGACGTTCCTGCCAGATCGTCTCCATGCGCGCATGGTCTTCCTGGGCGATGAAATGCAGGAAGGAAACTCCTTCCATCTCCGCACAGGTATAGCCCAGCATATCCGCGTAGGTCTGATTGACATAGATGTAGCGGCCCTCATGGGTTACAAACACGCCGTCCTGACTGTGTTCAACGAGAACCTGGTAACGTTCGCGGAGCGTGGCCAGCTCCTGTTCCATCTCGATATGCGTACTGAGATCCAGAAAGCGGACTTCGACGCGGGGTTCGGATGATGCTCCGCTCGCGGGGAGGGGCAGGCTCGAGGCCACCACCTGGCGCCGACGGCCGGACAGGTCGCCGAACTCGAATCCGACCGGCCCATAGGGAGCCTGCTGGATCAGTGCCGATGCCTGCACGGAATCGACTCCCTCACCCGCAAACCACGGAATCTCGCAGTCCGCGAGCCATTCCGTGAGCTCAGTCTGTGAGCCCGCTGCAAAGAGATCGACGAAAGCCTGATTCGACCGCACCAGCTGCCCGGATCGGGTCACCTCACACTGGGGGGATGTGCTGTCCAGAGTCGGCGCCAGAATCGAGAATTCCGATGCGGACGCTCCTTTCGAGACCAGATGAACCAGAAGCGCCACCTCCCGGCCGAATACGAGAGGTACGGGCGTGCCGGCGAGATGCCACTGCCGTCCTGAAGGAGCCGCCAGGGAACCCAAAGCCCTCTGACGGCCCTTGCGTGTAAGTGCACGGGCCAGTTTCAGGAGCGGGTTCGGTTTGAATGTGCGGCCGCGTAGAGCTTCCTGCCGCGGGGTATTGGGTGTGACGAATTCCTGCTGGATCGTTTCGCTGACCGCAAGGATCGTCCCTCGAACAGCGGACAGCACCACCCAACCATCATCGTGGCTCGATTGCCGCTCGGGGGTATTTCCGCTCTGATCGCCCATTGCATACCGCCTTCCGCCATCAAGGCGTTGGTCGCGGCTGACCTCCACAGGACCGCCACACTCCCTTGTTTGCGTAAACCCAAAGAGGCACCATGAGCTTATCCTAGCATGGCTTGATCGAACGAATGCGCCCGTTTGATGCCGCGCCAATGAGCCGAACCCAGCACCCAGGCCGGGCTGGATCAACGTGTGTATTCAGCAATCCAGGCGATATTCGGTATCGTCCTGTCGGCTCCAGATGGCGCAGCAGAGCAGGATCCCCAAAACGAGGAGTGTCAGTGGATCCATTCCGCCGCCGCCGCCACCACCACTCTTGCCACTGCCACTGCCACTGCCACTGCCACTGCCACTGCCACTGCCACTGCCGCCCCCTCCACCACTGATATTGATCGTCGCAGTGGAGTTGGGATTACAGGCGGCTGCACCACTTGGGGTGAGCTTCGCAAGACAGGGCACTCCGGCACCATAGCTATTGCCTGCCCCGGTTGCGGGAGCGCCGCCCGGCAGGCTTGCTTCGTTCGTGACAGTCGTCTCCGGATTCTGGCCAGGTTCATGCTGCATCAGCAACGCGAGGAGTGCAGCGATATGCGGGGCGGCTGCCGAGGTCCCGAAGAAGGGTGAGGTAAAACTGCCCACCGGATTGATGGTCACGCCGTCCACGCCGGTGATATCGGGTTTAGGGACGGAAGATGGGGACGGGGTGGTGCTCGCAAGTGACGAGTATTCGAACTCGACGGGTCCAGTCGAACTGTAAGGCTCGATGGTCGCGTTGGCACTGCCGACCTGGAAGACGTCCATGGCACCAGCGGTAAACTCCTGAGGCAACGCCGATTGCCCATAAATGCTCCCGAAGGGAGAGTTCGGGTTGAGCCTCACTTCATTCGATGCCTGCGATCCCGTGATCAGTTTGAGCAGACCGCTCGGATTCGTGCCATTGCGGAGCAGAACCTCGATGTAAAGCGTTTCGTTCACACTCGTCGTGTTCTTGTAGCTATTGCCCTGCACGGGATTCGGACCCGGACTCGTTCCCGGCGTGGTTGAAAAAGTGCATCCGGTCGAATCGATATCGGTACCCTGATTGCAGGCCACCACCTTCCCTGTCGTGTCCGGATTGCCGTTATAGACCACGACATCGTAATCGCCAGCCGGTGCCTGCCACGGGTCGGCCCACTCGAGAATCCAGTAATCCGTGTCGTTGGAATGCAGAAAAAGGGTTGCGTAGGGATTGGGAGACGTTGACGTGCCAAAGTTGTTGGCTTCCGTATAGGTGACCCCATTCAATGTGAGCGGAGTGGAGAGCGTGACGGGAGTCCAGCTGCCCTGCCAATAGGCTCCATTGTCGTTGCCGGCAGCCGTGACCAGATGAACGCCAGGGTTCGACTGGGCAAAACTGGCAACGCCCGTTGCAAAAGTCCCGTTCTGAAACATGGCCACACCCGGAAAACCGAGGTCGTCGACGATGATATTCGCCTTGAAACCCGAGCCTTCAAAATCGTTCAGGCAGGACAGGAACTGTACATCGGTCGTTGGGCCACAGAAACCGAGGTCGACCCCGGGGGCGGAGTCGTAGACGATCTGCATCATGGCCGAGCCTTCATTGCCTGAAGAACCATACGTCGTATCGTTCGGGTCGATGTAGATATTGTTGGGCAGATACCCCGCACTCACATCGGTCTCATAGCTCTGGGCGCCGTCCGATATGACCCCCACATGAATACCGGATCCGATCGCTCCCGTTGCATTCGCATAGGCGACGGCACCGAGCGCATTGGATCCGGCCGTGTCATAGTTGGGCGGGTTGGACGACCAGGCCACGACTCGTCGGACCACCGCATAGTGCGGCACGGTCACCGACAGGAGTCCGGGCAACGACGCGGCATCCAGCAGATTCTCTGGAGGGATCCACATTTCCACAACGGCATTGTAGGGATCCGAAACCACGCCCCGGGCGCCCAGAGCGGAGGTCAGGACCGCCTGATCCGGCCGTAGTGCGCGGTGGGCGAACGTCAGGTCGACCTGGACATCGCCATCGGGATTCCAGCGCACTTCACCCGGAACCGGTCCCAGATAATGCCCTACGAAAGTCTCCGTGATGCCCTGATCCCTGGCTCTTGTGAGGCTCCTGTGTGCCTCGATCGTCTGTGCCAGCGGACGCAATCCGGGGCCGATCCTGTCGAGGTACGGGTTTGAGCCGACCTGGGCGTATACCCGAGGAACCGTGCCCAGTGACAGACCGAGCAGGGCCAGGATCCAGAGCGATGATTTCATGGCAATCTCCTAGTGGCGAACCATGGCAAAGTGGGGGAAACGAATATTCCGAACGGCGGGCTTCCGGGCCAGCTTGAACACGATGCGTGCGGGAATCCAGGCTTCGAACTCGTGGACGGCATGGTCCTTGGCGATGATGCGCCCATGCTTTTCTACGACCCACCGAATCACCTGATCGATATGGCCTGCGCGGACCGAGGTCACCAGATCGACCCGTCCCTGTCCATCGACACGCCAGAAATAGGGACGAGTCAGGGTGGATGGGTTGGCATCCCGATCCAGTCGAGCCAGTACCTCACGGGTCAGTCGGCGGATGGGGGCAGTCAGCGAGACCCGGTGGCCCGAAGGCGCACCACCTGCAGCCATGCATCCGCCCAGCGTGAGAAAAAGAACTGGCGCCACCCGGATCCCGATGAGGCGGATGCGAGGCAGGCGATTAACAAGATCAACGCTCCGCATGAATCCTGTTTCCCTTGTGATCGAAACGTTTCGAATCAATTTTAAGGTACCGGCAGCAAACTTGCAATGCTGAGTCCAGCGGGCCCCCATATATCCTGCTGCCGATCGACCGGAGACGGAGCGGCTCACCGCGCGCCGCTTGCCGAGATGCGTTTGAGCGCCTGCCAGAACCCGGGATACGATTTGGTTACGGATTCCTCGCCCTGGATGGTGAGTCCGGGTTGCGCAATCGCAAGCAACGCAAAACTCATGGCCAGACGATGGTCTCCATGGGCATCGAGCGTGGTGACCCTGGGCTTGCCGCCGCCTTCGATGCGGAGGCCATCGGGTCCGGCCTGGACGCGCAAACCGGCCCGATTGAGCTCGAGCGCAAGATCATTCAGCCGATCCGATTCCTTGTAGCGCAAATGCCCGATCCCGGTCAGGGTGGTCGTTCCGCGCGGCGCCAGCGCGGCCAGGACCGCAAGGGTGGGGACGATGTCCGGAGCATCCGCCAGGTCAATCGAGCCGAGCGCCCGCAAACCCTGCAGGGGCTCCTCGATCAGCACCCCTCCTGCATCGATCGTGACTCCGAAACCCATGGCCTCGAGGAGCCCGGCAAAGCGGGATTCTCCCGAGTCATCAGGCTTGAGATCCGCGATCCGGATCGAGCCTCCGGTCACGGCAGGAAGGGCCATGAAATAACTCGCCAGCACCGGGTCGGGTGCGATTCGGATCCGTCTTCCGTGATAGGCCTGCCCCCCCGGGACCATCCAGGCGGTCGCTGAAACCTGTTCGAATCTGGCCCCGAAATCGCGCATCGCCTGAAGCGTGAGCGCAAGATAACCCGCCGAGACCGGAGGCGACCTGAACGCAAGCGTAAGACCCAAAGCGGTGAGGGGGGCGACTGTGAGCAGGGCACTGCCGAACTGGCTGCTCACGCGCCCGGAAAGGGTGATCCGGCCTCCCTTGAGTGGCCCCTGCACGCGTACCGGAAGGGTCTCCGCCTCCCGCGGTTCGATCCGGGCGCCCAGCATCCGGAGAGCCGTCACCAGCTCACCCATGGGCCGCTCAAGGAGACGCCCCTCACCCGTGATCCGGGACGGTTCGTGGGCCAGTGCCATGACGGCCAGAGCCCAGCGGGCCAGTGTGCCACTCGCACCACAGGAAAACTCGCCCGCCTGTGCATGCTTCGGTAAACCGGAAACCCCCCGGATCAGGAGACTCTCTTTCTCCTGTTGCAAAGTCGCACCCATCCAGGAAATGAACCGTTCGGCCCGCTCGAGATCATCGTTGTCGGGGCAATTTTCGAGCATGCTCTCGCCGTGCGCGAGGGCGGCCAGAATCAGGGCCCGATTGGCCTGGTATTTGCTCCCGGGCACTGTCCATACACCCCGGATCGGCCCGGGTGGCTGATTGAAGCGGATCATCGGCGCCCAAGGCCCGGGGGTTCCCCCCGAAGGTTGCCGGTCGCCTGGAGCTTCGTGCATGATTCCCGTATGATGAAGCAGTATGTATCCGGTTCATCCCAGGAGATCCCTGAGGAGATATGGGAAACCGGGGGGGTGAACAACGATCGCCCATCCGGCCACAGGCGGAGGATCCAATGGCCATCTGGTCTTTGCTGGTAGTATTTTTTCTGATCGTGTCGATCGCGGCGTTCCTCGCGTTGACCGTGGCGTGCGTACGCCCGGGCCGTTCCCCAAAACTCTCCCGCCGCACGTTGGGTTATCTGGCCCTGACCGCCCTGGTCGGCTACCTCCTCATGGCCGTCAGTCTCACGCTCCAGGATCCGCTGCTCTGGCGCTATGACCGCCTGGGACCGGCTGCCACGATCCATCGGATTCCCGGCTACTTTCCACCCTCCTCGACCCGACACGCTCACAACCCTGCACGCCAGGACGCATGAGCCGCCCGTTCATCGGTGCGGGCAAAATAAACCGCATCCGTTGCCGGTTCGATCAATGTGAGGCCCCATTCCTCAGGATCCACCAGGTTGCCTGAGACGAGCGGAATATACGCACCGGTATCAATGCAGATGTGCGACATCAGCCGACGGATCTCGGGCGCCGGAGTGTGTCCACAATAGGTCTTGGACAGATGGGGTGCGCGTTCCGGCCAGGTGCTCGTGGCACGCAGGTGCATGATCCGGCGGGCCCAGCACAGGGATTCCGCAAGCTGCTCCCGCTCAGGCCCTTCAAGCTCACTGAAATCGCTATCGATATCGGAATCTCCATAGACCGGAGGATCGCAGGCGAGAGAGCTGCGCGACAGTTCGGCGTGGATCACATGATACCGTTCCGGGCCGCTTCCCACCACGAGCAGGTACGGCTGGATCTTGAGCACGCCGAGTATTTCGATGAGACGTGTGCCCAGGCGTCTTCTGTGATCAACCAGTTCACGCTCAACCCAGGCCCCTCCGTTCAGCAGAAAGTCGTGCTTCTCCTGCCAGGCGACCCGACCTCCCATGGCCAGCGATTGAGCGAAGAAGTCGAGCATCATCTGTTCGTGGTTCCCCCGTACCGTGAAAAACCAGGGTTCCTCCAGTAAATCGAGGCATCCCATCGAATCCGGCCCACGGTCGACCAGATCCCCGACCGACATCAGCCGATCCCGGCCAGCATCGAAATGCACACGATTGAGCAGTTTTTCGAACGTGTTGCGGCACCCATGCAGATCACCGACCACGAAATCGCGCCCCCGTTCGTTCGCAGGCAAACGTCTGATCCCGAACGTGTTCAAGGGTTCTCCGCTCACCGGGATGCCCTCGGATATGGATCTCATGAGCTTACCCGAATCAGGATCCCCAAGGTGGGGCCCGAGTGAATCAGGAATCTCTGATGGCTCCACCGGACTTCCGCAACTGCTAGAATCAGGCTCTGACGCTGGCTGCTACGCGAGGCTTCGAACCATGAACCGGATCCGTACCCATGTCTGGGTGATTGCCCTGGCTGCAATCGGAATGGCGCCCCTGGCTTTTGCCATGCCCCCCCGTCTTTTCCAGGGACTCTCCTGGCGCTTTCTTGGACCGAACCGCGGCGGGCGTGTTCTGGCCGTGGCCGGCATTCCCCACGAACCCAACACCTACTACTTCGGTTCCGTCGATGGCGGCGTCTTCAAAACCACCGACGGCGGCGTGGTCTGGCAACCGCTTTTCCAGCATGAACCGGTTTCATCGATTGGTGCACTGGCCATTGCGCCCCACCATCCAGAGATCCTCTACGTGGGCACTGGCGAAGCCGACATGCGCTCCGACCTTTCCACCGGGGGTGGCCTGTTCCGTTCCAATAACGGTGGGGCCACCTGGCAGGCCATCGGGCTCACCCGCAGCCGCCAGATCAGTTCCATCTGGATCGACCCCCGCAACCCGAACACCGTACTGGTCGCGGCCATGGGGCATGCCTTCGGACCCAATCACACCCGGGGGGTGTTCCGTACCACCGACGGGGGCCACCACTGGATCCGGGTGCTTTACCAGGGCGATCGGACCGGCGCGATCCAGCTGATCGCGAATCCCCGCGACACGCACGAAATCTATGCCGTCCTTTGGAATGCCATCCGGCCGCCTTGGAGTCAATACCCACCCAACCAAGGGCCCGGCAGCGGCATCTGGCGTTCGACCGACGGCGGGCGTCACTGGTCCCCCCTGCGCGAGACCGGGCTTCCCGCAAACCCCGGACGGATCGGATTGGCCATCGCCTCGAACGGGCGTCTGTTCTATGCCGTCGTCAGTGCCAAAAACGGCGGCATTTTCCGTTCGACTGACGGGGGGCACCACTGGACCCGGATCAACCACGATCACCGCCTGTTCGGACGAGGCTGGTACTTCGGCGGGATCTATGTCGACCCCAGAAACAGCCAGACAGTCTATGTCCTCAACACGGCCATGTACCGTTCGACCGATGGCGGACATCATTTCACCTGCATCAAGGGTTCACCGAGCGGGGATGATTTTCATACCCTCTGGATCGATCCCGTGAATCCGGATCGGATGATCATCGGCGTCGACCAGGGCGCCTCCATCAGCGTGGATGGCGGGAAAACCTGGACACCCTGGCTCAATCAGCCCACCGCACAGATCTACCGTCTCACGACCGACAATCGCTTCCGTTACCACATTTACGCGAGCCAACAGGACTCAGGCAGCCTCAACATCGTGAGCCGGAGCCGCCGGGGCATCGTGATGAACTCGGCCTGGTCGGCGACCGCGGGCGGAGAAGCCGGGTATGTCATTCCGGACCCGCTGGATCCCCATATCGTCTACGGAACGGATATCGGCGGCAGCGTGACCCGTTATGACAGCCTGACCGGCGATGCGCAGAACATCTCGCCATGGCCTTTCAACACATTTGGGACACCGCTCCCACAAGCGCATTATCGCTACCCCTGGGTCGTGCCTCTGGCCCTCTCACCCCAACACCCGAACACCCTGTATGTGGGATCGCAGGTCCTCTGGCAGTCTGACAATGCCGGTGCAAGCTGGCGCATCATCAGCCCCGACCTGACCGGCGCAAGCGTCGGGCCTCCGACCCGGGCCACGGGAAAACCCACTCTTGCCGACGCCGCCCGGGAGGGTTACGGCACCATCTACAGCCTTTCCCCATCCCCTCTGCGTGCAGGAGAGATCTGGGTCGGGACCACCGATGGGCTGGTTTGGCTCACGCGTGACGACGGCGTGCATTGGCAGAACGTGACGCCTCCAAGCATGAAGCCCTGGAGCCGGATCAACCGCATCCAGGCCTCGCCGTTTTCGGCCGCGACCGCCTATCTTGCCGTGAACCGGCAACGGGTCAATGATCTCCATCCCTACATCTACCGCACCGACGATTTCGGTCGGCATTGGACCCTCATCACGCGGGGCATTCCCGCTGATGACTATGTCCACGTCGTGCGGATCGATCCCAAGCGGCGCGGCCTGCTTTTCGCGGGCACCGAGTTTGGCCTCTACGTTTCCTTCAATCATGGAAGACGCTGGCAGCGTTTCAACCTCAATCTTCCGACGACAGCGATTCATGACATCGCGATTCATGACAACGATGTCATCGTTGGCACGCATGGACGCGGGATCTGGATCCTCGACGACGTGACCTCGCTCATCCAGGACCGCCCGTCCCTGGCCATACGGACGGCATTCCTGTTCCGTCCGGCCACCGCGTACCGGATCCACAGGACACTGTTCCGTGCCGAACCCTTCCCGCCCGAGGTCCCTCACGGCATGAATCCTCCCGCAGGAGCTGTCATCGACTATTACCTCAAGTCCGGAACCCGGACGCCCATCACGCTTGCGATCCAAGACCGGAGCGGACGGATTCTCCGAACGTTCACGAGCACCACCCAGAGGCGTCCGCAACCGCTTGCGAAAAATAATTTCCCGGCTTTCTGGAAAGCGCCCGTCAACCGCCTTCCCGACCACGCTGGACTCAACCGGTTTGTCTGGCACCTGCGCGCCCGGCGTCCTCTGGCCCTGCACTATGGATTTGCCGGGCCGGGACTGCTCCACAACACGCCTGTTGCTCCCGAAGGCCCCTACGTCCCGCCGGGCCTCTACCGGCTGATTCTTACCGTAGACGGCCACCATTACCGCGCGCCCCTCACGGTACGCATGGACCCCAACGATCACCTGGATGCACGTGGCGCCTGGATCCAGTACCGTTTGGCCGCCCGCGCATCCAACGGCGTGAGTGTCATCACCTCTGAAGACCGGGCGCTTACAGGTCTCGAAGCGGCGATCCGCAGCCGGTTGGACCAGGTTCCGCACCGGATCCAGGTCAGGCTCCACGGACTGATCCACGCCATCGACAACTGGCACAGGACCGCCCATCCGGCTCGACTCGAAGGGCATCTCGAAACCCTGGCCGGTTTCGTGGACGGTCCCGAGCGTCTGCCGACCCAAACCCTCCAAACCGCCCTTCGCCGGTCCTTTGGAGAACTCGCCTCACTTGAAGCGAAATATCACAGCATCCAAACGCGCCTTCAGGGCGTAAACCATGCGCTGCACCAACGGGGTCGACCCGGGATTCTGATCCATGTTCAAAAGCCGCCGCTTCTACCCGTGCGCCCGCCCGTCAACTGACGACCGCCATCGCGCGGGATTTCTGGCCGGGGCCGCCTTGCTGGCGGCCCTCGCCCTGTCCGCCTGTCAGGCTGAGCCCGCTCCCGAACGGGCGCTTCCTTTTCCAAAGGGTGAGCGCTGGTTCAACGTTTCCAGGCCGATCACCCAAAAACTGCTCAAAGGCCGCGTCACGCTGCTGGATTTTTTTACTCCGGGGTGCATCAACTGCATGCACATGATCCCGATCCTGACTGCCCTCGCGCATCATTTCGGCCCGGATCTTGCAGTCATCAGCATCGACTCGCCCAAGTTCACCGCCTCCGCCACCCCGAATGACCTCCGCTCGTTCATCCTGGATTTCCACATCCAGGAGCCGGTCCTGGACGACCCCCGCCTCACGCTCTGGAACGGATACGGGATCGAGGCCTGGCCGACTTTCATCCTGGTCAATCCGAAGGGTGATCTCGTCTCCGCCTTTGTCGGCGAAACCTCCTATCGCCGTCTGGATGCGGCCATCACCCAGGTCGTGGCTCAGGCTCGCCGCAACGGAACACTCGTACCCCGCCCGTTGCCCATTGACCCCCTGGCTCCCGCGCGCGGCCTGCTTTTTGCCCCCGGCAAGGTTGCCGTCTCGGGGAACTGGGTCGCCGTATCGGACAGTGGAGACAACCGGATCCTCCTGCTCAGCCGGACCGGAAAACTCATGAAAATCATCGGGAGCAAGCATCCTGGATTCCGTGACGGACCGGGGCGGCAGGCCGAGTTCAACGACCCACAGGGTCTCGCGTTCGGTCCGGATGTACTTTATGTGGCTGATGCCGGAAACAACGCCATCCGGGTCATCCATCTCCATTCGTTCCGGGTGACCACACTCGCGGGGACAGGCCATCGGGCCTATGACGTCGATGGAGCAGGACCGGCAACAAGCGTTCCCCTCAACTCGCCCTGGGCCCTCCAGAAAGTGGGGAACGTTCTTTGGATCGCCATGGCGGGTGAACACCAGATCTGGAAACTCGATCTCAAAACCGGCTGGATCGCGGCATGGGCTGGAACCGGTGCCGAGGGTATCGGAACAGGTGCCCGATTGACCGCCACCTTCGCCCAACCGAGCGGGCTGGCTGATCACGCGGGGTTGCTCTACGACGCAGATCCCGAAAGTTCATCGATCCGAATCCTCCATCTCAAGCGCGGACTCGTCCAAAACCTGGTTGGACAGGGGCTTTTCAGCTGGGGATTCCGGAACGGCTCACTGGCACACGCCCGCTTGCAGCACGATCAGGGTCTCGCCTATCTCCATCACACGCTCTATGTTGCGGATACCTTCAACAACGCCATCCGCAAAGTGGATCTGCGTTCAGGGAGGGTTTCCACCCTCGCGACCGGACTCGATCTGCCGAGCGGGCTGGCCGTACTCAATCCGGACACCTTGCTGATTGCCGACACCGGTGCGAATCGGATCCTCGCCCTCAATCTCAGGACTGATCATGTGGGCACCTGGGCCATCGAGGCCCCAATCTCTCCGCGAACCCACCCGCACTGAGCGCCTCCTGTCTGGATGGCCGCATAGCCCGAAAAAAAGCAACGGGTGGGCGGCGGTCTGGAAGCCCGCCGAAATGGCGTTCGGCAATCCCGGGGATCCGCTTCAGCCGACGCAACATCAGCCCCCGTGCAGCCGGTCCAGATAGCGGGCCAGAAGATCGGCTTCGAGGTTGACCCGCTGACCCAATCCATAGCGTCCGGCGATGGTCCGCGCGCGCGTATACGGGATCAGCATCACGGACAGGGATTCCTCTCCCACGGCATTGACGGTCAGACTCACACCATCGACTGCAATCGATCCCTTGACGGCGATCAGGCGCATCAGGGGCTTGGGGGATGCGATGTCAAGTTCCAGGCAGTCGCCCCTCTCCTCCATCCGGACGACGGCTCCCACCCCGTCGATGTGGCCGGTCACGAAATGCCCACCCAGTTCGTCCCGCATCCTGAGCGCCGGTTCCAGATTGACGCGCTCACCCGCTTTCAAATCCCCGAGTGCCGTGCGGTGGAGCGTTTCCTCCGAAAGATCGAATGCGTAACGGCCGGATCGCCCCTGAACCACGGTCAGACAGGCCCCGTTGATACAGACGCTCGCGCCGCGGGCAAACCGGAGTAGAGGCTCCCCTACCCCGACCACCAGCCGGGCGCCGTGTGCCGCCTGCTCGACAGCGACCACTTCACCGACCCCTCGCACGATGCCGGTAAACATCAAGGCTTCGAGCCAATCGGTCTCAGCGTGAGCCTCAGGTCATCCCCCACCCGACGCATATCCCGGATCCCCCAGTCCGGAGATGGATCCAGTGCTTCGGGAGAGGGAAAGGCAAGCAACGGCCGGGCGTCGGACCCGAGCAGGCGCGGAGCGAGATACAGCCAGCATTCATCGACCAGATATTCACGCATCCAGGCTCCGGAAAGGGTGGGTCCCGCCTCGATCAGCACCTCGTTCAGAATACGCCGCCCGAGGAGCGACAGAACCGCATCCAGCGCAAGCCCGCCCAGACCGGCTGCGACCCTTGCGACCGGGATCCCGCACTGTTCATGAGCCGTCGTATCGGATCCGGCAAGTGTCACGAGCAGGCTCTCTTCAGGCGGAAAGAACACCCGCGCATCCGGCGGACAACGGGCGTTGGAGTCGAGCACGACCCGGAGCGGCTCACAGATCCCATCGGCATGACGTCCCGGTTCGCGGCGCACGGACAAAAGCGGGTTATCCGCCAAAATGGTGCCGGATCCAGTGATGACCGCCGAACAGCGGGCCCTCAGCCTGCGCACGTCGTCTCGCGCAGCCGCAGCGGTAATCCAGCGGCTCGCTCCATTGGCAAGGGCGGTACGGCCATCCAGACTCGCTGCCAGCTTGACCGTGACCCAGGGCCATCCGGTTTCATGGCGCTTGAAAAACCCGCGGTTGAGTTCCCGTGCCGAACGCGACAGCGGGCCCTGGCTGACCTCGATCCCGGCCTCTGTGAGCATGCGGCTGCCTCCGGTCGCCTCGGGATTCGGGTCGGGTACGGCGAAGACGACCCGGGCCACTCCGGCATCGACCAGGGCGGGCGCGCAAGGCGGGGTACGCCCCACATGGGCACAGGGCTCAAGCGTGACATAGACGGTTGCGCCACGTGCCCGGCTGCCAGCTTCGGTCAGCGCTTCGATCTCCGCATGCGGACCTCCGATCCGACGGTGAGCGCCCCGGCCGACGATCACCCCCTCCCGGACGATCACACAGCCGACCCGAGGATTGGGATGGGTCGTATTCAGCCCGATCCGGGCCAGTACCAGCGCTTCCGACATGAAGTATTCGTCAGACGATGCGCCCGTCGACATCCGGTTGCCTTAAGTGGACCGCGACGGATCGTCTGCGGGAATCCCCACATCCGCATCCGTCCCGGTACCCGATAGATGCTCGATCGCCCGTCTGAAATCCTGTACATCCTGGAAATCCCGGTAGACGGAAGCGAAACGCACATACGCCACCTGGTCGAGCGTCTTCAGTTGATCCATCAGCCACTCGCCGATCCGCCGCGACGATACCTCGGCATCCCCCAGGGACCGGATCCAACGCAGGAGTTCAGTCACGATCGGCTCGAGTGCCTCCGTCGGAACCGGTCGCTTCTCAAGCGCACGGATGAGCCCGGTACGCACCTTGTGCTCGTCAAAGGGTTCGCGCCTCCCATCCCGCTTGACAACCCGCGGATAGGCCCATTGCGCGGTCTCAAGCGTCGTGAAACGTTCACTGCAGTTCGGGCACTCGCGCCGTCTCCGGATCCCCTGGCCACCGGGAACCAGACGGGAGTCGATCACCCGGGTGTCCTCATGCCCGCAGACAGGACAATGCATGGGGGGTTACCCGTAAACCGGAAATCTCCGGCACAGTTGGATCACGGCCTCGCGTAGAGCCTCAAGATGCGGGTTGTCGGCCGCTCCGCTGAGACATTCCGCGATGGTTTCAGCAACCCAGCGCGACTCCCCGGTTCCGAGACCCCGCGTGGTCATGGCCGGGGATCCGATGCGCAATCCGCTCGTGATCTTGGGCGGGCGCGGATCGTTCGGAACCGCGTTCTTATTGACCGTGATGTGGATCAATTCGAGCCGGTGCTCCGCTTCTTGACCCGTCAGCGGGTGGCCAATCAGATCGAGAAGCAGGAGATGGTTGTCGGTACCGCCCGATACCACCCGCAGGCCGCGCTTCATGAAGGTATCGGCCATGGCGCGGGCATTGGCCACCACCTCGGACTGATACAACCGGAACTCGGGCTCGAGGGCCTCCTTGAACGCGACCGCCTTGGCGGCAATCACATGCATGAGCGGCCCACCCTGGGTACCGGGAAAAACCATGGACGCGAGTTTTTTGGTGACCTCCGGGTTGTCCCGCGCCAGTATCAAACCGCCACGGGGGCCGCGCAGTGTTTTATGAGTCGTCGAGGTCACGACATCGGCATGGGGCAGGGGATTGGGATAAAGGCCTGCGGCCACAAGCCCTGCCACGTGCGCCATGTCGACGACGAGAAAGGCCCCCACCCGGTCGGCGATCGACCGGAAAGCGGCCCAGTCGATGACGCGTGAATAGGCTGAAAACCCGGCGATCAGAAGCCTGGGTTTCTGCTGCACCACCAGTTTCTCAACCGCATCGTAATCGATGAGTGCGGTATCCGGATCGACGCCGTACTGTGCGGCATCAAAGAACTTGCCGGAAAAGTTGACCTTGGCACCATGGGTGAGATGGCCGCCGTGAGCGAGACTCATTCCAACAATCCGGTCACCCGGCCGCGCCAGTGCAAGATAGGCGGCCGCATTAGCCTGCGAGCCCGAGTGCGGCTGGACGTTCACATAAGCCGCGCCGAACAGGCGTTTCGCCCGTTCGATCGCCAGGGTTTCCGCCTGATCCACAAACTCGCAGCCACCATAGTAGCGATGGCCTGGGTAGCCCTCGGCGTACTTGTTGGTCAGCACGGAGCCCTGGGCTTCGAGAACCCTGGGGCTCGCGTAATTTTCCGATGCGATGAGTTCGAGGTAGCACTCCTGACGCTCTTTCTCACCGGCGATGGCCCGGGCCAGGTCGGGATCGTAATCGGCAATGGCCGTCAAGCCAGCATAACGGGCTTTCGTTATCATGAACCGCAGCCTCGTCCGGGATTTCATGCCAATTGTATAGGAATCGCGCGCGCACCCGCGGAATCGACCCGCTGGTGATCCCATCCAACCGGGTTCATGGGTGTCGTCTACCCGAACGCGCCGCAGTGCTCCGCCTGAAACCGCAGAGCGGTTCAGGGAATGGTGAACCAGTGCCACCGCCCGCAGGACGATCCTTCCGGACCGGCAGCACCAGTTTCGATGCAGAGTATCCTGCGGCCGTGATGAACATGCGGCCCGGGTGCTGTTGCGTCGGCCGGATGGGAGACGGGCCGGTTTGTCCGGCTCCGGGCGGGAACCGTCCGAGGGGTGGAGCGGTGGGCGGCTCGCCGCGATACCGCACGAAACTTCCGCCATGCCGTAAGTCTGGCGAGAGCAGATCATACTAGGCCTTGAACTCAGGACAGGCGGCATGCGACAGATGCGATTGATCATCCTTTCGCGCGATACCAGACTCTACTCGACGCGACGCCTTGCCGAGGCAGCCCGTCGGCATGGGCACCGCATCCGGATTCTCGATCCGACCCGCTGTTACCTCTCGGTTGCGACCGGCAACCCGGCCGTCTACTTTCGGGGTCGCGATATCCGGGGGATCGATGGAATCCTCCCCCGCATCGGAACTTCCATTACGGGTTACGGCACATCCGTGCTGCGACAGTTCGAGATCCAGCAGGTCACGGTCCAGAACAGCAGTGATGCCATCCTGAGAACCCGCAACAAGCTGCACATGCTGCAAAGACTCGCAGCCTCGGGTATCCCGGTGCCCCAGACCGGAATGGCTTTTGCGCCGGAAGACAATCCGGCACTCCTCAGGCTGTTCCCGCCTCCTCCGCTCATCATCAAGCTCATTGAGGGTTCCCAGGGACTCGGCGTGGTGCTCGCCGAAAACCCGGAGGCTGCGGAGAGCGTGACCGAAACCCTCCGCACACTCATGGCCCATTTTCTGGTGCAGCATTACGTCACGGAATCCAGGGGACGGGATCGGCGCCTGTTCGTGATGGGCACGGAGGTCGTAGCCAGCATGGAACGGACCAATCGCAATGGCGGGTTCCGGGCCAACCTGCACCGTGGCGGGCACGCCCGGAGCATCCGGCCATCCCGTGTAGAGATCGACCTGGCCACTCGTGCCGTGCGGGTTCTCGGGCTCGACGTGGCTGGCGTCGATCTTCTCGAGACCGAGACGGGCCCCGTCGTTCTCGAAGTCAATGCCGCACCCGGTCTCGAAGGGATCGAACAGGCAACAGGCGTGGATATCGCAACCCGCATGATCGACGCGCTGGTCGAGCGGATCCGGAACACGAGCCCGATGGCCACCCCCCCCAAGGCACCGCTTTTGCGCTGACCTCAGGCGTGCCCGAGGCAGTTGTGGCACAATTCCCCCTGCCTGAACCTGCGTTTTATGCCAACCATCGACCGGCTGGCCCGTATCTGAAAAATCCTCTATGAGCGCACCCATCCTGACCACGCAGCGTCTGCGGCGTGTCGTCCCGCCAAAGCGCGTCCTGCTCGAGGGACTTTCCCTGTCCTTCCTGCAGGGAGCCAAAATCGGGGTGCTCGGCAGCAACGGATCCGGCAAATCGACCCTGCTCCGTATCCTCGCGGGCGTCGACCACGACTTCGAGGGGGAACTCAGGTACCAGCCGGGAACGCGGATCGGCTACCTCCCCCAGGAGCCCGAACTCGATTCCGAACAGACAGTCCGCGAATCCGTAGAGGTGGGTCTCGCCGGGATCCGGGAACTCATCCAGAAGTTTGAATCCGTAAGCCAGTCGCTCGGCGAGCCGCTCACGCCCGATGCCATGGACGCGCTGCTCACCGAACAGGCACAGCTCCAGGATGCAATCGAACATCAGGACGGCTGGAACTGGCAGCATCACCTGGATATCGCCTCGGAAGCCCTTCGTCTGCCGGATCCGGAAGCCCGGGTCGGCACCCTGTCAGGTGGCGAGCGCCGGCGCGTGGCCCTCTGCCGGACGCTGCTCTCCCAACCCGACCTGCTGCTGCTCGACGAGCCGACCAATCACCTCGATGTGGAATCCGTCGCGTGGCTCGAGAAGACCCTGAGGGATTATCCCGGTACCGTGATCCTGGTCACACATGACCGTTATTTCCTGGACAACGTGGCGGGCTGGATCCTCGAGATCGATCGCGGCCAGGGCATTCCCTTTGAGGGCAACTATTCTGCCTGGCTCGAACAGAAAGAAGCCCGTCTCGCCCAGGAAACACGTGAACAGGCGGCCTACCGGCGCTCGCTCCAGGATGAGCTCGCCTGGATCCGCCAGGGCAGTCGCGGTCGACAGGCCAAAAGCAAAGCGCGCATCAAACGTTACGAGGAACTCAGTTCGCGTGAGTTCCAGAAACAGCAGGAGACCCGCGAACTCTACATCCCGCCGGGACCCCGGCTCGGAGAACTCGTGATCGATGTGCAATCAGTCAGCAAATCCTACGGAACAAGGGTGGTCCTCAAGGATCTCAGTTTCCGCGTCGAGCGCGGTGCGATCATCGGCATTCTCGGCCCCAACGGAGCCGGGAAAAGCACCCTCCTGAGACTCATCACGGAACAGGAAAAACCCGATCAGGGCCGGATTGTGCGCGGGGACACCACCCGGATCGCCTATGTCGACCAGCTCCGGCAAGGTCTCGATGAGAACCAGACCGTCTGGCAGTACATCGCGGACGGGCAGGATCGCCTGATCGTCGGGGGATTCGAGATGGCTTCGCGTGCCTATGTCGGCCGCTTCAATTTCCGCGGTCCGGACCAGCAAAAACCCCTCGGACGGCTCGCCGGTGGGGAACGCAACCGTGTCCATCTCGCCCGCCTCCTCCGCGAAGGCGGCAATGTCCTTTTGCTAGACGAGCCGACCAACGATCTTGACGTCGAAACTCTCCGTGCACTTGAGGAAGCCCTCCTGGCCTTCCCGGGCTCCGTCCTGGTCACCTCCCACGACCGGTGGTTTCTGAACCGTATCGCCACACATATCCTGGCTTTCGAGGGCCCCGGACAGGTCATCTTCGAAGAAGGCGACTACAGCGAGTATGAGGCGCGGCGGGAAGCCCGTTTTGGTACGGCGGGAAGCGTCACCAAACGGGCCCGCCACCGCTGAGGCGCATGATCCCCACCCGCCCGCTATCGGTCCGGATCAGTTCGAGGACAGGTATTTTTCCCGCCGGATCGAGGGCAGTTCGAATCCCAGCCCCTTGAGATGGTTCAGCGAGGCATCAATCATGTCCGGATTGCCACAGAGGTAAACGATGTGACGAGCCGGATCCAGCGGAAGCTGCTTGAGGATCTCCTGAACGTAGCCGCGGCGCTCATGGGCGGCAGGAGGATCGGACAGACTGCGGCTGAGACACGCCTCGAAATGGAATCGGGGTTGACGCCGTACCAGAGCCAGGAAATCCTCTCCATAGAGCAGTTCCTCCGGGCTCCGGACTCCGAGCAGGAGCCGAATCTCGCAACCCGATGTCGACAGGCGCTTTTCGAGCAGCCTGAGCATGGCCCGGTACGGGGAGACTCCTGTACCGGTGGCAGCCAGAAGATAGTCCATGCCGCTATCCTCGCGCAGGACGAAACGCCCGAAGGGGCCGGTCGCTCGCACCCGGTCCCGGGGCTCGATCCGGTTGAGAATCTCCGTGGCGCGCCCGCCCTCTACCTGGGTCACCGCGATCGCGATCCGGTCCGGTTCGCCTTCAAGCGACGCAATGCTGTAACTGCGCCGAATCTCTCCATCCGACGTGTCGAGATGGAGTGTCATGAACTGACCCGGGATATAGGCAAAAATCTCCCCATCCGTACGTACAAATGTGAGTTCCAGAACACGCGGCGTTACCCACCGGCGTTCGACCAGAGTCAGTTTGATATGCTCGTGTGTCATAGCGGCCCTATCGGGTTACACCCGTCTTGACGCCCCAAGCGGTTGCGCCACACAGTCGTGGGCGGAAAACCGCTGCTTTCGGCCCGACCGATTTGAATTTGGACTGACCCGTGCGTGGTTCTATATTGTATCCAAGATCGCCCGGAAACCTGAAATGACCGCCCCGCTTCGCCGCTACGGATTCGAAGACGCCGAGCGCTGCGTCCAGTGCGCACTCTGCCTGACGCACTGTCCGACGTATCGCCTGACGCATGACGAATCCGAATCTCCTCGCGGGCGGCTCGCGATGCTTGCCGCGTGGGATCGGGATGAAGCCCCGCTCGATCCTTCAATGCGTCGGGCACTCGACCATTGCCTCGGCTGCCTCGCCTGTGAAGCGGTCTGCCCGGCCGAAGTGCCCTACGGGAAACTGATTGACCGCTACCACGAAGTGACCGCCTCACCCACGCGTGCACCCTCGGTACGGCTTCTCGTCTGGTTGACGCACCAGCATGGAAAGGCTGCTTGGCTGCATCGTCTGCTCGCAGGCCTCGAACGGATGCGGATGCTCCCCCTGCTGAAACGCCTGGCACCCGGCAGGCTCCGGACTGCCGTGCGCCTCCTGCCGGATCCCTATCCCCGGGCGGTGGTGCCCCATGGACGCTTGGTACCGAAGGGCGCTGCAGGCGATGGCGCCCAACGGGTGTCACTTTTGGCGGGCTGCGTGTCGAGTCTCTGGATGGCGGATACCTATGTGGCCGCCCGTGAGCTGCTGCTCGTTTTGGGTTTTACGGTGGACCTGCCGGATCATGCGCTCTGCTGCGGTGCCCTGGCACGGCACGCAGGTGACAGCCGGACTGCTCAGGCCTTGCGGGCCGAGCTCCTCAGGCGACTCCCCGTATCCCAACCGATCCTGGTTCTCGATAGCGGCTGCCTGGCAGAGACCCGGGCGGCCTGCGGAGCCGATGGGTCGGGTGGCACACCGGTTTACACACTCACCACCTTCCTGGAGGCTCACTGGCCCCCGGCTTTTGAACCCGCCCTGCGCCAACCGGAGCGGATTGCGCTTCACGTACCCTGCACACAACGCCCCGAAATCCATGACGCTCAGGCGGTGGGGCGACTGCTGGGACGGATCCAGAATCTGACCCTCCAGCCGATCCCCATCGGGCATGGCTGCTGCGGAGCTGCAGGAAGCTACTTTTTGCGGGAGCCCACAATGAGCGATGCTTTCGGCAGCGCGCTCATCGCAAGTCTCGGTGCCAGTCTGCCGGAGCGGATCGTCACGACCAATATCGGCTGCCGTCTGCAATGGCAGTCCGAGTTGCGCCGCTCGAGGCTCGGCATACCGGTCGAACATCCGGTGGAAACCCTCCTTCGGGCCTGCCCCCGGGCTGGACCACGGGAGGGCACCGGGTCTTGAGTCTTCCCGGGCAATCTGTCTCGCCGGGGGTCTGCTCGACCTTTTGGCTCCGTCCTTCATAGAAACGCTCGCGCGTTGGGTGATTTAGAATGGATTCTGGCCTTTCAGGGAGCACGTTCATGCACCGCTTTCCCATCCGACTGGTTCCGGTTGTCATCGCAGCCCTTGCACTTTCCATCCTCGCAACGGCCACCCCGGCACACGCCGCACCAGGCTTCTGGATCACCCCCGCCGTACCCGGCTATGGAGCCATCCATGTCTGGCCGCATGAGGTCTCGCTGCCCTCACCCCATGCATCCTACAAGGCGGTTTTCTACATCACCCAGGCGATTGCAAAGCCATCCAAGCCCAATCCGGAGCTCGGGCGTGTAGCCCGCATGCTCAACATTTTCACAGTGGAAAGAGTGCCTTTCAGGCATCTGCATTTCGTGGTCGTCGTGGACGGCGGGTCCATCCCCGCCATTGTGGACAATCGAGCCTATCAGGCCCGCTTCCACCACCCGAATCCCAATGCGAAGCTCATCGCCTTATTGGCAAAAGATGGCGTCACCTTCCGGGTCTGCGGCGTCGCGCTCGCCGGGTGGGGATTCCATCCCCAAGAGGTGTTGCGGGAGGTGGGCATCGCACCCACCGGACCCAGCACGCTCATCCTCTATGAAAACCGGGGTTATGCGCTGGTTCCGTTCTGAATCAGCCTGCCATGCGCTGGAAGAGCGTGTTCTGACGGAGTGTGACCACGCCCTCCGGACGCTTTGGCCGGCAGCGGTCACAAGGGTCGGCAACCCCGAAGTGCAGCACTGGAGCCGCGCTTCGCTGCGCCGCAGCAGGGGCTTGCTCCGGGTCGACCATGCGGGCGAAGTGGCGGCACAGGCACTCTACCGCGGACAGGCACTCGCAGCATCAGACGACCCCGGGCTTGCCCAATCCCTGCTCGGAGCGGCTGAAGAGGAAGCGCGACATCTTGACTGGTGCGAAAGGCGGCTTGGCGAGCTGGGCGGACGGACCAGCCGACTGAATCCCCTCTGGTATACCGGAGCCTTCCTGAGCGGTCTCTTCGCAGGCTGCCTCGGTCGCGCCACCAGCCTGGGCTATCTCGCCGAGACGGAAAAACAGGTGGAGGCACACCTAGATGACCATCTGGCTCGACTGCCACGGGAGGATCGTGCAACCCGCGCCCTCCTCGAGCAAATGAAAGCCGAAGAAGCCGGGCATCGGCAAAAGGCCATCGATGAGGGGGGCAAGCCCCTGCCCCGAGCGGTTCGAGCGCTCATGCATGCGGCCTCGCGCGCGCTTGTCTATGGTTCCTACTGGCTCTGACGGGCGATCGCAGCCGGGGTTCCAAGATCGAGTTTCTGGATCTGGGCCAGGGAGCCCCGGCGCATGTTGCGTCCGTTGAATATCTCAAGCATCTCGGTCTTGACACGCTCGCGGATCCGGTCCGCCTCATCGACACTCACCGACTCCTGCTCGGTTCCAAACAGGTAGTTCAAAAGTTCGAATTCCTTGAGGATCATCTTCGTGTGGAAAATGTTTTCCTGATAGACATTCACATCGACCATCTGGTAACGCTCCCGCGTATCCCGGGACATGAAGTTCTGGATCGAGTTGATATGGTGATCGATGAATAGCTTTTCACCCCGGATATCCCGGGTGAAACCCCGGATCCGGTAGTCCACGGTCACGATATCGGATTCGAAGCTGTGGATGAGGTAGTTGAGCGCCCGCAGCGGGGAGATCCGCCCGCAGGTTGATACGTCGATGTCGGCCCGGAAAGTGCTGATGCCGTTGTCCGGATGGCTCTCGGGGTAGGTATGGACCGTGATATGGCTTTTGTCGAGATGGAAGGCGACGCCTTCGGGTAGCGGTCCCGGGCTTTCGAGATGGCTCTGTTCGAGCTGTTCGGCTCCGACTGCCGTCTCCGAAATCAGCATGGTGACTGACGCGCCCTGGGGATCGTAATCCTGGCGCGAACAGTGGAGAATATTGGCGCCGATGATTTCCGAGACATGAGTGAGGATCTGGGTCAGGCGTTCGGCGTTGTACGCCTCGTCGATATAGCTGATGTACTCCCGCTGGTTCTGTTCCGTTTTCGTATAACAGATGTCATAGATGTTGAAACTCAGCGTCTTGGTCAGATTGTTGAACCCATTGAGCCGGATTTTTCGATTAAGATAGGCCAATGCTGGAGTTCCTCCTAATCAGGCGCGACGGCAGGCGGTGAGATCGTCGCTCCGGCCGCGTGGGACCCCCCCGGCCGCGTGGGACCCTCGGGCATCCATTATCGCAGGTTTCGAGCTGCCTGGGATTCCACGGGTTCCGACCCGGCGTCTCGCTCGAGGCTCGCATGAAGTGCGCGCCAGGCCTGAACACGGTCCCTGCTTCCGAAAATGGCCGAGCCTGCGACAAAACGGTCGGCGCCCGAATCCCAGGCAGCCCGGATCGTGCCAGGATGAATCCCGCCGTCCACTTCGAGAACAAGCGGTCGGGACGAACGGTCGATCCATTCCCGGATCTCGCGGATCTTGGGAAGCACTCCCGGAATGAACGCCTGTCCCGCGAAACCGGGATTGACCGTCATCACCAGCACGTGTTCGATCCGCTCGAGAATGTAGGGCAGAAGGGCCGGAGGTGTGGCGGGGTTGAGCGCAATACCCGCCTCACATCCGTGTTCCGCAATCAGGGCGAGACTCCGGTCGAGATGAGCTGTGCCTTCCGGATGGATGAAAATCACCGAAGCGCCCGCTTCGGCAAAATCAGGGATCAGCCGGTCCACGGGCCGGGCCATGAGATGGACTTCTATGGGAACCCGGATCCCGTGGCGCCGCAAGGCCTCGAGCACGAGCGGGCCAACCGTGAGATTGGGAACATAGTGGTTATCCATGACGTCGAAATGGAGCCGGGTGGCACCGAGACCGATGACGGCTTCGGCTTCCGATCCAAGGCAGGCGAAATCAGCTGAAAGAAGGGAGGGCACGATTTCGGCAGGCCGACGCCGGGAAGTTGTGGACATCTGCAATTCCTCTCATCCCGAAGCCCGCAAAACCGCTCGCGCGCTCCGATCCAGCCGCCTTGGATGCTATTCTAGCAGTCTGTCGGACTTAAGGATTTCATAGCGACCAGACGCCGCACGCGAGCGCAATTTGCACGATCGTGCCCCCTGTTTCAGGCGTTCACCGCGCGTATGGCCTCGGGGTGAACGAATGCCCCCGCATTTCAGGCCCACTGGGCGGATTGCGGGCGCAATACGGCCATGCGTTTCAAGTTCCACGCCAGGCACACCAGCGTCCATTCGTTCCCGACATGCTCCAGTCCGCGCAGCAGGAACTGGCGGAAGCCCAGCACCGACTTGATGATCCCGAATACCGGCTCGACCGTCTGCTTGCGTAGTGCATAGGTCGCACGGCCCACCTGGGTTTTGAGGGTGTGATTCATCTGCCCGACCGGACTGGCCGGTTCTGACCGGGGTGCCGGCTCCACAAAACGTTCACGCCAGTGGGGATGATGCCCGTCGCGTCCCACGGCAATCAGCGGTTCGATTCCGGCGACGGCGCAGGTTTCGACATTCTGCTGGCTGAAGTAGCCGGCGTCCGCCAGGAAGGTCTGCGGCTGGTTCAAGCCTTCGGGGAGCGACTGGAGCCTGGCCACCATCGGTTCGACCTGTTGCTGGTCGTTGGCCGCCTGGGTCACCTGCGCGGCCATGACCAGCAGGGATGCGCTATCGACCACCGCCTGGGCATTGTGGCACGGC
>AUZY01003111.1_pt1 | contig 26108 bp, 32 predicted proteins | sample 49821 | NCBI WGS metagenome assembly AUZY01 (sample SAMN02954279, study PRJNA193664) | mine drainage metagenome | biome: terrestrial; feature: abandoned Hg mine; material: sediment; isolation source: lowermost (B1B) sediment-attached strata from acid streamer/mats thriving at... | place: Spain ...
ATGGCGCTTCCATCTGGCATTCCGATCACACAGCACGATTGCGCGCGTTCGAGTTGAGGGAACCTACGCTGATCGCCCACTGTTTCTTGCCAACGCTTCAATCATCGTCGCGGCCGAAGAGCTCACGGCTTTCAGGATCTTCATCATCGAGCGCACGGACTTCCAGAGGCTCCGGGTGCGTCGTGGCCAGCGTGATCACCCGCCGCAAGTCATCTGGTCACGCTGGCAGATCGTGGCCTGGCGGAGAGGGTGGGATTCGAACCCACGATACGGTTGCCCGTATACACACTTTCCAGGCGTGCTCCTTCGACCGCTCGGACACCTCTCCACACCTCTCCACACCAACTGTCAAGACCCGATCCGCCGCTCGACCCCCTGCTGCTCACAGGCCCGGCCGCGGTTTCGCGTGCACGAGATCGGGTGGAATCACCGGGCACCCCAAAGATGGAGGCAGCGCGCGCATCTTGATCGGTGGGATCGTGTAATGGGAACTCCTGAGGATCAAAGGCGTCTTGCCCCCGCCCTCAAGCCGCGGCCCAGCATGGGCACCGAGATGGGGGCTAATCGGGCACCCGCCTACGATTGCACATCCATTGAGTAAAACCAGCATGGAGAAAAGCAGCACGATCCGCCCGATCCCAGGTTGCTGCTTTTGGTTGTCCTCATTCATACAGACCTCTCCATCCAGACATTCAGGTGTTCGAGAGCAGCCCGCACGATGGGTTGCGCAGTCTCGCCAAGTCGCGTGAGTGGCAACCGGATGCCACCCGGAATATATCCCATGGCCTCAAGCGCCCACTTGACCGGAATCGGGTTCGATTCGACAAAAAGGGCCTGGTGGAGCGGCGTCAGCTCGTTTTGGATCGAAGTCGCCTCGGGCCACTCACCGGCCAGCGCATGCCGGATCCAGCGGGACATGAGTTCGGGAACCACATTGGCCGTCACTGAGATCACCCCGTGCCCACCCCCCTGGATAAAATCCAAAGCGGTCAGGTCATCGCCACTCCAGAAGCAGAAATCCGGCCGGCAGACCTTGCGCAAGGCCCTGAGTCTCGCGGAACCCGGCGTCGCCTCCTTGATCCCCACGATATGCGGATATTCGTTGAGTCGCGCCACGGTTTCCGGAAGCAGGTCGCAGGCCGTCCGGCTGGGCACATTGTACAGGATCAGCGGGACAGACACAGCCCGCGCCACCGCCTGGAAATGCTGATAGAGGCCTTCCTGGCCCGGTTTGTTGTAGTAGGGAGTGACCAGGAGACAGGCCTGCACGCCGAGTTCGGCCATGCGGCGGGTGAGGCGGACGGTCTGCTCCGTGCCATGACAGCCGCTCCCAGCGATCACCGGCACCCGGCCCCGGGCCATTTTCTGAACGGCTTGAACCAGCTCGACCTGCTCGACCGGCTGGAGTGTCGAGCTCTCCCCGGTGGTTCCCGCCACAACCAGTGCAGCGGTTCCCGACGCCACATGCCAGTCAACCAGGCGCCCAAGGCTTGTATAATCAATCTCGCCGGATTGAGCCATCGGCGTAGCCAAGGCAACCAAACTACCCTGAAACATGGCCCTCGCTCGGGCGATCGCTGGAATCCATATGGTAAACGCTTCTTCACACGTCCCTCAACCCGGCAGCCCGGGCTGAGAAAAACCGGCCCTGACCACCCGGTGATGGACACGGGACAAGGATCCTTCAGCCCGAAGAATAGGAACCGATCATGAAACAGTTTCTCGTCCTGAGCGCCATGGGCTCCCACAAGCCCGCTGTCCTCCCGCAGCTCACCCAGTTCGTCCTGGAGTGTGGCTGCCATATCGTGGAAAGCCGGATGTCCGTGCTTGGCGCGGAACTCGTCTGTTATCTTCTGATCGCAGGTCCCTGGGATGCCGTCGCACGCCTCGAAAGCGGCAGCAAAAAGATCGAGCGGCGCCTGCAGGTGGCGCTCACCCTCCAGCGCACCACGGAACGGGCGGCCCAGAAAGGCTTGACCCCCTATGCGGTCGACGTGGTCTCGCTCGATCAGGAAGGGACCCTTTTCAACCTGGCTTCATTTTTCACGGAACGGGAGATCGCCGTTTGTGAACTGAGCTCGAGGAGCTATGCCGCAAGTTACACGGGGGCACCCATGGTCGCTTTCCAGATGACCATCCTGATCCCGGCGTCCCAGTCGATCGCCCACCTGCGCGAAGAGTTCACCGATTTCTGCGACAAGCTCAATCTGGATGCCATCATGGAGCCCCTCAAATCCTGACCCGGGCAGTACCTTCAAATCCCGGCCAGGAGGCTTCAGCGCAAAGGCTGCAGCCAGTGTCCTATGATGGTTTCCAACTGCCACCCCGCCACACGGATCCGCCATGACCGAAATCCATTCCATCCCCTCCTTTGATCTTCCGGCCACCCTGGCCGGACGCATCGCCGGTCCCGCACTTCGGGGACACTACGCGGTGATCTATTTCTATCCCAAGGACAACACTTCCGGCTGTACGATTGAGGCCGTTGCGTTCACGGCCTTGTACCCACGCTTTCAGAAACTCGGCGCCCGGATCATCGGCGTATCCAGGGACAGCCTCCGCTCGCATGAGAACTTTACCCGGAAGTACGCGATCCCATATCCCCTGATCGCCGACGAAGACGAGGTGCTCTGCCGGGCATTCGACGTGCTGCGTGAAAAATCCCTTTATGGACGCAAATACCGCGGGATCGATCGCAGCACGTTTCTGTTCGACCGGTCAGGACGCCTCCGTGAATCCTGGCGGAACGTGAAGGCCCGCGGACACGCCGAATCGGTACTGGATCGTCTCACGGCATGCATCCAGGAGGATGCAACACAGGCATGAAGCGGACGAACCAGCGTCTTTGCATCCTGGACACCAATGTCCTCATGCACGATCCGACCGCCCTTTTCCGGTTCCATGAACACGACGTCTTCCTTCCCATGGTGGTGCTTGAGGAACTCGACGCCGCCAAAAAGGGCATGAGCGAAGTGGCACAGAATGCCCGTCAGGCGAGCCGTTTCCTCGAACAGCTGATCCAGGGTGCAAGTCAGTCCGCCATCTCCCGGGGACTGGCTCTCGAATCCATCCGCCCGGCCACCAACGGACACGGTGAGACGGCTCGGGGACTCCTTTTCATCCAGACCGATTCCCTGAACCAGCCTCTCCCGCTCGAGTTGCCCGGAACCCATCCCGACCACGCCATTCTTTCCGTGAGTCTCGCGCTCGGCAGCCGGTTTCCCGGGCATGCCGTAACCCTGATCACGAAGGATGTCAACCTCCGCATCAAGGCAGCGGTCCTCGGGATCCGGGCCGAGGATTATGCAAGCGACCGCGCCCTGGAGGATGTGAGCCTCCTGGACCGCGGAATCCGCGCGCTGCCCGATGATTTCTGGCAGACGCACGGCGCACACCTCGAATCCTGGTCCCGGGATGGACGCACGTTCTATGCGGTGGAAGGGCCACTCGTCCAGGCGTGGTACCCGAACCTCTGCCTGTACAGCAACGATGATAACGGCATCGAAGCCCGGGTCCACGAGCTTGTGGCGGAGCGGGCCGTGATCGAGCTGGTCCGCGACTTCCGTCATCCGCATCAGTCGGTTTGGGGCATTCACGCGCGCAACCGGGAGCAGAACTTCGCATTGAACCTGCTGCTTGACCCCGACATCGATTTCGTGACGCTGCTCGGGCCGGCCGGAACCGGCAAAACCCTCATGACTCTGGCTGCAGGCCTCCAGGACACGATCGAACACAACCGCTTCCGGGAAATCATCGTGACCCGCATCACCGTACCACTCGGTGAGGACATTGGATTCCTGCCGGGCACGGAAGAGGAAAAAATGACCCCGTGGATGGGCGCCCTGCTCGACAATCTCGAAGTCCTGGCCGGTCCGAGCACCCACAACTGGGGCCGGGCCGCCGCCCAGGATCTGATCGGACAAAGGATCAAGATCCGTTCCCTCAACTACATGCGCGGACGGACCTTTCTCAACCGTTATGTCATCATCGACGAAGCCCAGAATCTCACCCCCAAACAGATGCGCGCGCTCATCACACGCGCCGGCCCGAGTACGAAAATGGTCTGCATCGGAAACATCGCCCAAATCGATACCCCCTATCTCACCGAGGCAACCTCCGGACTCACTTATGTAGTCGACCGCTTCAAACGCTGGGAGCACTCCGGACATGTGACCCTCGCACGGGGCGAGCGCTCACGCCTGGCCGATTTCGCCGCCCAGGGGCTATGAAACCCCCTCACCGGGCCGACGCCCACCCGTTTCGGCCATCCCGGAGGGATCCGGGTCGATCAAACCTTGCACCAGATGAGAGACGGGAGCTGTGCTAACATGACCCAGTAGGCGGGTTCGAGACTCAAAATGCATCCCAACCGTAGGCCGCTTGCGACCGCTTTCTCGAAAGGGAAATCCCCGGATTCCATAGCCCGTCCACCATTTTTATACCCCCGCAACAAGGAGTTTGCCATGTCCACCACCTCTGTCTCCTTTGCCCATAACCGCCCAACCGTCCTGGTCTGGATCACGGCCCTGATTGCGCTCGTCGGGTTCGCGGCACTCGCTCATGCATCTGGATTTGCCCTGAATGAGGACAGCGCCAAGGACATGGGTCGCGCCTACGCCGGCAGTGCCGCCAGGCCGGACGGCGCCACCGCCGTGTACTACAACCCGGCGCTACTCACCCTCCTCAAGAAACCGCAATTCAACTTCACCGGCACACTCATCAAGCTCAATGCCGAGTTCAGCCCCACATCGGCGGTGGATGCGATCGGTCAGCCGCTATCGGGCAACAACGGAGGAAACGGTGGGAGAAAACTCAACTTCATACCGTCCATTTTTTACAGCGCACCGATCAACCATTCCTGGTCCTGGGGTGTCGGCATCTATGCCCCCTTCGGACTCAATACAGACTATAACGCCTCGTCCATCCTGCGTTATGAGGCCGTATACACTTCCCTGTCCGTCATCAACTTCAATCCGACCCTGGCTTACCGGATCTCGAACCACTTTTCCATCGGCGCAGGAGTGGATGTGACCAAGGCCAACGCCAAGCTCACCAACGCCATCGATTCCGGTGCTGTCTGCTTTTCCAAGCTCGGCCCGATCAACTGCACGAGCCTCGGCCTCACCCCCCAATCCCACGACATGTACAGTGCCATCGTGGGCAGCGATACCGCTTTCGGCTGGAACATCGGATTCCTCTGGCATGCGCAGGGAACCCGCATCGGTCTCACCTACCGGAGCCGGATCACCCACGATCTGGTCGGTACGGCATCGTTTTCCAATGTTCCACAGCTCTTCCTCCAGAGTGGCCTGTTCAGTCCGACCTCTGCCAGCGCAAATATTGAAACACCAGACACCGCAACGCTCAGCTTCGACCAGAACCTATCTCGGGCCTGGGATATTTCGGCCACGGCGAGCTATACGCGCTGGAATTCCTTCAATCAGATCCAAGTCCTTTTCGCCAACCCCGCGCAGCCGGCTGCCACCACTCCAGAAGACTACCGGAACACCTGGTATGGCAGCGTGGGAACGGACTGGCACTACAATGCCCAGTGGACGTTCCGGGGCGGACTCGGGTGGGACGAGACGCCCGTACCCAACTCGACCCGCAATGCACGGCTTCCGGATGCCAACCGGACCTGGCTCGCACTCGGCCTGTCGTATGCTCCGAGCCCATCGACCACGCTGTCATTCGGCTATGCCCACCTTTTCCTCAACAAACACGTTCCCATGGACAACGTGAGCCCGTCCGGGGACCAGGTGACGGGAACCTGGGATCTCAGTGCCGATCTTTATGCACTGGAGTTCGGGTACAAGTTCTGAGTGAGCTGTATCGAGCCGTGCCCATCCCGATCGACTGAGGTGAGAAAGACGCCGGGCAGGCGCGTGTGCCTCCTTCGACACGGGCTCTGGGGTGGGCTCTGGTGCCTTTGCGCTGCGCTCATTCTGTTGCCTGCCGGTCGCGCAGGGACGACCTCGTCACTTCCACCCGAGGTCCGGCATCTGAGCCCTGAATACACGCTGCCCGAGCTCGGGATCCCAGGGGAGAACGCGATTTCCATGGGGCGGCTCGATGTCATCGGGCTCCGCATGTATCAGACCCTGAAGCGTCTCCACCTGGTCCTCCCCGACCCCCAGGTCCAGTCCTATATCGCCCACCTCGGGCACATCCTCTCCTCCCATAGTGCCCGGCCCACCCTGCCGTTTCACTACTTCGTCATGAAAACGAATCAGATCAACTCCTTTGCGGCACCCGGGAACTACATCGCCATTTTTACAGGCATCATCCTCTTCACGCGCCATGAAGATGAGCTTGCAGCCATCCTGTCGCATGAAACCGCACACGAAGTGCAGGGCCATATCGCGCGCACCCTCGCTGCACAAAAGCATCAGGGCATCATGGGACTCGCCGCGCTGGCGGGTGCAATCGCTTTAGCTGCCGTGAGCGGCAATCCAAACGTGGCACTCGCAGCGATCGGATCGGCTGCCGGCGGATACGAACAATATGAAATCAACTATCTCAGAACCCATGAGTCGGAAGCCGACCGGGTCGGGATCACGATCATGGCCCGAGCGGGGTTCGACCCCTACGGGATGGTGGACATCTTCCGTGCGCTGGCCGGCCAAACGGCCCTGAACGGACGTCCGCCGGCCATCTTTCTCGACCATCCCACCAATCTCGATCGGATGGCCAATGCTGCCGAACGGGCCCGGCTACTTGAATACCATCCCCGGCCGGAGGATCCCGACTATGCGCTCATGCGGGCACGGGTCCGGGTGCTCGTGAGTCATCATCTCAATCGGACGCTACATGACTTTGCAATGAAGGTCCGCTCTCCAGCACCGCAATCACCCCTCTGGCACCATCTGGCCAACCGCTACGGCGAAGCGCTGTGCTGGCTCCGCCTGTCTCATCCCCGATCGGCACTGGATGTGATCGATCCACTCGAAAAACGCTATCCCATGATTCTGGCGTTCCGTCTTGCCAAGGCCCATGCCCTGCTCGATAGTGGCCTGATCCGCGCTGCCGTCCATCTGGATGCCGAAACCGACCAGTACTTTCCTGACAATGAAGCCACCGTCCTCGGCTACAGCCAGGCGCTCGCCCGGGAGCGGGATTTCACGCGCGCGGTTTTGGTCCTGGACCGTTTCTATGGTCTGCATCCCCATCACACCCTGGTCCTGCACCGCCTGGCCCATATCAATGCGCGGCTCGGCCGCAAATCACTCGCCGATTATGATCTGGCCCACTATTTTGTCCTTCTGGGATCGTACCTCGATGCCCAGCTTGAGATGGATCTCGCACTCAAGGCACCCCACCTCACTTCCCTGGAGCGCGATCAGTACCATGCCTATCTCAAAGTCATCCAGCAATGGATCCGACGCCACCCCAACCGGGTTCGCCAGGCCGGGAGCCGTTCACTCGATGGCTCCATCTGAAACATCCGGCACGAGAGGGCGTCTTGTACCGATCTGCAGAACCGGGGTCGCGCTTTTCTGTGTGTTCCTTTTGAGCGCGTGTGCCTCGCTTCCCAAGGGGAGCCCAGGGCCATTCCACGACATCAACCGGGCCAACTTCGCACTCAACGAGGCTTTCGATCATGCCGTCCTCAGACCGGCAGCCCATTTCTATGTTCGGACGATTCCCCATCCGGTCCGGATCGGGGTTCACAACGTGTTCGAGAATCTCGGCAATCCCGTGATCGCCGTCAACGAGTTTCTCGAAGGACGGCTCCGGCCCGGAATCGACGAAAGCGGACGCTTTCTCGCGAACAGCACCTTCGGCGTACTCGGCCTCTTCGATGTCGCCTCCCCGATGGGCCTGCGGGCGCACCACGCCGATTTTGACCTCACCCTGGCCCACTGGGGTGTCCCGCGCGGCCCCTATCTCGTCTTGCCCCTGTTCGGCCCCGGCAGCCTCCGGAGCCTCGCCGGGATTGCGGTGGACAGCTACTATGGAAGCCCGCTTGAATATATCCGGTCCACGGCCACACGCAACGAACTCACTGTGCTTGAACTCCTCGACCTCCGCGCCCACCTGATCGGAACCTTTCATCTGATCTATTCAGCACCTGACCCGTATCTCATGATGAAAGACGGTTACCAGGCGCACCAGCGCTACGAGTTCTATCACGGCAACCCGCCCATCCAGTATCCTGCCCTCGGCCCACCCGGCGGGTCGGGCGGGCACTGAACCGGACCGTCCCCCGCCCTTTCGTCCTATCCCAGTCCGAGAATCCCGAGGGCATTGCTCAGGCCGGCGATTGCCTTGGCCTGATCCGGGAGATTGAGGAAAAGAAGCCCCCGGTGATCCAGGCTCGCGAGACGTTTCCACTCGACCAGAAGCGCCACCCCGGCACTGTCCATGAACGTCACCGACCGGAGGTTGACCGCCTGTGCCACAGAAAGTCGCGTGCGCGTCTCGCGATAGAGATCCATGACCGTATCGAAGGTGATGCGCCCCTCGAGGATGAGGTTCCCGTCCGCAAACTGCACACGCGCCGCGGACCCGGACGGGTGCCGGCCCCAAAGCCGGGAGGCCATGTCAACCCTTCCCACCGGATTGCGCGCCCAGCGTGTGGGTTCTGAGCCGGTCGATCAGCCCGGCCACGCCCACTTTCTCGAGGATCGGGGCAAACTGGTTGCGGAAACTCATCACGTAGGAGATGCCCTCGACGCTGACATCGAAAATGCGCCAGCCCCGGAGTGTCCGGTAGAGCGCATAGAGGACATGCACCGACTGGCCGCCCCGGGTATGAATGACGGTCAAGACATTGGCGTAATGAACCTCGGTCGATCCCCGGTAGGGAACGACCGTGATCCTGACCCCGTGGTAGTGGCGGAGCGCAGTTGCATAGGCATGAATGAGATAGTGGTAGAAAAAGCCCTGGAACTGGTTCCGTTCGGCGGGTGTCGCACGCTGCCAATAGCGCCCCAGCACGTATTGCGAGGTGAGTGCGAAATCGAAATAGGGGACGACCTCGTTGGCCAGGGCCACGACGGTCTTGCGGTTCTCGGTCCTGAGTGCAATCCGGTGGGTCTTGAGGAATGCGAGAACCTGGGTCGTGGCCTGGCTGATCAATGCGCTCGGTGAAACCTGCGGGTTGTCGATCAGGGGACGGGGCGCAGCCACGGCACAGGTGCCGAGCATGAAACCGAAGAGGATGCATCCGGTGAGCGGGCGGAAGATTTTCATGGGCTATTTCCTCTTGCCCGGACTGCCATGCGTCAGCAACTGGCCGAGCAGATGTTCAAGAATGATTGCCGACTGGGTGAAATGGATGGTGCTGCCGTTTTTGAGAAAGGCCGGAGCGCCACCCGGGCTGATGCCGATATACTGCTGCCCGAGAACACCCTGGGTCAGAATGGAGGCGGTCGAATCCGACGGGATGCGTGAGTCGCGGTCCTCAAGCGCCATCCGGACCACTGCCTGATAGCGTTTCATGCTGTAGCGGATCCCGACGACCCGCCCCACCGTGACCCCCCCCCATCTGGACGGGCGCGCCGACATGCAGACCGCCCACATTGTTGAAGTAGGCACGGACCACGTAGCTGTGTCCACCTGAAACGGTCCGGTAATCGGTTGTTTTCGTAGCCAGATAAAAAAGGGCTGCGATTCCGAGCACGACAAAGAGCCCGGTTGTCACTTCCAAGACAGAGGATTGACGCATATTACCTCTCGGCCTTTGGCCTTCAATACATGAACGCGGTCAAAATGAAATCCAGGGCAAGAATCGCCATCGAGCTGATCACGACCGACCGGGTGGTCGCCTGTCCCACCCCTTCGGCCGAGGGACGGGCATGGAAACCCTCGTAGACCGCAATCAGGGTGCAGGCCGCGCCGAACACGGCGCTCTTGATGAGCCCATTGACGAAATCTGACCTGAAACTCACTTCATGCCGCATGCTGGACCAGAATACACCGGGATCCAGGCCCATCATTTTAACTCCGACCAGGTAGGCACCCAAAATACCCATGGCGCTGAAGATTCCGGCCAAAAGGGGCATCGATACGATCCCGGCCAGGAACCGGGGCGCCACGATCCGGCGCATCGGATCGACTGCCATGACTTCCATGGCATCGATCTGGCGTGTCGCCCGCATGAGCCCCAGTTCGGAGGCAAGCGAGGTGCCGGCCCGGCCGGCGAACAGGAGCGCGGTGAGAACGGGACCGAGTTCCCGCAAGAGCGCAAGGGCCACCAGCCCGCCGAGTGAACTGGTCGCGCCAAACCGTGACAGCGCCGTATAGAACTGCAGGGCCAGCACCAGCCCGACGAACAGTCCGCCCACGCCGATCAGGATCACAGAAACCGATCCCACAAAAAAGACCTGTTCAACGATGAGTCCGGGTCTGCGCAGCGCCCGAGGAGCCACCGCACAGGTGGCCAGGAAAAACCAGGCGCGCTGCCCGAGTGCCGCAAAGAAATCCAGAATCATGCGGACGGGTTCGAAGACCCGCCTCACGGAAGCGCTCCCGACGTGAAAAGGTCCTCGGCAAAATCACGGGCCGGATAGTTGAACGGCACGGGACCGTCGGGCGCACCTTCGAGAAACTGACGCACCCAGGGATCGCGGCTTTGGGCCAGCACTGAAGGGCTGCCCTGGGCCACGACACGCCCCTCCGAGATGATGTAGCTTCCATCCGCAATCCTGAGCACTTCCTTGACATCGTGCGTCACGATCACACTGGTCATTCCAAGCGTCTCGTGGAGGTGAACGATCAGGCGCAGAATGACGCCCATCGCAATCGGGTCGAGGCCAACCAGAGGCTCATCATAGAACATCATGACCGGGTCGAGGACGACCGATCGGGCAAGGGCCACCCGCCGCGCCATGCCACCCGAGAGTTCGGAGGGATTGAGCGAGGCCGCGCCCCGCAGACCGACTGCTTCGAGCTTCATGAGGACGAGATGGCGAATGAGGGTGTTGGAAAGCCGGGTGTGTTCGCGCAATGGAAAAGCAACATTCTCGAACACGGAAAGATCACTGAATAACGCACCATCCTGAAAGAGCAGTCCCATTTCCCGCCTCAGGCGGAACAGTTCGCCCCTGGACAGACTGCCGAGATTCCGGCCATGCACCCGGACCTCGCCCCGATCGGCTGGATGCTGCCCCGTCACGAGTTCGAGCAGTGTCGTCTTGCCGGTGCCACTCGGTCCCATGATGGCCGTGATCTTCCCTTCCGGAATGTCCATCGACAGCCCGGAAAAGACCGCATGGGGCCCATAACCAAAATGGACATCCTCAAGCCGGATCAGCGCCTCGTCAGCCATGGCGGTCCACCCGCCTGCCGAGGCATCCCAAAGGCAAACGCCTGCTCCCGAGTGAACCCATCCGATTCAGGCGTAAAAGTTTCAGACCGCCTCCTCAAGCTCGTGGGAATAGCGGCCCATCCGGGCCAGGCTGTTCAGACGGACGCGGTGCGCGAACAGTTTCTGTGCCGGCACAACCCGTTCGGCCTGGCCGGCCCATGCACCCAGGGGGGGTTCCTGGAGCGCGCGCGAGAATGAGAAAGTCACCTGCCAGGGCAGAGGGCGCTGGCTTTGGTTCATGGCGTTGAGATGGGCGGTCGCGCGCTCCGGAGTCTGCCCGCCAGAGAGGAAAGCGATGCCCGGAACGGCCGCTGGAACGAATCGCGTCAGCGTACGCAGGGTCGCCTCGGCAACCGCCTCGACCGTAGACTGGTTGGGACACTTTTTCCCGGCCACTACCATGTTGGGTTTGAGGACGAGCCCCTCAAGACACGCGCCGTGGGCATGGAGCGCGTCAAAAACCTGCTGCAGCACCTCACCGGTGACCGCCTCGCAACGGGCCTGATCGTGATCTCCCTCCATGAGCACCTCAGGCTCGACGATCGGAACGAGCCCCTGCTCCTGGGCCAGCATCACATAGCGGGCCAGCGCCTCGGCGTTGGATCGCACGGCAATCCGGGACGGATGGAGCGCATCGATTGCGATGACCGCGCGCCATTTGGTGAAACGCGCCCCAAGATCCCGGTAGGAACCCAGCCGTTCGCGCAAACCATCCAGTCCTTCCGTCACAAATTCGCCGGGATGCCCGGCGAAGGGTTTCGCTCCACCATCCACCTTGATCCCCGGCAGGATTCCACGCGAGGCGAGCAGATCCACAAAGCGTTCTCCGTTTTGCGCGGACTGTTTCAGGGTTTCGTCGTAGAGAATCACACCCGAAAGATGACGTTCGATTCCAGGTGAAGAAAACAGAAGCCCCCGGTAAGCGCGCCGGGTTTCGGCCGTGCAGGGGATCCCGAGGGCCTCGAAACGCTTCCCGATGGTCGCGGAACTTTCATCCGCGGCCAAAATGCCACGCTCTGGCGCAACCAGGCGCCGGGCCGTCTCTTCAATCTGCATCCGGTTCACATGCGAACACCCCGCGACAATCGACGGACATTCTAGCAGAACACCCAGAACCGAGGCTGAAGTTCTACCGAGCCTCAAGCCGTTTTTCCTTCATGTTTCAAGATGCTCGTCTGGATCAGGCGCGCAGGCTCCTGTCTACACCGGGTAGTTTTCGATCCGTTCAGAGGCTCGCTTTGAGGTGGCGTTCTGGATCGTGGGCACGAAAAAGGGTGACCCCTTCCCATCCAGGTGCAGGAAACGATCGGGCGGTGATGGATCGGTCGCCTCTTGAGATCCCTGGTCACTCGTGAGCGGAAGGCACGCTCGACCTGGGCGAATGAGTGGTCGCGGCACACACAGGTGGTGGCATCCATGCGCTCGACAGTGACCGAGACGCGGGATGCTATAGAGGCCACCCCATGCCGCCACAGCCGCGACCCGGCCGACCTTGAGGCCGATGCATAAAGGCGTTCTGGCGCAGCATCAAAAGCACGCACGTGCTGACTGCTGCATGCTGTTCGGGCTTTGCTGCTTAAGCGGGCCATGCCCGGAGAAACTTCAGATTAGAGCGTGAGGGTCGGCGTGGCGGCACTGGTCCTGCCCGCCAGAATCTTCTCGATCTTGATCTTGAGGTTGGGGGCATTGATTCCGATGAACTGGACGCCAACCCCGCTGTTCGATCCCTGGTGGCGAAAATGCCTGCGAGCACTGGCCGGAGACACCCAGACGATCTTCCCCTCGACGCCGACCTGCTGTGTCTCGTTCGGCAGGTCGACCAGCAGGTAGACCTCGTCGGCGAGCACGTAAGCCGTTTCCGTTGAGACAAACAATCCGCCACCGTTCACAAACGACATGTAGCGGAGGTGCAGTTCCTCCGCCGTCGGGATCGCGAGTTTAAGTAACTTGCCGTTCGCGGCCATCGTGGCCACCCCCATGAAAAATGCTCACCAGCAAGGCCTCCCGCGCGAGCTTGTCATTGGCGCTCGTCCGGGCGAGGCGCTCCGTCTCACGCGCCTGAGTATACAGCGGGAGCAGGGTTGCAAGCGAGAGGCGCTCCAGACGGATCCGGAGCGGCTCCGGCACATTCAGCGGTGCCGGCCACCCCAGCCTGGATTTCGCAGCCGTGGCCAGCCAGAAGCTCCAGTCATGTGCCATCTCGGCCAGGGTAGAGGTGGCGCGGTGTTTTTCGAGATCCAGCGGCCCGATTTCCCCGTCGAGGAGGCGGGCATAATCCCCGATCAGGGCACGGCGGGCGTCCGCTACTGGATCCTCCATCCGGGAGGGCTCCGCACCCGGTCCGGAATGAAGATTCTGGATCCTAAGACGTGTGCACCGGCTCCGGATCGTTGCCTTGAGGCTTCTCGGACGACTGGTTTCAAGGATGAACACGGTCGGACCGGGAGGCTCTTCCAGTGTCTTGAGAAAGGCATTGGCGGCGCCATCCGTCATCCGGTCCGCCTGTGGAATCCAGCCGATCTTGCGACCCCCGCGATGGGCCGTCAGGGTGAGGACACCAGCCAGATCCCGGATCTCATCGACTCCGATCCGCTCGAGATCAGACTGAAGCGCATGAAGATCCGGATGCCGACCGGAGGCAGTCTGCCGGCAGGACCAGCATCTTCCACAGGGCCGCGATTCGGGCGCATCCTCGCACAGGATGGCCTCGATCAACCAGCCGACCGCATCCGCCCGCTCACGCCCCGATGCGCCGACCACAAGCAGCGCCCCCTCCCGGGCCGACCCGATCCATTGCGCATGGAAACCCTCGGCGAACGCCCCGGACACTCCCGGCATGGGCTTTGCGCTCGTGGTCATGATCGGCTGCCCAAAGACGCCTGGTGGCTGTCCCTCACTCCGAACGCTCCGTCCATTCCTGCAGCAAGCGTTCGAGGTGCTGGCAGAGTTCCCGGCTGATTGCGGCCCGGTCGGCCGTTGCCTGGACCACGATGAACCGGTTTGGTTCGGCTGCAATGCGTTTGCGATACCCCGCCTGGACCCGTTCGTGCCAGGCGATGGATTCCTGTTCCATGCGGTTGGGATGCCCGCGTGCGAGAATCCGTTTGAGTGCAAGCGCAATCGGAGCTTCGAAAAAAAAGGTCAGATCCGGTTGCCGGGAACCGAGCACCCAGCTTTCCAGTGTCGCGATCCGATCCGCCGGCAGCCCCCGACCCGCACCCTGGTAGGCATAGGTCGAATCCACAAACCGGTCACAAAGCACCCAGGTGCCGGACGCGAGAGCCGGTTCGATCACCCGAATCCAGTGCTGCCTCCGGGCTGCAAAGACGAGCAGCAGCTCGGTCAGGGGTTCCGGACGCTCCGGTGCATCATCCAGGACCCAGCTCCGGATGGCTTCCGCAAGCGGCGTGCCACCCGGCTCGCGCGTGAGCAGAACCGGGACGTCTCGGGCAACCAGTAAATCACGGAGGGGGCCGATCTGGGAGGATTTGCCGGCTCCATCTCCGCCTTCGAACGTGATCAGCCGTCCGGGTATCATGGCGGGTGTGGATGGGGATGCGCCGGCTTGAGATAGCGTTCCACATGGCGGTTCTGGGTCGCAAGCGTACGGGCAAAGATATGCCGCCCATTCCCCATCGACACGAAATAGAGATCCTTTCCGATGAGCGGATGCAGTGCGGCATGCAGGGCGTTGCGACTCGGATAGGCGATCGGCGTGGGTGGCAAGCCCCGGTGGAGGTAGGTGTTCCAGGGACTATCGATCGCGAGATCACCCGCTGTGAGCTGACCGTGGTAACTTGCCCCCATGCCGTAGATGACAGTGGGATCGCTCTGGAGCGGCATGCCGAGCGCGAGTCTCCGGATGAAAACTCCGGCAATCCGCGGGCGTTCCTTGCGGTAGGCCGATTCCTTTTCGATGATCGAAGCGAGAATCAGCGCCTCATAGGGTGTCTGGATCACGCGGTCCGGGGCGCGGGACCTCCATTCCGACCGGAGTATGCGCTGCATGCGCCGGTAGGCCCGGCCCAGCAGCGCCGGAACGGTCGTCCCGTGGGGAAAAAAATAGGTATCCGGCGCGAATACCCCCTCGGCACTTTCCCCGGGATGACCCAGTTGCGCCATAAGCCAGGACGCGCTCAACGGAACTTTCGGCTTCCGGATATCAGGGTTCGCCTCGATCTCGCGACGCAGATCGGCAAAGGTCGTACCCGGGACGAGCGTGAAACGATAGAGGATCACCCGGCCCATGACGAGTTTCCGGAGCAGGCTCGTCTCGGTCATGCCGGGCACGATCCGGTATTGGCCGGCCTCAAGACCCCGCCCTTCCTGGGCGATGCGGCCCAACAGATCAAACGACCACCAGTTCGCGAGTACCCCCTGTTGTGCGAGATCCGTGCTCAGTGCGTGGAGGGTTTCCGAACGGTGCACGTTCACGATGACCGCATGCCGTATAGGAAGGGGGGAGAACGTCCACTGCCAGAACGCCGCCACCGCAAGTGCTGTCATGGCCACCAGGATGACCAGAACCACAACGGCCAGCCTGCGATACGCACGCGCGGGATTCACCCGGGATCCCTCCCATCGGCTCTCGCCAGACGAATATTTTCAGGGGCAGGCGCGGAAAACCAGCGTTCCATTGGTTCCGCCAAAACCGAAAGAATTCGACAGCACGACCTTGAGGCGCGCTTCCCGGGACTGGTTCGGCACATAATCCAGATCGCATTCGGGATCGGGGTGCTCCAGGTTGAAGGTTGCTGGAATGACCTGGTCACGTATCGCCAGAATCGAAAAAATCGACTCGATCGCGCCGGCTGCGCCTAACAGATGACCTGTGACAGACTTGGTCGAACTGATAGCCAAACGCGATGCATGTGCACTCCAGACCGTATGGATGGCACGGCTTTCTGCGAGATCGCCAACCACGGTCGACGTCCCATGTGCATTGACATAGTCAACCGCTTCAGGTGCGATGCCCGCATCTTTCAGCGCATTGCGCATGCAGAGCGCCGCACCGGCCCCGTCATCCGGCGGTGCGGTGATGTGATAGGCATCTCCGCTCACGCCGAATCCGATCAACTCGGCCCAGATCCGGGCTCCGCGGCTCCGCGCATGTTCCAGGGATTCGATCACGAGAACCGCAGCCCCGTCGGACAGGACGAATCCGTCACGATCACGATCCCAGGGGCGGCTCGCACCGCCCGGATCGTCGTTGCGTGTCGAAAGCGCCCGTGCAGAACAGAATCCCGCCACCCCTCCTGGCGATATGGCCATCTCAGCCCCACCCGCAAGCATCACATCCGCATCGCCCCGCTCGATGATCCGGGCGGCATAGCCGATACAGTGAGTTCCGGTGGTACAGGCCGTGACCAGGCCGAGGTTCGGACCGCGCAGGTTGTAGAGAATCGACAGATGCCCGGCCACCATGTTGATGATCGACCCCGGGACGAAAAACGGAGACACTTTCTTGGGGCCGTCATATTCACGGACCAGATCGCGGATCTTCTCGATGCTCAGGATGCCTCCAATTCCGGCACCAATGATCACCCCCATGCGTTCGGCCGCCTCCCCTTCAGGCACTGTGAGGCCGGCATCATCAAAGGCGAGCTTCCCTGCAGCCACGCCATATTGCATGAACGGATCCATCTTGCGTGCGTCCTTGGGCGGCATGTACTGCGACGGGTCGAAATCCTTGACCTCACCGGCAAAACGGGTGGGATAGTTCGATGGATCGAAATGCGTGATCGGTGCAAACCCGTGGTGGCCCTCGAGCACGTTTTTCCATGCGTGCTCGACCGTGTGTCCCACGGGGGAAATCACTCCCATGCCGGTCACAACGATCTGCTTGCGTGTCACAGCGGGTGATCTCTCAGTCAGGGGTGGGGTTCGGGTCAGGAAACGGTCCCGCTGGATCGGGGACCGTTTATCCAGGGCGTCCGGTCAATGCTCTTCAGTGTGCGCCTTGATGTAATCGACGGCCTGTTGCACCGTCGTGATTTTTTCTGCTTCCTCGTCCGGTATCTCGCATTCAAACTCCTCTTCGAGCGCCATGACCAGTTCAACCGTGTCCAAGGAGTCTGCTCCGAGATCGTCGACGAATGAAGCCTCGGGCTTGACTTGTTCTTCCTTGACGCCCAGTTGCTCCACGATGATTTTCTTGACTCGCTCTTCAATATTGCTCATGTGCTCGAGTCCCCATTAGTTTCTGAATGACGCCAGAAGCGCCGGAATGTGCAATTGTAGCCAAAAAAAACGCTGGCACCACAACTTCACATGAAATCGATAAGATTCAGCATCTTTCATCTGAAACCGCTTACGACATGTACATGCCGCCGTTCACCTGGAGTGTTTCCCCGGTGATGTAGGCGGCGCCAGGGGACGCCAGAAAGCTGATGCAGGCTGCCACTTCTTCGACTTTTCCGAGGCGCCTCAAGGGAATGCGTTGCATGAGCTGGCTCTTCTGTTCCGGGGTCATGTCCCGTGTCATATCCGTGTCGATCAGACCGGGTGCCACGGCATTGACCCGGACCCCGCGCGACCCGACTTCCTGGGCCAGCGAACGGGTGAAACCGAGGACACCGCCTTTTGCTGCGGCATAGTTGACCTGCCCGGGATTCCCGCTCAGCGCTACGACCGAAGTCAGGTTGATGATCGCCCCACCCCGCGCCTTGAGCATGCCGCGGAGACAGGCCTTGGTCAAACGGAAAACCGCACTCAGGTCCACCTCGATCACCTCATCCCAGAGTGCTTCGGTCATGCGGAGCAGCAGGTCGTCCCGGGTGATGCCTGCATTGTTGACGAGCACCGATACCGGCCCCCAACGCTGTTCGAGGTTTTTGACCACCTCATCAATGTCCTCCAAGGTGGCGCTCCTGAAATCCAGAAGGCAACCCGAGCCGGCACGTCCCCGCTCGGCCAGCCAGTGGTCGATGGTGGCCACGCCCGAAGGCGTGGTTGCCGTTCCGACGACCGGATACCCGTCATCCGAAAGACGCGCCAGGATCGCAGCGCCGATCCCTCTGCTCGCGCCCGTGACCAGTGCGAAACCCGGTTGGTCGGACATTTCACGAACCTCCGCCCGATTGGGCATATTGTTTCACGCCGCTCAGGTTTTCAAGCGCCACATGACTCAGTTCCGGGGCACAACGCCGGCCGAGTCCACTGAGCACCCGCCCCGGCCCGCATTCGATGATCTCCCCGATCCCATAATGATCCCGGAAGGAATGGATCGTATCGATCCAGCGCACCGGTGCAAAGAGCTGCTGGGCAAGTGCCCGCCGGATCCCGGCCGGATCCGCATGCGTCGCGAGATCCGCATTGTGAATCAGGGGAATCCGGGGCGGACGGAAATCCACTCCGGCGAGCACCGCCTCGAACCGGCGGGCCGGCTCGCGCATGAGTGAACTGTGCGCCGGCACACCCACCGGCAGCAAAACGGCGCGCTTGGCACCCGCTGCGCGGGCCCGCTCGATCAGTTCGCCCACTGCGGCGCTCGTTCCAGCCACCACGATTTGCCCGGGACAGTTGAAATTCACAGTCTCCACGGTACCGCAGGTGATGGTGCCGCACAAATCGGCCAGCGGACCTTCCGCAAGGCCCATGATCGCAGCCATGGCACCCTGGCCTTCCGGAACAGCCTCCTGCATGAGCCGGGCGCGCGTGACCACGAGATCGGCGAGTCCGGCAAGATCCAGCACGCGAGCTACGTAGAGCGCCGGGTATTCTCCAAGACTGTGTCCGGCCAGGACTTCGGGCAGGCGCCCACCCGCTTCACGATAGATCTCATAGAACGCAACGTCCGCAGCCAGCATCAACGGCTGCGTGATCGTCGTCTCACCGAGCCGCTCGGCAGGACCTTCCATGGCCAGTCTGCGGAGGTCCCGGCCGCTACGCCCGGACACCACTTCGAAAACACGCAGGAGTGCCGGATGATCCACGCAATCGGAGAGCATCCCGACGCCTTGGGAACCCTGGCCCGGGAACACCATGCCGCGCTGCAAGGTCGGGCAGGACTCCGGAATCATTGTGCAGACGGCCTATTCCGTGACGGCGTGAGGCGCGCGGCGCGGCGCCGGTCGATGGCGATCCAGAGCATCCCGAGCAGAACACCCATGATCGCTCCATAGAGGTGGGCGATCGTGAGGATGGGACCGCCGATGGACCAGGTGGAGGTCGGCAAGGGACCCCAAATCCGTTCATAGGCGAGCTTCGCGACCAGAAAGCCGAGCAGCCAGCGCCCACCCCATTCCCTGCGGGCGACCGCGAGCAACGCCCCGCTCGCCCAGTAGGTATGGAGAACGCCTGAAATGCCCACGTACCACTCAACATCCGGCGAGAGGAAAAACACCCCGAGCCCGACCGCCACACAGCCGGCCAATGTGGCGATCCAGAACCGGAGCGGACCGAGCGTCCGGCCGAACAGGAGCCACAAGAGGACCAGCCCCGACAGATCGAGGAGGACATGCGGCCAGCCCGAATGGACGAAATTGGCGGTGATGAGACGCCACCACTGGCCGGCCAGGACCGCCGGGCGGTCGTAAGCCAACGCCTGCCGCACGGGATTGCCGCCGAGTTCAAGGCCCAGGCACAAAACGACGACCAGGATGGCCGGCCAGTGGGCCTTCCAGACCCGCTCGATGAGGCTCTTCCAGCCATCACTGCCCTTGATACGATACATGCTGACCGACACTCCGACTGGTGCTATGATGAGTACCGGAAAGCGGGCGCATGCCCGGATCCTGGTGGCCCATCGTCCGTTCAAAGTATCGTAGTGTATCCGATGCCAAGTCTTGATCGCCAGTCGCTCAGCCGTGGTTTCACCCTGATCGAGGTCATGGTGGTGGTGGTCATTCTCGCCATCCTGGCCTCGATCATCGTGCCCAATGTCATCAACAAGCCGGCCGAGGCACGCATCACCAAGGCGCAGGCCGACATCCGATCGATCGTGGCCGCTCTCGAGATGTACAAGCTCGACAACTATGTCTACCCGACCACTGCACAGGGTCTCAAGGCGCTGGTGGTCAAACCCACGCAATCACCCGTCCCGCCACACTGGCATCACTACCTCAATCAGGTCCCGATCGACCCCTGGGGGCATCCGTACAAGTATCTTTACCCGGGCATTCATGGGACCTTTGATGTGTGGACCAACGGCCCCCCCTCGTCATCGGGCAAAAAACACGTGATCGGCAACTGGACACTCAGCCACAACCAATGAATGGACGGCATGCCCGCATCCTACGGGGGTTCACGCTGGTCGAGATTCTGGTCGTGCTGTTGATCGTCGGCATTCTCACCGGCATTGCGGTGCTCTCCCTCAGTGCGATCGGCCATGCGCCACGACAGGAGCAGACGGCCCGCCACCTGGCCAGCCTGATCGAGCTCGCGTCCCAGCAGGCCCTCACGGAAGGGGAACAGCTGGGTCTCAGGGTTTCGCGTCATCACTACACATTCTTTCGGAACGAGGACGGGAGATGGAAGACATTCAGCACGAGTTCGATCTATCGGACGCGGCATCTTCCGGGCGGGGTTCACCTTTCGCTCCTCATCCGGGGGACACCGATTCGTCCTCCGTACCCCTCAACCGAAATCAAAACGGAAACACTCGGGTCATACGTCCTCCGAAGCCTCCCTTCCCCAGATCCTCATCCTTTCGAACGGTGAGATGTCGGGATTCGAGATCGACGTCTACGAACACGGCCACCGCCGCCCGTTCCGGATCCGGGGCAATCCAACGGGCCGTATCTCACTCGTGGCACCGCACCGCTCCCGCTCATGAACCGCCCGCGGCAGGGACTCGACCGTGTCCGCGCCTTCACCCTGCTCGAAGTCCTGATCGCGCTGGCCATCGTCGGCATCGGGCTTCTGGCCCTGCTCGGCACCTCGATCGAAAACACGCGAGTCGCAACCGGACTACGGGACCGAACCTTTGCGAGCTATGTCGCGGCCAATGAAATCGAAACCCTGCGACTGTCCCCGAACTGGCCAAGCTTCGGGAAGAGCGAAGGCCATAGCCGGATGGCCGGTACCCGCTGGTACTGGACGCTCAAGGTCACCCACACTTCCGCCCCGGGCCTGCTCAAGGTCGTGGTCACAGCAGGCCTCGATCCTCACGCGAGCCGCGCGCTTGTCTCGCTCACGGGGTTCCTCGGACGGAGCCTCTTCGACCGGCCCAGCCCGACGATCGCAGCTCCACCCCCCCCAGGGATCATGCCGAACCCGGGCGGGCCCATGGTCCCACCCGGACCCGGCATGGGGCCCGGCATGGGGCCCGGAATGGGTCCATGAAACAGCACCGTACACCGGGTTTTACCCTGATCGAGATTCTCGTGGCAACCGCCATCCTTGCCCTGCTCGCCATCATGGCCTACGGTTCCCTCGGAACCATTCTCCAGGAACGCGCCAGAACCCGACGCGCCGGCTCGGCCCTCCAATCACTCCAGATGGCCATGCTCTTCATGAGTCAGGATCTGGCACAGACGGCACCCCGCCCGATCCGGAGCAGTACCGGAGTACTGAAACCGGCCCTGCATGGCGGACGCGGAACGACGGGGCCACTGCTCGTACTGACCCGTGATGGGGATCTCAATCCGGCCGAGGAACATCGCTCGGATCTCGAACGCGTGGGTTACGGACTCCGGCACCATACGCTCATCCGCTACGTCTGGCCCGTGCTTGACCGGGTCACTCCCGTCACGCCGGAGCACGAAACCCTGCTCCATCATATACGCTCCTTCAAAATCCGGTTTCTCGGCCCCCAGGGCAACTGGCATCGGCACTGGCCTGCCCTGAATGCCTCGCTCGCCTCTGAACTCAACCGGAGGCCGATCGGGATCAAGATCATCCTCAAGACCAGGACCTGGGGCACGATCGAACGGATCTTCGAACTGCCATGACCCGGATCCGCGAACGGGGCGTCGCCATCCTGATCGCACTCGTGATCATCGCGATCGCATCAGCGATCGCCGGCCGCATGATCTGGGACCGGAATCTCGCACTCCACCGGACCGAGAACCTCCTGCGGTTTGAACAGGACTACTTCTACGCCACTGGAGCCGAGTCCTGGATTGCGAGCCTGATCCACGAGGATCTCGGCACCCAGCCCACGGTCAACCTCACCCAGAACTGGGCTGAGGAACTCCCTCCGCTTCCAATTCCCCATGGGGAAATGTCCGGACGCCTCATCGATCTCCAGGGCTATTTCAATCTCAATAACCTGGCTGCCGAAACCGGCGGTGTCAATGTAACCGAGCTCGCGGTCTTCCAGCGCCTGCTGGCCGAGTTTGACATCAACCCCGAAGTGGCCCAATCCGTCGCTGATTGGGTCACATCCACCCAGTCGGACTCTGGCGGCAGTTCAAACGGCATCTATGCCACCTTCACCCCGCCTTATCGCGCACCTGACGCCCCCATGGCCAGTGCAACCGAACTGAGGCTCGTGGCCGGAATCAACCGCGCTCAGTACGCAGAGCTGAGACCCTGGGTGGTGAGCCTGCCCATCCCGACCGCGCTCAATGTCAATACCGCACCACTGCCGATTCTGGAATCGCTCACACCGGACCCGAATACGGGCAACCTCGAGAACATCGTGAAGCAGCAGAAGGAAGGCGGTTTCCAGAGCACGGCCATGTTTGAAAGCATGCTGGGGCAACCGGTGACCATTCCGGTCGGCGTGGACAGCAGTTTCTTCAGGCTCCTCGTGTCCATTCGCTTTGCCGGCAGCCGGTTCACGCTCCGGAGCATCCTGTTCCGGGCCCCCACCGGGCAGACCCGGGTCTACAGCCAAAGCTTCGGCAGCACGCCGTGAATCCGGCCAGCGAGACGGCTCATGGCGAGCCGAGCGGGTCATGATCCACGCGGATGCACCACGAGATCGGTTATGATCGACCCTGCCGGATGAACCCCGGAGCTCCCGAAGATGCATCCAGGCAGCGAAGGACCCTCTCACCCCCGAACCTGAGCCCATCCATAGCCCTATCCCATGGCGGAACAGATTTTCATTCGCCTGAACCCGGATTCTGAAGACGTCGACTGGTGGGTACTCGATGCCCAGGGTCATCGACGCGGCGGGATCGGGCACGGACGCCTCGACGCACTCGCGAACCGTGCGCACGGCCGACGGGCCCTCGTGATCGTCCCGAGCAGCTGCATCACATTCACTGAAGTGCGTTTACCGGTCCGTTCCAGGCGGCGCTGGGCCGAAGCGATCCCGTTTGTGCTGGAGGACCTGCTCGCAACTGATGTCGAGGAGCTGCATTTCGCCCATGGCGAACCCAATCCGGCCGGCTTGCTCCCAGTCGCCATCGTCGACCGGAACCGGATGGCGGACTGGATGGCAGCGCTTGAGGCTTCAGGGATCCGGCCTGATGTGCTCTGGCCGGACATCGTTCTCGTTCCCTGGATCCCGGGTCGCTGGAGCCTGGCCCGGGAAAAGAACCGGATCACCCTCAGGTGGGGTCGCGAGCAGGGCTGCACGCTCGAAGATCCCCTCGCAGAGGCCGTCTTCAAGCGGCTCTGGGCCGCCTCCCCGGCGGACAGCCGTCCCCGCGAGATCGTGTTCTATGGTGCTGCCGATGATCCTTTCTTGCTGAACATACGGAGCGAACCCGGGCGCGAGATGGTCACCTGGACGCTGGGAGAGCCATCGGCCAGCGAAGAGGCCTCACGGGGTCCCGTGACCGGATTCAACCTCCTGCAGGGGGCGTGGGCACCGGGGCACCATCGCCAGGAAACCTGGACGCGCTGGAAGCCGAGCGTTTTTCTCGCTGCCGGCTGGGCCGGGCTGCTGGCCCTCTACCTGCTCGTCCGCGTGGTTCAGGTCAATGGTGAGGAGCGCCTCTGGCACACCCGCCTGCATCAGGCTTTCCACTCGGCACTCCCCGGACAACCCTATGTCTCCCCGCGGGCGCAGATCGAACAGGTACTCCGGCAGGGCGGAGACCGGTCCCGGCGGACGCGCGAGTTCATGGCGTTTCTGGCCCATGCCTCAGATGAGCGGTCACCTGCGATCCGGATGGTCTCCCTGCACTATGGACCTGCGGGGCTCCTGATGCACCTGACATCCCCGTCCCGCGTACTCACCGAATCCTATCTCCATGCGCTCGCGCGGACGACCCGTCTCCGCCCGTCCCAGGTTCACTGGCTCGTGAAGTCAGGCCGTGTCCAGGCCTTCATCCAGTACCGCCTCGGCCACAAGAGCCCATGAACGCGATCCAGTCCCTGCGCGCATCCTATGCCCGGCTGCCTGCCCGGGAACAAAAGTGGCTCCTTGCGGGCCTCACCGCCCTCACCCTGTTTCTCCTCTACTCGCTCATTCTCGCCCCGGCTCTGACCGGGATCCGGCGGGCGTCTCTCGAAACCGCTCACGAGCGTCGACTCTATGAATGGATCAAGCGGGAACAACCTGCCCTGTCCGCGCACCTCCACCCGGAGCCATCCCCCCTCTCTCCGCAGGTCATCCAGACGGAGCTCAAGGGCATCGTCAGGACACTGCCCGATCCGCTCAAGCGGATCCATTTGAGCGAGCCCCGTCCGGGCGTCTGGAAAATACGTATCGACCGGACCCAATACGCTGAGACGCTGTCCAGATTTCTGCCGTTCATCGCGAGCCATCACTTAACCCTCCGCCGCTTCGTCGTCCACCGCAGCTCCCGGAAACCCACATCTGTCAACATCGATCTCGAGCTCAACATCCATGCGCACACCTCCTAGACGGGTGATCGCGCTGGTCGCAGCCGGCCTGGCGAGCTATCTCGTCATCCTGCTGGCCGACTTTCCGGCCGCAATCGCCTGGTCTTTCGTGGTTCCGCAGTCGGCACCGGTCACCGCACGGGCCATCCACGGCACGATCTGGGCCGGACGTCTGGACGATGTCTCAGTCAGCCGTCTGCGATTGCGGAAACTCTCCTGGACCGTCCAGGGATGGGATCTCCTGATCGGGCAACTCGCCTTCGACATCCGGATCCAGAGCCGTTATGGAAAAGGATCCGGTACGTTGAGCGATCTCGGTACCCGGCACTGGAGTCTTCGGGGAGTCCACGCAGCGATTCCACTGGATGGGCTGTCCAGAGCGTTCACGCGGATCCACCTCAAGGCGAGTGGCACCCTTCATCTCGCCCTCACGCACCTGGCCGTGGACGGGCCTGCACTCAAAGCGCTCGATGGCACGGGTTCGGCCGCCAGGGTCACGATCCACTCCGTGATTCCGGTCACGCTCGCCGAAGTACGGCTTGAGGCTCATTCCGTCCCGCGCGGAGGCAGCCTCATCACATTCGACACCGGGCCCGGTGGCTCACTTTTGGTCCAGGGCCGCATCCTGCTCGGCCCGGCTCGTCACTGGAAGCTGGTCGCCCGTTTCAAGCCCGCGCCTCACGCGAACCCTACGCTCATACGCATTCTATCGGGATACGGAGCAGCAGGCCCGCACGGGTTTTACACCCTGCATTTGAAGGGTGTCCTGCCCGATCTGTCCCGGATCGATCCCGATCTTTAGTGACCCGGCGAGATCCCACCATGCCCCAGCCAGCTGCCCTACCGTCCCTCAAGCGACTCGAGCTTGCGATCGTCGGGCTCGGTTATGTCGGCCTGCCACTCGCTGCGGCCTTCAGCCGGCACTTCAACGTGCTCGGGTTCGATCTCGACGCGGAGCGGGTACGTGAGCTCGCATCCGGCATCGATCGCCGCCGTGAAGTCGACTTCTCCGTCCTGGATTCCACAGGATCCCTCCGCTTCAGCACCGATCCCGGCGCTCTTGCGAAGATGGATGTATTCATCGTTGCCGTTCCCACTCCGATCGATGCGA
>AUZY01006569.1_pt1 | contig 25251 bp, 24 predicted proteins | sample 49821 | NCBI WGS metagenome assembly AUZY01 (sample SAMN02954279, study PRJNA193664) | mine drainage metagenome | biome: terrestrial; feature: abandoned Hg mine; material: sediment; isolation source: lowermost (B1B) sediment-attached strata from acid streamer/mats thriving at... | place: Spain ...
ATAGAGAGTGGAGTTGATATAACCCAGCTTGAACATCCTACCCAGGACGTAGGCCCTCCGTGCACGGGCACGACGGACACTTGCAATAGGGTTGTCGGCCGAGGGGGCTTGGGGCAGACCGGCGAGTAGCGCCATTTGCGCGAGGGTCAGTTTCTGGACGGGTACGCCGTAATAGGTGCTGGCTGCAGCAGCAACCCCGTATGCATGGTTGCCAAAGTAGATCTTGTTGAGATAGAGGGTCAGAATCTTTTCCTTACTCAAAAGATGCGCAATCCGCAAGGCCAGAAAAACCTCGCGGATTTTCCGCAAATAGGTTTTTTGATGGCCCAGAAAGAAGTTGCGTGCAACCTGCATGGTGATCGTTCCACCACCCTGTGTTTTGCGCCCTGTCAGCAGGAGATGGATGCTCGCGCGTACCAATCCCTTGATACTGATCCCGGGGTGTGAGAAATAATGGGTGTCTTCGGCAGCCAAGAAAGCATCGACCAAAAGCGGGGGGAGCTGACGGAAGGTGAGCGGCTCGCGACGTTCATTGCCAAACTCTCCAAGGAGAGCACCGTCCCGGGTATAGATCTTGAGAGGAGTCTGCAGCTGGATCGTTTTAAGCAGCTGGATGGAGGGTAAACTCGGCGCAACATAAAGATAAATCCCTCCCACAACCAAAGAGCCGATGCACCCGGCCAGTGTGAAAACAACCCACCCCCAGAAGAAAAGGCGCCCCGTCCGCCCGCCCATCTCCTTCAGGGAGGTAGCGGGCCGGTTCTCGGAACGGTCGGGGCCTGTTGACAGTGCCATGGGATGCGTTATAGTGACACGTGAAACCTAAGGTGGAAGGGTATATTATCCCTCCAACGTATAGATTACTAAAGGGAAATATTGTGCTTCTGAAACCTCGAAAAAAACAATCCCCCCTGCTGGGGATCGACATTAGCTCTTCGGCGATCAAGGTCGTCGAAATGTCTGCGTCCAGCCAAGGGTACAAGATTGAGCATTATGGAGCCGAACCGCTGGCTTCCAATACGATGGCAGACAGGGCCATCGTCGATGTCGAAAGCATCGGCGAGGCCATACGCCGGGCCGTACGCAAAAGCGGTTCGCGTCTCAAGAAAGCCAGTGTCGCAGTCGGTGGAGCCCAGATCATCACGAACACCATTCTACTCCCGCGCGACCTCGACGAGCATGAAATGAATGAACAGGCCGGTCTACAGCTCGATCAGCATATGGCACTGTCGCGCGATGAGGTGAGCTACGATTTTGACGTACTTGGCCCGAACAAGAGTGACCCGACCCAGGTGAATGTCCTGGTGGTCACAGCCCGGCGCGAATACGTCGAACAACGCCAGGCAGCCCTGGAGATTGCCGGCTTGAGCGCGTCCATCGTCGACATTGAGACGCATGCTTTGGATCGGGCCAGCCGGCTATTGGAAAACCAGATGCCGAACAGCGGATCCCAGAAAATGGTCGCTGTCCTGGATTTTGGTGCGACGCTGACCACATTCTGCCTGCGTGATGACCATCAGATGATTTATACCCGTGACCAGGCCTTTGGTGGACGGATGCTGACCGAGGAAATCATGCGCTTTTACGGACTGAGCTTCGAAGAGGCCGGTCTGGCCAAGCGCAGGGAAGGGTTACCCAAAAGCTACCAGAAAGATGTTCTCGAGCCGTTTATGGACGAGATGGCTAAGCACATCCGATCGTTCTATCGACAGTACCAGGAATCCACCGGCAGCATCCGGCACCTCGATCAGATCATCCTGACTGGTGGATGCTCCCAGATTCCAGGCGTAGCAGACTATATCGGAAAACAGTTGTCTATCCCCACGATTCGTGGAAATCCGCTTGAAGGCGCAATGTTGGCCTCTCAACCCAAAAGCGCCAGAATCGAGCAGGATGCCCCTTCACTGATGATTGCATTAGGCTTGGCCATGAGGAGTTTCCTCTAATGCCGCACATCAATCTTCTCCCACATCGGGAACTGGAACGTCAAATCCGCCAACAGCGTTTCAACCGCATTTTGGCTGGCGTATTTTTGATCTCCATTCTTCTCGTCGTCCTGATCTATATCCAGGTGGGTGGTCTGATCAGCGATCAAAACGCGCACGACCGGTATCTCACGACCCAGATTCAGCGCATCACCTCGCAAATCGGACAGGTCAATCATCTGAAAGCCATGCGCACACATCTTTTGGATCGCATCAAGATTATCGAACGCCTCCAGGCGCAAAGGTCTGTCCCAGCACATCTTTTTGATCAGTTGATCCGGACCATTCCAAGCGGTGTCTACCTGGCCTCGCTCACTCAACAGCCCAATGGCGTCATCACCCTGCGTGGCGTGGCCCAGTCACCGGCAAAGGTTTCAAGTTACATGCGGCATATTGCGGCATCTCCCTGGCTGGCTGATCCACAACTCAGCATCGTGCGGACGCATAGTGTCGGGCCCCTCCGGAGAAGCGATTTTACGGTCCAGACGCACCTCATCGACAAACGTGCACATCGTCAAGATCAGTCTCATCGTATTCCAGGAGGAGGGTACCCATGAAGTGGAGCGATCTGAACCTCAAGGACTTTGATCTCCGTGACCTCAATTTCAGGGAATCCGCAAGCTGGCCGCCGCCGATCAAAATCGTCTTCGGTGGCTTGATCGTGGTGATGACCGTCTTGCTCGGGTATTTTCTGGTGATCAGTGGTGAGATTTCGACCCTGCATCAGGAACAGCGCCGCGAAGTTCAGCTCAAGCAGCAGTTTGAACAGAAAGCGATTCTGGCAGCTGCCTTGCCGGCTTTCAAGAAGCAGCTGAAGGAGATGCAGCAGACGTACGGTCAGCTGTTACACCAGCTACCGAGCCGTGATGAAATCCCCGCCCTGCTGCGGGACATCTCGACCACTGCCCAGATGGATGGATTAAAACAACGTCTGTTTAAACCCAGGTCTCCTATCCGTAAGAATTTTTATGCCGAGCAGCCGATTGTCATGGAATATGTCGGAACCTACCATAAGCTTGGCAAGTTTGTGGGCGATCTGGGGGCGTTGCCACGCATCGTGACACTATCCGATATCGTCATCAAACCTACAGCCAAGGAGTCAACCCTGCTGTCCATGCAGGTCACCGGGGTAACCTACCGCTACCTGGAGCATCGACGCTTTTCTGGCGCAGCCAAGGTGGGAGCTCATCCGTGAACCACAGTCGCCATCGGACCTTTAAAGCATTGGTTCTTCTGGCTACGGCGAGTCTTGCACTCGCAGGCTGTTCCAACCAGAATCGCCATCTCAGAGCCTGGGTGAAAAAAATTGAAACCCGGCAACCCAGTCCGCTTGCTCCCATTCCCAAATTGCCCCCATATCACCCATACAGATTCAAGGATGCCAATCTCCGTTCGCCATTTGTGCCTACCATCGCGACCGTACCGGGCAATGCCATACCCAATCCGAATCGCCCGCGCCAGTATCTCGAGCGGTTCCCACTCGACAGCCTGAGTATGGTGGGCACCATGGAAATGCGCGGTAAACGGTATGCACTGATCAAAGATCCAAACGGACTCATCCACCGCGTGACATATGGAAACTATATCGGCCAAAACGACGGAAAAATCATCTCCATCTCTCCCGCGGAAATCGGGCTACGCGAGATTGTGCCAAACGGCACCGGTGGCTGGGTTGTGGAAAAAGCCTACCTTCCCCTTTCACTGGCCTCGGGGGGCCATTAAGCCATGATGACATGCACGTTTTCGCCTCGTTCAGACCGTCCTCACGGCCTGGGTTTTCTGATGATGCTGGCCGGGCTGGTTCTGGCGGCAACAGCAGGTGCAAATAGTCTGAAATCGATCACTGCCACCGGGTTGCCCGGGAATCGTGTGCAGCTTGAACTGCATCTGACCGGACCTGCACCACAAACTCTGACTTTCAGCGTGAATTCACCACCTTATATTTCGATCGATCTTTTGCACACCAAATTGAAAATCAACCACGAACGTCAGACTGTCGGCATTGGTGCAGTCCGTAATATCAGTCTGGCTCAGGCGCAGGGGAGAACGCGAGTCGTTCTGGCCCTGAAGTCCGTACAGCCGTATCAGGTGCTGCATAAGGGTCATGCGCTTTTCATCATCGTCGGGCAATCGTCATCTGCTCGTCAAACATTCGGACCGGTCAGTCAGACAACTGCCTCAACTGCACCCACCCCTGCGCAACCGCCGACGCCGGCCATTACAGACATCCGGTTTTCCAGAAGTACCGACGGGGCCGGTCAGGTTAAAGTCGATCTCAACTCAAAATCCATCGTCGGCAGTGTGCATCAGGTCGGTGATCGCGTAACTGTGACTTTCCCTGGAACACATCTGCCTGGACGGCTGGAGAAACGTTATATCGTGACCGAGTTCGCCACTCCCATCACGGAATTCACGGCACAGCAGATCGGGCACATGACGCGGTTGACTATTGATGGACATGGGAACTTCGCACAGCTCGCGTTTCAGAGCAACCATCTCTTTTCGGTTGAACTGAGACCTCTCTCCCCGCTCCAGCAGCGGCTGCAAGCCCGCACAATGTTTGTAGGCGCACCACTCACACTCAATTTCCAGAGTATCCCGGTACGCGCAGTCCTTCAGATCCTGGCTGATTTCAGCGGCCTGAACATGGTTGTCGCCAATGATGTACATGGCCATATCACGCTCAGACTGCATGATGTGCCATGGGATCAGGCACTGCATATCATTCTGGAGACGGAAGGTCTCGGGATGCGGAAACAGGGCAACGTCGTGATGATTGCTCCAATTGCGCAACTCGCATCCCAGGAGCAGCAGGAAGCCGCATCGATCAAACAGATGCAGATCTTGGCACCCTTGCATACTGATTACATCGTCATCAACTATGCGCAAGCGGGTGCCTTGGCCAGCCTGATTCAGCAGCAGAAGCAACTGCTGGGGACACGTGGCAGCGTCACGGTCGACCCACGTACGAATACGCTGATTATCCGGGATACCAACGCCCACCTTGAGGAAGTGCGACGACTGGTGCATACACTGGATATACCGGTTCGCCAGGTACTGATCTCTTCGCGCATCGTGGTTGCCACGAATCGATTCTCGCGCAATCTCGGAACCCAGCTCGGCCTAGTTGGCGTACGTCAGACAGGCAACGACAGCCTTATCAGCGTGACCGGAGATGCACAAGGAAATAACACCATACAACAGTCGGCGCTCACGAACTACAACACGACTGGACAGTTTCAGCCGGTGACATTCCCGGCACTCGCAGATCAGCTCGCCATTAATAACCCCGCAACCACACCAGTTGGAACCTTGGCGGTAGGCATCCTGAATTCAAACTATCTGATTAATCTTGAGCTTTCTGCATTGCAATCGGAAGGACTGGGCGAAGTGGTGTCCTCCCCGAGAGTCATCACTGCAGATGAACAAAAAGCGACGATTGAACAGGGCGTCGAAATTCCCTATCAGGAAGCCGCATCAAGCGGTGCCACGGCGATTGCCTTCAAAAAGGCTGTTCTGCGACTTGAAGTGACCCCCCAGATCACGCCGGATCACCGGATTATCATGCAGCTTGAGGTACGGAACGACACCGTAGGTCAAGAAGTGCCAACCGGGACAGGAGGGTTTGTGCCGGCAATTGATACACGATCAGTCAAAACGCAAGTGCTGGTCAATAACGGTGACACGGTGGTTCTCGGCGGTATTTATGAAACCAACCGCACCCGAACCATCAGCAAAGTCCCGCTTTTGGGCGATATTCCTTTGATTGGCTGGCTGTTCAGAAACTCGGCGATCACAAACAACAAGGATCAGCTGATTGTTTTTGTCACACCCAAGATTCTCAATCAGGCTCTCACGCATTGATCAATCTGCATAACCGTCCATAACAGGGGAACGGAATCCCCTTTCGGGGTGAACCCTGGAACGTCCTGCGCAATACTGACCGCCCGAAACGCGTTACCGCGGCATAGCGACGTCAATGATTCAGTAACATGATACGATGCGTGCCCAGAAGCTTTCTATGACGGCTGTGCAAGGCTTGACATGCAAACGAATTGTCCTGATTGGCCCCATGGCGTCAGGGAAAACTTCTATCGGGCGACACCTGGCCGCGTTGCTGGGGTGGCGTTTTACTGACACCGATCAGGCTATTGAGCAGACTTCCGGTGTGGATATCGCGACTATCTTTGACCTTGAAGGTGAAGTGGGCTTCCGGAAACGTGAACATTCGCAACTGGTGGCATTATCTGGTCAGACTGAGATCGTCATCGCAACCGGTGGAGGTGCCGTCTTGATGCCGGAAAATCACCCGCTGCTCACCCGGGACAGCCTGATTGTGCTTACCGTCGTGTCTCGTATTCGGCAACTCGAACGGGCACGAAAACTCATAAATCGCCCGTTGTTACACGGCGGCGATCCCGAAAAGGTACTCGATGAAACCTGGAAAACGCGCCAGTCTCTTTATTATGCGTTGGCTAACACAACCATCGACACCACACTCGGGTCTCCCAAAGAACTGGCCGTCCGCCTCCATGCGCATCTGATTCACCGTACAGCGGTATGAAAACATTACAGGGTGATTCCGTACAGTCACTCCGGCTGCAGTCACCTGATCGCGAATCGCACATCCTCATTCAGCCTGAAGGGCTGCAGAATACACAACATCTGGATTCATGGACAAAGGATCGCGACGTCTTTGTACTGTCCGATGAAACAGTTGCCCAACTGTATCTCGCTCCATTTCTCAAACAACTGCACTCCCGCAGAAAGGTCGTGCATCTCATCCCTCCAGGTGAAACCTCCAAAACCATTGAGCAGTTTGAACTCATCACGCGGATTCTTGTTGAACATCATTTCGGGCGCGATATGCTGCTCATCGGATTAGGCGGTGGAGTCGTAGGTGACCTGGGTGGATTTATTGCGGCAACTTATCATCGTGGCGTCGACTATCTGCTTTGCCCCACTACCCTGATTGCGCAGACGGACGCCTCGGTTGGCGGGAAGACGGCCGTGAACCTTGCTGCTGGCAAAAATTTGATCGGAGCCTTTCACCACCCGCTTTTGGTTTACATCGACCCGCTTATACTTCGCACCTTGCCAGCTCGCGAACTCCATTCAGGGCTAGCCGAAGTGATCAAGTATGGTGTTGCCTTGGACTTGGAGAACTTTGAATGGCTTGAAAACCACCTGGATGGATTGCTTGCATTTGATGTTTTGGATCTCCAGGAAGCCATCCGGATGGCTCTTGCTCTCAAAATAGCGGTCGTGGAGGCAGACCCGGAAGAGCGTCTGGGCCGACGAGCCCTCCTGAACCTTGGGCATACTTTCGGACATGCGATCGAGTCGGCCTCCAACTATCGGGTCCTACACGGCGAAGCAGTTGCCATCGGTATCCTCATGGCAGCCGATCTCTCGTCACGTCAAGGCTGGCTGGAATCGTCTGCCCGAGACCGGATTCAGTCGATTCTTGAACGAGCGCACCTGGAGCTGACACTGCCCTCACTTCGTACCGAGGATCTTATGCCTTATTTAGACCGTGACAAAAAAAATCGCAACGGGCGTCTGAAGCTGGTATTGCTTGAATCCTTGGGAAAAGCAGTGCTGACCGAGCAGTTTGCCTTGACAGAAACGATTGACATGCTGAACAACTGGCCACGAAGCAACTGGTCCATATACTGACCTCGACACAGAAGGAAGGTCCATGCTACGATGCAGGACTGCATCATGAACAATATTCCTTCGCGCTCGGCTCACACACGGCTGATCATCGCGCTGGATTGTCACAACTATGATGCTGCAGAACTTCTGATCACCCGCTTGGGACAGTCCGTCGAAACCTACAAGATCGGCCTGGAACTGCTTATGAGTGGAGAATTTTTTAAAGTTGTTGAATTACTTCATGAATTGGGCAAGGAAATATTCGCCGACATTAAATTTTTTGATGTTCCAGCAACGGTGGCACGTGCCGTTCGCAGACTGTCTCAGTGGGGGATCACCTTTGCCTCAGTGCATGGTAACCAGACCATGATGGAAGCTGCGAATCAGGAAAAGGGGAATATGCGGATTCTGGCTGTGACGGCACTCACGAGCCTCGACCAGGGCGACCTCGAAGATCTTGGTTTTACATGCACCATCCGGGAAATCGTCATTTCGCGGGCACGACGGGCAATCGAAGCTGGGCTTGATGGTGTGGTTGCATCCGGGCACGAAATTAAGGAACTGCGCGAGACACTCGGCACAAGATTTCTGATTGTCACTCCTGGAATCCGCCCAATCAGCAACACAGCTGAGGACGATCAGAAACGGGTGATCTCGGCACGTGAAGCACTTGAGGCTGGCGCCGACTATCTGGTTGTCGGCCGACCGGTACGGGACGCGTTGGATCCACCGCAGGCGGCACAGGCGTTACAAAAAGAAATCACCGAATATTTCGCACGTGTCTAGTCCATCTGACCCCTTCCGGGACGCCCTGGCCTGCAAACCAACTCTCCATACACCGGTTTGGCTCATGCGCCAAGCTGGACGGTACCTGCCGGAGTATCGCGCAACGCGCACGCGGGCTGGCGATTTTCTCACCCTTCTCAAGACTCCCGAGCTCGCTGTTGAGGTCACGCTGCAACCCATCCGGCGTTTTGATCTGGACGCCGCAATTCTTTTTTCCGACATCCTGACCATCCCCGATGCGATGGGCCTTGAACTCTGCTTCAAGACCGGTGAAGGACCCTATTTCAAACAGCCGGTCCAGCATCCACACGATCTTGAGCGGCTCGAAGCAAGTACTCCGATCGAACGACTGGAGTATGTCTGGTCTACAATCCGCGGAGTCAAATCCGAAATCATGGGGCAGAAGCCATTGATCGGATTCTCTGCAAGCCCCTGGACGTTGGCTTGCTACATGATCGGAGAGGGACCGCGGGGCGATTTTGAGGATGCTCTCCGCTGGCTTTACCGGTATCCAGCAGAGCTATCTCGGCTGCTCTCCATCCTGGCTCGGCACATTGGCGATTATCTGGTTCGCCAGATTGATGCTGGCGTGGACGTCATCATGCTTTTCGACAGCTGGGGCGGACTCCTGCCATCCACGCAGTATCATGCTTGTGGAGTTGATCCTGTCCGGCAGGTTCTGAATCGCATTCAGTTGACTCATCCGGATACCCCAACGATTCTTTTTGCGAGAGGGATCGGCTGCCGGCTGGAGATGGTCCGTGATCTTCCAATTCGCTGTCTCGCCCTGGACAGCATGGTCGACCTGCGTCAGGCCCGGCAGCGATTGGGGAATGCCCTTGCTCTACAGGGTAATCTTGATCCCCACGTGTTATATGGAACGTATGAGGAAATCCTCAAGCAAGTCCGCGCCACGATCCAAAGCCTGGATGACCGGACCGGATTTATATTCAATTTGGGCCATGGCATTCGTCCGGATGTCGATTTCAAGAATGTCGAATTTCTCATCGACTGCGTACATCAGGAAACACGCCTCTGATCAGAAAACGACTGCGGCCCACTCCAGTACCCGCAACACCCAGGGCACTTCCGCTTCAACGCCCCAGACAAAAAATATGGTCGCCGCAAATAGAATAATCAGTAGAATCCATGTCGATCGGGTCCCACGATCGGGTCCATTCCCTGCCTCGCCGGATTCCAGAAGTTGCAATGACTCATCGCTTTGGGCCTTGTGACGACGCATGTCATCTCCTCAAAGAGGGTACTGTTCCCGGAGCATGGAGTAAACAGGATCCGTTTCGCAATGACAACCCGTCCAGAGTGTAAACGCCTCACCTGCCTGCTCAAGCAACATGCCGAGCCCATCAGCCACATACGAAGCTCCATACCTGCTCGCACAGGTCAAGAACGGTCTGGCTGCAAGGCCGTATGAAATGTCATACACCCACGGATGGCTGGCAAAAACCAGAGAATCCACTTCCGGACGCGTGCCTGCCAGTCCTGCTGAAGTGGCATGGACGACCAGTTGGAAAGTCTGGTCTGTAGGCAGTGAGGTAAGGTCATAAACCGGAACAAGTGAAGTGCGGTAATGCTTCTGCAGGCTTTCGACCAGCCGCTTCCCCTGCTCGAGACGCCTTACTCCGAGCACAACATCCAGCGATTCGGAGAGCAGGTGACCGACAATCCCGCGTGCAGCGCCTCCGCCCCCAATAACCAGAATCGGTGCACCCCTGTTTTGAAAGCGGTGCCGGACAGACACATCACGCCAAAATCCCGAACCATCCGTATTGTCCCCGTGCCAGCCGGCTGGTGTTGCCGTGAGCACGTTCACCGCACCGCAGGCACGAGCACGTGGACTGATCGAGCTGCACAATTCAACAGCCATCTCCTTAAGAGGGAGGGTCAGGTTAATGCCTCGTATGCCCTGCCTCCACATGACCGCCAGACGTTCCTCGAGTTCGTCCAAATGGGTCTCGACCCGTTCGTAGTCAATAGCCATCCCACGCTGAGCGGCAAAACTGCGGTGAATCCTTGGCGACAAGCTTTGGCTGAGCGGGAATCCAAGCAGCCTGCAACGAACTACTCCTGTCACAGGTGCAGATTCTTTCCGGCTCACACGTGCATCAAGGGTTACCTGAGCCACTGGGCTACTCGTGGCGCGAAATAAGTGAGAATCGCATCTGCACCCGCCCGCTTGATGCAAAGCAGCGACTCTTCAATCGATTCCCGCTCTGGAAGCCAGCCATTTCCGATGGCAGCCTGAAGAAAGGCATACTCTCCACTCACCTGATAGGCCAGCGTCGGAACATGAAACCGGGACTTGACCGCAAAGATCACGTCCAGGTAAGGCAAAGCAGGTTTCACCATGACGTAGTCGGCACCTTCCTCGATGTCCAGGGACACTTCACGGATCGCCTCGTCGCGATTAGCTGGATCCATCTGGTAAGTCGTTTTATCAGATAAGCCGAGCGCATGAGACGAACCAATCGCCTCTCGGAAGGGTCCATAAAACGACGAAGCATACTTCGCGGCATAGGCAAGAATCTGTATTTCGGAATGATTTGCCTTCTCCAAGGCCGCTCGAATCGCACCGACCCGTCCATCCATCATATCGGAGGGCGCGACCACATCCACTCCCGAATCTGCAAGACAGAGGGACTGGCGCACCAGCAGTGCAACGGTTTCGTCATTGAGCACTCTTCCCCTTTCGTCCAGGACTCCGTCGTGCCCGTGAACCGTATAGGGATCAAGCGCGACATCCGCAATAATTCCGAGATCTGGGAAATGTTTCTTCAGTTCGCGTACGGCTTTCGGGATCAGCCCCTTCGGATTCCATGCTTCGCTTCCATCCGGTGTCTTGAGCCCCGGTTCCACCACCGGAAATAACGCAATCGTTCGAATTCCAGCCTCCAGCCAGATCCCGACATCACGCAACAGACAGTCAATACTCAGCCGCTCCACACCCGGCATGCTGGCAATGGGATCGCGTTGACCACTCCTTTCTGTGACAAAGACGGGGCAGATAAGATCATCTGCATCCAGTCGGTTTTCGCGCACCAGCGCACGCGAAAATGCATGGCTTCGGATGCGCCGCATCCGGGTTCTGGGATAGCCCGCCCCGTCAGGCAGGGCGTCCGACTGATCTCGTGGTGACTCAGGTTGCATGCCAATCTGAAAACGGCCTGAATTTTTCATTTTAACCTTATTCCTGCGGCTCGACGAGCACACTTGACCAGATATTATTATGGCTTATCTGATTCACACACAGGCAAATCACAAACAGTCCACATGAGCGCGCAAGTTACAATCAGCAACTCTTGAGGAACCGCTCATGACACACACTCGACTCGATCGTTGTCCCTGGCCTGGGATTGAGGACCCGCTATATACGGCTTATCACGACCATGAATGGGGAGTCCCGGCTTATGATGATCAACGGCTTTTTGAAATGCTGGTCCTGGAGTCACAACAGGCCGGGTTATCGTGGCTCACAATACTGAAACGTCGGGAGTCGTATCGTCGGGCTCTGCGGGGCTTTGACCCCCATCATACAGCGGCTCTCCAACCGGCTGATATGGCATCGCTGGCTCATAAACATGGCTTGTTGCGCCATACGGGAAAACTGCTCTCAATCATCACGAACGCACAAGCATTTTTAAGAATCGCTGACCGGAATGGCAGCTTTGGTGAGTTCCTATGGAGTCTATTTGACTTTACACCGAAGGCCCACTCCTGGAGCACGCTTGGAGCCATCCCGGCTCAAACTGCGGAATCCGTCGAGCTTACGAACATTCTCAAGCAGTCTGGATTCAGATTTGTCGGGCCGGTTATGCTCCACGCCTATCTCCAGGCGATCGGAGTCTACAACGATCACTTGATTTCCTGTTTTCGGTATAAATCCTTGAGGTCAGGATCCAGCCAGTCTCTCGCCTTCAGGAAAAATGTTTCGAGTTCCCGTTCCGGCCCCTGATCGCGATACTGGTCAAGATCGCCCCAGCCAGTCATGGGCGGCAAAGACATGAAAATCGAGTCCACCCGACCATGAGACTGGAGCCCAAACAGGGTGCCTCGGTCGTAGAGAAGGTTGAACTCAGCATAGCGCCCTCGGCGAAGCAACTGAAACTTGCGTTGCCGCTCCCCCCAAGTGTGGCTACGGCGTTTTTCCAGAATGGGAAGATACCCCTCGAGAAATGCATGACCGACACGCGTGGCGAAATCGAGTGTCGTTGAGAAGCTGTCCAGTACCAGATCATCGAAAAAAATCCCCCCTATTCCCCTCTGCTCCTGCCGGTGCTTGAGGTAAAAATAACGGTCACACCACTCCTTGAACCGGGGGTAAAGATCCTTGCCATAGGGTCGGCAGGCCACTTCAGCACAGGCGTGCCAATGAATGCAGTCTTCCAGAAATGGATAGTAGGGGGTTAAATCCAATCCGCCACCAAACCAGAAGCCCGGCAGGATGCCGGCATGACCGGCGGTCCCGATAAACCTGATGTTGGCATGAGTCGTCGGGACATAGGGATTCCGGGGATGCACGACGACAGATACTCCAATGGCTTCAAAAGACCGGCCTTGGAGCTGAGGCCGGTTTTCGGCTGCAGCCGTTGGCAAGGTTGTGCCTTGCACATGGGAGAAATTGACTCCGGCCTTCTCGAAACATTGTCCATCGAGTAACAGCCGTGAAAGCCCGCCTCCACCTCCGGCATGTGTCCATGCTGTTGACTGAAAACGCTCAACCGGTTCATACGCCTCTAATGCCTGAGTGATCTCCACGGCCAGTTTTTCGAAAACACGGTGTACAGTTTCCGGATGGCTGTTCATGACGGGATGTCCGGCCTCAAACGGATCACGCGACCTGTGTAACCGTCGCGAATTTCAGTCGGCCCCGAAAGAGAGCCTACCGGTCCATCGAGGATTCCGTCGATCTGGGGCCCGAGCGTGGATTCCACTGCCTCCGCGCTGCGGGCGGGCTCCTGACCGCTGCGATTGGCACTGGTCGACACCAGCGGGTACCCCACTTCGCGACACAGCGCTGCAGTCAACGGGTGATCCGTCACTCGGACAGCCAGGGTCGGATGTGCTCCGCGCAGCCAGACCGGCACATCTCGTCGGGCGGGGAGCAGCCATGTGACGGGCCCAGGCCAGCTGTCCAGAACGGGATTGAGCAGACTCGGCTCCAGAGCTTCAACCCAGGGCTCCAGCTGCATAAAATCCGCTGCGATCAGAATAAGCCCTTTCTCGATAGGACGTTCCTTGATCTGCAGAATCCGCAGTACGGCATGCTGATTGGCAGGATCACACCCCAGTCCATATACACCTTCGGTCGGATAGGCAACCACCCCTCCTTGTCGGATGGCGCGTGCCATCTCGGTCACCTGTGTCGATCGTTTCGATGAGTGTTCCACTCCGCCACCGATGATCAACAACAGCTAGGGTCAGGGCGCTGGCGAGCGCCTGGCCTTTGACGGCGACCGTGTTTTGGGTTTGTCCGTACTTTTCTTGGCACTCGACCCACGTCGTCCGAAACGTGCGGCTCGTCGCAACGGCGCCTGATCCAAAAGAGCCTGACAGGCTTCGAGTGTGAGCTCGTTTGGTTCCTGATCCTTGGGTACCTTCACATTTTTGTTGCCATCTGTAATGTATGGTCCGTAACGACCATTCAATATTTCAATTCCTCCCTCGAAACGCTGGATCATGCGTTGCGCGAGCCGCTGTTTTTCCTGTGCCACCAGCTCCAACGCCTGGTCGAGTTGCAGAGTCATCGGATCCTGGTCCTTGAGCGAGCAGTACCGGTTCCCGTACCGGAGATAAGGGCCGAATCGTCCAACTCCGACAATGAGGAGTTCCCCTTCCGGCGTTTCACCCAACGTTCGCGGCAACTCAAACAGTTTGAGTGCCTCTTCAAGTGTGATGGTTTCCAGACGCAGCCCAGACCGGAGTCCGGCAAATTTTGGCTTTTCAGCATCCTCTCGCTGGCCGATCTGGACAAATGGTCCGAAACGGCCCAACCGCACCGTGACCGGTCGGGAACTGTTCGGATCAATGCCCAACTCGCGCGCTTTCACCGCTTGTGCCCGACTGACATTGGAAGCGATATCTGCAACGTTTTTCGAAAACGGATTCCAGAACTCGGACAACAGCTCCTTCCATTCCTTTTCGCCCCGGGAAATCTCATCCAGCTCATCTTCCATATGTGCTGTGAATCCGTAGTCTACATACCGGGAAAAATGCTCCGTCAGGAAACGATTGACCACGCGCCCGACATCAGTTGGCACGAAGCGTCGATTGAGGAGTTCAGTATACCCACGTTGGCCAAGCGTCTCAATGATTGTCGCATAAGTGGAAGGCCGTCCGATCCCATACTCTTCAAGGGTTTTGACCAAGGTCGCTTCACTGTAGCGCGGAGGCGGCTCTGTAAAGTGCTGGATTGACCGAAGCTCGGACAGGGTCAGCGTTTCGCCCGGAACCAGATCAGGCAGGGTATTACCCTCCTCGGCCACTGCATCATCGTTAGACTCCTGATAGACCTGCATGAAACCCGTAAATTTGATCGTCGAACCGGTTGCACGTAACCGGCCCAGATTACCGAGCCCCATCTCGACCTGAACAGCTTCCATAATAGCGGGCAGCATCTGAGATGCCACGGTCCGGCGCCAGATCAGGTCGTAGACACGGAACTGGTCGCGGTTGAGATGCAATTTGACCCGCTCAGGTGTTCTTTGGGCAGAGGTTGGCCGGATGGCTTCATGTGCTTCCTGAGCATTTTTGGTTTGTGTTTTGTATGTCCTGGGCTGATCCGGAAGAAAATCAGAGGAGAATCGTTCGCGAATCAGTTCCCGAATATCCTTCAGGGCTTCATTGGAAAGCTGAACCGAATCAGTTCTCATGTAGGTAATCAGCCCGACTGCCCCCTCCCCCATATCGATCCCTTCATAAAGCTGCTGTGCAGTCTGCATGGTTTTGCGCGCGGATAATCCATACCGGCGAGACATTTCTTGCTGGAGTGTCGAAGTTGTAAATGGTGCGGCAGGCTGTCGCCGCCTCTCGCGCGCTTCCCGCTCCAGTACTACGGTGCGTCCGTCTGCAGCCGCCCAGAGGGCCTTTCGTACCCGCTCGGTCTCCTCGGCATTGTGTAGATCGAATTGCCCGAGTTTCCTGCCTTCGAACTGAACCAGCCGGGCGACGAATGGCTGCCCTTCTTTTTCGAGTGGTGCTTCCAGAGACCAGTATTCCCGCGGTACAAAGCGCTCGATTTCCTCTTCCCGCTCGACAATCAGACGCAACGCAGGGCTTTGTACGCGCCCGGCAGATAAACCACGCCTGATCTTGCGCCAAAGGAGAGGCGATAAGTTGAACCCGTAGAGATAATCGAGCGCCCGACGCGCTTTTTGCGCATTCACCAACTCGAGAAGCAGGGAGCGCGGATGGGCTAGTGCGTCTTGAATGGCGGATTCTGTGATTTCGTGGAACACGACGCGTGCCACAGGGATTTCCGGCATGCGCCGGGTTTCGGTCAAAAGCTCGCAAAGATGCCAGGCAATTGCCTCGCCTTCGCGATCGGGATCAGTCGCCAGCCATAGATGATCCGATTTCTTAATGGCCCGGGCAATGGCGTCAACATGTTTGTCATTGCGCGCAACCGCTGCATATGAGAGGGCAAACCCCCGATCAGGATCTACGGCACCTGTGCGGGGAATCAGATCCCGCACGTGTCCATACGAGGCCATAACCTCATAATCTGGTCCGAGATACTTCTGAATGGTCTTTGCTTTGGTGGGCGATTCCACCACGACCAAGTTTCGGGCGATACGGCTTTCCCCCTTCGCTTTCAGGCCTTCCGATGCGGCAGCTTGCTTTTTCAATGCAGGAGTACCGATGGATCCCGGAATAAGATATCCTCGGCCATACTGCAGGCGATGGACGAACCGTACCGGCCGCGCAGGACAAATAAAATCACCCACTTGAGGTCATGGGCATCAACAGGCGTAAACCCTAACGCGCAGGCTCTTTCAATCACGATTTCGCGCTGAAGGGGATTAATGACGCCTGTCTCTTCAAGCAGGTGGAGCAATCCCCGGCACGAAATGTTCACACATGCCATTTCCTCCAGTGTATAGATCCGCTGTGGCACGGGACACAATCCATTATGGGGTTCACCCGGCTCGAAAAACGCATCGGGCGCCATCTCGTCAAGGTCACCGAGCCATTGGATGGCGTCCTGCGCAACCTGCTCACTGAATCCGGCCGCCTTGAGTCCGGTCACTATGCAGGATGGGTCCAGGTTCTCCTCGATTTCACCGTCGAGTTCTGCGAAATGCGTTTCGTACAGAAACGCCAATACGTCGAGAATCCGGTCATGCATATAGACTCTTCCCCTGGACCCACTCATAACCGGATCTCGTTACAGAACGGCTGCTACCCTCCTTGTGAGACGCTTGAGGCGCCTGGCCAGCAAATCGGAACGCTGGCCTTGAACGAGACGGGTAATCTCCTGTGCCCAGTTTCAATCCCATGGACGCGCAACCTTTATGAATTTGACGTTGCGCGGATTGATCTGCGGGGATGCAACGGGCGCCAGAACGTGCACCTGCCAGTGCTCGGTCATGACCAGCGCATAGCTGAACCGAGGGTATGTTTTGAAGACTAACGCAGTCCCGACCTTGATCGGCCGGATATGGACGTCTCCGGACTCTGATCCAAACGCCATCGGATCTTCCAGCGATTCACCGGGCCGGAATATATCAAGCACATTGCCAGACTTCAATCCCGCAATCCGGCCACGATTGATAATCACAATCGCATATTGGGAAATGTCTGGCGATCTGGGAACCACATCAATAATTTGCCCCTGAATGATCTTTGAAGGCAATGTCGGGTGAATGTTGCGCCGAATATTCGCTTGTGAAATAGGAATGAGCCGGTCACCTTGGCTGATTTCACGATGAGATCGAGTCAATTCGAACAGAGCCGGATTACCATTTCGAATTAATCGCGCGCGTCCGACCTGTTCTACTTCGTAACCCAGCCGGTCATCCGTCGACGGATCCCGGATGGCATGGAAGACATGAACGACCGCGTAATGCCGGCGTGTCGTGGTGGTGAGACCGCGTACATATATTCGCTCGGGCGATGCATCATAAGGCATTCGGCGCACAGAGCGCAGAATGTATGGCAAATGACGATAGGCATCCGCTCCGATCGCTTCGGTGCGCTGGAAAAATGGTGCAATATCTGCATAAGGAATCACTGCAATCGCACGCCCCAAGGGACGCACGATCATCTTGGGACGGAGCGTCACAACGGGCAGCGCGGGCTGGACGTGGCTTTGCGCAAGCAGCGCATGGAGTCGCCTCCGCGAGGTTGAGGCGACAATACTGGTCCCGCGTTCAATGGTCAGCTCGCGTCGCCCACGTTCATACCCCAAAAGAATCACATCACCTGGATAAATGAGATCCGGATTCTGGATTTTGGAGTTGAGATACCAAATGTCCGGCCAGCGCCACGGGCTCCTGAGATAGCGTGAGGCAATGCCCCAAAGCGTGTCACCGCTCCGCACCACATAACGAACAGGCACATGAGCACGGATTAGGCTATGGGTGGGAGGAGGTGCCTTGGCTGGCGGTTCCGTTGGAGGCAAGGGTACGGCTGGCTTTGCCGATGCAACGGGAGGGTGCGTGGCGCCCGCCAAAGTAACCTGGCTCGTCGGTGGCGTGCAACCAGTCAGCGCAAGCAGGATCCACGGAACAAAGAGCAGCCCCGGGATCGAAAGACGCGCAGTGACTGAAAGCTTCCGCCGCCTGCGCTCTGCGTTACAATACGCTTTGTCTTGGTTTATTTGAGAAAACATAGGATTACCCTCAGTCTCTGTCCAGCCCCAGCCCCCCATGCTATACAGGGGGAAGGCGAAGCGCAACGTCCATCATTCGAATCCCATGGCCATCCGACCTATTTTGATCTACCCCGACCCGCACTTGAGAATCCAGGCACAGCCCGTCGCTGATTTCGGCCCCACGGTGCAAATACTAATTGAGGATCTTCTGGAGACCATGTATGCAGCAGATGGTCTGGGCCTCGCAGCGACACAGCTCGGTGATCAAAATAGGGTTTTTGTCATGGACCTGTCTGATCTGAAACAGGAACCGCAAGTTTTCATCAATCCCGTGATTTTCTCCAGAGTCGGACGACAAAAACGCCAGGAAGGATGTCTTTCAATACCCGGTGCCTACGAGGACGTCGTGCGTGCTGCACGCATTCACGTCCGTGCACTGGATCGGTCCGGCCAATCCGTTGAAAAATGGGCGGAAGGGCTTGAGGCTGTCTGCATCCAACATGAGCTTGACCATCTGGATGGACGACTGTTCATTGATCATCTTTCCGTTTTGAAGCGGGAGAGGCTTCTCAAACGATTCCGGGCCAAGCGGACCTCCGCGTAACCCGTGGAAGTAACTTAGGTCATCGTGGTATTCCGAGTCGTTTTTGCCGGCACTCCCGAGTTTGCCTTGCCCACATTCGAAGCACTGCGCAAGGCTCACGATGTGATCGCCATACTGACCCAGCCCGATCGTCCCAAGGGCCGCGGACAAACAAAACAGCCCACTCCCGTCGCCCGATCTGCTCGCCGTGCTGGCTTCAACGTGTTGACTCCAACCTCCCTTGATGATCCGGACATCATAGCTGCGCTCCGTGAGTTAAACCCGGATTTCATCGTGGTGGCGGCCTATGGGCTGCTATTCCCTGAAACCTGGCTGCATCTGCCGAATCAATGCATCCTGAACGTGCATCCTTCGCTCCTGCCACGCTGGAGGGGCGCCTCGCCCATTGAATACTCCCTGCTTACTGGCGACTCTGAAACTGGGATATCCATCCAGGCACTCGTCAAACGATTGGATGCCGGCCCGGTTTTTCTGCAAATGCGAACGGCCATTGCCAAGCAAGAGTCCAAAAGCTCACTTGAAGCCCGACTGGCCGTGTTGGGGGGAGAAGCTTTGCTGGCTGTCCTGTCTGAGTGGACGAAAATCAAGCCATCCCAGCAGGATGAATCGCGGGCAACATACGCACCCAAGATCACACCCCAGGACACCCGCATTCGCTGGTCTTCGTCCGCCATAGCAATCGAGCGACAGATCCGCGCCCTACAGGAACATCCGGGTGCCTGGACCTGTCTTGGCGATCGTCGCATCAAGATATTAGGTGCCCATGTCCTGCCAATCTTTGACCTCGCGATTCCGGGTGCCGTCACTTCTCTTCAGGCAACGGGCGACCTCAGGGTTGCAACGGGACACGGTACGCTTGCGATCGATCGTCTTCAGTCTGAGGGCGCACGCCCCCTGACTGCGCGAGAGTGGCTGCGCGGGATGCACACGATTTCTGGGATTCGGCTCACCTGACATGGAACACTCGATCCATCCGGATGAATCCAGCCGTGTTCGTGCCGCTCTGGCATTGCACCAGGTGGTCACACGAGGTCAGCCACTCGATGAGATCTGGGGGAACTGGCCACCTGGGAACGACTCCACATTCGCTAGGGAGATTGTCTATGGATCCCTGCGCTATCTTCCTCGTTTGAGCCTCCTGCTCTCCGTTCTGGTTGATGAACGGCCATCTCCACTCCTCGAGTGCTTGTGCATGTCTGCGCTCTACCAGCTGCTTTACCTGCGTGTACCGACGCACGCGACGGTGCATGAAAACGTCACTGCAGCAAAAATTCTGGGGATGGCGCGCGCCGCACCTCTGGTCAACGCTATCCTGCGTCGAACCATTCGCGAACGAGACTCGCTGGTGCAGATTCTGGATGAGTCAGAGGTTGGGCGCTATGCGTACCCTCCATGGTGGATTAATGAGGTGAAAGCCGATTGGCCAGGGGAGTGGGAGCCACTTCTGTTGGCTGGCAACACACGCGCGCCCATGACACTCCGGGTCAACCTCACTCGAATGACACGGAATGCTTATCAGCGAGAGCTCACTGCGGCTGGATTTTCAGCGCTGGACGGGAGTATTGCACCTACAGCGATCCGTTTGGACCGGCCTTGTGCAGTCGATCACCTGCCGGGGTTCGCAGCGGGATGGGTTTCAGTTCAGGATGAAGCTGCTCAGCTGGCCACCCCATTTCTCGATCCCCAGCCAGGCATGCGTGTTCTCGACGCTTGTTCGGCACCGGGTGGGAAAACTGCACACCTCCTCGAATATACGGAGGGCAACATCCAGCTCGATGCGGTTGACAACGACCCGGAGCGTCTCAGACGCGTCCATGCCACAATCCAGCGGATCGGTTGCGGGACTGCCCGGTTAATCCCAGCGGATGCCACTTGTCCGGAAGAGTTTTTTACAGGCGATCCATATGACCGGATCCTGCTCGACGCCCCCTGCAGCGGAAGCGGGATCGTCCGGCGCCATCCGGACATCAAGATAACCCGGACCCGGACCAGTGTCGAACGGGCCCAGACTCTGCAAGCGCGTCTGCTCGAAGCCATCTGGCCACTTCTTGGTGTTTCAGGCCGTCTGCTGTATGTGACTTGCTCCATATTTGAGTGCGAAAATGACCGGGTCATCGGCAGTTTTATTGCCCGTCATCCAGACGCTGTGTGTGAAGGTTTTCCGGATAACCGCCTTGCAGAGACGAAATTCGGAGTGGCCAGTCGAACGGGGCGGGACGAATGCGATGGCTTTTACTTCGCACGTCTTCAGAAATCAGGGTAGTCTAGAGTCAATGGCCGATATCACAAACCGGCAAGCCAGTCACCCTTACGGACGTGCATGTCTGCGATGGGTCAGCGCGTTCGCGCTGGTGGTTACCTGCCTGATCTGCACACCAGTATGGGGGCGGACACTGATCATCAAGCGACTCACGACAATCCAGTTTCACCACGTTTACTATCTTCATGTCGGCATGCATGTAGGACTCTCTCCATCTGCCCAGCACGCACTGCAGAGCGGAATTCCGCTCTTGCTCAAGCTCCGGATCCGGGTGGTTAGACGGAACGCCTGGTTCTGGCAAGGCCCACTTGCCACGCTGTCCGAGCGTTTCTCAATTCAGGATCGTGTTTTGACTGAACAGATCGTTGTACGAGATCTGAACAGCGGCTCTCAATCGTACTTTAGAAATATCCATGCTGCGCTTCGCGCACTGGATTCGGTGCAGGATATTCCGATCATCGATCGCAGCCTGCTCCATACTGGGCATCACTACCGGATCCGCGTGAAAGCAATACTGGATATTGAAGATATCCCATCCAATCTCCGGTGGGTTGCCTGGATCTGGTCGGACTGGCGGACCACCAGTCCTTGGCAGACCACATCCCTCAATCCATGAAACAGAAGATTTTCAGGACAGTATCGGCTATCGCAGCCATCCTTTTGGTTGTGAGCCTCTATCTACTGGCCATCACGACACGGAATACCAAAACCTTTAGCCGACTCCACGATGATCTCCTGATCCTGGTGCTCATCTGTGTGATCCTGTTGCTGACCCTCATCACCGTAAACCTGGGTATCCTGATCCGCCAGTTTTGGAGACATGTTCCAGGTGCCAAGTTAACCGCACGTTTATTCGGGTTATTTACCCTGGTTGCCTTCATCCCGCTGGTTGTCGTCTATTTCTTTTCCATCCAGTTCATCAGTCGGGGCATTGACAGCTGGTTCAACCTGGACATCGGCCGCGATCTGCACAATGCCCTTACATTGAGCCGCACCGCACTGGATCACCGTATTCACGGGCTTTTGGTCAGAACCCGTCAAGCGGCACTGGCACTCTCAGGAACCAATCCTCAGCTGATTTCATTCAAGCTGGATGAACTTCGATCCCGGGTTGGCGCGACCAATCTCACGGTTTTCTCGTCAGGTGGACGCATTATTGCATTCAGCTCATCCACGTCCGTGTTCCTTGTGCCGCAGGATACGAACCAACTGTTCTGGCTGGCAGCAGATTCTCAGCGCGCATATGTCGGACTCACGACACAAGGACACAAACGACTTTACGCACAGGCTCTGGTGCCTTTCGCCAACCCGGTACCCTGGGGTCAACCTTGGATCCTGCAGGCCTGGTTCAGGCTACCGAGACAAGAAAACCGGCTGACACTGGGAGTCCGGAACTCTTATGCTCGCTACGAAAAACTACGTTTTTTCCGGGCACCGCTTAAACTGAGTTTCATTCTGACGCTCACGCTGGTGCTGCTGCTCAGCCTACTTGCTGCAGCGAGTGGTGCGCTTTATGCTGCACGCCGGCTCGTCGCACCAATCCAGTCATTGATCGAGGGATTCCGATCAGTTGCGCGGGGCGATCTAGGCGTGCGGCTGCCCCTCTCCAGCCGAGATGATTGGGGCTTCTTAAGTCATTCGTTCAACGCCATGGCCCAGAAACTGGCCGATGCGCAAGCTGTTGCACATCAAAGCCAAAGCCAGATTGAACGCGAACGTTTCTACTTGGAAACGGTCTTATCCCGCCTGACATCAGGCGTCATCGTGCTTGACAACGAGCTCAAAGTCAGTCTCGCGAACGATTCAGCTGTTGAAACCCTCAAGGCTGAACGGCATGAACTGCTCGGGCAATTCATCGCCGGCTTTGCTGCCTGGCACCCTGAGCTCAGCGAATTCGTTTCTGCCTGCATTGAAGCCCACCGGTCAGCTTCGGGCGAGTTTCAACGGGAAATCGCGATGAGTCACGGATTGAATCGGAGAATCCTCTTGATGCGAGCAGCCTCTCTGACTGTTGGCGAGCTTCATACAAAAGGAACAGTCATCGTTTTTGACGACGTCACCTCTCATCTGCAAAGCCAGCGGGATGCCGCCTGGGGCGAGGTCGCGCGCCGGCTGGCCCATGAAATCAAGAACCCCCTGACTCCCATCCAGCTGGCTGCAGAACGCATCCAACGGCGCTATCAGCCGTTACTGGATGTTCCCCATGCTGAGGATCTGGCAGGACTCACAGCAACGATCATTCAGCAGGTTGAAGCCATGAAACGGATGGTCAACGCCTTTAGTGAATATGCCAGAAGTCCCGATATCCACATCACGCGCTTTGATCTCAACCAATGCATCGGTGACATAGCCGAGCTTTATCGCGAACAAAGCCCCTCGATCGAAATTGCTCTGGAGCTTTCAGAAGGCCAACTCTGGATTGAAGCGGATCAAGCCAGAATCCTGCAGATTCTACACAATCTGCTCAAAAACTCCGTAGAAGCCCTTCATTCACTTTCTCATGGACATATTTGCGTGACCACACGAATGATACCGGACTCTGAGGAAGTGGAGCTTTCCATTGAGGATAACGGAGCTGGATTCTCGCCCGTGATCCTCGAACACGCGTTCGAGCCATACGTCACAAGCAAGCGCAAGGGAACGGGGTTGGGTCTTGCGATTGTCAAAAAACTTATTGAAGAACTCGGTGGCTATATATACTTGGCTAACCGCAACGAGGGGGGTGCACAAATCACCCTGACCTTGCCCATCAATGATCGGGGCCGGGATCGCTCGCTTTTGGCACAGGCACGAGGCTACCGCATACATGGTCAGCAATCATGACGCAGGCAACCGTTCTTGTGGTCGATGACGAGGCGGATATCCGTCGCCTCATTCGGGATATCCTCGTCGAAGAAGGTTACGATGTTTTCGTTGCGGGTACTGCAGCGGAAGCGCGCGACTTGCGTAGCCGTCACCGGTTTGACCTGGTTTTACTCGATATCTGGATGCCCGATACCGATGGGATCTCGCTTCTGACCGAATGGAGCAAAAGCGCACCCCTGCCAACCATCATGATCTCGGGTCATGGGTCGATCGATGCGGCCATGGAAGCGAGCCGATATGGCGCCGTTGATTTTCTTGAAAAACCCATATCGATGGCCAAGCTTCTCCAATCAGTAGAGCGCGCGCTGCTCAGCCGGACCAGCGCTACCCTAAAGGAGTCGCCGGATGTTTACCTGGGCACAGAACCGGTCGGGAAAAGCCCGCTCATTCATCGCTTGCGGCAACGCCTGCTTCAGGTGGCCCAGACGGATTCACCCGTCTTGTTTACCGGGGAGTCGGGCTCGGGTCGCGAACGCTATGCGCGATGGCTTCACCAACTCCGTAAGCGGCCGGGTTCATTCGTGAGCATCACTAACCAGCTTCTGGATGGGAACCTCACTCATCTCACCGACGCGATCCAACAGGCGCATCAAGGGACCCTTTTCTGGCCGGAACTTGCCGAGCTTACAGCTACCGCTCAGCGAACCACGCGTGATTTGATCCAGGGCGATAGCCAGTCCGCTGATACGCGATTCCTGCTTTCGGCTGCAGCGCTTCCATCGATACACTCGGATGTCGCCTCAGGGAAAATCAGCCGCCCGCTTTTCGATGCGCTTGCGGTCATCACCTTGGATGTTCCTCCGGTGCGGGATTATCGCGAAGACGTTCCCGAGTTGCTCCGGCAGTCTGTCAATCTGCTGGTCGACACCCGCCATTTGCCCTATCGTCGATTCAGTGTTGCGGCGCAGAATCGCCTTCGCAATTACAGCTGGCCCGGCAACCTCAGACAGGTTCTGAACGTGGTCGAGCAGCTGCTGGTCACCGGTAGCGGAGATGAAATTACCTTGGAAGAAGCCGAAAATCTCCTTTTACAGGAGAATCCGGATCTTTCACTTGACTTGTTACACCAGGACTGGCTTGCCCTTCCGCTGCGGGAGGCCCGTGAACGATTTGAACGTGGGTATTTCCAGGCGCAGCTCAGGCTATGTGAAGGCCGTATTGGACGGCTGGCTGAGAAAGTAGGAATGGAACGTACCCATCTTTACCGCAAGCTCAGGCATTTGGGAATTGACCCAACCCGGACCTCGGAAGAGAGCGACTGACT
>AUZY01001388.1_pt1 | contig 22085 bp, 20 predicted proteins | sample 49821 | NCBI WGS metagenome assembly AUZY01 (sample SAMN02954279, study PRJNA193664) | mine drainage metagenome | biome: terrestrial; feature: abandoned Hg mine; material: sediment; isolation source: lowermost (B1B) sediment-attached strata from acid streamer/mats thriving at... | place: Spain ...
GCGCAAGGAATCGCATTGGTTGAATCAAGTCGCAATTGCGAGGCGCTGGGATGAGCAATTCGACAGGGAAGCGGGGCGGCGAGGTGGTCCTTTATAAGACGCCTGATGGGCAGATTAGATTGGAAGTGCGCTTGGAGCAGGATACCGTCTGGTTGACTCAGGCGCAGATGGCCGAGCTGTTTGGCCGTGAGCGCTCGGTTATTACAAAGCACATCAATAATGTGTTTCGCGAGGGCGAATTGGGCGAAAATAGCAATGTGCAAAATTTGCACATTGCTTCTTCGGACAAGCCGGTTGCCGCCTTCAGCCTCAATGTCATCATCTCCGTCGGCTATCGGGTGAAGTCCAGGCGCGGCGTGCAGTTTCGCCAGTGGGCTACCCAGGTACTGCGCGATCATCTGGTTCAGGGCTATGCCTTCAACCAAACCCGGCTAGCCGAGCGCGGCTTGCTGGAAGCGCGGCAGACCTTGGACCTGCTCGCCCGCACCCTGCAAAACCAGGCCTTGGTGGACGGCACCGGCCGGGCGGTGCTGGAACTCATCAGCGGCTACGCCGACACCTGGCGGCTATTACTGGAATATGACGAAGACCGGCTGGCGATACCGCCCGGGGCGCGGGCCTCAAGGGGCGTGCTGGATTACGCCAAGTCCAGCGCCGCGATTGCCGACTTCAAGCGAGAGCTCATCACGCGCCAGGAGGCCACGCCGCTTTTCGGCAACTTGCGTGGGGAAGCATTGGAGGGGATTCTCGCAAGCATCGAGCAGACGATGTTCGGCGAGGCGCTGTATCGTTCCCGAGAAGAGAAGGCGGCAAACCTGTTATATCTCATCATCAAGGATCACCCGTTTTCCGATGGCAACAAGCGTATCGGTTCTTTCCTGTTCATGCTCTACCTGCAACAGGAAGAAATCGCGCATTCATTGAACCCCTCAGGGTTGGCGGCGCTGGCGTTGCTCATTGCGGAGAGCGCCCCGGCCAGCAAGGACTTGATGATACGGTTGATCATGAATTTGCTGGTGAAACGCCAGGCATGAGCAACTTTACCGAATCTGTTGTCGAAGACGCCGCCCTCGGATGGCTGGATTCGCTCGGCTACGCCGTACTTTATGGCCCCGACATCGCCGCAGGCGAACCCTCCGCCGAGCGCAGCGACCCGAACTACCGCGACGTGGTGCTGGAAGGTCGCTTGCGCCAGTCTCTGGCTCGCCTCAATCCCGAACTTCCACCTGAAGCCCTGGAAGATGCCTATCGCAAGCTGACCCGCACCGATGCGCCGTCGCTGCTGGAGCGCAACCGCGTCGTGCACCGGATGCTGGTGGATGGGGCCACGGTGGAATACTGCCGGAGAGATGGCTCGATTGCGGGCGCACAGGCACGACTGATCGACTTCGACAAACCTCACAACAACGATTGGCTGGCCGTCAATCAGTTCACTGTCGCTGAGGGACAACACACCCGCCGGCCGGACGTGGTGTTGTTCGTTAATGGATTGCCGCTGGCTGCGATCGAACTCAAGAATCCGGCCGACGAAAACGCCACGATCTGGAGTGCCTGGCAGCAGTTCCAGACCTATCAGACCCAGATTCCCTCGCTCTTTGCCACCAACGCGGCTCTGGTCGTTTCCGATGGCATGGAGGCACGTATTGGTGCTGTTGGTGCGGGCAAGGAATGGTTCAAGCCCTGGCGCACGATCACCGGGCGTGAGATGGCAATGTCCAAGCTCACCGACTTGCAGGTCGTCTTGGAAGGGGTCTTCGAGAAGCGCCGCTTTCTGGATCTCGTGCGGTATTTCATCGTGTTCGAAGACGCGGGGCACGGCAACCTCATCAAGAAGTTGGCGGGCTACCACCAGTATCATGCAGTGAATGTCGCGGTGGAAGAAACGCTGCGCGCAGCGCAGGCCGTCGCCGTCCGGGCGGCGGAGACGCCGGGTCGCTATGGGGTTGGCAATAAACCGGGCGGCGAGCCCGGCGACCGGCGCGTGGGCGTCGTGTGGCACACGCAAGGCTCCGGCAAGAGCCTCACCATGGCCTTTTACGCCGGGCGCATCATCCTGCACCCGGCGATGGAAAACCCCACGATCGTCGTCATCACCGACCGCAATGACCTGGATGATCAGCTGTTTGGCACCTTTGCTGCCTGCCGGGAGCTGCTGCGCCAGCCACCAATGCAAGCCGCCGACCGCGCCGACCTGCGCAAGAAACTGAAGGTATCTTCAGGGGGCGTGGTATTCACCACAATCCAGAAGTTCTTCCCGGAAGAGAAGGGCGACCGCCACCCAGTGCTCTCGATGCGGCGCAACATCGTTGTCATGGCCGACGAAGCGCATCGCAGCCAGTATGACTTCATTGACGGCTACGCCCGGCACATGCGCGATGCGCTGCCCCATGCCTCGTTCATTGGGTTCACCGGCACCCCCATCGAGAAGTCCGATGCCAATACCCGGGCGGTCTTCGGCGACTATATCAGCGTCTATGACATTCAGCGGGCCGTCACCGATGGGGCTACCGTGCCCATCTATTACGAAAGCCGCCTTGCCAAGCTGGAACTGAAGAACGCCGAGAGGCCCAAGATCGACCCCCAGTTCGAGGAAGTCACCGAAGGCGAGGAGGTCGAACGCAAGGAACACCTGAAGACCCAATGGGCGCGGCTCGAAGCGGTGGTGGGCACGAAGGCCCGCATCACCCTCATTGCACGCGACCTCGTCAAGCACTTCGAGAACCGCTTAGCTGCCCTGGACGGCAAGGCCATGGTGGTGTGCATGAGCCGTCGGATCTGCGTCGAGCTCTATCACGAAATCGCGAAGCTCCGGCCTGCATGGGCGGCGGAGGCGGACGGTGAGGGCCGCATGAAAATCGTCATGACGGGCTCGGCCACCGACCCCCTGGACTGGCAACCCCATATCCGCAACAAACTCCGGCGCGAGGCCTTGGCCCAGCGCTTCCGCGACCCCGGAAATCCCTTCCAGATCGCCATCGTCCGTGACATGTGGCTCACCGGTTTTGACGCCCCGAGCCTGCATACCTTGTACGTGGACAAACCCATGCGCGGTCATGGCCTTATGCAGGCCATTGCCCGGGTCAACCGAGTCTTCAAGGACAAGCCCGGCGGGCTCGTGGTGGATTATCTGGGGCTCGCCGACGAACTCAAGGCGGCGCTCGCCACCTACACCGAAAGCGGGGGGCAGGGCAAAACCGCCATCGACCAAGACGAAGCGGTGGCCGCCCTCCTCAAGCACTACGAGATCTGCCGGGGGCTTTTCCATCACTTCGACTGGTCGAAGTGGACAAGCGGCACACCCCAGGAGCGGCTCTCGCTCTTACCGGCCGCCCAGGAGCATATCCTCTCCCAGAAGGACGGCAAGGTGCGCCTCCTGCGCGCAGTCACCGATTTATCGAAGGCCTTTGCCCTCGCGGTCCGGCGACCGCAGCCCTGAAAATCCGGGATGACGTTGGCTTTTTCCAAGCGGTGCGCGCGGTGCTCGCCAAGAACACCCAGGGGGAGCGCAAAACCGATGAGGAGCTCGATCACGCCATCCGTCAGATCATCTCGAAGGCCGTGGCCTCCGAGGGGGTGATCGATATCTTCGCCGCCGCTGGCCTCAAGAAGCCGGATCTCTCAATCCTCTCCGATGAGTTCCTCGCCGAAGTGCGCGGCATGCCGCAACGACATCTTGCCGTGGAACTCCTGCAGAAGCTCCTGAAAAGCGAGATCAAGACGCGTGCCCGCCGCAACGCCGTACAGGGACGCTCCTTCGCTGACCTCCTCGATAAGGCCATCCGCAAGTACCAGAACCGCGCCATCGAAACCGCCCAGGTGATTGAGGAACTGATTGAACTCGCAAAGCAGATGCGCGCCGCCAATGCCCGCGGCGAGCAACTCAACCTCACTGAGGACGAGTTGGCCTTCTACGACGCCCTCGAAGTCAATGACAGCGCCGTGAAGGTACTGGGCGACAAAACCCTGCGCGACATCGCCCGGGAACTCGTCGCCACCGTCAAGAAAAACGTCACCATCGACTGGACGGTGCGCGAAAACGTGCGGGCGAATCTGCGCGTGATCGTCAAGCGGATCTTGCGCAAATACGAATACCCGCCGGACAAGCAGGAGAAGGCCACCCAGACGGTGCTGGAGCAGGCGGAGCTGCTCTCTGCGGAATGGGCAGTCTAACCAGTTGCTGAAAAAGTCCCCCACAACGCTGAACTTGGCGTGTGCGAACCGGTCTCATTCGGCATCGTACCTTAGAAGAGAGGCTTGAGTTCATGCGCGACACCGACACCCGACAAGCAGGTCTCGGCTCCGAGGCTCGCCCGAATCCCGCAGCATCATCCGCTTGGCGAGATCCGCCGTTTGACCGACAAAGCGCTCGCCGCGCGGTCGGAGGATTTTGAAGCCGCTGACTCGCGGATCGGACGCCCCTCGATCGCCCCAGAGCAGCTCATGCGCGCGCGGCTGCTGCCAGGGCGGATTCAACTCTGAAGTGCAACTTCATGACGGGCTGAGTGGACAAGCTGCGGTGGCATCCATGCTTCTCAGACCGCCAAGTCGAAGGAGCACCGATGAGACACTACACGCAGCTCACCAGAGAGCAACGATACCAGATGCCTATCAACGCGCAGGCTTCACCCAGAGCGAAACGGCTCAGGAACTTGAATCCACGTCGGAATATAAAGTCCGATACCAGTTGAACAACAACGTGGTATGCTCCTGCCAGTACCAGGTGATGTGGTGCCCGAAGTACCGCCGTGATGTATTGGCGTAATGGCGCGGACGACCGGTTCAAGGAGAGGATACGGCAGGTGTGCGATGAGACGCGGAGCGAAGGGCTGGAGAGGGAAGTCCTGCCGGACCCTCTGCATCTGCCGGTCGAGGTGGACCCGCCGTTCGGCGTGCATCAGCGGGTCAAACGGATCCAGGGCCGGTCCTCCCGGTTGTTGCGCCAGGCGCTCCGCTGGTATCGTCCCCGATTGCCCAGTCTCTGGACCCACCGCTCTTTCGTCTGCACCGTGGGTGGTGTGCCACTGGAAATCGTGCAGCAGGCCATCGGGCAACCCACACATGTCTAAACGCAAGGATCCGTCCTTCGTGCTTGAACTTCCGCTCGTAGTGAACCCCCACGAGGCGCGGAGACTGTCCGTGCGTTTCGAGGCCGGCCGCCAGTTGTACCATCCCGTGTGGGGTGAGGCCTTGCGGCGGCTGGATCTGATGAAGCAGTCCAGGGCCTGGCGGGCGGCGCGGAAGATGTCAGCGGGCAAGCCGGGATCTCAAGAACAAAAGGCCCGTGCCGCCGCGTTCGCTCTGCTTGCCAAGACCATCGGTTTCACGGATGACGACATCCAGTCCTACGCCACCCGATGCAAGAACGCCTGCTGGATCGGAGACCATCTGGATGCGCACACCACCCAGACGATCGGCACCCGCGCCTTCCAGGCGGTGCAGCGCTATCCGTTCCGTACCGGAGGCCGTCCCCGCTTCAAACCGAAGTGGAAGGCCCTGGAGTCCATGGAAGGGAAGAGCCATGCTGCCGGATTGCGCTGGCGGGAAGATCATATCGAATGGGGTGGGCCGAGCCTCCAGGCGATAGACGACCCCAAAGACCCGCATGGCGTCCAGGTGTTCGCCTTGCAGAATCCGGTCCGATACGGCCGTAGGGTGCGGCGCACCCTGTGCGGCCAGACCCGATGGTTTGTACAACGGGTGATAGCCGGTTTCCCGAAGTGGAAGGACAAGAATCCTGTCCGCGAAGGCACAAGCGGTATCGACATCGGCCCCTCCACCCTGGCCGCCGTCTCGGAAACCGATGCGTTTCTGGAGCGGTTCTGTGCCAGCGTGCCCAATCTCAAACAGGCGATCCGCCGGATGCAACGGGCCATGGATCGCTCGAAGCGGTTGTCCAATCCCGATAACTACTGCCAGGACGGCACGGTCAAGAAGGCGGCGCAGGGGAAACCCCTGCAATGGGTATTCACGATGGGTTATCTGCGCCTGCGCGGCCGGCTCAGGGAACTGCATCGTGTACGGGCCGCCTCTCGCCGCACCGAGCATGGGAAACTGGCGAATCGCGTCATCGCCAGGGGCCACATCGTCCTGGCGTTGAGTAACCCGGCCTTTCAGCGGAGGTTCGGCACAAGCGTCCGCGCCCGGGCACCGCGAGCATTCATGGATCATTTGCGTCGCCAGGCTGCAGGCGCCGGTGGCGAGGTGATCAAGTTCCCGACCCGGTCCACGAAGCGCTCGCCAAGCGGTCCTTGCGGGGCCGTGGTGAAGAACCCGTTGCGTCAACGCTGGCACGATGGTCCGTGCGGCGTTCGTGCCCAGCGGGATGGGTATCGTGCTGATCTGGGCCTGCATGTTCGAGAGAGCCATGGGGTCTGGAGGCTGGATACCGAATCAGCTCGCGCGGGCGGGTACGCTCGGGGACCGCTCTTGGTGCAAGCGGTGTCCGGAGTGATGCAAGCCGCGCAGGGTGAGCTCGGGCCCGTCAGCTTTGGCCTTCGGGCCCGAGCGGCTCTTTCTCGAAGGGGCGTATGGGTGCTGGAGGAAGGTTCTGGATGCTCTCGCCCGGTCGTAAAAGCGGCGGTGGCGAGAGCCGGAAAGACCTCTCGTACCGGCACCCGAACCCCTGGGCTTTAGCCGTGGGGAGGTTCAGGCCCTCGGATGCTCGCCATGCGCAGCAGCTCCTGTTCCCCTTTCGGGATGCATCCGGCTCCCGTTTCGACAACTTCATCGCAGAGGGGAACCAGGTGATTCTCGAAAGCTGCCGCGAACTTGCGCAGGGAGAGGCTTCGGGTCTTCTGGTTTTGCACGGCCCGGCTGGAAGCGGAAAAAGCCATCTGCTCCGCGCGAGTTGCGGAGCCCGGATCGAAAGCAACGGGCGTGCAGCGCTCTGGGTGGCCTCTCCACACGGGACGGTCACCCAACCCCGGGCGCTACCCGTCGAGCGGGAACCGGCCTTTGACCTTCTCGCAGTCGACGGGATCGAGGCCATTGCCGGGGATCCGACCCGTGAAGAAGAGTGTTTCCGCCTGGTTCTCTCGGCGTTACAGGGGCGGTTGCGCCTGCTCTTGGCGGGTCGGCTGGCGCCGCAGGCCTTGGCTTGGGTCCTGCCCGATCTCGCGTCACGCCTCAAGGCGGCCGTCTTGCCGCCCCTCAAGCCTTTGAACGATGAGTTGCGAGTGCGTGTGATTCAGGCGCGGAGCGAAGTGCGGGGCATGCAACTCGATGACTCCGCTGCACGCTGGCTGCTGCATCATTGGCCCAGGGATCTCGAATCGCTGCTCGCTGTCCTGGACCGGCTGGAGGAGCAGCCAGGCGCCGTGGGCAGACGCATTACGCTCGCTTTCCTGAAACGTGCTCTGGGCCATGCGCATCCCACGCCGTGAACATCCGAAGCCATCTCGCCCGGGTGGGAAGAAGAAGCCTACAATACCTACTTATGGTGCTCTGGTGCACCGGGGGTGTCCTTGAAAGCGAGCCCCGGATTGCCGGAGTTTGTGTGCACCAGGTTTGAGCGGGCGGGGGGATGACCATGAGTCCAGTCGAGTGTGAGTGTGTCAGGTGGTGTCGCGTGCGTTGGGGTGGTATTGCTCTGCTTCTGGCCGCGGTTGTCCTCACGGGTTGTGCGGTGGCACCTCCCGTCCAGGAGATGAGCAACGCGCGTCAGGCGATCAGCGCGGCTCGCGCTGCGGGGGCCGAAAGGCTCGCTCCGGCGAAAATCATGGCCGCCGAGCGTTGGCTCGAGGATGCCGAATATGCCCTCCGGGAAAAGGATTATGCGCGTGCGTATGAAAGTGCGCGGCGCGCCAGAAAAAGGGCGATCATCGCGCTTGGCATCGCTCAGCAGCGAAAATCCCGATCTCGAGGATCCGGCTGACCGCCTGATGCACCGACGGGGCGGGTGGTCTCGGCCCATACGTGAATCGGGAGCTAACCAGAGCACACTCGAATGCCCCACCATGCCTCGGGATGGCTGGCTCCTTGACAGTTTGCGGGGGGCAGTGTACTTTAAGGACAGTCGTATTTCCAGATTTTACAAGCGGATCTGGCTACCTAACTTGAGATTGCATCAACTTACGTTTTTTAGACAGCGACTGGAGAGTCCTATCATGATCAAAAAAGTTTACAAGGTGACACCATTGATTGTGGCCTTGGCCCTGTTGGGCGCCTGCGCAACCGTGAAAAAGGCGCCGCCGCCGCCACCACCCAAGAAACCGTCGGCTGCAACACTGCAGGCCATTCGCGATGCCAAGACAGCGATTGCAAAAGCCGAACAGGTCGGATGCAACGTGACTTCAGAGCAGGCCGAGGTCAGCCAGGCCGAGGCCCAGGCCAAGATTCCAAACAACCAGAAGGCACAATCGTTGGCGGATTCGGCAAGGACCGCTGCCGACCAGTGCGCGAACCGGTACTGGCTGCGCAAGGCGCGCGCGGATCTGGCCAAGATCCGGCAGTACACGAATCTCAACTCCTCTGAGCGTGCGAGTCTCCGGACGGGCCGCTCGGACATCAACAGCGGCAAGGGGAAAGCCGCCTATGACGTGTTGAGCGCACTGCTCTCCGAACTGCAGGCGGCACGTACGACCTACACGGTGGTCCGGGGCGACAACCTCTGGAATATCGCCGGCAAACACTCGGTTTACCGCGATCCGTTTGAGTGGCCGCTCATCTATCGCAGTAACGCCTCCAAGATCCATGATCCGGATCTCATCTATCCGAACGAAGAGCTCAGGATCATTCTCAATCCAGTCAAGAGCGCGGTGCGCAGTGCGAAGCACTATGCGAAAACCCGTGGCCCGTGGCAGCACGGTCAGGCTTTGAGTAAGGATCATGCCTGGCTCGCATCTCAGCAGGGCTCCAAAATCTGAATCCAGAAACTGGTCTTTGACCGCATGCACCCCGGCTTCGGCCGGGGTTTTTTTACCGTTTGTGCGGTCTGGCCTTGAGGCGTCCATGCACCGGACGGATTAATTATTAGGGCTGCTCTAAGCCACAGTCGCCCGCATGGGGTGAACCGTTTCATTGTGCTTGCCAGAAAGTATCTCCGCGAGCCACGATGCGCTCCGGCCACGCCCCGGGAATCCTTGCAGATGCCGATGGGCACGGTGTGAGTGTCGTCTGGTTCGGTATTGTGTGTGAGATGCGCCCATCCCTGTGATCAGTTCCGGGAGGGAGTTGGGTGCACCGGGCCGGTCTGTCCGCGTGCCGGCTTGAGGGGGCGCGTCAGAACCGGGAGGAAAGGGTGCCCGCTCGGATATTCCAGTTGCCAGAACAGCTGGGTTCCAAAGTATGAAAGTGCCAGTGCAGCAAATGCAGCCAGTGTCCATCCGGCTGCAGCACGTCCTCTCCACCCGTAACGGCGGCGTCCCCAAAGCAGCCAGCCGAAAAGGATCCACGCGAGGACACCGAGAGCCGCCTTGGGCCAGAGCCCCATGAGCCAAAGCATCCGGATATACGCAAAGCCCGAGATGAGTGCCAAGGTGAGCAGCGCAAATCCCACCACGAGATACTGGAAAAGCAGCCGCTCGAGGACGAGTAGTGGAGGGAGGAATCCCGGGCGGGATCCCTCTGCGCGGCGGACACCGGATTCGCGCACCCAGAGGAGAATGGCCAGAACCGAAGCGACGCCCATCATGCTGTAGGCCAGCAAGGATATGAGGACGTGGGCGTCGAGCAGGAGATGACGGGTCGAGAGCAGAAACACTTCACCCGGGAACAACTGTGCGAAGAGCGCGGATAACGCTGCAAGCGGGAAAACGACGATCCCCGCGCTGACCACCGGTTCGAACCAGGAGCCTCCGAACACAACCAGGCTGATCATGAATCCGACCAGCGAGATATCGGTACTGAAGGCGAGGTTGAGCCCCTGTTTAGGGAGGAGAAGAGCCTGGGCCACGAGGTCGGCCTGTCCCACCAGTGCCACGAACGCGAGCGCGAGCGCGAGCCGCTGCAGCATCTGGTTTGCGTGCTGCGTGCGGGGCGCCTGGTAGATGAGCCACGCCGCCGCGCAGTAGGCCACCGCGACGGAAGAGGTGATCAGCCAGCCATTCATGCCCGGAATCCAGCCAACACGGAGTCTGCATCATACCGCACAGCAGGGCTCTGGCCCAGGTGGAGCGCCCGGGTGGCGCGGACTTTTGCTTCAAGGGCCGAGAGTAGGTAAAATAGCCTCCGGAATGAGGATTGACATCTTTCAGAGGTAGTCTCACATGGTTACGATCCGGCTGGCACGAGGCGGTGCCAAGAAACGCCCTTTCTACCAGGTGGTCGTAGCTGATCATCGGTCCAAACGCAATGGGCGTTTCATTGAACGCGTGGGATTCTTCAACCCACTGGCCCGCGAACATGAAGAACGCATCCATCTTGAGCGTGACCGCATCCAGCACTGGATCACGCAGGGGGCGCGGCCTTCGGAGCGCGTTGCCCATCTCCTCGCGCAGCAAGGCTGACTATTTCACCGGGGGGGAGGATGACGGGCTGCGCCCGGCAGCCCCCCCAGGATCCCTGATTCTCTGCGGGCGGATCGTGGGCGTTTTCGGTATCCGCGGTGCGCTCAAGGTCCTTTCACAAACCGACCCACCGGAAGGGCTCTTATCTTACCGCCCATGGTGGCTGGGATCGCCTGGCTCTGAGACCCCGGTCAGTCCCGTTGGCGGCCGACTGTTGCGCCGATCGCAACTCATGGTTCTCCTGCCGGGCATCCGGGATCGTGACCAGGCGCAGGGGTATGCGGGAGTCGATGTGGCGGTCGAGCGGAGACTCTTTCCTGATCCGGCTCCCGGCCAGTTCTACTGGGCGGATCTCGTGGGCCTTGCAGTCGAAGATCTTGGGGGACGTGTCCGCGGCACGGTCCGGGAAATCGTAAGAGGTCCCTCGGGCGATGTCCTGGATATCCAAGGCGACGAGCCTCTTCTCATGCCCTTCCTCTGGCAGAAGACCGTTGTCGCAGTGGATCTGGCTCATGGGTGGATCCGGGTTGCCTGGCCGGAAAGGTTCTGATATGCGCTTCGATATCGTCACGCTCTCTCCCTCCTTCTTTGATGGTCTGGCCGACTATGGAGTGCTGGGCCGGGCTCTCCGGGACGGCACAATCCGCCTCAAGACGTGGGACCTGAGGCAGTTCGCGGAAGGGCCGCATCGGCGGGTCGATGACCGGCCTTATGGCGGCGGTCCCGGAATGGTGCTTCTGGCCGAGCCGCTCTGGCAGGCGATCGAGGCTGTCCGACAGGAGGCACCAGTGGACGCTCCGGTCGTTTTTTTGAGCCCCCAGGGGCAGTTGCTCAAGCAGCACCTGGTCGAGGATCTGGCCCGTCGACCGGGACTCATACTGGTCTGCGGCCGCTATGAGGGAGTCGATGAACGCTGGGTCGATGCACAGGTGGATCTCGAAATCTCGATCGGCGATTTTGTCCTTACGGGCGGTGAGATTCCGGCCATGGCGCTGGTCGATGCGGTGAGCCGCTGGGTGCCAGGCACGTTGGGTGATCGTGTATCCGCTGTCTTTGAATCGTTCCGGGAAGGACGCCTGGACGCGCCGTCCTATACCCGCCCGGAGCGCTGGCGCGGACGGGCGGTTCCCCAGGTTCTTCTGGACGGTCACCATGAAGCCATCCGCCATTGGCGCGAACTGGAAAGTGCGCAGCGCACCCGGAGTCGGCGTCCCGACCTCCTCGAACAGGGAGCCCGGATGGAATCATTCGGGGCACCCCTTGGCAAGAGCGAAAAAGAACGGCACAATTAGCCCTCAAAGAGGATCGTGACATGCATAAAATCATCGCAGACATTGAAGCTGAAACCCCAAAACACGTGCCAGCGGATTTTTCGCCCGGCGATACGGTGGTGGTTCAGGTGCGCGTCAAGGAGGGGGATCGTGAACGCCTGCAGGCGTTCGAGGGAGTGGTCATCGCCCGCCGGAACCGCGGTGTCCATTCTTCCTTCACCGTCCGGAAAATCTCCCACGGCGAGGGAGTGGAACGGGTTTTCCCCCTATATAGCCCGCAGATTTCCGAAATCCAGCTCAAGCGCAGGGGCAAGGTACGTTCCGCGAAGCTCTACTACCTGCGTGGTCTGAGTGGCAAGGCGGCGCGGATTCGCGAAGACGTCTAGTTTTTCCAGTTCCCTCTTCAGGGATCCCTGTCACCTCGCGCGAGCCGCCATGCCCTTTGCCCAACCGCTGCGCGAGCGTCGATGGGTCCGGATCCTGCCCGGTCTTTTGGCACTCTGGGTTCCCTGCGCGCTCGGTGCGCCAATCCCGCCACCGGCTCCGCGGCCGGTCAGGGTTCCCGGCCTGCTGCATCAGATACGGGTTCTCGCCCAAGCCGGCGCCCCGGAACTCGCCCTGGCCCGCCTGGAAAAGCTTGCCCCGAGGAACCCGGAGAATCCGGCCTGGACGAGCTGGATTCGGGAGCGTATCCGGCTGCTTGAGCGCACTCACCAGTGGTCCCTCATCGTCGCGCAGCTTGCAAAGCTCCCTCCAAACCTGCCACCGGAGTTCATCACCTGGGCACGGAGCCGCGATGTGAGGGCACTGATCGCCTTGCATGACTTTCGCACCGCCCGAGCCTTGCTGCGGAACTGGATCTGGATCCATCCGATGGGTCTTTCCACACGGGCGCTCATGCGGATCCAGAAGGAGGTTGTGACGGTTTATGTGGCCAGCGGGGATCTCGCGGATGGCGAGACCGCGCTTGAGCTCTACCGCGACGATGATCCGTCCGATCAGGGACCGATCGCACTCAGGGAGGCGCGGATGCTGATCCAGACCCGACATATCCGTGCTGCCATCTGGATGTTGGCATCGAACAGGACTCCAGCAGCCAGGCTGCTCACCCTGAAGGCGCGCTTGTTGGGGGGGCTTGCATCTCCTCGCATCGTGGCGCAGGCCGCAGCTGGCCTCGGGGCTGATCGAGAGCTGGCCCCCGCACGCCGCCTCCAGGCCGACCAGATCGCCTGGCAGGCCTTTGAGAACCGGAACCATTGGCACGAGGCGCTCGGCATGCTCGAACGGATCCTGGCCCTGGCCAGTGAACCTGCGACCCATCTTGCCCCTCCACGGGCGTTTGCCGATGAACTCTGGCAAACCCTCCTTTCAGAGGGGGCAGCGCTCGCCAATCGTGCCGGGCTCGTGCGGGGATTGGGCAAGCCATGGATCACGCTCGCCACGGGGCTTTCAACCCGGCATCCCTGGGCGGCTCTTTCGCTTCTCGCAGTGGTCGCTCACGGGTCCTTCAGCCGCATTGATCGGGGAGCGGCGGCAAGCCGGATGGCGCACCTGCTGGTCCATCTTCCCAACGGACACGATCTCCTCTTGTTCCTGTTCCTGGATGCTCGTGCCATCCCTCATCCCTCCCGTCTCCCACAAACCGTGCGTGAACATTTGCTCACTCCGGTGCTTGCATCTGGACATGATCGTCTTGCGGCGCGTCTCATCCGCGGATGGCGCACCCCCCCACACGGGATGGCACCCGTCCGGTGGGAGTTGACCCGGCTTGAAATCAACCTTTATGGGGGGCAGATCCCGCGCGCGCGACGCGAGTTACGGACGGATCTCGATCATTGCGCTCCCTGTCCCCACGGTATGCGGTGGCTCGGAGCGGCCTTCGATCTTGAACGCTTGCACTTGTATCGACCGGCACTGGCCCTCCTTCGCACACTTGCCCACGAGGCAAAAAAAGCCAGGCGGCGGCGTGAGCTCCTGTACTGGATCGGCGAAGATGAATCCCGTCTCGGGCACTGGCGCCGTGCGGCCGAGGACTACCTCTGGTCGGCCGCCATGCAGAATCCCTTTGCCATGGATCCCTGGGCACAGAGCGCACGGTTCAAGGCAGCCCGTGCCCTGATCCATGCAGGGCTTTATGCGGACGCGCTCCGCCAATACGAAGGGCTGTTCAATGCCTCGTCGAGTCCAGCCAAAAAAGCGCTCATTGCCGAAAAAATCCGGCATCTCAAGCTCCACCTGGCACAGGTGGCACACGCGGTCAACCGACATGCCTGATACCGGAAAGGGGGGCCACAACAACAGCCACGGCAGCAGGTCTTCCACCCCGGCAGCTCCGGGGATCCGGTGTGCTGCCTGCCCCAATGGGGGTTCAATCGCGAGAGGGATGCGTGGTGTCCATGCGATCTGACCCGGATGGAAGAGAGAGCTGGCGGTGGGCCGAGGAGGGCCGGATCCTGGAGGAGGCCCTGGCCGAGCTGGCCGGGCTTTTTGCACGGGAACCGGCGCATCAGCCGGATTGGGATGCTGAACGCGTCCGATCGGTCCTGTCCCGTCTGGCGCTGAGACTTGCGGACAACTATCCCTATTTCCATCCGCTCTATGCAGGACAGATGCTCAAACCGCCCCACCCGGTCGCCCGGCTTGCCTGGGCTCTTGCGCTGACCCTCAATCCCAACAACCATGCGCTGGATGGTGGGCGAGCGACCTCGCAGCTGGAAAAGGAGTGCATCGCCCGTCTGGGCGGACTCTTTGGCTGGGAGACGGTCTTGGGTCATCTCACGGGAGGTGGAACACTGGCCAACCTCGAGGCGCTCTGGGCCGGACGTGAACTCCACCCGGATCGACCGGCCATTGTGGCCTCGACCGATGCGCATTACACGCACGCCCGGATGGCGCGGCTGCTCGGGGTTCCGTTCATCCCGGTTCCGGTCGGGGCGGATGGTGCGATGAATCTCGATGCGCTGGACCGGGTGCTCGACCGGACAGCCGTGGGTACCGTCGTTGCAACCGTCGGCACGACCGGGTGGGGCGCCATCGATCCGGTCGACGGACTCGTCGCAAGGAGAGACCGGTACCCATTCCGGCTGCATGCCGATGCTGCCTATGGCGGGTATTTCACCCTGATCCGTGAACGGTTGAGCCGGACGGCCCGGCTGCGTCTCGAGGCCGTTTGCGCATGCGATTCGCTCGCCATCGATCCGCACAAACACGGGCTCCAGCCGTATGGATGCGGTGCGATCCTGTTCCGGGATCCGGCCGTCGGATCCGTTTACCGGCACGATTCTCCTTATACGTATTTCACCTCTTCTGAACTCCATCTGGGCGAGATCAGTCTCGAGTGCTCACGCCCGGGCGCTGCGGCAGCAGCACTGTGGGCGACCCTGGAACTTTTTCCGCTGGTGCCGGATGGACCATTTGCGGGGCAGCTCTGGAACAGCTGTCGTGCGGCCCGTTCGCTCGCCGGCCATCTTCGTGCGCATCCGGCTTGGGTTATACTGGAAGAGCCCGAACTGGATATCCTGGTGTTTTCGATTCGATCTCCCCGTGCCAGCGCACTGAGCAGACTGAACCGGGCGATCTTCGATCGTGCGGCGGGTGGTGGACTCCATCTCGCGTTGCTCACGATTCCGACCGGAAGAGCCCGTCCGGCACTTCCGGATCTCGATCCGGATGTTGATGTGGTCACGGTTTTGCGAACCTGCCTCATGAAACCCGAGCATCTCGAGTGGTGTGTACAGATTTTTGGTCATCTGGAGCAAGCCCGGCTGGCCACCGCTCGACCGGCATGACCTGCTGCGCAGAGCAGTTCAGCTGAAACGTTTTGAACCCAGGCCCGTGCCTGTCTTGAGGAGAACCTGAGATGAGTCAGCAATCTGGAATCGGTCACACCTTCAAAACCCTAGGATACGGCCTCAATCTCTTGCGGGTCGTGATCCTGAACCTCGTCTTTTTCGGTATCCTGGCCCTGATCCTCCTCGTGCTGCTTCATCAGCCCAGGCTGCCTGCCGAACCTGCGAGTTTTGCACTGGTGATCGGGCCTTCCGGGGAACTCGTCGAGCAGCTTCACAACCCGGTCGGGCAGGCGCTGCGCCGGATGGAGCATTTCGGCCGTGCAAACGAAACACCGCTCCCCTCCCTTCTGCGCGGTATCCGTCTGGCAACGCACGATCCCCGGGTCAAGGCGATTGTGCTTGAAACCGACCGTTTTTCAGGAGGGGGCATGCCGGAGATCGACGCGGTCAGGCGGGCACTCCTCCGGTTTGAGAAAACCGGCAAGCCGGTGGTGGCCGTCGGGCGTTCGTACGACACGGCGCAGTATCTGCTGGCGTCGGCTGCAACCGAGATTTACCTCTCGCCCGAAGGCGGCGTGATCCCCACGGGATTCGGGATCTACGAACCCTATATGGCGAAGCTCCTCCAGCGGATCGGGATCCACGTCTATGTCGTCCGGGTCGGAAAATACAAGGATGCGGTCGAACCCTTCCTCCGCAACAGCATGAGCCAGCCCTCACGGGAACAGTGGTCGGCTTATTTCAATTCCATCTGGGACCGGTATATCGACGAGGTCAGTGCCACCCGCCACCTCAAGTCCGGTGCCCTGATGCGCTACATCGACCAGGCTGCGACCCGTCTGGAGCACTCTGGCGGCAACCTGGCCCGTTATGCGCTTCAGGCGCATCTCGTGAACGCTGTGGCCACGCGCCCGGCTGTGCATGCCATTCTGCGCAAACTCGTCGGTCCGCACGGGAAGGATGCGAGCGGATTCAGTCAGATGGATCTCGAGGCCTATCTCGGCCATCATCCCCGTTCATTTGTGCCCGGTGCAGGAACCGAGCGGATCGCGCTGATCCACGCCGACGGGGATATCGTGAGTGGACGTGCACCCTCCGGTGAAATTGGAAGCAAGAGCCTGATCCGACTGATCCGTGAGGCACGCCTCAATCCCGATATCCGTGCACTCGTGCTGCGCGTCAACAGTCCCGGCGGCAGTGCGAATGCGTCCGATGAGATCCTGCATGCGATCGAAGCATTTGAGGCCACCGGTCGCCCGGTCGTCGTCTCAATGGGGGAGATGGCGGCATCCGGCGGCTACTGGATTTCGATGGCGGCCGACCGGATCTACGCGCAACCCACCACGCTTACCGGATCCATCGGGATCTTCGGCATCTTTCCGAATGCAACCGGGCTGCTCAACAAGATCGGTGTACACGTCGAAGGACTCGGCACGACACCTCTCACGGGACAGTTCAGTCCGTTGATGCCCCTTTCGCATGTGGCGAAGACTCTCTTCCGGGTCGAAGTTCTGCATGGTTACCACGACTTCATCGATCATGTTGCCCGGTTCCGGCACATGACCCCGGAGCGGGTCAATGCCATCGGCCGGGGGCATATCTGGGTTGGGAGCGAGGCCCTGAAACTTGGACTGGTTGACCGGCTCGGTGGTCTCCAGGCGGCCGTCCACGGCGCGGCCCGCATGGCTCACCTCGTTCATTACCGGGTTGTGACGATCCGGCCGAAGCTCACCCTCACAGAAAAGCTCATTATCAGGCTGGCCCATCTGCACGAGACTGCGTTGCTGGGCAACTGGTTCGTCCAGAGTTCGGGCATGAGGAGCAGTCTTGGGATACCCGTACCCGTGCAAGCACTCTGGCACACTCTGAAAGGCGAGTTTGGATTCCTGAAGAGCCGGAGCGGGGTCTACGCCTACTGTCTCGGCTGCCGGTCTGCTCTCCTGCACTGAGGACCAGGCTTTGATCCGGGGCGGCCGGTCCGACACGGATGGGCCGGCCTGGTCCGGTCTCAATGCATGGCGGGTAGGCACAGCTGGACGGCCAGAAACGCCATGACCCCGATGGTCGAGAGCATCCCGATCATCCGGGGCGTGCTGGCTCCCGAGCTTCTCGAAAGCCCCCAGGCATGCAGACCACGGCCGAGGAGAAACACGGCACCCAGCCATTCGATTTCGCCGGTGGAAGCCCTCGTCAGGGCCGCCACAAGGAAAAGGAGCAGGGTGAGCGGGATGTACTCGACGGCGTTGGCATGTGCCCGTATCGCACGTTCGAGGTCAGGATGATTGCCGTGCCCGATCCCGGTGCGGTGGCGCCAGCGTAGCCGGATGACGCGGATCGCGAGGAACACGATCCCGAGCGTGGCGAGAGCAAGTATCCAGCCGACCGCGATCAGGTTGTGCCGGATGAGGGGTGCAAAAAAAGCAATGCCCGCAATGTTCATCACACGGTTTCCTCAGGAAAAGTGGGGGGGCAGGGTTTAAAAATCCGGGTTGATGGGGTTACGGGTCCGTTTCCGGGGGCTCGTCCCGGATGGCGACCAGGAGGCTCGTTGGCGTGTGGTCAATCAGCAATGTGCAGGTCGGGGTATGCCACCACTTGCCGAGTCCGCTTCGACGGTGATAACCGAGGACGATCAGATCCGCATGGACCTCTCGCGCCAACCGCTCGATCGTCTCGGACGGGTCGCCGCGCTCGAGGTGCCCCACGCATTCCAGTCCACGCGCCTTGAGGCGCTCGAGACCCTCATTGAGGACCTCCTGGCAGCGTTCGATTTCCCGTGCCATGCCTCCCCCGGCAGCCAGGGCCTCCCCCCCGAGGAGCGCCGTGGGCAGATTGATCACGGCCAGAAGATGCGTGCGCGCACCGAAGCGTTCGGCGATCTCTGCCCCTTCCCGGAGGGCCAGACGGCTTTCCCGGGTTCCGTCGTAGGCAAGCAGGATGGTTTCATACATGAATTAATCTCCGATGGCTGCCGCAAGGGAAGTGCCTGATCCCGTCTTTGCTTTCTTCACAATGAATATCAGCGGGATCATGAGTATGAAGGTCCAGCCGATGAATTGAAAGCAGTCGAGAAAAGCGAGCATCGTTGCATGTCGTTCGAGGTTGAGCGATAACAACGCGGCAAACCGGTTGTTTGGATGCAGCAGTCCCAGACGGGCCAGGAATGGGCTCAATGCGGGATTCATGGGGGTCAGATGGCCGCCCAGCGTATTCCAGTTGACCTGCGTCTCCTCGGTCAGGAGTGTCGAGACGATCGAAATGCCGATCGAGGAACCGATGGTGCGAAGCAGGTTGTACATGCCGGCTGCCTCCGCAGACAGCAGGGGCGGCAACGTCGAATAGGCAATGATGGCGAGGGGAACGAAAATCATGCCGAGCCCGACGCCCTGGACCAGCATGGGCCAAAGGACCCAGAAGAAGTTGATCCTGAGATCGTACCAGTCGAGGGCAAATGTCCCGAGCGCAGAGAGCAGGATGCCGATCAGCACCAGCAGCCGGACATCGACGCGGTTGATCAGCCGGCCGACCAGGAACATGCCAGCCATGCTGGCGAGACCCCGGGGCGCCATGATGAGGCCGGTTGTGAGTACCGGATAGTTGAGCAGTCCCTCGAGGAGCTCAGGCTGCAGGATCAGTGTCCCGTACATACCGAGTCCCATGACCGTGATCAGGAAGCAGGCATTGGCATAGTTCCGATCCTTGAACAGCTTGAGATTGAAGATCGTTTCCTGTCCGCGATGGGACAAGGAGTGCCAGAGGTAGGTGATGAGGCCGATGCCCGAGAGTGCCGTGAGCAGGCGGATGGTGTTGGAGGCGAACCAGTCGTCGGTGTTGCCCCGGTCGAGAACGATCTGGAGGGCGCCGATCGCGAGTGCGAGTGTGGTGAGGCCGATCCAGTCCATGCGACGGCTGCGGCGGGTGGTGTCGGGTACCACGGCCATGGTGAGCAGAAAACAGATAATTCCGATCGGCAGGTTCACATAAAAATCCCAGCGCCAGGACAGCACCTGGGTCAGATAGCCACCTACGGTGGGGCCGAGAATCGGTCCCGCCATGACTCCGATGCCCCAGATGGCCATGGCCTTGCCGCGCGATTGGGCGGGGTAGGTCTGGACCAGGATCGACTGGGAAAGCGGCGAAAGCGCGGCTCCGAACACACCCTGGAGCAACCGGAAAATCACGATTTCGCTGAGCGAGGTCGCCATGCCGCAGAGCCCGGAAGCCACGACGAATCCGAGGATGGAGCCCAATAGATAGCGTTTCTGTCCGATCCGGTCGGTCAAAAAGCCGGTCAGGGGCATGAGAATCGCGGATGAGACGAGATAACTGGTGAGGACCCAGGTGATCTGATCCGTCGTTGCGCCGAGTTGCCCCTGCATTTTCGGCAGGGCCACGTTCACGATCGTGGTATCGATGACCTGCATCACGGTCGCCATCATGACGGCGACCGTCACCAGGAATCTGGAGCCTCCGGCGGGAGTGGCTCCCGTCTGTTCAGTGGGCGTCATGAACCTTGAGCGGGTGATTGGGCTCGACCGTGACGCTCACGCTGGCACCGACCCGGAGCGGGTACGCTGGACTGGGATCGACAATGGCGATCCGCACCGGAATCCGCTGGGTCACCTTGACCCAGTTTCCGGTTGCATTTTCCGGCGGAAGGAGCGAAAAGGCCGTTCCGGCGGCCGGGCTGATGCTCGCGACCACGCCTCTGAAGGCGTGGTTCGGGTACATGGCGACGTCCACCTGTGCGGCATCGCCGATCTGAACGTGGGTCAGATCCGTCTCCTTGAAGTTGGCGTTGACCCACCAGTCGTTGTTGCAGACGATCACGAAGGGCGACACACCCGGTGACGCCATGTCGCCCGGATGCAGGTTGGCCGTGGTGATGGCCCCATCACAGGTCGCATGCACCTTCGTTTGTTTGAGCCGCCAGAGCGCCTCGTCGAGGTTGGCTCGTGCGATCCGGATGAGCTGGTTATGCGAGCCCGGGCGCCCGAGCTTCTGTTGAGCCGCAGCAAGCTGCGCCTGAGCGAGATGGAGCCGGGCCCGTGCGCTTTTCAGTGCAGCGACCGCGTTGTCATAGGTCTGTCTGGTTCCATAGCCCTCATGGAGAAGGTTTTTCGCGCGCTTCGCGATGAGCAGGTCGTTGACAAAGATGGCATCCGCAAAACGGACGTTAGCCTCCTGGGCGCGGACGTCAGCCATTTCGGCGCGCACGGTCTGTTGTGCCTGGGAAAGGGACGCGCGTGCGCGCGCCACCGCGATCCGGTAGGGAGTGGGGTCGATCCGGTAAAGCAATGTGCCCGCTCGTACCGTTTCGTGGTTGTGGATGTAGACCCGGACGATCCGGCCGGCAACAAGCGGTGCGGGCTGTACCACACGAGCCGCAAGGTATGCATCCTCGGTGTTCGGGTGAAACCGGCTGTACTCGTAGTACCAGATGCCCAAGCCGATCAGAATGAGGCTCACGAGAGCAATGAGTGACCAGCGGATGGATTTGCGCAAGCTTCGGTTCTCCCGGTTGACCTCGGATCAGCAAGGCCTCGGACGGGTTCCAGTACCCGGCCCGGCATCAATCGGATCACCCCACCGCCCCAGGCTCTTCCCTCACTTCCAGCGCGCCCGGTGCCAGACGGCCGGATCGTGCTGGAACGGAGGGATTGAAGCGGAGCCCAAACGCCTGAAGGGGTGGACACCCGCAGCTATTTTACAGTGAAGGTCCCATTCTTTGCATCTCGGTCAAGAAAGAGATCCGGGTAAAGCGGCTGGGCCGGATCCACGGCGTAGGGCGTGAAGTCCCGGATGCCGGCTCCTGTCAGGACCTCCTCATCAATGAAAAACCGGCCGCTTGACTCAGCTGCAGGACGCTTCAGGATCTCGATCGCGGCATCGGCAACGATCTCGGGTGTGCGACAGTTGCCCGGTTTGACCGCGCCGCCGAGCATCGTGAGGGCCTGGGTTGCGATCACGGTTTTCGGCCAGAGCGCGTTAACCGCGATGCCCATCGGAGCCAGCTCGCGCGACCAGCCGAGGACACAGAGGCTCATTCCCATTTTGGACAGTGTGTAGGCGAGATGTCCTCCGTACCAGAGCGGGTCGAGGGTGGGAGGTGGGGAGAGTGTGAGTATGTGGGGATTTTCCGAGCGGGCGAGGTGCGCCAGTGCGGCCCGCGTCGTCACATAGGTTCCCCGGACATTCACCGACCAGAGGAGGTCGAAGCGCTTGGCTGGAGTGTCCTTTGTGCCCGTGAGCGAAATGGCGCTGGCGTTGTTCACGAGGATGTCGATTCCTCCCCATTCGGCGGCAACCCGCGCGATCGCCGATTCGACGGCATCGGCATCACGCACATCGACGGCGATCGGCAACGCTTCCGCGCCGAGAGAGCGGATTTCTGCCGCAACCGAATCGATGGTTCCCGGAAGCACGGGATGGGGTTCCCGCGTCTTGGCGAGTATGGCGATACGGGCGCCTTCGCGAGCCGCGCGCAGGGCGATGGCCCGGCCGATCCCCCGGCTGCCGCCCGTGATGACCAGAATGCGGTTTTTGAGAGAAATGGGGGCTTGGGTCATGGGTATGCT
>AUZY01000977.1_pt1 | contig 21563 bp, 23 predicted proteins | sample 49821 | NCBI WGS metagenome assembly AUZY01 (sample SAMN02954279, study PRJNA193664) | mine drainage metagenome | biome: terrestrial; feature: abandoned Hg mine; material: sediment; isolation source: lowermost (B1B) sediment-attached strata from acid streamer/mats thriving at... | place: Spain ...
CCCGAGGCCATGAGGGCGGCCTTGGACACCACGCGATCCTCTTCACGCACGGTGAGGACCCGGGCGTCCACCCGCACGAACGGGTCAGAGGCCGTCAGGCGGCGCTCGTTGAAGGCGCGGACCCGGGGATCGAGGCCGGCACCGAGCGCACTGACCGTCGACTTCGCAAAGGAGGCGCCACACAGGCTCTCGGTGATCTCCGTGACCTTGCGGGTCGAGACCCCCTGCACGACCATTTCCATCAACGCCAGCACAAAGGCCTGTTCGCTGCGCGGATCGCGCTTGAACAGCTCCGGCGAGAAGCTGCCGTCGCGGGTCTGGGGGACCTGCAGGGTGACCCGGTCCCCAGATGCTCCGTCCTCTGCGCTTCCAGGATCTGATTCAGGACCGTCTCCACCAGCTTCGCGAGCCCCTCCGGCCCATTCAAAATCCCCGGCCATAAATCCCGGCCTACGTTAACATCATCATCTGGAACTGCCTTGATCTCCTGGTTGAATTAACGTTATGCACACCGTCAATTTACCGGATCGAGGCGGTTGCACCCACCACCTGAGCTCGTCAGCTATTTACAGCAGTTTAGGGACTTAATCGCTATAATCGCATTTAGATATTCTCAGGCAGTCGGGAGTGGCCAGTGCTGAAGAGGACTGATCAGGCGGCTTGGACAATGCCGCTTGGGCGTCCCCAACCGGGCGCTCCAGATGACATGCGCCCCGGGTGGAAGGAATCCCGATGACGGTTTCTCCGGATGTGCAGCCTGCGGATTCCAGCAGGATCCATCAGCCACTTGCGCGGAAATGGCGGCCCCGGTCGTTTGCCGAGATGATCGGGCAGGAGTCCACCGTACGCGCCCTGCAGAATGCGCTGGGCCAGAACCGGCTGCATCCCGTACTGCTCTTTTCCGGAACCCGCGGTGTGGGCAAGACGACCCTGGGGCGCCTGATTGCGAAAGCGCTCAACTGTGAACAGGGCATGGGGCCCGAGCCGTGTGGCCGATGCCAGAACTGCGAGGCAATCGACAGTGGCCGTTTCCCGGACTTTCTCGAAATTGACGCGGCTTCACGAACACGGGTCGAAGAAACACGCGAGCTGCTCGCCAATGTTTCATACCTGCCCTCACGCGGACGGGCACGGGTTTACCTGATCGACGAAGTGCATATGCTCTCCGGGCACTCATTCAATGCCCTCCTCAAAACACTGGAAGAGCCGCCACCCCACGTCTATTTCCTCCTGGCCACGACTGAACCCGAAAAGGTTCCCGTGACGATCCTGTCGCGCTGCCTCCGCTTTGCACTGCGGCGGGTGCCCGTTGACCAGATCGCAGGACATCTGGCCCTGGTGGCCGGGAAGGAAGCGGTCCCATCTGAATCGGCCGCACTCGGCCTTCTGGCCGATGCGGCACAGGGAAGCGTGCGTGATGCGCTGAGCCTCATGGACCTGGCGCTGACCTACGGGGCGGGGTCGGTTCGTGAAGCCGATGTGGCAGCCATCCTCGGGACACTCGACCACGAGCAGCTCCATGCACTGGCATCCGCCATCCTCAAGAAGGACCGCCAGCGGATGGGCGAGATTCTCGGTGTCCTGCATGCACTGGAGCCGGACTACGCAGGCATTCTGGAATCGCTCGCCCGATTATTCGTGACCCTCGCCTGCCGCATCGAGCTCGGCCCCTCACTTCCTGCGGGCATGCGCAGCGAAGATGAAGCGCGCTTCGCAGTCTGGGCTTCTGAAACCGATCCGCTCGACCTTCAGATTGACTACGAAATCATCCGGAAGGGCCTTGAAGAAATGCGGGCCATCGATGACCCCGAACTCACCTTTGACATGACCTGTGTACGCCTGCTGGCATTCGAACCCGACCGCGCCGTCAGGCGGGCGCCCGCGGGTCAGGATCCAGGGGTGCCCACTTCCGACTGGAAGCCTCCTCAGGCCGGGCCGGGCAGGGAAGCGCCTTCCGACAGCCCGCCTGCGATGGAGGCGCCATCCGTACCGGCCAGCCGGAGGCCGCTGACGCAAGCCGAGTGGCCAAGTTATGTGTCTGACCTTGAGATCAGCGGGATGGCCCGGGAGATCCTGAATCACACGATCTGCACGCAGTATGACGGAAAGACGCTCATGCTGGAACTGGCCCAGAACTTTGCGAACCTTCTCACGACCCAACTCAAAAGCCGGATAGACGGGGCTTTGCGGGAGCGGGAGAATCGGGACCTTGAGGTGCGCATTGAAATCGGGGATGGGTCCGGAGAGACGCTCGCGAAGCAACGGGCATGCCAGATGGAGCAGGAGCAAGAGCAGGTCCAGGCAGAGCTCAACCGGGATCCGAATGTCCAGAAACTGCTCGAACGCGGCGCCGAGATCCGGAAAGGCTCTGTGCGGCCGACCAGGCGCTGATCCCGTGGATATCCGCATCCTTCCGTACTGGCACCGGCCCGCAAAGCCTCGGCCAGGCCGAGAATCCGACCATCCGGGCGGCAACCGAGATACGGGATACCTGTAATGCAGGTCATTCCACCGAAAATCGCAGAACTGGTCACGGCGCTCCGGCGGTTGCCTGGGATTGGGCCCAGATCGGCTCAACGGCTCGCTTTGGCCCTGCTCGGCGGGCAGGGCGAACTCGCAGGACGGCTGGCGCAAGCTCTGCTCCAGGCGATCGAGCAGGTGCACCTTTGCGAGTCCTGCAGGATGTACACCGAGGATGCGCGGTGTGTGCTTTGCACATCCACTCAGCGGGATGGAGGGGTGGTCTGTGTGGTCGAGACGCCGGCAGACGTCATTGCCCTCGAAAATACGGGCAGTTACCGTGGTATCTACTTCGTCCTCTACGGTCACCTGTCGCCGCTCGACAGGATCGGGCCTTCGGAAATTGGTCTCGATCTTTTTGCCCGGAAGCTAGAGGAAGGCCGGATGCGCGAGGTCATCCTGGCGACCAATGCGACGGTCGAAGGAGAAGCGACTGCGCATTTCATCGCACACATGTGTCAACAGCAGGCCGTGCCCTCGACACGGATCGCGCATGGTGTGCCCATGGGCGGTGAACTGGAATATCTGGACGGCCATACACTCATCCAGGCCATTCAAGGGCGGCGGGCTTATGATTGAGACGGTCGTTGAGGCAGAGGTCTTTTGATGTCTGAGTGCGTATTCTGCCGCCTTGCAAACCACGAGCTTCCCTCGCGGGTTGTGGATGAGGACGACGAGTTCATGGCTTTTCACGACCTTCATCCGGTAGCCCCGGTTCACGTACTGGTGATTCCCAAACATCATGTGGATTCACTGACGCAGTGGAGTGCGGTCGCGCCCGTACAGGCCGGCCGACTCCTGATCAAGGTGCGTGACCTGGCCGCACTGCTGGGAGTTGCGGAATCCGGCTACCGGCTGGTGATCAATACCGGTCCTGAGGGCGGTCAGACCGTATCGCATCTGCATGTCCATCTTCTGGCCGGACGGTCGCTTCAATGGCCTCCCGGTTGAGTGCGTGAAGGTGGCACTGAACGATCTTCTGGCGGAGAGCGCTGCGAGGCGGGAACTCAATCTCGTGTGGATCGACCTCGAGATGACGGGACTCAACCCCCTCGAGGATCATATTCTCGAAATCGCAACGGCGGTAACGGGTCCGGACCTGCGGATCATCGGGAAGGGGCCGGAACTGGCCATCTACCAGCCGGAGGCGGTGTTGTCGACCATGAGTGCCTGGAGCGAGAAACATCATGCGGCATCGGGCCTCATCGAAAGGGTGCGTGCCAGCCCACATTCGGAGGCTTCTGCCGAGCTCGAAACCCTGAGATTTCTTGAAAAACATGTTCCCGCAGGCCTGTCACCCATGTGCGGCAACAGTATCTGTCAGGACCGGCGCTTTCTGGCCCGCTGGATGCCACGTCTCGAGGCTTTTTTCCACTATCGCAATCTCGATGTCTCGACGCTCAAGGAGCTGGCCCGGCGCTGGAATCCCGGAGTACTCGCAGGCTACGGCAAGGAAAGCCAGCATACGGCTCTCGCGGATGTGCTCGACTCGATTGCCGAACTCGACTACTACCGCAGGACGCTCTGGCGTCCCTAGCACTGTGGGAGCCCCCCGGCATCATCCCGTGTATAATCCCACGATGCATGACGCGCAGCGGGTCTCCGCAGACGGTGTGTCCTGATCAGGCTGTTTGAGATGGACAGCGTGTTCTTTATTCCAATAAATAACAATCAGTTGATAACCGGCGGGCTGGGCACGAGAGGGTTTGGGGTCCTAGACCGCGCTCTGGGGCGTATCTTGAACGGGAGAGTCACGCGAACTCTTTGGCCGGATCCCGGTCTCACCCTTTAGTAGGCCCAAAACGCAATGGATTCGTTGGATGAAAGCGGTAATGACGGCGATCGGGCATTGGTTTCCAAGGTGCAGGAAGGGGATCGAGTTGCCTTCGATCTCCTGGTCCGCAAATACCAGCACCGCATCCTCAAATTTGTGACGCGCTATGTACATGATGCGAATCTGGCTCTGGACATTACGCAGGAATCGTTCATGCGTGCGTACCGTTCGATCCGGTCCTTTCGTGGTGAAAGCGCGTTTTATACCTGGCTTTACCGAATCGCCATCAATGTAGCCAAAAACCATCTATCGGTGAATGCCCGTCGATTCGAGGAATCGCTCGCGATGCTGGAGGATCCGAATGGAGTCGACGGAATTGAAGCCTTGCACAGCATGGAAACGCCCGAGGCGCTTTTGATCTCAGATGAGGTACGGCAGGCAGTGGTGAATGCGATTCAGGATCTCGCACCGGATTTGCGGACAGCGATCCTTTTGCGGGAAGTTGAGGGCTTTAGCTATGAGGCGATCGCGCAGGCCATGAACTGCCCGGTCGGTACCGTCCGTTCGCGGATTTTCCGCGCACGCGAAGCGATCAATGCTCGTTTGGAACCACTGCTGAGTGGTTCGGGAGGCTAATATGGGTTCTGGACAATCGGATGGTGATTCCGTCACGGGAATCGAGATGTTATCGATCTTCCTGGACGGCGAACTGGATAAAGATGGATGCGAGCGTCTGCTTACTTCCGCCCATGTGGACGCAGAACTGGGACATCGCCTGTCCTGCTACGGACTGATTCGTGAAGTCATCCGTGAACATGACTGGAGGCAGTCTGTCTACCTCCCATCACGGCAGACCAGCGGGAGTACGGGAATCCAACGCCGCATAGCCAAAGCCTGGCACATGCGGCGGCCGGTTTGGGCCTGGGGGTTCGGCGGCCTTGTGGCCTGTACGCTCGCGGTCGTCCTGATGCTGGGCCCGGCGCGGGATTGGGTGCGTTCCGGGAGTGCTCCAGCGCATTTCCTGATTGGTGCCGATCACCAATCGGGCCGGGATCAAGCCGTTGGCCGGTATGGGCAGGTGCACTCGGTTGCCTGGAATGCTTCATCGAGCGCCGTCCGGCAGCAGCTTGAGACCTACTGGATGATCCATGCCGCTTCGTTATCCGGGTCCCAGATGATGGGTTACCCGCGTCTTGCAGCCTACAACTATACGGTTTCAGGAAGAAAACAGGGATGGCGGCATCATCGTTGATCACGCGTATGCGCGCTCGTGGCTCGTGCCTCGCCCTGCTGGTGTTTCTGCCAGGCGTGGCTCTGGCATCCACCACGACCGGTCGATCAGCGGAGGCGTATCTTTTGCGCATGCAGAAGATGCTCTTTACGGTCAACTACCACGGCATCATCGTTTTCCAGCACAACACGATGCTTAAGGCTATTGCGATCACGCATGGTCAGGCCCGTTTTGGAGGGTGGGAGCGCATATCGACTCTCAATGGACCGCCGCGGGAACTGCTTAAAAATGGACACCGGCTGGAGTTGCTGTTTGATGGTCACCCGGTCCGGTTGATGCATGTATTGGCCCACTATACGGGTCTGCCCCAGAACTGGGTTGGGTTCAGCGGTCACTTCAGCCGCACCCTGCTGCACGAATACTGGTTCTTACTGCTCCCCAAGCTCGGGCGGGTGGCCGATCAACCGGCCCGGATCATTCTCATCCGGCCGCAGGACCGTTATCGATACGGCTATCGCCTGTGGCTCGATGCACACAACGATTTTCCGCTGCGATCTGATCTCTTAAACAGCCGAGGACAGGTCATTGAACAGATGATGTTTGTCACGGTTCATTGGTACCAAAATGGAAAATGGCATGAACAGCCTCCGGTTGTTCCTCCCGTGGCCTCCCGTACCCACCGGGTGGCGATCCGGATCCCGCAGTGCCGATTCGCAAATCTGCCGCGTGGCTTCCGGATTGTGGAAGACACGACCGCCCAGGTTCCAGGCCCGGTGCGCCATATCCTCCTGAGTGACGGGTTGGCCAGTGTTTCGGTCTTCATTCACCCCCTTCACCCAAAAACGCCAACCCTCGTAGGCATGGCCAGGATGGGTCCCGTGACTGCATTCGGGAAGAAGATCGGCTCCTATTCACTGATCGCCATTGGTGAGGTTCCTCCCCGGACGGTTCGCTGGATCATTGATCAAGCCAGGCTCACGCCATGAAAACTGGCTGGATCCTGATCAAACGACGGGCCTGCGAGCCGTGCGAAAAATTGGAGTCCTATCTCCGTTTTCGCCTGGCGCATCTCCCGGATGCACTGAAGACCCTGGATGTGGACCAGGACAGGAGCCTGGAACAGGAATACGGACTCCGGGTGCCTGTATTATTGCATCAGGGCCGGATCATCAGCGAAGGCAAATGGGAGGTCGACCATATCGAGGAGTCCCTCAAGCAGGCAGGATTCTAGGCTTGCGCCTGCCCCATCGTTCGGGGGTGGCGCCCGCCATCTGTTCCCATTGCGGTAGGGCCCATTGCGGTAGGGAAGGGGCGGATGGATGGCTCTTCGCCAGCACGGCACAGACCCTCATCCCGGCTCCGGCGGGTCCCGGGATGCAGTCGCCTGATCGAGACTCCCTGAGCGGGTTGAGATGATGGAAACCATGCGGAACTTCTGTATCCTGGCGCACGTTGATCACGGGAAGTCGACGCTGGCTGACCGGATCATTGAGCTTTGTGGCGGCCTGCCCAAGCGCTCCATGATGGATCAGGTCCTGGACTCGATGGACCTAGAACGGGAACGGGGCATTACGATCAAGGCGCAAAGTGTTGCCCTGGATTACCAGGCAGCTGATCGGCGCGTTTTTCGTTTCAACCTGATTGATACCCCGGGGCATGTGGATTTCTCCTACGAGGTGTCCCGCTCTCTTGCGGCCTGTGAAGGCGCATTGCTCGTCGTTGATGCGGTGCAGGGTGTGGAGGCCCAAAGCGTTGCAAACTGCTACCAGGCCATTGAGCAGGGTCTCGAGATCATTCCCGTCATCAACAAGATCGACCTGCCCGCAGCAGATCCGGAGCGGGTGATGGCGGAGATCGAGGATATCATTGGCATTGAAGCACATCATGCGCTCCGGGTGAGTGCCAAAACCGGAGCCGGGGTACATGATCTGCTCGAGGCCGTTGTGGAACGTATTCCACCGCCGTCCGGGCATCCGGAGCAGCCTTTGCGGGCGCTCATCATCGACTCATGGTTTGACAACTACGTGGGTGTCGTTTCGCTTCTGCGAATCAAGGACGGGCGGTTGCCTGTGCGTTCGAAAGTACAGATCTTCTCGACCCGGCGGACCTATCTGGCCGATCGCGTGGGGATCTTCAGACCACTCCAGATGGATGACTGCCAGGCACTCGAATGCGGTGAAGTGGGATACCTGATTGCTGCGATCAAGGAAGTGGAGGGGGCTCCGGTCGGAGATACCGTGACTCAGGCCGATCGGGCGGTCACGGTTCCGCTGGCCGGCTTCGAACCGGTTCGCCCGCGTGTGTTTGCCGGATTATTTCCTGTTGTATCAGATGATTACCAAGCATTCCGAGAAGCACTCTCAAAACTCAGACTGAATGATGCAGCACTGAGTTTCGAGCCGGAAACATCCGTAGCGCTGGGCTTCGGGTTCCGTTGCGGATTTCTGGGCCTGCTGCACATGGAAATCGTCCAGGAGCGGCTGGAACGCGAATATCACCTGGAACTCATTACCACGGCTCCCACTGTCAACTACGAAACCCTGCTGCAGAACGGTACTGTGCGTCTCGTCAATAATCCGACTGAACTGCCGCCTCTCCATGAAATTGAAGAGATCCGTGAACCCATCATCCATGCGAAGATCCTCACCCCACCGGATTATCTCGGAGCGATCATCGCTCTGTGCCAGGAAAAACGCGGCCGCCAGGTACTGATGCACTACTACGCCCGTCAGGTTGCACTTGAATATGAGCTGCCGTTGAACGAAGTGGTCCTGGATTTTTTTGACCGCCTGAAATCCGCCTCCAGGGGCTATGCGTCGTTCGATTACCGTTTCCTGTGTTTTCGTGCAGCACCACTGGTGCGCATGGATTTTCTGGTGAATGGCGATCTGGTGGATGCCTTTGCCACGATTGTGCACCGGGATGTGGCATATGCGCGGGGCCGGGATCTTGTGGATCGTCTTCAGAAACTGATCCCGCGACAGATGTTTGAAGTCGCGCTGCAGGCCGCTATCGGAAATCAGGTCATCGCCCGTGCGACCGTCAAGGCGCTCCGGAAAAACGTGATCGCCAAATGTTACGGAGGGGATGTGACCCGAAAACGCAAGCTGCTTGAGAAACAGAAAGAGGGTAAAAAACGCATGAAGCGGCTCGGCAAGGTCGATATCCCGCAGGAAGCATTCCTGGCGGTACTTCAGCGTACTCCGGACGATTGATCAGGATGCTTCATATATAATGCAGACCAAGCGGGTTCATGCCGATATTGGATACGGATCTCGGACCGGCCAATCCCGTGGAGGACGCGAGCCTTTGTTCCTGGTACCGCATGCATTGAATGGCCATCCACTCCCGCACGCCCGAATCGGGGGCAGTTGCGTCAGGTCGGCGTGTCTCGCTCACGCGCCAGACGACCCAACTTCCGGGTGTTTCCACCTTGCGCTTCTGAATGAGGCCTTTTAAATGGCGATATTCGGCTACTCGGCAGTGTTTCTGATCATCCTGGTCGCCACCGGGCTCGTCTGGCTGGCTGACGTGCTGGCGCGCCGGACCCGGGGTCGGGGCCTTCCCGCACGGACACTCGTGGAGTACTGCCGCTCGTTTTTCCCATTCATTCTCGTCGTGATCGTGATCCGGTCATTCCTCTTTGAACCTTTTCGCATTCCTTCCGGTTCCATGGTGCCGACCCTTCTGGTTGGTGATTTTATCGTGGTGAACAAGTTTGACTACGGATTGAGGCTGCCGGTCACGAACTCGGTCATTGTGCCGATCGGCCACCCGAAAAGGGGGCAGGTGGTTGTCTTCCGCTATCCGCTCAATCCATCCGTCGACTATATCAAACGGGTCGTGGGCCTGCCGGGCGATCAGGTCACCTACCGGGGCAACCGGCTCTGGATCAATGGCCGGCTGGTCCCCCATGCCTGCGAAGGCCGTTATCGCGGTCCCGATGGCGAGCCGGGAGCGCAGCTTTGTGTCGAACAGCTGGGGGCCATCCAGCACGACATCCTGATTACGCCCGGGCTGGCGGCGCCTGATGGCACGTACACCGTGCCCCCACACCACTATTTCATGATGGGAGACAACCGGGATGACAGCAGCGACAGCCGTTACTGGGGCACGGTGCCGTCCCGTGACCTCGTGGGGCGGGCTGTGCTCATCTGGTTCAACTGGGATGCCTTTTCGGCCATGCCGATCTGGAGCCGGATCGGCCTGATGATTCACTGAGGAGGGTGCCATGCAGAAGAATCAACGTGGGATGACTTTCATCGGCTGGGTGCTTTCGATATTCCTGTTTGTGGTTTTTGCCTTGGCTGCCGTACGGCTGGTTCCGGTCTATCTGGAATACTTGACCGTGCGTTCGGCAGTCGAGGCGGCGGCCAAAAGCGTCCACCATCCCAGCCGGGAACGGCTTTTCCGTGCGGTGGTCCTGCAGTTCGATGTGAACCAGATTACGGCGATCCATTCACGCGATGTCGCGATCACCCGCTCCCATCATCATTTCACGCTCACCGTTGACTATACGGCCCACACTCCCTTCATTGGCAATGTGGGCTTCACGGTCCACTTCCAGCATACGGTCAGGGTCAGGACAGGCACATCCGGCAATGGCTGAAACTCCGGATACGGCTCTCGAGTTGAAACTGGGCTATCGTTTTCAGAATCAGGCCGTGATGGATCTCGCACTCACGCATCGGAGCCATGCCCAGCCACATAACGAACGGCTGGAGTTCCTGGGTGATGCCGTTCTGGGCTGGGTGGTGGCTGAATGCCTCTACCGCATGTATCCGGAATGGAATGAAGGGCAGCTGACCCGGGCTCGGGCCGGACTGGTCCGTCAGAAAACCCTGGCTGAACTTGCTGATTCCATGAACCTCGGGGAACAGCTCCGGGTGGGCGGCGGTATTGTTCTTGAAGGGGCGGCCCGGGAACGGGCCCTCGCATCGGCTCTCGAGGCACTGCTTGGAGGAATCGTGCTCGAGGCTGGCCCCGAGACGGCCCAGTCCGTCATCGAACGGCTCCTCAGACGCTGGTGGCCCATCATTTCGGACTTTGCCGACCATAAAGATGCCAAGACACGCCTCCAGGAGCGTCTGCAGGGCGAGGGTCTGCCACCCCCCCGNTACCTGCTGGAAACGGCAGAGGGTCCAGGTCATCGGCGCCGCTTCAGGGTGCGTTGCGAGATTCCGGAACAAGCACTCAGTGCACAGGGAACGGGCGGAAGCGTGCGTCTGGCTGAGCAGGCTGCCGCCGAGCGGCTGATTGCAAAGATGGATCATGGCTGAACCATCCGGCCGCGTCATCACGGTCGCCCTGGTCGGACGGACGAATGTCGGCAAGTCATCTCTTTTCAACGCGTTGGCGGAAGAAAAACTGAGTATCGTCACGCGCAAGCCACATACGACCCGGTTTCCGGTCGCCGCATCCATAGCGGGGCCGAGCGGGATCATCTGGTTCTGGGATACGCCGGGTGCGAGTGAACGCCCGACCCACCCCATGCAGCGCTGGCTCAATGATTCGGTCTGGCAGTCTGCCGATCGTGCGGATTTCCTTCTGTTTGTGGTCGAGGCGATGCGCTGGCTTCCAGCTGACCAGTCGGTTCTCGAGCAGGCCAGGCGAGCCGGTAAACTCATGGGCGGAGTGGTTACAAAAATAGACCGGGTTCGATCGAAAACGATCCTGTTGCCGTTCATGACCCGGCTTGCGGCACAACCGGACATGCTTTTCTGGGTTCCGGTCTCGGCGACCCGGCACGACAACCTGTCCCGTCTGATCGCCTGTGTGGATGAACATGCTTCACCGGCGGTGCCCCAGCCTGCTGCAGCGCTTCCCGAGCGGCGTGGGCTCTTCTTCCCTGATTTTGCAGCTGAGCTTTTTCGTGAGCGGCTCATGGAACGCCTGTCTGATGAACTGCCCTATGCACTCCATGTGCTCTGTAGCCGGTGGGTCGAGGAAGCGAACCGCATGGAGATCGAGTTCCGGATTGTGGTCGAGCGACCAGGCCAGAAACGGATCGTCGTTGGAACCGGAGGTCAGGTGCTGCGTCAGGTAGGGAGTGCCGTCCGGGTCGATCTCGAGCGTCAGACCGGGAAGAAAGTCATGTTGCGGAGCTGGGTCGAGGTCGATCCGGACTGGAGCCTGCAACGGCCTGAAGCAATCCTCCGGCCGGATGCAGGGCGCGTGGACTCGCAACCCGCACCCCGGCTGCCCGGACATGGCTAGAATCTGGGGCGAACCGGCCTGGGTGCTCCATTCCCGCGATTACGGAGAATCCAGCCAGATTGTCGAGCTTTTGACCTATCACCACGGGCGTGTGAATGCGCTGGCACGCGGAGTCAAACGCATACGGCGCGCCGGGCGTCTCGATGTGCTCACGCGATGGATCGTGGCCTGGAGCGGACGCGAGGGGCAGCTTGCAACATTAACCAGTGCAGACCGGCAGGGTATCCCGCTGCGGCTTGAGGGCGTCGCGCTTTGGGCGGGTTTCCACATCAATGACCTGATTCTGCGGATGACTGGTCAGTACGATCCGATCATGGGAGTCTATGACCGCTATAGCGAGGCTGTGACGGCACTTGAGAGCGAGCCGCCGGCCCGTGTGGTGTGCCTGTTCGAACGTGATCTGCTGGTCCGACTGGGTTACGGCCTGAATCTCACTGAAGACGTGGATCTGCACCAGCCGATTGACCCGGATGCCCGGTATTTCTTTGATCCACTTTCCGGCGCCCGCCGCGCGGACACGATGGAAGGCTGGAGCGTGAAAGGCGCATCGCTTCTGGATCTTGCGCAAGGGCGGCTGGATGATCGCCGGTCGCTCGAGGAAGCGCGAAGGCTCCTGGCTTTGGTTTACGATGCCCATCTCGGGCCGGACACGCTTCGGGTGCGGCGCTGGGTTGAGACGCTCATGCAGTTTTCAGGGCAGATGGGTCGGCGGTCGTGAACCGATCATGCGAACGGCAGATCCAGCTGGGTGTCAATATTGACCACGTCGCAACCCTGCGTCAGATTCGAGGCACATCCTATCCGGATCTGGTTCGGGCTGCACAGCTGGCTCAACAGGGGGGTGCTGACAATATCACCGTTCACCTGCGCGAGGATCGACGCCACATCCAGGAAAAGGATGTACGCATCCTGCTCGATGCCATTCGGCTCCCATTGAATCTCGAGATGAGTCTCGCGGATGAAATCGTCTGGCAGACCCGACTCCTGCAGCCCCCGATGGTGTGCATCGTGCCCGAAAACCGCGCGGAACGCACCACAGAAAACGGATTGGCCGTACGCGCAGAAATCGAGCGGCTTCGTCCGGTGCTTGAATCTTTCAGCGAGCTCGGGATCCGGGTTTCGCTTTTCGTGGATCCGGTTCTCGAGGACATTGAGGCGGCAGCAGCACTTAGGGTGCATGCCATCGAGCTCCACACGGGTTCCTTCGCCAATGCGCAAGACGGGAACGACGCGACCGGTCACTGGGAAGTCCTCGCGCGTGGAGCCCGGCGGGCCCATGAGCTGGGTCTTGAGGTTCACGCGGGCCATGGGCTCGGTTACGGCAACATCCAGATGGCTGCACGGCTTCCGCACGTCTGCACATTCAATGTTGGACATGCCATCGTGTGCGAATCCGTCCTGACCGGAATGCAAGATGCGGTCCATCGCATGAAGACCCTGATCGAGACTGCGGAGCGGAATCCGTGATCATTGGAGTCGGCACTGACCTGGTTCCGATCGGACGGATGGAAAGACTCTGGTCACGGCACGGCCAGCGGGCACTGGAACGCATTCTGACCGGGCAGGAGCAGGATCTGGTGGCGTCACATCGCGATCCGGTCCGTTTTCTGGCGATGCGTTTTGCAGGAAAAGAGGCCGTGGCCAAGGCACTCGGAACCGGCTTCCGGGGCCTGGTTTCGCTGCAGGCCATGACCATTCTTCCGGATGCCTTGGGCAAACCCGTGGTTTCGTTTTCTGACGGTTTGCGCGATGAACTCGAACGCCGTCAGATCACCGGTGTTGAGATCAGTCTGGCTGATGCGGGGGGCCTGGCGCTGGCGTTCGCGGTTGCGTGGAGCGGGTCGCAGCGCGATTCAGGACATTCAGGATCGCACGCGTGAGATCCACTTCCCGGATGGGCTTGATCAGGTAATCCCGGATACCGGCATTCATGGCCTCCAGACGGCTTTCCGGCAGGATGTCTGCACTGATTGCGATGACCGGAAGACCGGGGTACCGCTCGGTCAGGGCGCGTGCCGCCTGGATCCCGTCCAGGCCGGGCATGTGAATATCGAGCAGGACCAGATCCCAGCGCCCCTCATCGATTGTGTGCAGTAGCGCTTCACCATCCGAGCAGGCGCGTACATCTGCCCCCTGATGAGTCAGCATCCGGGCGAGGAGGGTGCGGTTGACCGCGTTGTCTTCAGCCAGAAGGATACGGATTCCTTTGAGTCCGGATACCGGATCCGTGGCAGGACCGCCCTTTGCGGGTTCAACAGCGAGCGGGAGAACTGGTTTTGAGAGGATTTGAGAGACGGCTGCATCGAGGCGTGTCCAGTCCGGAGTCTCAAGCCCGAAACTCGGATCTGAAAGCCCCGTCAGCTTGCGCAGCAGTGCCAAGGCATCTTTCAGTCTGGTGAGCCTGAGAAACCCCGCTGTGCCATCCAGCTGGTGCAAGGCCTCACGGATTGCGTTCCGGTCGCCCCCTGCCCAGGCCTGTTTGAGTGCTGCGATCTGGATAGGGAGTTCCCGGTGCAACAGGCTTGAGAGTTGCGGATCATCGGGCAGACGAACATCCGGAGCGAGCAGTTTCGATACGTTCAGGTGGAGTTCACGTTTGGGAACATGCATCGGAATAGCCTGTCCCATGAGAACCCGTCCGATTTTCCGAAGCTGCCTGCGATCGGCGCTCGCGGCCAGTATGAGATGCATCCCGTGAGCGGGTTGGGCCTGATCTCGAGTGGTCCCGGCAAGAACGGCTTGAACCGAACCGATATCCAGAATGGTAATCGTCGCAATGGGGATGTTACCGTCTGCATGAGAACGAGGTTCGAACCGCTTCGCGTCATCGACTGTGAGGCCCCAGTGACGGAGCAGGCGGACATACCGCTCCCGGAACGGCTCGGGTGCGTCCAGCTCAATTCTCCCGGACAGGCGGGCTGCCCGCTCAGAGTCGGATCCGGTCCTGGAATCGTTTGGAAATGCAAGCTGGACAATGAAGCGGCTGCCCCGTTCAGGTTCGCTTTCGACCCGGATCGTTCCTTTCATGGCCTCAATCAGACGTCGGCAGATGGCCAGTCCCAGGCCGACGCCTCCCTGGACACGGGATCCCGTGGCATCGGCCTGAGTAAACGGTTCGAAAATGCGGGTCAGGTCCAGTGATGACAGGCCGACCCCGCTGTCCTCAACGATGAACTCGAACGCCGAAGTGGCATCGGATTCGGGCTTCTGACGCATCGTGACCCGGACCAGGCCGTGTTCCGTGAACTTGATGGCGTTACCGATGAGGTTGTTGAAAATCTGCCGCAGTTTACCGGCATCGGCCAGAACGTCAGGTGAAGATTCGTCATAAAGATCCGGCAGCAGGTTGAGCCCTTTCTGCCAGGCGTAGGGTGCGAGCATCGCGATCACTTCTTCCAGGACGATCTGGATATTGCAGGGTTCCTGCATGAGGTCGAGGTGCCCGGCTTCAATCCGGGACAGCCGCAGAACCTGGTCGATCAGCTCAAGCAGGTTCTGGCTGGAACGCTGGATCAGTGTCAGGTATTCCCGCTGGTCCGTATCCAGTGATGTGTTTGCAAGAAAATCCACGTAGCCCAGTATGGTATTCATGGGCGTACGGATTTCATGGTTGATGTTGGCCAGAAAATCCGTCTTGGCACGGTTTGCTGCAACAGCCTGTTTGCGTGCCAGATCCAGTGCAACGTTTTTGATTTCGACTTCCTCAAGTGTTTCCCGAAGTTCCTGGGTGGCCTGTTCCACGTCGGCTTCCAGCTGGTTGGTGCTTTGCTCGATCTGGGCTGCGAGCTGGTTGATCCCCTGTTCCAGCTGGCCGAGTTCGCCGGACGACTGCTGGTTCAGACGAACCGACATCACGCCTTGGGCCAGTTTCTGAACGGACCTCGACATTTGTACGAGGGGGGCGGTAATGGAACGGCTCATGCGGGCAGCCAGAATGAAAGTAGCCATGAGCCCCACCAGCATAAGGAGCAGGCCTTCGAGAATAATGCGGCTTTTCTGTTCGCTCACATGCCGGGTTGAGAGGGTGAGCCGGATATAGCCGATCGTCTGTTCCGGCAGCTGGCCCGGGCGCAGGGGCTTCTGGAACAGCCCCTGGTTGGGATTCAGACGCAGCTGGCGAAGTACGATGGGGGCTTGGAAAAACCACTGCTGGGGACGCGGCCGTGACAGCAGGTTGATGAGATAGGTCGCGCTTTCTTCGGCTAAAGGATGCTGTGATTTGGGGCGACGGCCTCGCGCCAGAATACGTCCCGTCCGGCTGGTAATCGCCACTTCCGACACCACTGACTGTGCCAGTGTCGTGCGAATCAGGTGGTCGAGAAGTGTGCGATTCCGGGTGAGAACCCCATACTCGGCGGCCGGTGCGAGCTGCTTGGACAAAGCGAGTCCGAGGTTTCTCCGGGAGTTACGCAGTGCAGACAGATTGGTCGAGATGAAATAGACAGCAAGGGCAATCGAGATCAGGGCAGCCGGTCCCCAGGCTATCAGGAGCACTCGCCCTCGAATACCGAACTTCATGCGTGCGGGTTCAGACGAGGAACTGAAAGAGGCTCCTGCATGCGTTTCAGGATCTCGGAAGTGTGTGGCAGGGCAAGGCCCAGGGTATCGGCAATGTCTGGATTGAGAAGCAGCCGGAATTGTGCGGGATAGACGGGTTTGGGAAGGCTTCTGCGCGAGGAGTGCAACTTTGCTATGAGGCCCAGAGCCTGCGCGGCAAACTCTGCGGGCGTTGAATACAAAGCTGCCAGTGCACCGGCTTGGACATAAGCCGGTGCGTAGCTGATGATGGGCACGCCATAACGGATGGTGCGTAGAAGGATCGTAGGAAGCGTGACTGCGTTGTAGATTGTGGCGTCCGGAAACTCGATGAGAACGTCCGTCCCGGGAAGAACGAACCGGAAGGCGCTGAAAATCGCATGCAGGCGGTCGGGCACGATGATGATATGGGCCGCATATCCAAACTCGCGCGCAATCCGATCGATCGCGGCTTTGCGCCATCGCTGATCTTGACTGATCACGGTCGAGATGGCATGCAGTCGCGGAATCAGTGCTTGAGCCAGAGACAGAAAACGGGTCAGCGGCTGGTTGAGATAGATGGCGGTCAGCCGCCGGACAGGTGATGTGTGCCGGAGCAACCGGCGAAAAGCATGACGCGTGACATAGAGGGCCAAAATCGGTGGCCGAAGATGCAGATGCAGCACGCGAGCCAGGTTCTCGGGTCCCACTACGACGATCAGGCGTGCCTGTTTCAGGACGTGTCTGGTCCTGTTCCCGAACGCGATCTGAGCCCCTCTTGCGGAATAAACAATATCGGCGGGGGGTGCCCCCTGCTGTGCCAGGCCGGTTTTAAGATCATGTGTGAAGCGCCGGTAGGCCGGTAAGTTTCTTGAGGTGACGAGCACCAAAGGGTGGAGCCGGTGCCCTGCGCTCGGGGCAGTCATGCCTCCGGCGACCAGAGCCAGACAGAGCGAGAAGGCCATTTTACGCATAAAATGATTCTATCAAGTGGTGGACGATCGGAACAGGGGGGGCTTGCGGCGTGTCTCAAACGGTTCTCGCATTTGATATCGAGACCATACCGGATATTGAGCTCGGATCACGGCTTTACGGACTGGAAGGACTCGAAGGTCCCGAACAGTTCGAGGCGCTGCTCCAGAAACGCAGGCAAGAGACTTCCGGAAGCGAGTTTATGCCCATTCATCTGCACCGGGTACTCGTGATCGGCATGGTGCTCAAGACACCAGAGGGGCTGCGCTGCTTTTCGCTGGGTGCGAATGTCTCGAGCGAACGTGAGCGGGTCGAGCGTTTTTTTTCGGGTCTTGAACGCTGGGTGCCGCGGCTGGTGACCTGGAATGGGACCCAGTTTGATCTGCCGGTCCTGAATTACCGTTCGCTGCGCTACGGCATTTCTGCTGCCCGTTATTGGGAAACCGGAGAGCATCATCCCGAGTTCCGCTACAACAATTACCTGTCGCGTTATCACTGGCGCCATACGGACCTGATGGATGTTCTGGGTGGCTATCAGACCGGACGCAACTCCGTCCGTCTTGCGGAAGCTGCCCAGCTCGTGGGGCTTCCCGGCAAAATGGGATTTGCGGGGGATCAGGTGCTCGGCCAGTACCTCAACGGGCAACTCGAGAGGATTGACCGTTACTGTGAAACGGATGCGTTGACCACCTATCTGCTGTATCTCAGACTGGAAAAAATGCGGGGCGACCTGACTGCCGATGCGTTCCGGACTGCGAGCGGTGAAGTGACTGCATGGCTCGAGTCCCAGACGGATCCCTACTGGCACGATTTCCGGTCACAATGGGATCTCGCACGTTGGCACGTCGAGGACGCGCCTTGACCCTCGTCGATCTCGAAATATCGGATCTCATGCTTGACGGGAGGGGAGTCTCCCGTAGCCACGGCAAGGTGGTTTTCGTCCGGGACGCACTGCCCGGCGAGGTCGTGCGTGCCCGTATCGTCAGGCATCATGCGTCCTATGACGAAGCCAGCTGCCTGGAACGGATGCTTGAATCCGCTGATCGGCAATATCCGCGATGCATGCATTTCGGCCAATGCGGCGGGTGCACGCTACAGATACTGGATACGGTACGGCAGGTTGAACTCAAGACGAGGGCGGTCCTCGAGACGCTGGAACGCGTGGGTTCGGTTCGACCCGGGCACGTCGAGTTTCCATCCCGCGCAAGCCCCTGGTTTTACCGCAGGCGTGCCCGCTTCCATCCCCGGAAATCATCTTTGGGCACTGTTTTCGGGTTTCTGAATGTCAGGGGGACCCATGTGGTGCCCATCCTGGAATGCCCGGTCCTCGAGTACTCCCTCAAGGACCTGCCCGGAAAACTGACACGGATACTCGGGCCGCTGCCTGTCTCCCGGAGGATGAATTCGATCGAATTTCTGGGTGGAGATCACTCTCTGGCGCTGGCACTTTATATGAAAGATGCGGCAACGGACACGGACCGCTCGGCGCTGGTGCAGGCGGAATCTGAGCTCGGGATTCCCCTGTACCTGGTGACACCCGATTCCGGAAGAGCCACAGCGCTCAGCCCGGATCCTGAGCCCCTGACGTACCGGATGGACAGGTTCGATCTTGCAATCGGGTTCGATGTGACTGATTTCATCCAGATCAACCGTGAGATCAATCTCGAGCTCGTCGATGATGTGGTCGACTGGCTCACGATTGCTCCAAAGGACCGGATTCTGGACCTTTATGCCGGGGTCGGCAATTTCACCCTGCCCCTTGCACGGTTTGCGAGCTCGGTGACAGCTGTCGAGGGTCATGTTTCAGCCATTGAGACACTGAAGCGGAACATCGAGCAGAATCGCATTGAAAACGTGAGCACAGCAGTCTCAGATCTCAATGAGGCGCCAGCTCAAGCCTGGGGCCAGGCCAGCTACGACGCCCTGGTGCTGGATCCGCCACGCGCCGGTGCAGCTCGTGTCCTGCCCCAGGTGACCACCTGGAATCCGAGCCGGGTTCTCTATGTCTCCTGCCATCCGGGGACGCTGGCACGAGATGCAAAGGTGCTGGTGCACACCCTGGGCTATACCTTGAGCCGGCTCAGGATATATGACATGTTTCCGCAGACTGAGCATGTTGAAACACTCGCGATGTTTGTGCGTGCATGAAACCGGAAATTGAACGAAAGTTTTATGTTCGGTCCGATGAGTGGCGTGCCCGGGTCTCCCGCGAGATACCGATCCGTCAAGGCTATATTGCGGAGGGCCCCCACCTGATCGTAAGAGTGCGGCTCACGGATACGGATGCCCGGCTCACGTTGAAAACCCGGTCGACCGGGCTCGTGCGCCAGGAGCTTGAGTTCGAAATGAGCCGCGCGGATGCACAGGCACTGCTTGACGGCCACGTCAAGGGTCATGTGATTGAAAAAACACGTTATGTCACTCCAGACGCCGGTCTCATATGGGAAGTGGATGTCTTCGAGGGGCACAATCAGGGACTCGTGATTGCCGAGGTGGAGCTGGAATCGGAGCATCAGGTGTTCGAACGGCCGTGCTGGGTCGGGACTGAAATAACCGGCCAACCTCAGTTTTATAACAGTTCCCTGGCAGAACATCCCTTTTCAATCTGGTCGGAACGTGAACGCGGATGGGTGGGCCTGTGATTTCCCTGGGCCCTCTTCTGGTTGACCTGGCTGGTAAGTCGATTGCTCCGGATGAGCGGGAGCTGCTGCACTCATCAGCCATCGGCGGGGTGGTCCTGTTCTCCCGCAACTACGAATCGCCCGAACAGCTCGCGTCGCTCACCAGGGAAATCCACGCTTTGCGGAGCCCCCCTCTTCTGATCGCGGTGGATCAGGAGGGCGGACGTATTCAGCGTTTTCGTTTGGGATTCACTGCGCTTCCATCGGCCCGTGCATTGGGCGTGCACTGGGAAAAAGACCGGGCAGAAGCCCGGAAGCTGGCCCAGTGCAGCGGCTGGGTGGCCGGTCTCGAGCTGCGATCGGCCGGATTGGATATTTGTTTTGCTCCGGTCGTCGATCTGTGGCAGAAAACCAGCGACGTAATTGGAGATCGGGCCTTTTCTTCCAGTCCCAAAGCGGTCACTGAGCTTGCATTGAGCTGGGTTCGCGGGCTCGAGCGTGGAGGAGTTTGCGCGACGCTGAAGCATTTTCCCGGGCATGGCGGTGTCCCGGAAGACACGCACCAGGCGGCTGCGGCGGATACCCGGTCCATGCCGGATCTCGTGAAGCGTGACTTGATTCCCTATCAGGGACTCATCGGACGCCTACCCAACATCTGCGTCATGACCGCGCACGTCTTGTTTCCGGCCATCGATCCCCGGCCGGCCAGTCTGTCCGGGTACTGGATCCAGACCGTGCTGAGAAAAGACATGCAGCTTCGGGGTGCGGTGATCAGCGATGATCTGACCATGCATGCACTAGACAGCCATGGATCGCTGGCTGAGCGGGCCCGGCTTGCGCTTTTCGCCGGCTCGGATCTGGTTCTGGCCTGTAATGCACGACCGGCACTACCCACGCTTCTGAAATCACTCAGGGACTATCACAACCCGGTCAGCCGCTTGCGCCTGATGCGTCTGCATCGCGCACAACCCCTGTCGCGGTCGAACCTCATGAAGATGCCCGCATGGCATGAATCAGTCAGGCAGCTCGAAGCGTTCCAGGCCCGCAGTGATCTATTTTCGGGTGGGGGGGGCAATGGATGAGATAAACCAGGCGAGCCTTCCCTTGGGTTCATCCCTGCTTTATCGTCCCGAAGACGTGTGTCAGGCGCTGGATGAAATGGCGCGGAGTGTCACGGAGCGTGTGGGTGCGAGCCGACCTCTGGTATTGATCGTGCTCACAGGTGGCCTCTATGCTGGTGCCTGGCTGACTGAGCGGCTTGCCTTCGAACTCGAGATTGATTTTGTCCGTGTGAGCCGCTATCGGTCGGGAACAGCAAGTGGCTGTCTCGAATGGCTCAGCAAACCTCGCATCTCACCCCAGGGGCGCACGGTACTGCTCGTGGATGATGTCTGGGATGAGGGGGTGACCCTGACTGCTCTCAGGCAGTGGCTGGTCGAGGAAGGCGCAGAACGGATCTTGAGCGCTGTTCTGATCTGGAAAAAGACCGGTGCCGGCTCAGATCAGGGGGAAGGGCCGGATATTTACGGATTGAATGCCGGGCATCAATGGCTGATCGGGTGCGGTCTGGATCTGAATGGTCACTGGCGGCACCTGCCTGCGGTCTATGCGCTTTCCGAGGTTCACCTGGCGCACTCCGGAGCATCGATCTGATGGAGCATCTTCTTGCACGGAATCGGACTCGGGAAGCGGAGACCTGGCGCGCGGTTCGTCT
>AUZY01006986.1_pt1 | contig 21292 bp, 16 predicted proteins | sample 49821 | NCBI WGS metagenome assembly AUZY01 (sample SAMN02954279, study PRJNA193664) | mine drainage metagenome | biome: terrestrial; feature: abandoned Hg mine; material: sediment; isolation source: lowermost (B1B) sediment-attached strata from acid streamer/mats thriving at... | place: Spain ...
AGTCTCCCTGTGTGCGGGGCCCGGCGCTGGTCCCGTTGCGTGGCATCCGGGGCCAACGAGACGGCTTGACTCTGCACTTTGGTATAGGGTTTAGGATAATCCCCTAGATGAACCATCCCGCGAGCCCCTGATCGCAGGATGGTGGCCACGCACACATTTTGATGGAGACCCGCCATGACGATCCGATTCCAGCACCTCGCTCCGATGCTCTCGTTGGCACTAGTCCTGACCCTCTTGGCTCCAGTACGGAGTGTGGCTGCACCCCGGGCCGGAAGCGCGGCGCCCAATGCGCTTTTCCTAAGCCAGGGCAGGCATGTGCCGCTTGCCGCTTTTCATGGGAAGAAGGTCATGCTGTGGCTTTTTTCCACCTGGTGTCCCAGCTGTCAGGCCGGGCTCCGCCTGTTGGCCCGGAAGGAATCCATCCTTCAAACCGGCCATGTCCACCTCGTCGTGCTCGAGAACGATCACAATGGCGGCTACCCGGGTCCTTCCATGCAGGAACTGATGAACCGGTACGCCCGCCTTGCGCAACACATGCCCAACTGGACCGTGGGCCAGGCGACCCGTGCATTCGCCAGGATCTACAATCCGAAATCCTATCCCGACATCTACTACCTCATTCGCCGCAACGGCGAGATCGAAGCGGTCGGGAGCGCGCCTTCCGCACACCTCGAGGCCATTGAGCAGTTCGCCCGGGGTAAGATCCGATGACGAACCCCGCGCAGAATCTGCTCCCGGCGCTCCGCGAGGTGTTTGCGTCGTGTGCGGCCTGGATCATCGGCATCGTGAGCTTCGTGGTTTTCCTGTTCCTCTATCTCATGACCCTGCCCGCCACATTTACCGGCGGTGTGATCGGTTTTGGGGCATTTGCCTTTGTGACCCCCGTTCTGACCGGGTGGTCGATCCTCATGGCTGCCCTGCTCGGCGTGCTGGTCCCGATGACCGTACATCAGCTGCGACGGGGATACGGGGCCCGAGGCGGTGCCAGCACGGCCACGGGAGGACTTGCGATCGGTCTCCTCACGCCACTCCTCTGCTGTTCGCCGGTGCTGCCCATCGTCTTCAGTTTTCTGGCCGGGCTGATTCCGGCACTGGCGGGGCCAGCAGGAGGGATCTTCCAGGGTTTTCTCGCGACCCATGAAGGGCTGTTCTTTGCCGCGGCGACGGCCATTCTGCTATGGGCCATATTCCTGAACGCCAGGGCAGTCGTGAAAGGTGCCTGCTGCAGAGTCTGAGCGCAGGCCACGCCCGTTCCAGCCCCATCGGTTCCACCCGGTCATTCTGCGACCCTGATGGTTCAGGCGTGCGCTCGGGGCTACAATCCGTCCGGCCAAAGAAGCGTCTATACTTTCCGGGTCCACCCATGCCCCGGGAGAAAGACTGATGTTGAAACGTGTACTCACGGCTGCGATTGCTCTGACCTTGACGCCACCGCTCTGGGCGCATGTGGCGCCCACTCCGCCTGTCCATGGGCGTTCGGTTGTGACTCACCACAGCGTGAAGGTGGCCGGGCATGATGACCGTTATACGGCACGTGCCGGAACCCTGATTCTCCGTAATGCCCAAGGCGAACCCATGGCCAAGGTGTTCTACATCGCCTACACCCTGGATGGCGTTCGCAACGAAGCTGACCGCCCGATTACCTTCGCCTACAACGGTGGACCGGGTTTTGCATCCGCCCTGGTGGATTTCGGGGGTTTCGGTCCGCGCAAGATCATCTGGCCCCACCCGGGGCCGGGCAGCAGTCGCGCCATGGCACCCCCGTATCGCATCGTGGCCAATCCGGATACGATCCTGCCGGCCACGGATCTCGTTTTCATCGATGCCGTGGGAACCGGTTACAGCCGCATCATCGGAGTCGGCAAACCCAAGGACTTCTATGGCATTCACGCGGATGCCGCGACTTTTGCCGAGTTCATCGCAGACTATCTCAACCATTTTGGACGCTGGGATTCACCCAAGTTTCTTCTGGGTGAAAGTTATGGCACGACCCGCTCGGCCGTGCTCGGACAGCTGCTCGTTGCAAAAGGGATCTACCTGAACGGCATTATCCTCTGTTCGACCGTACTCGACTTTCCGACCATCAACTTCGCACTCGGCAATGATCTCCCCTATGAACTCTATCTTCCGTCCTATGCGGCGGTTGCCTGGTACCACAACCGGATCCACCCCCAGCCTTCGAGTCTGCCGGCTTTCGTTCATGCGGCCGAACAGTTTGCGGCCGGACCTTATGCGCACGCGCTTTTCGAAGGTGCAAGACTGGGCACCGCTATGCGACTGAAGGTCGCCCGATCCCTCTCGCGGTTTACGGGAATTCCGGTCCGGATATGGCTGCGGGCCAATCTCAGGATGACGCTCCCGGTTTTCATGCGCCGGGTGCTCGGATCGGCCCATGCTACGACCGGACGCTATGACGCCCGCTTCAGTGTTCCGGAACTCCAGCCGCTTCTGCCCGTCGGAGGCAGGAGCGCGGCGGGGGCCACCACGACTGCGATCTGGGGCGCTCTTACTGCGACGTTCGAAAGCTACGTCACCCGGCATCTCGGATTTCACACCACCCATGTCTACAAACAGGACAGCAATACGGTTTTCCGGGACTGGAACTGGAAATACTACCCGCCGATCCATGATCTCGATGCGGGAGTCGGGGATATCGGCTATGACAACGTCGCGCCGGCGCTCGCCCGGGCCATGACCAATGATCCGGCGCTCGAGCTCATGGCCAACAACGGCTATTTCGACCTGGCCACCCCGTTTTACGCCACGCATTACACGCTCATGCATATGGGACTGCCGGCCAGGTTTCTGAGCCATATCCATTTTGAGTACTACCCGACCGGCCATATGCTGTACCTCAATCCGCAAGCCATGCCAGAGATCGCCGCCCAGATGGATCACTTCATCGACCAGGCGGCAGGTCGGTAAATGGGTCCGGCGGCGGGCACGGGTGCTTGATTCCGAAGCCCGGGATCCCCATACGCTCGGCATAATTGAGGTGGGGACTGCGCCTGCTCCGGGGCGCGGTCCCCACACCGTTCGGAGGATCGATGCATGCCCATCTATGAATACCGCTGCGACGCCTGCGGCGAGATGAGCGAGGCGCTCCAGAAAGTGGATGAGCCCCCGCTTGACAACTGCCCGAAGTGCGGGAGGCCTGCGCTCAAACGGGTCATGTCGGCCACGGTTTTCCGCCTCAAGGGCAGCGGCTGGTATGAAACGGATTTCAAGTCCGGCAGCCGGCACAATGTCTATGGGGAGGAAACTTCCCACGACACTCCGGCCAAGCCCGAGACTGGGAACGCCTCCCAGTCGGAGGGCGCACCCAAAGAAGCTCAAACAAAGGAGGCGGGATCCACAAAGGAGGCGGGATCCACACCTTCCACGCCCGCACAGCCCGCTGCCGCGAAACCCGCGACCGTGAAGCCGCAGACCCAAAGTCCGGCCAAGCCTGCGAACCCGGGTTCGGATTCCTGATGAGGCGGCGCACGGAAAGCGGATCCGGGCTTGAGACACGCAACCATTCCCGCTAAAATCGACCCTTTGCGCGCCGCGCGGGATCCCTTGCATGCGTGATTACCCTTGCGGTGCGATTCCCGAGGACGCGGTGGGCCGCGAGATCAGGCTGGCGGGCTGGGTGCACCACCGGCGTGACCATGGCGGAGTCATTTTCATCGATCTCCGCGATTTCAGTGGCCTCATCCAGCTGGTCTTTTCCCCGGATGATCCCGAGCTCTTTGCGTGCGCCGAACGGTTGCGTGCGGAGTTCGTCATCGCCATCAGGGGGCAGGTGACCGCGCGTCCGCCCGGGACCGAAAATCCGGATCTTGCGACCGGTGGAATCGAAATCCGTGTGCGCACGCTCGATGTTTTGAACCGTGCCGAGCCGCTGCCATTTCCACTCGATGAGACCGATACGAGTGAGGAAGTGCGCCTGCGTTACCGCTATCTCGATCTCAGGCGTCCGGATCTCCAGAACCGGCTGCGCAAACGCGCCCGGATCGCGCAGCAGCTGCGTGCCTGGCTCGATGAGCGGGGATTTGTCGAGGTGGAAACCCCTGTGCTCACACGCGCCACTCCGGAGGGTGCGCGCGATTATCTTGTGCCGAGCCGCACCCACCCCGGCCGGTTCTTTGCCCTGCCGCAGTCGCCACAGCTGTTCAAGCAGATTCTCATGATCGGAGGGCTCGATCGCTATTACCAGATCGTGCGCTGCTTCCGGGATGAGGACCTCCGGGCCGATCGCCAGCCCGAGTTCACCCAGCTCGACATCGAGACGTCGTTTCTCGACGAGGAGACTTTCATGGGGCTCATGGAGGAGATGGTCCGCCATCTCATTCATCGCATCATGGGTGTCCAGCTGCCCGAACCGTTTCCGCGCCTGACCTACGCGGAGGCGCTCGCCCGCTACGGCAGCGACAAACCGGATCTCCGCAATCCACTGGTCCTCACGGAACTCACCGATCTGGTCGGGCAAACGGCCTTCAAGGTCTTCCGTGATGCGAGCCGCGAGACGGGCGGGCGAGTCGCCGCCCTGCGGCTCCCCGGTGGCAGCCGGCTCACCCGCAGCCAGATTGACGAGTGGACCGAGTATGCGAAATCGCTCGGCGCACCCGGCCTCGCCTGGATCCGTGTGAACGACCCGGCTCGTCTTCCGGATGGTCTCGCTTCCCCGATCGTCAAGTTCCTCGAGCCCGATTTTCTGGAAGCCATGCTCCAGCGGACGGGAGCCGGAGCAGGCGACCTCCTCTTTTTCGGAGCGGGCGCGGCCAGGAGCGTCAATGACGTTCTGGCTCACCTGAGCATGCGCCTCGGGCGCGACCTGGGGCTCACGGGCGAGGAGCTTCAACCGCTTTGGGTGGTTGATTTCCCGATGTTCGAATGGAGTGAGGAGGAGGGACGTTTCCAGGCACTCCATCATCCCTTCACCGCGCCACAGACGGCGGATCTTGAACTTTTGGCGCAGGATCCCGGACGGGTCCGTTCCCGCGCCTATGACATGGTCCTCAATGGATATGAAGTGGGCGGAGGCTCGATCCGCATCCACGACGCCGATCTCCAGCGGCGGATTTTCTCGCTGCTCGGGTTGAGCACCGGGGAGATGAACGAAAAATTCGGCTTTCTCCTGGAAGCCCTCGGGTTTGGAGCGCCCCCGCACGGTGGAATGGCCTTCGGGCTCGACCGTCTGGTCATGCTCATGACCCGGGCCGAAAACATCCGTGAAGTGATCGCCTTCCCGAAGACCCAGTCGGCCACGGATCCCCTGACCGGTGCGCCGGGTACGGTCACGGCCGCACAGCTTCGCGAACTCGGCATCGCCATCCGGAAAACGCCAGATCGCACGGAAAACTGAGGCATGCCATCCTGCGTGCAACGGGTATCGTGCTACAATTTGGTCATGAGGAAAGCGCTTGCGATGTACTCTCGGGCATGCCCCGCATACGGGATCTGATCCATGCCGACCGAGCAGCAGAAACCCCTTGCCCTGGGCTCGCCCCTGCCGGGGGGCCGGCTCCTTGATCCCGCCTCCGGCGCCTTGATCGATGTAGCCACGCTCGCGCCATCAGCCGGGCTTCTGGTCATGGTGATCTGCAATCATTGCCCGTATGTGAAACATATCCGATCCCATCTCGCGCCTTTCGCTGCCCGGTATGCTCCATCCGGGATCCAGGCTCTGGCCGTGAGCGGCAATGATCCCGATGTCTATCCGGAAGATGCGCCGGATGCCCTCGTGCGCGAGGCTCGTGTACTCGGTTTTGGTTTCCCCTATCTCTATGACGAGACCCAGGATTTCTTGCGCAGTCTCCATGCCGCCTGTACCCCCGAGTTGTTCCTCTTCGATGGTGAGCGGAAGCTGTTTTACTGCGGACGCTTCGACGGATCCTCTCCGGGTAACCGGATTCCGGTGACGGGGGACATGCTGGGCGCGGCCTGTGACCGGCTGCTCAGAGGTGAGAATCCGCCATCCAGGCAGCTTCCTGCGATCGGCTGTAGTATCAAGTGGCGTTCCGTCACTTCGCACTGAGTCCCGGGCCGTACCTTTTCCTCCATCAGTTCCGGTTACGATGAGCAGCACGACCCCTCCATCCCGTCCTCTTTTTCGCGTCTCGTTCCTCAACCAGGGCAAGGTTTACGAGGTCTTCGTGCGCAAGGTGCATCAGGATGGGCTCTGGGGTTTCGTTACGCTTGAGGATTTCGTGTTCGGCCAGCGGACGGAACGGGTGATCGATCCGGGAGAGGAGCGTCTCCGGGACGAGTTCTCGGGTGTGCGCCGGGTTCTGGTCCCGATGCATGCCATTTTCCGGATCGATGAGGTGGCGCAGGAAGGGATTGCGCGCATCGTCTCTCTCGAGGGCAGCAATGTGACCCCATTCCCGTTCGTCTATCCAGCTGGTCGCGAACCCAAAAAATAACCGGTTCGCCGCAACCCGCAGGCGGAAGCGGATCTTCTCCCCAGTGCGCGAGCGGCTCGATCCGGTACCCGTCCCCGAACGACTCTATAATTGAATGGACCAGTCGGGGTCAGCTGATAGCAGGTACCCATCTTGCGCTGTTTCATGGGAGGCATCGCCCTCTCACCTTTCCGCCTGAAAAAGATCGAGCAACGCTGGATCCAGGCAGGGGGGCAGGGTCAGCTTGCAGAGGCGCGTTTTTTCTACTTTGTGGAACACGATCCAGATCCCGGTCAGCTGGCACAGCTTCTGGATCTCATCGGTGGCCGCGGCTCCAGCCCCCTTCGAGACACAGACTCCGGAGCGGATCTCCTCGTGGTTCCAAGGCTCGGAACAGTTTCGCCCTGGTCCTCCAAGGCCACCGACATCCTGGAACGCATCGGTCTCCAGGCGCTCGGGCGGATCGAGCGAGGCCACGGATACACTCTGGCCAGAGGGGCCTACACGGACCCGGACCGGATGACGCTGGCCGGTGTAGCCGCTGACCCGCTCACCGAAAGCGTGCTCACCTCGCCCACCGAGGCCCAGGCCCTGTTCCGGATGCTCGCCCCCCGCCCGCTCGTCGTCATCCCGCTTGCGAGTCAGGGTATGCGTGCACTCGCCGAGGCGGATCGAGTCCTCGGGCTCGGACTGGAGATGCGGGATCGGAAGCACCTTCTCAGGCTCTACCGGGATCTCGGCCGTGATCCGACCGATGCCGAGCTCATGATGTGGGCCCAGATCCACTCCGAACACTGTAGGCACCATATTTTCCGCTCGCCGCTCGAAGAGGATGGGCATCTCCTCAACACGACCCTCTTGGGTCTCATCCAGGCGACCTATGACGAGCACCCGGGGTCCGTGCTGCTTGCCTATCGGGACAATGCCGCCGTGCTGGAAGGCATGCCGGTGAAGCGGCTGGTCCCCTGCCTCGAGAGCCGGGCATCAGGCGGAGGGTCGGAACGGATCTACCGCTTGATCCTTGAGCGGGAGCACTCCGTGATCAAGGTCGAAACCCACAACCACCCGACTGCCATCGCGCCTTTCCCCGGTGCGGCAACCGGAAGCGGTGGGGAGATCCGCGACGAGTCCGCTACGGGCCGGGGCGCCCGGCCACGGGCCGGGCTCTGCGGATTCACCGTCTCGAACCTCCGCATTCCCGGGTACGAACGGAGTTGGGAGACGCCGGGCGTGCCCCACTCGCCCGCTCTCGCAAGTCCGCTCACGATCATGCTGGAGGGTCCGATCGGGGCGGCCTCCTACAACAACGAGTTCGGACGCCCGAACCTCCTGGGGTACTTCCGGAGTTTCGAATGGATGCCGCCCGCTCCAGCCGCACAGGTGGCCTACGGATTTCACAAGCCGGTCATGCTGGCGGGTGGAATCGGGGTGATTTACGGAACAGGCTGGCGCAAACGACGACCCCGGGCAGGGCTTGCGCTCATCGTGCTCGGTGGCCCGTCCTTTCTGATCGGACTGGGTGGCGGATCACAGTCCTCGCGCACGGACGAGAGGGCCCAAGCGCTCGACTGGGCGTCGGTCCAGCGGGGCAATGCCGAGATGGAGCGACGCACCCAGGAAGTGATCAACCAGCTTGTGGAGATGGGGCGGAGGAACCCGATCGTCTCGATTCACGATGTGGGTGCCGGGGGACTCGCCAATGCCATTCCTGAGCTGCTCTGGTCGGGCCGCGTCGGAGCCCGGATCGACCTCGGAGCGATTCCTCGCCACGATTCCGGGCTGTCCCCCATGGAACTCTGGTGCAATGAATCCCAGGAACGCTACGTGATGGCACTGGAGCCCGAGGGACTGGCTGCGTTGGCCGAAGTGGCCCGGCGCGAGCGTTGCCCCTGGGCCGAGATCGGGCGCACGACGGCCGAAGCCACGCTCATTGTCCAGGATGGCCGGGGCGGGGAAGCGGCGGTCTCGATGCCGCTCAAGCGGGTTTTTGCATCGTCCCGGCGGCTTCCGCGTGTGCTGATGCACGGATCCTTGCCGGATGCATCCGACGGGATCCGGCTGGCGCCGATCGAAGACCTGCTCTGCGCGGTCCTCCAGGCACCGACGGTGGCCGACAAGAGCTTTCTCGTGACCATCGCCGATCGCACCGTGGGCGGACTGTCGGTCCGCGACCCCCTGGTCGGGCCCTATCAGGTTCCGGTCGGTGATGTGGCGGTCGTGGCCCGGGACTTTGTGGGGTATGCCGGTTGCGCCATGAGTCTCGGCGAGCGTCCTCCCGTTGCGCTCATCGACCCGGCGGCATCCGCCCGTCTTGCGATTGCCGAGGCACTCACCAATCTTGTTGCAGCCGATGTCACGCAGCCGGAACAGGTCGCATTTTCGGCCAACTGGATGGCCTCAGCCGGCAATCCGGTGGAAGAGGGGGCGCTGGCTGCTGCTGTCCATGCCGCTTCCGAATGTGCGCGTCTGCTCGGGATCCCGATTCCGGTCGGGAAAGATTCGCTTTCCATGCGGACGCATGTTCCGGCCGGAAGCGGAAGTCTTGAGGTCCGCTCACCCGTGACGCTCGTGATTTCCGCGTTTGCGAATGTGGGCGATGTGCGCAAGACGCTCACCCCCGTATTCGATCCGGATCTCCCTCACCTGCTTCTCCTCGTGGATCTCAGTCAACGTCCCGGACGGCTCGGCGGGAGTGTGGCGGCCCAGGTCATGGGAGTCCTCGGGCGTCATGCACCCGATCTCGATGACCCGCAGGATCTCGTCCGTTTCTGGCGTGTGATGAACGCGCTCAAGGCACGCGGACTCATCCGGGCCTATCACGACCGGTCGGATGGCGGGGTCTGGGTGAGTGCGCTCGAGATGGCGTGGGCGAGCCGGGCCGGGCTCGAGCTGGATTGCGGAGCTTGGCCTTTGGACCCGGTCCGCTTTCTACTGGACGAGGCTCCGGGTGCTGTGCTGGCCATCGCGCCGGACGATCACGAGACCGTGCGCGATGCGTTTGCGGCCTCCGGCTTGAGTGGGCGCATCCATCTCATCGCACGGACCCATCGCGAGGATCGTGTGCGGATCCGCGCGAACGGAGACACGCTCTTCGAAAAGAGCCGGACCAGGCTCCACGAACTCTGGTCGGAAACGACCCATGCACTCAAACGTTTGCGCGACGAGCCCGAAGCGGCCGACCAGGAGCAGGCATCCCGCATCGATCCCGGCTGCTATCGGCTGTGGAGTTCGCCGCCGCCCCCGCCGGTTGTGCCGGTTGCCGGGTTGCGGTCGCGGGGGAGGTCCCGGCTGCCCCGGGTCATGGTGCTGCGCGAACAGGGGGTGAACGGGCAGATCGAGATGGCGGCGGCCTTTCATGTGGCCGGTTTCACTCCGCTCGATGTCCACATGAGTGATCTCATTGATGAGCGAGTCCATCTGGAGGATTTCGACGTGCTCGCCGCCTGCGGTGGATTCTCCTACGGTGATGTCTTTGGGGCAGGTGCCGGATGGGCGCAGGTCATCCTGTCCAACCCGAGGCTCAGGCGCGATTTTGAAGATTTCTTCAGGCGCCCAGAGACCCTTTCCCTGGGCGTCTGCAACGGCTGCCAGATGATGACGGGACTCCAGTCGCTCATTCCAGGTGCGGAGGACTGGCCGCGCTTTCATCGCAACCGCTCCGAGCAGTTCGAGGCCCGTCTGGCCATGGTGCGGGTCACCTCCCGCTGTTCGCCCTGGTTTCATGGACTATCGGGCGGCGAATGGCCCATCGTGGTTTCCCACGGTGAGGGCCGTGCGGTATTTGCACCCGGGGCTCTGGACCGGCTCCGCTCCCAAGGTGGCATCGCACTCGAATACCTTTCCGGATCGGGCCAGGCGACCGAGTGGTATCCCGCGAATCCCAACGGTTCGCCCGAGGGGGTCACCGGTTTCACGAATCAGGATGGCCGGGTCTTGATCCTCATGCCGCATCCGGAACGCTCCTTCCGCTCGATCCAGCTGAGCTGGCACCCCGGGGACTGGGGCGAATACTCGCCCTGGTTCCGGCTTTTCGAGAATGCCCGCCGCTTCACCCGACGGGAGGGCCGGGAAGCCGGATGAGGGGGAGAGGGCATCGGCCGGGTCGCATCGCGGTGTAAAATTACACATTCACCGGCTCAGTCCGGCCCGGTCCACTCACTGGAGAATGGCGCATGTCGACCCGTTATCGAGAGGGAACGCTTCACGCCGCACGGGGTGCGACGCTCACGTGCAGGGGCTGGGTACAGGAAGCCGCGTTGCGCATGCTGCACAACAATCTCGATCCCGAGGTGGGCGAGAACCCCAACGAGCTCATCGTCTATGGGGGGATCGGCCGTGCCGCCCGCGACTGGGAGTCGTTCGATGCGATCGTGGCGACGCTCAAGCGTCTCGAAAACCACGAGACCCTGCTCATCCAGTCCGGCAAGCCGGTGGGTATCTTCGAAACGCACCCGGGAGCGCCGCGTGTGCTCTTGGCCAACTCGAACCTGGTCGGTCGCTGGGCGACCTGGGAGCATTTTCACGAACTCGACCGGAAGGGACTCATGATGTTCGGCCAGATGACGGCCGGATCCTGGATCTACATCGGATCCCAGGGGATCATCCAGGGCACCTACGCGACCTTCGCCCAGGCCGTCGAGCAGCACTATGGCGGCGATTCCAGGGGACGCTGGGTCCTGACCGGCGGGCTGGGCGGCATGGGTGGCGCCCAGCCGCTGGCCGCCGCCTTTGCCGGGCTCTCCTGTCTCGCCGTTGAAGTCGACCCCGTGCGCATTGAAAGACGCCTCCAAAGCGGATATCTCGACCATCGCGCGACCCGGCTGGAGGAGGCGCTCGCGCGGATCGAAGAAGCACGAAAGCTCGGCAGACCGACCTCGGTCGGTCTGCTCGGCAATGCGGCCGAGGTTTTCGAAACGCTCGCCCAAGGTCCCGTCCGCCCGGACCTCGTGACGGATCAGACCTCCGCGCACGATCCGCTGAACGGCTACGTGCCTTTGGGTTTCGATGTCGACCAGGCGGCCCTGCTGCGCAAGGCCGATCCCGCGCAATATGTGGCACGCGCCCGGGAATCCATCGCGCGCCAGGTCCGGGCCATGCTCGTCTTCCACGATCGGGGGATTCCGGTTTTCGACTACGGCAACAACATCCGTGCCGAGGCCAGGGAGGCCGGGGTCGAGCGCGCGTTCGATTTCCAGGGATTCGTCCCGCTTTATATCCGTCCCCTGTTCTGCGAGGGACTCGGACCCTTCCGGTGGGTGGCGCTGTCCGGCGACCCGGAGGACATCGAGCGGACCGACCAGAAGGCACGCGAGCTGTTCCCGGACAACCGCCGCGTCCAGCGCTGGCTCGATCAGGCCCGCGACCGGATCCCCTTTCAGGGGCTGCCGGCGCGGATTCTCTGGCTGGGCTACCGTGAGCGCGACCGGCTCGGGCTTGCATTCAACGAGATGGTGGCCCGGGGCGAACTCGGGGCGCCTATTGTGATCGGACGCGATCACCTGGATGCCGGATCGGTGGCTTCCCCGTACCGGGAAACCGAGGCCATGCGCGATGGATCCGACGCGGTCGCCGATTGGCCGATACTCAATGCGCTCCTGAATACGGCTTCCGGTGCGTCCTGGGTGAGCTTCCACCACGGTGGGGGCGTGGGTATGGGGTATGCACTCCATGCGGGGCTCGTCGTGGTCTGTGACGGGAGCGAGCGGGCGAGCCGGGCGCTCCGGCTCTGCCTCACCAATGACCCGGGAACCGGGGTCATGCGGCATGCCGACGCGGGCTATGCCCGGGCCATCGAGGTTGCGGTCGAACGCGGGCTCGATCTGCCGATGGTGGCCGCGACCCAGACGGACCCCGATCACCCATGAATCCCGCGGACCGGAGCGACCGTCCGGAAGCGGAATCCGGGCGGCTGCCGGCCGAGGCACGCCGTCTCATCATGCTCCGTGGCGCACGGAGTCTCGGTCAGGGCGCCTTTTTTCGTGGACCTCGCGCTTTACCTCGCGCATCTCGGCTGGAGCGGCGCCGAGATCGGGCTCGTGCTGACCGGAGGCGGGCTCATCACGGGTGCGCTCTCGCTGGTCGTGGGTGCGACGAGCGACCGTCTCAAACGCAAGCCATTCATCGTGGGCAATGAAGTCCTGACCCTGGTGTCGGCGGTGACCGCATTTTTCGCCCACACGCCCTGGCTGCTCGCTATCCCCATCATTCTCGCGGGATTCGGACGGGGTGCCAATGGTTCGGCAGGTCCCTTCGCTCCTGCGGAACAGGCCTGGCTCGCCCTGCTCACACCCCCCAAGCGTCGTGGCCGGGTTTTCAGCCTCAACACCGCAACCGGTTTTTTCGGCATGGCGACCGGGGCTTTCCTCGCGGCTTTTCCGGGCTGGGTCCATCTCGGGCTCCTGGGTTACCGGCTCCTGTTCCTGCTCCCGGTTTGCGCAAGCCTCTTCAACCTGAGTCTGCTCGCTTGCATGAAGGAGTCGCGGGTGATTCCTGCAAGACCGGCCCCAACCGGCCGCTCGCGGGTCCGGCGGCGCAGCGAGAACCGCTCACTTCGCAAGCTCGTCGTACTGAACTCCGTGAACGGTTTTGCAGTGGGGCTGATCGGTCCGCTCATGTCGTACTGGTTTTCGGTCCGCTTCGGCATCGGTCCCGCGTCCATTGCTCCGGTCATGGCGCTCGCGTTTGCGGTGACCGGAGTCGCTTCCCTTCTGACCGGACGGCTCACCGAGCGCATCGGCCTCGTGAAATCCGTGGTCGGCATGCGGAGTGTGGGACTTCTGCTGCTGGTCGCCCTTCCCCTCATGCCAACCTATACGCTCGCGGCCCTAGTTTACTTTCTGCGTTCCGGGCTCAACCGGGGTTCGGTCGGTGCACGCATGGCGGTGGTCACCTCTCTCGTGGGCGACGAGCGGCGCGGCTGGGCGGCCAGTCTCAATGCCACCTCCTTCCAGTTTCCGCAGGCGCTCGGCCCGGCGCTATCGGGTGCACTCATCGAGCAGGGTTTCCTGATCCTGCCGTTCTATCTGGCGTTCGTCTTTCAGCTGGTCTACGTGGTGGGATACTGGCGGACCTTCCGTCACCTGGAATCTGCAGTCAGTGCGCCGTAAAGCGGATGTTCCCGAATCGCCGTCCGCAAAAGCCATTTTTCACCGGCTTCGATCGGGGTGCCCTCATGGCGGGTGCTCCGGTCGGGTTCGCCGTTGGGGAGCGTGTTGTCGTGGGCGACGGCGAGCCCGTTCTTGCCCGCGATCCGAAGTCCGTTTGCGAGATAATGGGTCTCGCCTCCCCGCTCGGGGGCGCGGAGATAGATCAGGAAGGTGCTTTTGCGTTGTCCGCCCCGATCGCCCATCCGTCCATACTCCTCGAGACGTGCGGCATCGAGATAGTCGACGTGCTCGGCATAACGGTGTCCCACGCGGTAGCGGAGTACGGAAAACGGTTCGAGGGTCGCGCGCGGTACGGCGAGTACCCGGGTTGCACGGGCGGTTATCCAGTGGATCACGACATCGGCGTGAGGGAAGAGCAGGGTGGCCACCTCCCCATCGAAAGCCTGGTGTTCCCCTGATAGGGGATCCGCCATCTTCTGTTCCGTCGGCCCGAGCTCATGCCAGACGAGTTCCATGACATGCGCAAGCGTCTCGAGGTCGAGAAAGTCTGGATAGCTCGTGACATGGGGGCGTTCGGAGTGTTCGACTGCATCCCACGCGGAGTCGCTCGCGCGATCCAGGGTGCGGGAGGAGGTGGCCTGGGACGCGATGGAAGGCAGGGGCTCGAGATGGAGTGCGGGATGGATGAGCGCGCGGTTCCAGGTCCTGTGTGCGAGATCGTTCAGGAACCCCGGCTGGTCGAGTTCCGGTGCGTGACGCGCTTCGAGGGCGGCGACTTCTTTTTCAAAGCCCTGATGATGGATCTCAATCGCCTGGGACAACTCCTGGCCGGCTTTTTGTTCGGCGGAACCGAGCGCCGGCTCGATCAGCCCGAGGAGATCGTGGGACAGGGGATAGCCGAGCCGCCTGGCTTCGAGAGCCAGGGCATACGCGGCGACCGGATCGGCGCCGGGATCCCTGCTCAAGGCCTCAGCCGATGCAAAGTAGCCGCGCGGACTGGCGAACGCGGCCTGCCAGAGCCGGGCCGTGCGGGCAAGGGTCGGATCCGGTTCGATCCCGATCCCGTGCTCGAGACAAAAGGCGAGATGCCCGTATCCCACCGGGTAGCCGATGAGCGCGGTCCGCTCATAGCAGACCAGTGCCCGCGCGGGATCTTCCGGTACCCCCCAGCCGAGGAGGAAACAGTCCCCGAGCCGGTCGATGGCCTGCGGGACGCCAGCCTCTGCCGCCTGTTCGTACGCGGCCACCGCCCGGGGGAGAGACTCCGGGCTGATGAGTCGCTGGCTGTGGAGGTCGCCCAATGCGAGGGCGCCGAGCGGGTGGCCTGACTCGGCCGCGCGCACGAGCCAGTGTTCTCCCTCTTCAAAGAGAGGATCTCCCTCACGGCTCGCGGTGAGCAGTGTCTGGCCGAGCGCCAGCATGGCTTCCGGCTGGCCCTTTTGGGCAGCCTGCCGCAGCTGCTTAATGTCGTGCGCGTTCACGTGGGCTCCTCGGGAACCAGTTTATCCCAAAGCCCGGGATCGCCGAGGAGCGCTCCGAGCGCGTGGATGTCGTGATCCAGTCTTCGGTCGCCAAGGTGCGGGGGGATCTTTTCCCGGACCCTCGCGTGCAGTTCCTCGAGTGGGGGCGAACTCCGGAGCGGCCTGAGAAAATCCACGCCGGCACTCGCAGCCAGAAGTTCGATGGCCAGGATGGTCTCCACGTTGTCTGCGATCGAGCGCAGTTTGTAACCCGCCCAGGGGGCCATGCTGACGTGATCTTCCTGTCCGGCGGAGGTTGGCAGGGAATCCACGGTGGCGGGGTGAGCGAGCGTCTTGTTCTCGGAGGCGAGTGCGGCCGCGCTCACGTGTGCAATCATGAAACCGGACTCGACGCCCGGGTCACGGGCCAGAAAGGGCGGCAGGCGCGGGTTGACCTCGCGCATCAGGAGGTCGATGCGCCGTTCGCTCAGCGCGCCGATCTCGGCCAGAGCGATCGCCATGAAGTCCGCTACCGCTCCGACCGGTTCGGCGTGAAAGTTGCCGCCCGAGACGATATCCTCGCCGAACACCAGGGGATTGTCGGTGACGCCGTTGATCTCATGGGTCAGGATCCCTGCGGCATGGGAAAGGGTATCCTCGACCATGCCGAGAACCTGCGGCTGGCAGCGCACCGAATAGGGGTCCTGTACTCTCGGGCAGTCGCGGTGGCTCTGCTGGATTTCGGTGTCCGGCAGGAGCCGGCTGAAGCGGCGCGCGACGCGGATCTGGCCGGGTTGTCCGCGGGCTTCGTGGATGCGCGGATCGAAAGGCTGGTGACTCCCGCAGAGCGCTTCCGTGGTGAGCGCGCCAATCGCGATGGAAGCCTGGAGCAGGCGTCGACCACGCAAAAGCCCGTCCACGGCGAGCGCTGTCGAGACCTGGGTTCCGTTGAGGAGGGCGAGGGCTTCCTTGGCCTCGAGGACCAGTGCGGGGACTCCTGCCGCTTGCGGAACCCGGATCCCTTGCATCTCCAATCCGCCCACCCGGGCCTCTCCCTCTCCGATCAGTGCGAGGACAAGGTGCGCGAGGGGAGCCAGGTCGCCCGAAGCGCCGACGGATCCCCGTTCGGGAATCACGGGCAAAACGTCGTGATTGAGGAAGGCCAGGAGGTGGTCCACCACAATCGATCGCACACCCGAGATCCCAACGGCCAGACTGTTCGCCTTGAGGAGGAGGATCCGGCGCACCAGTGCGGGGGCGAGCGGGGATCCGGTGCCGGTCGTGTGGCTGCGCGCGAGATTGTATTGCAGCTCGATCTGGCGCTTGCCGATATGGCGGTTGGCCAGTGCGCCAAAACCGGTATTGAGGCCATAGTAGGGATGATCCGTCCCGGCGAGCCGGCAGACGGTCGAGGCCGTCTCCTCCATCCTTATGCGGGCAGGCTCCGAGAGCCGGTAGGTCGGTCGCTCGGTTTCCAGGGCGCAAAGATCGGCGAGGGTGAGCGCTCCGCCTTCGATCAGGCTATTAGTCATCGGTGTTCTCCCTTAAAGAAGCTCATGACGGGCCGGTGGCTCGCGGGGGCATAAAGAAGGGATTCGGGACAGGGGATATCCCAGATGCCGAAATCCGCGCTCTGGCCCACGGCGAGTGTTCCATAATCGGCGTCCGGATCGAGTGCATGGGCCGCATGACGAGTGACTCCGAACAGCGCCTCGGCCGGACTGAGCCCCCAGAGCCGGATGGACAGGGATGCTGACCAGAGCAGGCTCGCTACCGGAGCGGTACCGGGATTGAGGTCGCTTGCAATGGCGATCGGCACGCCGGCCTCGCGCAAGGCCTCGATCGGGGGGTGGGGGGCCTGTCCCAGGAATGTCGATGCGACCGGCAAGAGAACCGCAACGGTCCCGGACTGGGCGAGCGCTTCCACATCCTCGTGCTGGGCATGCTCGAGATGGTCGCAGGAGCGGGCGCCCCAGCGGGCCGCCTGACCGGTGGCGCCGGTATGGCCGAGCTGGTCGGTATGGGCATGAAGCCCGCAGGACAGGGCGGAGGCGCGTTCGAACAGGCGGTCGAGATCCGCAAGGGTGAAGGCGATCGGGTCGACGAAGATGTCGACCGATCGGGTGAGCCCGGACGCGACCAGGTCAGGCAGCATCTCGTCGGCAACCCAGGCGAGATAGGGCTCGCGTTCCATCCGGGCCGGCACCGTATGGGCACCCATGAACGTCGGTACAATACGGGTCTTGAGGATGGGTCCCATAGCGGCTGCCACGGTCAGGATCTTGATCTCGCTGTCGCGATCGAGCCCATATCCGCTCTTGATTTCGAGGGTGGTGACTCCTTCCGCCACGAGGGGAGCGACATGTTTCAGGCTGCAGTCGAGCAGCTCCGAGAAAGATGCCCGCCGGGTGGCCGCAACCGTGCTCAGGATGCCTCCGCCCGCACGATTCTGGCTGGCATAATCGGCACCCGCGAGACGGGCCAGATATTCATCCAGACGGTCGCCTGCAAAAACCGCATGGGTATGACAATCGACGAGTCCCGGCAGGATCGCCCGATCGTGCGCGTCGAGTCGGAAACGGCTCGGTGCAGAAGGCTCGATTCCGAAGGCGGCGATGCGTCCCTCGGCCACGGCCATCGTGCGAGCCGGCAGGTTTGAAAGATCCTGCTCGAGAGGATAGATCCTTGCGTTATCGATTACGAGATCGAACATGAGCGGAGCCTCGCACCAAAAGCCGCAGCGACTGTCATGCCGATATGTTCTCACATCTCGGGGCTGGCTCAGCGATCAGTCGGTCGGAATCGATGAGGCGGGGCGCATCACCGACCTGGCTCCGGGTGAGCCGCCCTGGGACGGGTTCCTTGTCATCCCGGGGATGCCGAATGCCCACAGCCACGCCTTCCAGCGCGCGCTCACGGGCGTCGGGGAGCGGGCGGAGGATGCCCAAAGTTTCTGGAACTGGCGATCGCTCATGTACCGCCTGGCTGCGAGGATCGGGCCCGATGAGATGGAACGGCTGGCCACGCTCGCCTATCTCGACATGCTCCGGTCTGGTTTCACTTCCGTGGCCGAGTTTTTCTATCTCCATCACGGACCCGACGGTCGTCCGGGAGTGGCCATGGCGGAGGCGGTGGCGCGTGCTGCACAGAGAACCGGTATCCGTCTCAGGCTGGTGCCGGTCTACTATGAACGGGGCGGATTCGAGACGGCGCTGGATCCGGTCCAGAAGATGCGGTTTGCACATGCGTCGGTCGAGGCATTCGAGGATTATGTGCGAGCGCTTAATGGGATTCCGCTCGGGGTGGGTGCCCACTCCATTCGTGCGGTGAGCCCGGCTTCGCTCGAACGCGTGGGTGCATTTGCGCAAAGCTTCGGAGAGGGGCTTTTCCACATCCATGTCGCGGAACAGGAACGCGAAGTCGAACAATCGCATCGTGTCTACGGCGTGGGACCGATCGCATGGCTCGACCAGCTGGGGCTTGTGACGCCCCGCCTCCAGGCGGTTCATGGAACCCATGCGGATCCAAAGGAGCGTCGTCTGCTTGTCGAACGGGGCGCGAACCTGGTCTTGTGTCCCATCACCGAAGCCTATCTGGCAGACGGGATTTTCCCGGCCGTGGAATATTTCGACCAGGGCGGATCGTGGGCGGTCGGGACGGATGCCAATGTCGAGATCGATGCCGTCGCCGAGTTGCGTCTGCTCGAGTATGGGCAAAGGCTCAGTTCGGGCAGGCGGAGCAATCTGGCCGACCGGCGTGGGATCGGAACACGGCTCTGGCAGGGCGCGGCCTGCGGAGGTGCGCGTGCGGTCGGGTTTCCGGTGGGAGCCATCGAACCGGGCGCCTATGCGGATCTCGTGATGCTTGAGGACCCCTGTCTTCTGACCGGTGGGGATCCGGATCTCGATCTCGATGCATTCCTGATTGGTGGATCCTCTGCCACGATCGCGCGGGTCTATGTCGGTGGTGTGCTGCGCTCGGGATCCGGGAGATCAGCCGACGAGGTGGCGTTCCGTGCCGAAGCCGGTCATCTGATTGCCCGGTTGCGCGAGGGGATGGTCTCACGGACGGGATCCGGATGATGATGCACCCGCCCGCGAAACCCTGGATTCTCCGTCCGGCAGAGGCGCCCGTGAAACCGGTCCTCGTGTCCATCCCTCATGCGGGTACCTGGGTTTCCGAAGGAGTGCGCGCCCGTTTTGCGTCCGAGGCTATCGGCAGCCTGCCCATGACGGACTGGTATCTCGACCAGCTTTACGATTTCCTGCCGTCCTGGGGTGTGACCAGTCTCATCGCGACCTACAGCCGGTTCGTCGCCGACTGCAATCGGCCTCCGGACGGGGAGGCTCTCTATCCAGGGCGTTTCGAGACCGGCTTCGTCCCGACCGAGACCTTCGATGGGGAGCCCATCTGGTCAACCGTTCCGGATCCGGCCTGGATCGCCGCACAGAAGCAGGCGGTCTGGCAACCCTATCACGATCGGCTCGATCTGCTCATTCACGAATGGCGGCTTCGTTTCGGTCGAGTCTGCCTGATCGATGCCCACAGCGTCTCTTCCGCACCCAACCGGATCACGCCACGCCTCGAGGCGGATATCTATCTTGGAGACCGGGATGGCCGGAGTGCAAATCCGGCGATCCGCCAGCTCTTCGAAAGCGCGTTCATGGCGGAGGGTTTCAGGGTTTCGGTCAATCATCCTTACAAGGGCGGTTACATCACCCATCATTATGGCTGTCCACCCGGGGTCATGGCGGTTCAGATCGAGATGGCCGAGCGTGTCTACCTCGATGAGGACCGGCCCCATGTTCGGGATGGAAGGCGCTGGCAGGAGGCCCAAGACCGGCTCATCCGGGTGTTTGCGCATCTTCTCTCGGAACTCGGCTGAAGGCCGCAATCAGCGGGGGTGGGGTTCAGTTCTTTCCAATCCAGAAATGAGCCTGAACGGGGGAGGTCGGTGAGCCTGTTCAGGCGGCGGAGTTCTGGGTCTTGTTGATGGAACGAAAGAGTTCTGCCCGGGCCTCGTTGAGACGGCGGGCGGCTTCATTATCGCTCATGCCATAGGCGATAGCATCCAGCTGCTCAAAGCGGATGCGGGGTTTGAGATATTGGCTGGCGTTGGGCGGTGATTGGAGCTTGTCGCAGGGGGTCATCATTTCCTCGTAGGGGTAGCGTTTGCGGATGCGTCCCTGGGCATCGACCTCCTCGGTGGGGAAGAAGCAGGGGCGATGGAAGTTGAGGTAGGGCGAGAGGATACCCTGGGTGCAGGCATGGACCTTTGCGGCGCAACGGCCGGGGATGTGGGCATAGCCGAGGTGTGTGCGCACCGCGGAGCCGTTTTTAGACTCCACCCAGGCGTTGTCATGGGTCTTTCGGGCTCTGGATTGGGTGCATTCCTGGACCTGGAGCCTGGACAACAGCCTGGCGACCTGGTGGTTGATGGACTCGGAGCCGTTGTCGGCATGCAAGCCCAGGATGGTGAAGGGGCAGACCTCGATGAGGGCCTCCAGGACCGGTAGCAGGAAGCGCTCGGAGATCCGCTCGACGGAGCCTATGAACTGGAATTGAGTGACCTCATCGACGAGGTTGATGGGGTAGAGGCCCTTGAGGCCGTCGCGGTCGCCCGGATGGGCCGAATCGACGCGCAGGAAGCCGGGTTGACCGTCGGGCCGCGGCTTGCGCCGCTCGCCGATGTTGATCTTGACCGGGCGGGTCTGGTCCACCTTCCCACGGTGGCACCGACAGGTCGGCGCGTGGCGCAGGTTGTAGAGGTGGCCATTCGAGATCGACGCCAGGCGCCCCAAGCGTTCATCGCCGAAGAGGACGGAAGCCCGCTCGCACAGCTTGCGGGTGGTCGGCCCGGAGAGCGTGCCGTGCAGGGCATCGATCTCGGCGAGCCGGAGCACGTCCTCGCGGCGGTAGCGGCGGGGGAAGGGGTGAGCCGGGGGACCGCGACGATCACGGATCCGCCCGGTCCGGGTGCACTGGGCGATCAGGCGTGTGATCTGCGCCCGCGACCGGCCGGTCACTTGGGCGCCATAGCGGCGCCAGTGGCCCTTGTCCGCTCGCCCCAGGCGGGCAGACCCGAACCGGCGCAGCTCCGCGGCGATCCAGTCGTAGGCCACCACGCGGCTGGGAGCCTCGCAATCGATGGGGTGGGTGCCTTCGAGAAAGGCACGGATCGGTTCCAGGCTTTGCAGCCCATGGGTCTTGAGAGTCACGATCATCATCCTCCGATGATGCCCAACCCCCGGACCGCCTGCCGGTCGGCGAACGAGTCTTCAGGCTCACCTCACGTTGGAATCACACTCCCCGTTCAGGCTCATGTGTCATTGGAAAA
>AUZY01012305.1_pt1 | contig 20660 bp, 17 predicted proteins | sample 49821 | NCBI WGS metagenome assembly AUZY01 (sample SAMN02954279, study PRJNA193664) | mine drainage metagenome | biome: terrestrial; feature: abandoned Hg mine; material: sediment; isolation source: lowermost (B1B) sediment-attached strata from acid streamer/mats thriving at... | place: Spain ...
AAAAAGGTAACGGGGGGCCACCTGGAAAACGGTGTAGCGGCTCTCCAGCGCTGCCTGGGCGGCTGGTCCGGAGCCCTTCTGGCTCGTTGTGTGCACAAAGGGAACGCCATCTTTCTTTATTAACACGCTACCAGCGTGATATACTGAATACAAGTATTATCTGGATCGCGAGGACTCTCATGGCTACTTCCATTCGACTGGACGAGCAGACCGAGCGGCGGCTCGAGCAACTGGCCACCCGGACGGGGCGGTCCAAGGCCTATTACCTGCGCGAGCTGATCCAGGGGGGGCTGGATGATCTCGAGGAGGCATATCTGGCGGCCGCGACCCTCGAGCGGGTGCGCCGTGGCCGCGAGCCGGTCTATACGACCGAGCAGGTGAGGGCCGAGCTTGGCCTGGACAATTAGCTACACCGGGAGCGCCCTCAAGCAGCTGCACAAGCTCGACCGTCCCACAGCCCAGCGTCTGATCGATTTCCTGGATCAGCGGATTGCGCCGCTGACTGATCCGCGCAGTCAGGGCCAGGCCCTGCACGGTCCGACCCTGGCGACGCTGTGGCGCTATCGCGTTGGGGACTACCGGGTGGTCTGCGAGATCCAAGACGGGGCGCTCCTCATCCTGGTGATCCAGATCGGCCACCGCAAAGGCGTCTACCGCTGAGGGTGCGCTGGAACGCGGCGACCGTCCGATGGTGGGGTGCGCCCCGCCTCTCGAAGAGTGCACGGTCACCCCCGACTTGGTGAACTGATCCAGATCGAGGGCCGCGCTGCACCCTCCTCGCCTTTATCGACGATGTCACCAGCGCTGTCATGGCGGCGCGCTTTGTGCCGGTAGTAGAGTCAAGCCACGCCTACCTCGGTGTGCTGGAGGAGTGCTGAAGGAGTATGTGTTCTGCCATGGCCACCCGGCAGCCTTCTACAGTGACCGTCATGCCATCTTCATCCAGCACGATCCGGAAGACCCCGCCCCACCCAATTCGAGCGCGCCCTAAGCCCGCTCGACATGGGGTAACAGCCGTTCGGCAAAGGATTGCTGGGCTGGCACGCTTGGCGCCCACCCGGTACACTCTTGTCGAATGTCTGTTCCAACCCCCGACACCGAGATTCCCTCTTCACCCGCATCCGGTGCAGGACATCTTCTCCGGTCGACCGCGACGGTTGGCGGGTTCACTTTTCTCTCCCGGATTCTGGGTTTCGCCCGGGATGTGATCCTGGCACGCTATTTCGGAGCGGGCCCGGTCATGGACGCCTTTTTCGTCGCCTTCAAGATCCCAAACTTCTTCCGGCGTCTGTTTGCCGAAGGCGCCTTCTCCCAGGCTTTTGTTCCCGTCCTGGGCGAAGTGCATACCCACCAGGGCCATGAGGAGACCCGACGCCTGATCGCCGAAACCAGCGGCACGCTCGGACTCATCCTGATTGCCTTCAGCCTGCTCGGAATCCTGCTGGCCCCCTATTTCATCGACCTCTTTGCACCCGGGTTTGCGAACAACCCTCAGACCCACCAGCTTGCGACGGAACTCCTGAGACTCACCTTCCCCTACCTTTTCTTCATCGCTCTGACGGCACTGGCTGCAGGCGCCATGAATGTCCACGGTCGATTTGCCGTCCCCGCCGCGACCCCGATTCTTCTCAACCTGTCCCTCATCGTCGCCGCATTCTGGCTGTCGCGGCTGTTCGCTGTCCCGGTTCTGGCTTTGGGGTTCGGGGTTCTCGCCGCGGGTCTCCTGCAGTTCCTTTTCCAGCTGCCGTTTCTCGGTCGTCTGAAGCTGCTCGCCCGCCCGCGCTGGGCCTGGAGCCGTGCACCCGTCCAGCAGATCTTCCACCTCATGCTGCCTGCTCTTTTTGGTGCATCGGTCATGCAGATCAATCTCCTGGTCGATACGGCGATCGCATCCTTCCTGAGCCCGGGCAGTGTGAGCTGGCTGTATTATTCCGACCGGCTCATGGAGTTTCCATTGGGCGTCTTTGCCATCGCGCTCGGAACCGTCATCCTGCCCGGGCTGACTCGAGCCCATGCGCACCGTTCATCTCAGGAGTTTTCGCGTCTCATCGACACCGCCATGCGGCTGGTGGTGCTGCTGGCGCTGCCTGCGGCGATCGGGCTTGGTGTGCTCGCCGGCCCGCTCATCGTGACCCTGTTTCGCTATGGCGCTTTCAGCCCGTTCGATGCACGCATGTCCGAAGCGAGCCTCATGGCTTATGCGTTGGGTTTGATGGGTTTCACCGCCGTCAAGATCCTGGCACCCGGTTTCTATGCCCAAAAGGATACGCGCACGCCGGTCCGGATCGCCCTGTGGGCGATCAGCGCCAATCTCGCATTCAATGCCCTGATCGTGATCCCATGGGTGATCGCAGGCTGGCCGGCTCCGCATGCGGGGCTTGCCCTCTCCACGTCGCTGGCCGCTCTTCTCAACGCCCTGCTCCTGGCCCGCGGCCTCAAACGCTCGCAGAAATGGCAACACCACCCGGGCTGGCGATCGCTCCTCGCCCGAGTGCTGCTCGCACTCGCGGTCATGGGAGTGACACTTGCGTTTTTCGAGGGGCGCCTGCGCGACTGGTTTCACTGGTCCGTCTGGGCCCGGATCGGACATCTCGCGATCCTGATCGGAGCCGGGTTGCTCATCTATGGGTTCATGCTCTGGATCCAGGGACTCGGGCCGGGGACACTCTACCGGATGATCACAGCCGCCCGTGATCAGGCCCCGGGTCTCTCATGAAATCCGGGAAGATGATTCTGGAACGCGATGTGCAGAACCGCGGTCCTTGCGTCGTGACGGTCGGCGGTTTCGACGGCATCCACCGGGGTCACCAGGCGCTCATCCACTCCGCGCGCGAACGGGCGATGGAACGTGCATTGCCGCTCACGCTGCTCACCTTCGACCCGCTTCCACAGGAGTTTTTGAACACCCTTCCTCCAGCCCGGCTGACCACCCTGCGTGAAAAACTGCTTGCCCTCCATCCGCTCGGTGTCAACCGTGTGGTCTCCCTCCGGTTTGACGCCGCTCTCGCCGCGACCTCGGCTCACGACTTTGTCCGGACGATCCTGATTCAATCCCTCGGCGCCGAGACGGTCGCCGTGGGCGAAAACTTCCGCTTTGGACACAGGCGCTTAGGCGATGTGGATCTGCTGGAACGCCTCTTGGCCCGGGCTGGATGCGAACTCAGGGTCGTGACCCCCGAAGAGGCCCAGGGGGCACGAATCAGCAGTACGCGCATCCGGGAAAGCCTGGCGCGGGGAGCACTGGATGAGGCCCGCACGCTGCTTGGCCACCCCTACCGGATGACCGGACACGTCATCCACGGTCAGGCTCGCGGACGGACCATCGGTTATCCCACGGTCAATCTCCTCCCTCACCGTCGTCGCGCGGCCGTGCGTGGCATTTTTGCCGTACGGGTGCACGGGGCAGGGCCTGTCCCTTACAATGGCGTAGCCAGTCTCGGAATCCGGCCCGGCCTGGACGATGGCCGCGAGTTGCTCGAGGTGCATCTGTTGGATTGGACCGGTGATTTGTATGGCCGGCTGATCTCAGTGGAGTTCGTCGCGTTTCTGCGTGAAGAGCGCCGCTTTGACGACTGGGCAGATCTGCGCCGGGCGATTGATACAGATGTTCGAGAAGCCCGCTCGATTCTGGCGTCCAGGCCGCTTTCGCCATCCGAGGAGTCCGACCCGTGGGGGATTATCGCAACACCCTGAATCTTCTGGAAACCGCGTTTCCGATGAAAGCCAGTCTGCCGGAACGCGAACCCCAGTTCGTGAAACGCTGGCAGGACATGCATCTTTACGAGCGGATTCGTGCCGAGGCCTCCGGCCGGCCGCGCTTCGTCCTGGCGGATGGTCCGCCCTACGCCAATGGGCGCATCCACATCGGACACGCGGTCAACAAGGTCCTCAAAGACATCGTCGTCCGTTCGCGCACACTCCTCGGATACGACGCCCCTTTCGTCCCCGGCTGGGATTGTCATGGACTGCCGATCGAACTCATGGTCGAGCGCGAGCTCGGGCGCAAGGAACGGGAGGTCGATCCCGCAAGCTTCCGCGCCGCCTGTCGCCGCTACGCGGAAACCCAGATCCTCGGGCAGCGTGCGGATTTCGAACGGCTCGGCGTTTTGGGGGACTGGGATCACCCTTACCGGACCATGGATGCCCCGCTCGTCGGAGCCGAGCTCCGGGCACTCGCCTCCTTGCTGCGGAATCACAATCTCGTACGGGGCACAAAGCCCGTTCACTGGTGTCTCGACTGTGAATCCGCTCTCGCGGAGGCTGAAGTCGAGTACGCCCCCCACACCTCGCTTGCGCTCGACGTCCGCTTCCGGGTGGCGGAGCCGGCACGCATCGGGGAGTGGCTATCAGCGGATTCCATCCCGCACGATCTTTCCTGGTCGATCCCGATCTGGACCACGACTCCCTGGACCCTGCCCGCCAACCGCGCGGTCTGTCTCCATCCCGACGCCCGTTACACCGGTCTCAGGGTCCGTGGGCCCGTGGGTGAGGAGGGCCTGATCCTTCTGGAATCACTTGCGGAATCTGCCCTCAGACGTTACGGACTGACCGTGGTGGCCCAGATGGGAACGGTCACGGGCGCCACGCTCCTGGGCCTCGAACTCGAGCACCCGTTCTCTGCACGCCGGGTACCGGTCGTGCTCGGCGACCACGTCGAACTCGACGTCGGAACCGGCGCCGTGCATACGGCTCCGGCCCACGGCCTCGAGGATTTTGCGCTCGGAAGGCGCTACGGGCTTGAGCTCGATGACCTCATCGACCCACAAGGCCGGTTTCGTCCGAACGTCGAGCATCTGGCAGGCCTTGGGATCTTCGCGGCCGGGGATGCCATTCAACATCTCCTGGAGAACCACGGCACGCTCCTCAACCGGGCAGAATGGCAGCACAGCTATCCGCATTGCTGGCGCCACAAGACACCCGTCATTTTCCGTGCCACTTCGCAGTGGTTCATTCCGCTTGAGGAAGGTACGCTCCGCTCGCGCAGCATCGAGGCCATCGCCACTGTCCGCTGGCACCCGGAGTGGGGGCTCGCGCGCATGGCCCAGATGGTCGAAAACCGTCCGGACTGGTGCATTTCGCGCCAGCGCATCTGGGGTGTTCCACTGGCCCTCTGGGTGCACGATGAAACCGGCGCACTCCACCCCCGCTCAGCCGAACTGCTCGAGGCACTGGCGGAGCGGATCGAGCAGGACGGCGTTGAGGCCGGTCTCGCGGCCTTCGATCAGCCGGAGGCGAGCTCCATCGATCGCAGGGGGTACCACCGCATCGACGATGTGCTCGACGTCTGGCTCGATTCGGGGTTGACCCACCAGAGTGTTCTCGCCAGGCGTCCCGAGGCCGGCTGGCCTGCGGATCTCTACCTCGAAGGCTCCGACCAGTATCGCGGCTGGTTCCAGTCCTCTCTCATCACCTCGGTTGCCCTGCGCGGGCAGGCACCCTATCGGGCAGTTTTGACCCACGGATTCACCGTCGATCCGGATGGGCACAAGATGTCGAAATCGTTGGGAAACGTCATCGCTCCGCAGGCGGTCATCGACCGGCTGGGTGCCGATGTCCTGCGTCTTTGGGTTGCTGGCAACGATTACCGTTCCGAACTTGCGGTTTCGGACGCGATCCTGGATCAGAGCGCGGATATTTACCGCCGCCTGCGCAATACGCTCCGCTTTCTCCTGATCAATACCGGCGACTTCGATCCAGTCCATCATGCGCTTTCCCCAGAAGACTGTCTCGCCCTCGATCAATGGATGCTCGAACGGGTACGCAAGCTGGATCTCGAAATCCGATCCGCTTACGACCGCTATGCCTTCCACGCCATCACCCAGATGCTCCTCAACTTCTGTGTCGTGGATCTCGGCAGCTTCTATCTGGATGTACTCAAGGATCGGCTCTATACCCTGCCGGCCGGCTCACACGCCCGGCGTTCAGCGCAGCAGATCCTGCAGGTCATCGCCCGTAGTCTGGTGCACTGGATGGCGCCGATCCTGCCATTCACCGCCGAAGAAGCGTGGGCCTACCTTCCCGGTGCTACCGCCGAATCGGTCATGCTGTCCATCTTTCCAGAGCTGCCGGATTGCGCGCACCTGACTGTGCGCTGGCCCTTCGACACGCTCCTGCTCATCCGCAGCACCATCAATCGCACCATCGAACGGGAACGGCGCGAGGGCCGCATGGGGAAAAGCCTCGAAGCGGCGATCCGGCTTTATCTTCCGCCCACACTCCTTGAAACCATCCGGCCGGTCGGCTCCGAACTCCATTTCCTTTTTCTCACCTCCCGCGTGGATCTGGAACCGGCACCGGCTCCTAGAGGCTCCATCCCGATCGACGGAATCGACGGTGCCGGTCTCAGGCTGGAACGGGCGTCGGGACGGCGCTGCGGGCGCTGCTGGCATTATCGGGAGGATGTGGGCGGGCAGCCCGATCATCCCGAACTTTGTGGACGGTGTCTCGAGAACCTGTTTGGTGCCGGAGAATCACGTGCTTTCATCTGAGATGAGACCAGCCGTGCATTCGAAACGCAACCGGGCTCGCCAGTCCCGGTATTTGTTATTGAGCGCAGCTGTGGTGGCCCTCGACCAGTGGAGCAAAGGCCGGATCGAGCACATTCTGCCGCCCGGGGGACGGATCCGGATCCTGCCGTTTTTCGCGCTCACCCGGGTCTATAACCGGGGTGCGGCCTTCAGTTTCATGAATGGGGCAGGCGCGTGGCGCAATGACCTGTTTTTGGTACTCGCGTCGCTCGTCTCGGTCGTGATGGTCAACTGGATCCTCATTCTGCCGAATCGCCCGCGGACACTCCCGGTCGCGCTGAGCCTCATTCTCGGCGGCGCCGCGGGCAATGCCCTCGACCGGATCCTGCACGGCCATGTCATTGATTTCCTGCTGTTCCACGTCCACGGCTGGTCCTACCCGGCATTCAACGTGGCAGACTCCGCGATTACCATCGGAGCCGTCCTGTTCGTCTGGAGCCTGGTCAAACGGTGAAACCGGCACCATCCGCCCGACCGAGATGCTGGGCGCCTGGCGAGGCCATGCCCCAACCCATCGGTTGCGGACAAAACAGCAGGGGCAAGGTACAATTTCAGAGCCTTCCGAAGGCGTTGCGCGACCCACCGAATCCAGAGCCGGATGTAAAACCCATGATGAATCACCGCCCTCTTCGTCGAGCGATCCAGAAATGGATCGTGGTGGTCGGTGTCGGAGGGTGGATCTGCGTGGGGGTGGGCCCGATCCGGATGGCCCAAGCGGAGACCCTGAGCCAGGCGTTCTTTCTGGCCTATCAGACCAACCCGAATCTCCGGGCCGCCCGTTCCGCCCTCCATGCCTCCAACTCCGAGATCGATGTGGCCCGAAGCGGCGACCATCCGCGCGTGTTTTTGACCGGCAGCGTGGGTCGCGACCGCTGGGGGATTACCTCCAACCTGTTTCACCTCACCAATGCCAGTCTGGCCGCCAACGAAAACGCCTACGGCGTGGAGATCGAGCAGCCGATCTGGCAGGGTGGGCATACCCTGGCATCGATCCGCAAAGCCCAAAACGGCGTATCGGCCCGGCTCGCTGCGATGCGCGAAACCGAGCAACGCACATTTCTCGCAGTGGCCGAGATCTATGGTTCGGTCTACCGGAGTCAGGCGGTTCTCCGCCTCGAACAGAACAACGAACGCGTGTTGCACGAGCATCTGGCATCGACCGAAGCGCGTTTGCGCAATGGCGAGGCCACACGTACCGATCTCGCCGAAGCGCGCGCCCGCCTGGATCAGACCGAAGCCACGGTGATCGCTGCATCGGGACAACTGGCCAATGCGGACTCGGTCTTCACCGAGATTGTGGGTTCTCCTCCCGGCGCGCTCACCCCGCCACTGCCGATCCGGCCGCTGCCGCACTCGCTTGTCGAGGCCCGGGCACTGGCCAGCGAGAACTTTTCCGTGCTGGTCGCCCGGTACGGCATCCGTTCAGCCCGGGCGGCCATCTCCGAGGTACAGAGTGCATCCCTGCCCTCGATCCAGCTGGTGGGCGAGTATCTGCGCTCCTACAACCCCGGGTTCGGATTTACCCGACTCAATACGGCCGCCCTGCTCGTCAACGTCACGGTCCCGATTTACTCAGGTGGCGTGACGAGCGCCCGCACCCGCGTAGCCCGCGACCGGCTGCGTGAACAACAGGCACGGACGCGCGCAGTCCTGCGGTCAGCGCTGACGGAGGCGACCCAGGCCTGGCAGAACTATGCGACTGCGACAGCACAGATCCGGGCGCTGAGAGCCCAGGTCGCGGCCGAGCAGATCGCCTACCGCGGCGTCGTGGCCGAACACCGGCAGGGGGTCAAGACCCTGCTCAATGTTCTCAACGCAGAACATGAACTCCTGGCCTCGCGGGTCGCTCTGGTCAGTGCGACGGTCGCACGCATCGTGGCCGGTTATGCCATCCGGGCCGCCGTGGGGGAACTCACCTGGCGGCAGCTGCGAACCGGCCAACGCACAGCCCGGGTTTCCCCGATCGCAAGCCGCTGAAGGCCATCCGCCCCGACCGCAAGCCGGGTCGACGGCGCGCTCCACCTCAACGGGAGTTGAGGTTGGCAAGCAGGGTGAGCAGCTCGAGATAGAGCCAGACCAGGGTGACCGTGAGTGCAAAAGCCGAATACCATTCCATATAGTGGGGCCACCCGGATTGCGCACCCCTGGCGATGAGATCGAAATCGAGCAGCAGGTTGAAGGCGGCGATGGCAACAATGACCAGGCTGATCACGATACTGATCTGGCTCCCGAAAAACAGGTTCTCGGTCGAGACGCCAAAAAACCCGACGATCCAGGTCACGAGGTAGAACAGAAACACGCCTCCGGTTGCAGCCATGATCCCCATCCGGAGTTTGTTGGTGACGCGGATCAGCCCGCTCTGGTACAGGAACCACATGACGGCCATGACCGCAAAAGTGAGCGAAATGGCCTGGATCACGATTCCGGGGTAGCTCGCATTGAACATGGCCGACATGGAACCCAGAAAGAGCCCCTCCGCAATCGCATAAAGCGGCGCCGTAACGGCTGCCCACATGGGTTTGAAGGCGGTCGCAATGGCCAGGATCAGTCCTGCGATGAGCCCAATCCAAAGATACATGCTGGTCGCGGCCATGGCGTGGGCGGGATTTTGGGTCTGGTTCAGCACGGTCACATACTGGTTCCAGGTATAGAGCGCAGAGACGACGACCAGAACCAGGCTGATCAGAACCTTGTTCAAGGCACCGTGGAGCGTCATCGTCTGTCCGGCGGGGGTGGCCGGAAACTGGGAAATCAGACCGCTTCTGAGCGTAGGATTATGGGACTGTTGCTGCATGATGGGCATATGTGTCTCCATAGGGAACTCGTGAACGTTATGATAACCCAAGATCCGGCCACCGGAATGTTTGAGCCGTGACCGAGGCTCACCCATGCATCGCCCCCGACGCAGGCCTGGGCCCGGATGAGCGGGATCAAACCGGAAGGTGGATTGCCCACCATTCAGGATCCTGAACCATGTCCACCCAGAGCCCAGACAACGTGCCTGATGCCCGGGGATCCGGGCCTGATCCCCGGGGATCCGGGACGCCTTCCCGCGATGCACCCATGGTGGTGGCCATCTCCTCACGCGCGCTTTTCGATCTCGAAGAGAGCCATCACCTTTTCGAAACCGAGGGAGTCGAGGCCTACGCCCGTTACCAGATCAGCCACGAAGAGGAAATCCTGGCCCGGGGTGTCGCATTTCCGCTCGTCAAGAAGCTTCTGCGCCTGAATCAGGGACCGGACGGGCGCCGGCGCGTCGAAATCATCCTCCTGTCCAGGAATAGCGCCGATACGGGTTTACGCGTCTTCAACTCGATCCGCCACTACGGTCTCGACATCACACAAGCCGTCTTCAGCGGTGGACACGAGACGGCCCCCTACATCCATCCGTTCGCTGCCGATCTTTTTCTTTCGGCCGATGCCGAAGCCGTTCGCCAGACGCTCGAAAACGGTCACGCCGCGGCAACCATCATTCCCCGCGCAGCGGGCGAGAGCCGCTTTCCCGAGCTTCGGATTGCATTCGACGGGGATGCCGTCCTTTTTTCCGACGAAGCCGAGCGGATCTACCGCGAACAGGGACTGCCGGCATTTGCCGAACAGGAGACCAGCCACGCACGCGACCCCCTGCCGGGCGGTCCCTTCAAGAACTTTCTGGCCACACTCCACAAGGTCCAGACCGATTTCCCGAAAGACCCGGCGCCGATCCGCACGGCCCTGGTCACGGCTCGGGCGGCACCGGCCCACGAGCGGGTCATCCGGACACTCAGGGCCTGGAAGATCCGCATCGACGAGATGTTTTTTCTGGGCGGTCGCGACAAGGCTCCCTTCCTTGAAGCATTCGGCGCCGATATCTTTTTCGATGACCAGCAGAAAAACTGCGACACGGCAGCGCCGCACGTCGCGACCGGTCACGTCCCGCCCCCGTCCCGCGGAAAATCGCGGAAACGTCCCTGAACGAGAGCTATCCCCTTCCCCATGGATCGACCGGGTGACTCGGATAGAGCGGGGCTTCTGGTGACATGGGAAATGCGTCCGCAAAGGCGGGGACGTTCCGGAGTGTCTCATTGACCCGCACGGTTGCGGGGGGGTGGGGATCGCTCGCCAGCATGAGCCTCAGGGTGTCATCCCGGACATCGCCTGCCCAGAGGTGGGCAAAGGCCAGGAAAAACAGCTGCCGGTGGGTGAGTCCGCCGTGCTCCGAGATCTGATCGGGTTCGATGCCCGCCCGCAGCATGGCCTCATAGGCGAGATTCACGCCGCCGATATCGGCGATAAACTCTCCCATGAGGAGTTCGGGATTGAGGGTGAGATCCTCCTTGAACCGGGCTTTGCAGAGCTGGGTCCGGAGCACCTCGATCCGCTCTCCGAACCGTTTCTCATCATCCGGCAGCCACCAGTCCACGAGATTGCCTCCCGCATCATACTTGCGCCCCTGATCGTCAAACCCGTGCGTCATTTCATGCCCGATCACGGCACCGATGGCACCGTAGTTATAAGACTCGGGCATGTCCGGATCAAAAAAGGGCGGCTGCAGGATACCCGCCGGGAACACCATCTCGTTCTTAGACGGATGATAGTACGCATTCACCGTCTGCGGGGTCATGAACCATTCCTCCGGGTCAACCGGTTGTCCGATTTTGGCCAGGTCATAAGCCAGTGCATGCGCCTGCGCCCGATGTACGTTCGCAACATAGGAGCTGCGGTCGATCATCAGTCCTGAGTAGTCCCGCCAGCGGTCGGGGTAGCCGATCCGGGTGCCCAGCCGGTCGAGTTTCTCCAGCGCATGTGCGCGGGTCGTCTCGCTCATCCATCCGAGCAACCTGATCCGGTCCCGGAAGGTGCCCCGCACCTGGTCGAAAATCGCCTGTGTCCGTTCACGCGAAGAAGGGGGAAAGTAGCGGGCGACATAAAGCTGGCCCAGTGCAAACCCGATCGCGGAATCGAGCGCGCGCCCGGTGCGAAGCCAGCGGGGCTGAATCCGCTCGGTTCCGGTCAATGCCTTTGTGAAGGCAAACTGGGCATCGACCCAGGCGGACGAAAGATAGGGTGCAAAGCCGGAAAGAAGCTGGAGCACAAGATAGCGTCCGACGCGCGCGGAATCGGTCTCGGCAATCAGGCGCCCCAGGCGAGCGAAAAACGCGGGTTGAGCCAGGTTGACCGGAAACTCCCGCATGAGCCCGTGGGAGGCGAAAAGATCGAGCCATCGGATCTCCGGTATCTCGGCCGCAAGCGCCTGTACCGTGCGTGGATGATAGATCGCCCGGGGATCCCGCTGCTCGGCCGGGGTCATCGTGACCCGAGCCAGCTCCCGTTCGAATGCAAGGATGTCCCGGGCCTGGTCGATGTGTGCCGAATCGGCTCCCTGCCAGAGATCGAGGAGGGCTGCGAGATAGCGGACATACGCCTGACGGGCGTGTTCATAGAAGGGATCGGAGTCGAGATAATAATCGCGCTCCGGCAGACCGAGCCCTCCCTGATAGAGCACGGCAATCATCCTCGTGCTGTCTTCCGCATCCTGCTGCACCCCCAACTCGAAAAAGGGATTCGCGCCCGATTTTTGGAGAGCGGCCACGAGCGGCCACAGGCTGGAGCGGGCGGAGGCGGATCCGATCGCGTTGATGAGCGGCCAAAGCGGTGTCCAGCCTGCCTGTTCGATCACCTCTTCGTTCATGGCAGCGGCATACCAGTCGCCAACCAGCTGTGTGGGCGATCCGGCTGGTGCGTTTGGGCTCGCGCGGGCCGCTTCCAGCAACTCACGGAGCTGCTCCCGGTTCCTGCGGTCAAGCGCGATAAACGTGCCCCAGCGGCTGTAGTCCTCAGGGATGGGGTTGGCACGGCACCATCCGCCGTTCGCGTATTCATAAAAATCATCGCCCGGACTGACGGCCGGATTGAGATCAGATAACGAAAAGCGAAGATCAGAGAGTAAGGTCACGCTGGCCCCCGGTCGTTGACGGCAGAAAAGACTGATCGAGGAGCGATTATAGAGGATCATGCCTGGATCCTTCCTGCAGACGCCTCTCCGTCTGATGGCCGAGTGGAACCGGTATGGGCTTGATTTGCATCAAACCATGCGTTCATCTGATCTCGCACAATGATGGCAAGATACGCCCCATGGTGGGTTGTGCATCCAACTGATCCGAAACCCGTACCCAGGCGACCGGTACGTTTGGTGTTGATCAATCCCCGTTCCCCGGAAAGCTTCTGGAGTTTCCGCTGGGCGCTTCGTGAACTGCTTCCGGATAAACGAGCGATCAATCCACCTCTCGGACTGGCCACCCTGGCTGCCCTGACGCCCGTTGATTGGGAAATCTCAATCTTTGACGAAAACATCGAGCCCCTTCCGACCGATCCAAAAGCCGATATCGTCGGCATCGGAGGCATGGCGGTCCAGTTTCCCCGCCAGCGGGAGCTCCTCCATTACTATCGCGAAAAAGGCTACCACGTCGTCATCGGCGGGAGTTACGCGTCCTTGTCACCCTCAACCTATGAGGGACTCGCCGATACCCTGATCGTTGGTGAAGCCGAACTGGTCTGGCCAGAGTTCTGTCGCGATTTCGAGCACGGCCTTCCGGGAAAGCAGTACTGCCAGCCGGATCCGGTGGATCTCAGGCATACGCCCACACCACGCTTCGATCTGCTCAACCTGTCTGCCTATACAACAGCGAGCCTGCAGTTCTCGCGGGGCTGCCCCTATCTTTGTGAATTCTGCGACATCCCCGTCCTTTTCGGGCGCAAACCCAGAACCAAAACGCTTGCGCAGATCCACAACGAGCTCGAAGCCCTGCGTCCTACCGGCATACACGATGTCTTCTTCGTGGATGACAACCTGATCGGGTATCGGCCGCGGGCCAAGGCGTTGCTCGAGTTTCTTGCGGAATATCAACGAAGCCACGATTATCCGTTTTCGTTTGGCACGGAGGTGTCCGTCAATCTCGCCACCGATCCCGAACTCCTCGGCAGGCTGCGTGCCGCCGGTTTCCGCTGGGTCTTTTTGGGAATCGAGACACCGGACATGGCCAGTCTGGCGGAGGCAGGCAAGAAACAAAATCTCCGCGGCAACCTCCTGGACGCCGTTCGCGTGTTCTATCGGAATGGAATTGACGTGTTCAGCGGTTTTATCGTCGGCTTCGACCATGATACGGTGGAAACCTTTGAGCGCCAGTACCGCTTTATTGAAGCCTCAGGCATCCAGGTTGCCATGCTGGGCCTTTTGACAGCCGTCCCCCGGACACCGCTTTACGAACGTCTGCAACGCGATCGCCGGCTGCGCCTGGATGTGCAGCCGGGGGACAATACCGGTGGGCAGACCAACGTCGTGCCCCTCCGCATGTCCTACGACGAGATGGCCGCCGGTTACGCGGCATTGTGCGCGCGCCTGACCACCCATCGGGCCATCGCGACACGTATCCGCAACAAGCTGCGTTACTACCGCGAGAGTCCGGTGCCGCGTCAGAGGGATGGACAGGCGTCCCGATCCGTCCTCCGGCGCCTGATTACGCGTGGAATCAGCAAAGGTGGCCTGGGTTGTGTGGCTTCATTCCTGTGGAGCCTGTGGGGTGTGCGCCCCTCACTTTGGTCTCTCGCCTGCCAGGATTGGGCTGCCGGATTTTCCATACGGGAATATACCCAGCGTTACATACAAAATCCCCCTCTGGAGGAACGAATGTTTACCGAGCGTTACATTTCCAGACTGGCACGCAAACTGCGGAACCCGATCACGAAGGGGTGCTTCAAGATTGATCTTGAACCGTTTAGGAAACCGGTGCGCCTTCGCATGGTGATCGAGCAGAAATGCGGCACTCTTGATCTCAAGGCCGCTTTAGCGACGCTGGATCATCTGCTGCGCGGTTTCCGGACGCTCACACTGGTGCTCGTGCTCAAGGAACTCCCGACCGGGTGCAACCTATACCTCAGGCAATGGATCGACCGGTTGGGGCACTACAGCGATCGCGTGACGGTCGAGTGGGAAGAAGCCCTGATTCATGGCATCGATTCGTCACGCGTCGCAGTGACCACACGCACCTCGGGCTGACCCGAAACCGATGCCATCAAACAGCCTGCGATCCTTCCTGACCGAACTGGAGCAGTGTGGCGAACTGAAACGGATCGCGACACCCATCAATCCCAAGCTGGAAGTGACCGAAATCTCGGATCGGGTCTTGCGATGCCAAGGTCCCGCTCTGCTCTTTACTCAGCCTACGGGGCAGACCATGCCCATCCTGACCAACCTTCTGGGTTCACCCCTGCGCATCGCACTGGCACTTGGACGCAGAACCGTCAAGGATTTACGCGAACTCGGCGAGATGCTCGCCCTTTTCCGTGAGCCGGAGCCTCCTCGCGGATTTTCCGATTTATGGAGCCATCTCGGCTTGATGAAGGATGCACTCAAGATGTCCGTACATCAGGTGACGCGCCCGGTTTGTCAAACGCATCAACTGACTGGAGATGATGTTGATCTGGGCTGTCTGCCCATTCCAACCTGCTGGCCGGGCGACGCGGGGCCCTTGATCACCTGGGGACTCACGGTCACACGGGGGCCCCTTCAGGAGCGTCAGAACGTCGGCATCTACCGTCAGCAGGTCATCGGGTGCAATCGACTGATCATGCGGTGGCTACCCCATCGCGGAGGCGCATTGGATTTTCAGGCCTGGTGCCGAACCCACCCTCATGATCCGTTCCCGGTCGCCATCGCCATTGGCGCAGATCCCGCCATGCTGATCGCCGCTGCAATCCCGATACCGGATCATTTCTCGGAGTATGCCTTCGCGGGTCTGCTGCGCGGTGCGCGTACCGAGGTTGCTCCATGTCTGTCCCACTCTCTGAGCGTTCCGGCACAGGCGGAAATCGTGCTTGAGGGATTCATCCAGCCGGGAGAGGTGGCGGCCGAGGGTCCTTTCGGCGATCATACCGGCTACTACGACGAGCCGGATCTCTTTCCGGTGGTCACCCTCACCCGTCTCACGCATCGCGACCACCCCATCTATCACTCCACACATACCGGACGCCCACCGGACGAGCCCTCTGTTCTGGCTGCCGCCTTAAATGAGCTTTTCGTACCGATACTCAAGCGCCAGTTCCCCGAGATTGCCGATTTTTACCTCCCACCAGAAGCCTGCAGCTACCGGATGGCCTGCGTGAGCATTCGCAAGGAATACCCCGGTCAGGCCAGACGGATCATGTTTGGGATCTGGAGCTTTCTGCGCCAGTTTCTTTATACCAAGTTCGTGATTGTGACCGATGAGGACATCGATGTCCGAAACTGGAAAGATGTGCTTTGGGCTCTCAGCACCCGTGTGGATCCCCGTCGGGATATCTTTTGCGTTGACGCGACTCCAGTCGACAATCTCGATTTTGCATCCGCAGCAAACGGACTCGGTTCCAAACTCGGTATTGATGCCACAAGCAAAACATCTGGCGAAACAGGACATGCCTGGGGCCGGCCGATCCTGAAAGATCCCGCTACCGTCACACGCATTGACCGACTGTGGTCGAGTTTGGGTCTCGGGTGACTGAGGCACCTCCGGAGTTGGCTGCTACCCCAGCCGGTCTGCCGCCCATTGTGGTCGGCGTGAGCGGCGCGTCAGGTGCCGTTTACGGTCTGGAGCTCATTGCAAGACTCCTGGATGCAGACCGGGAAGTGGACGTGATCATCACCGATCCGGCGCGTACCGTGATCGAGATGGAAACCGGACTCATCCTGCCAGCACAACCACAAGCCATCGAACGCATACTGACCGAACACCTCACCCGAAGAGCAGCTGCGCACGGCCGTCTACGCGTTTTCGGCGATCGGCAGTGGACGGCACCGATGGCCAGCGGATCCGCCCGCATCGGTGCGATGGCCATCTGCCCGTGCAGCATGGGCACTCTTTCCGCCGTGGCAACGGGTGCCAGTCACACGCTGCTCGAGCGAGCGGCCGATGTCATGATCAAAGAACGCAGAAGGCTCGTACTGGTCCCCCGGGAAACACCCCTCAGCGCCATTCATCTGGCTCACATGCTCCATCTGTCGCAATCCGGAGTCATCATTCTCCCGGCCAGCCCGGGTTTTTATCACACCCCCGTGACGGTCGGGCGGCTTATTGATTTTATCGTCGCCCGCACACTGGATCATCTGGGCATTGATCAGCACCTCATGCCCACCTGGGGTTAGCCGGACGGCATGGACAGAACATGCACGTCAAACGCATCCTGGAGCCGGGTCACCTGTTACCCAGTCCGGCTTCTTTGATCCGAATCAAGCGTCTCAGGGATCCCAGGTTTTATCCTCTAACCGATGAGTGATTTGGGCATCTGATGGATCTCGTTGCACCTGCCGGCAGCACGGGTGCGCTGAAAGCTGCACTGGCCGCAGGCGCGGATGCCATTTATATCGGTCTCCGTGACCAAACCAACGCACGCAATTTTCCCGGGTTGAACTTTGCTCCGCAGCAACTCCCCGAGGTTGTCAATGAAGCCAGGCGGTTTCATGCACAGATCTATGTTGCAATCAATACCTATGCTCGCGCGGGCGCGTGGGATCACTGGAAAGCTGCCGTGGACCAGGCGGCCGAAGCGAACGTATCCGCGCTCATCGCAGCGGATATCGCGGTACTCGATTATGCGTCCCGCACGTATCCGGATCTCCGCCTCCATCTTTCCGTACAGGCTTCTGCCACAAACTGGCGGGCGCTCCGGCTCTATCGCGAGTTGTTCAATATCCGCCGCGCAGTCCTGCCCCGTGTGCTGTCATTGACCCAGATCGCGAGACTCGCTGAACATGATGTGGTGCCACTCGAGGTGTTCGGGTTCGGAAGTCTCTGCATCATGGTCGAGGGACGTTGCCTGCTCTCGTCCTACGCCTGCGGGCGTTCTCCCAACAACTATGGCGCCTGTTCTCCTGCTGAATCCGTGGAGTGGATACCGACCCCGCAGGGACTGGAAACCCGGGTCGCCGGCATCCTGATCGACCGATTCACGGCAGCGGAATCAGCCGGCTACCCAACCCTCTGCAAGGGACGATTCCGGGTGGCAAACCAGATTCGCCACGTCTTTGAAGAGCCGACCAGCCTCAACACCCTGGATCTTCTGCCCAACTTGGCCGCCATCGGAATCCAGGCCATCAAGCTGGAGGGCCGCCAGCGGAGCCCGGCCTATGTCACACAGGTCGTGCGTACCTGGCGTGCCGCACTGGATGCCTACCAGAGTGATCCCCAGCGTTTCGCACCAGAGGGTGCGTGGAAACGGGCCTTGAGTGAACTGTCCGAAGGACAGCAGACCACGCTCGGCGCTTACGCGAGGGTCTGGCGGTGAGCCAACCCCATATGCGTCTCGCACTGGGGCCGGTTCTATACCACTGGAGCAGTGACCGGCTACTTGATTTCTATGAGACAGTAGCGAAAGCCCCTGTGGACATCGTCTATCTCGGCGAGACCATCTGTTCGAAACGGCGCAATCTCAGATGGATGGAATGGATGCAAATCGGGCACATGCTGAAAGATCGGGACAAGGAGGTCGTCCTGTCCACGTTGACGCTGGTTGAAGCGGAATCGGAACTCTCGCAGATCGAGCATGTCTGCACCAACGGGGAGTTTCTGGTCGAGGCCAATGATATGGCAGCCATTCATGTCCTCGCGGAAAACGGACTCCCATTCGCAGGTGGTGCAGCACTCAATATATACAATGCACAAACGCTCGCCCGGCTCCAGAATCTCGGCCTGATCCGCTGGATCCCGCCGCTCGAACTATCCGGTGCCGCACTCGGCGCCATCACACGGGAACGGTATCCGGACGGTCCGGAAATTGAGCTCTTCGCCTTCGGCCGGATGCCTCTCGCGTATTCGGCTCGCTGTTTCACCGCACGTGCGCACGATTTGACCCGGGATCATTGCGATTTCATCTGCAGCCAGTACCCCTCCGGCCTTAATGTCGAAACCCAGGATGGACAGTGCTTTTTCACGCTGAACGGCCTCCAGACCCAGTCCGGACGGATCCTGAACCTCCTCCCCCATTGGCGCGAGGTGTCCCAGGCCGGAGCCAGCATTCTCAGGATCAGCCCGGATGCCCAAAACACCTTTGAACTGATCCACCGCATCCGGGATGCTCTGGATGGCGAGGGTGCGCCTCATGTATCCGATCTGATCGGCGTCTCGACCTGCGACGGCTATTGGCAGGGTCAGCCCGGTTTTTTATAGGACTGTCGGGTACTCAGGTGCAAACCACCGTACCCAGGCGGCCAGACTATGCCGCACGGGTCCCGGCAGGCTCATCCGATCGATTCCATCCAGGGCATTCTTGACTTCGAGACCCAGTGCCACATTTCCGCGGATAGTGAGCTGCTGCCTGAAAAAAAGACTATCCGCATCGATCTGAGCGGCGATCAGTCTGAGCAAATCAAGCGCCGAAGCGGCGATCTCGGTATCGGCCGGCAACCCCGGCGAGACACATAACCGACGTTGACGACAGGTGAGTGTGATGCCAACATCGGCATCCGAAACCACGACTGAAACCGCATGGCCGCTCAAGAAATCAAAGGTCCCCGCAGCCAGAGCCTGACCCAGCGCATAGTTGAGCAACTTTTCCATGAGGTCGTTTCTGAGCGGCATGGGAATCCGGTTGCCCCAGTGGAGCACCCTCGCCGGAAGTTTTGACTTCCCCTCATCCATCCGCTTGAGAAACGTGCGCAGAATCATCTGCCCAGACTAGGCTTGGCCGGTTCGCTGCGCCTTGATCTAAATCATAGGCTTCTCGCCGTCCGGCGTTCACAATCAATCAGCATCTGCTTCTGAGTGACCGCTTCGTGCGGATTTGCCACATGTTGACCTTCCTTGGCATCGCCATGGGAACCTGGATGGGCAGAAATCGATGGTGACCGTATTGCAAAATGCAAAACTTGAGGATCTTCACGCCATTCGGCGCAAAATCGACCGGCTCGATGCACGCCTCATTTTCCTGTTAAAGCTCCGTAGCCAGCTGGTCGCTCAAGCCCAGGCATGCAAGGAGACCATGGGTTTGCCGTCGCGCAGCCACGAGCGGGAGCAGCAGATCCTTGCCCGCGCCGCGGAACTCGCCAGTCGCCACCATCTCAATCCAATCGCCGTACGGAGTGTTCTTTCGAGCGTGCTTCAAAACTCCCTGCACCTGACGCACACTCCGGATACCCAGTCACTCCCACTCCCACACCTGATGCGTATGGACCGGTGATCGCGAAGATGCATCATCCCCATGAAATGCTCGACAGGCTGGAGGAAGTCTTCCGTGACTTGCACAAACTTGATGCCGAAACAGGCAAGCCGGTCGCTGCACTCGACCGGCTTGCCTCCACAATCTTCGCAAAAGCTGACATGAACCCGGATGCATCCTTTCTGAATGCATGTTTTTTGGGCGCCTACGCCGAAAACAATGATCTTTTTGAACGACTTCTGGTCGAACTCCTGCGCGACCATATTTACTGGCGCCGCAACTTTCACCCTGACGATCCACCCCCGATTCCGGCATTCGCACAACAGGATGCGGCTTATATCGATTTTGTTTCCCGCCTGCGTCATGAACTCCAGTTGCTGACTGCACGCCTCAAACGATCAACGCCATTATCCAGCCCCCGCTACATGGGACATATGGTGTCCGATCCACTACTGCCCGGCCTGCTCGCTCAGATGGTCACGATCCCCTACAACCCAAACAACATTTCGAGTGATTCGGCTGCAGGCACGATCGATCTTGAGATCGATGTGGGCCTGCAACTGGCGCGCATGCTCGGGTTTCCTCATGATGAGTCCGCTCCGAACTGCGCATTTGGCCATCTCACGTCCGGCGGAACGGTCGCGAACTACGAATCCTTGTGGGTGTTACGCGCCTTGAAGTATCTTCCCTTGGCCGTCCGAGCTGCGGCCGAAGCATGCGGTATCAGGATTTCATTCAATGGACGCCCGCTCCAGGCCTGCGAGGACTGGACTCTGCTCAACCTGTCAGTTGACGAGGTGATTGCCTTTGCAGAAACAATCAGCAATCAGATCCAGGCCGACGCCGGACAGAGGTACCGGTTTCTGGATGCACTGGAATCCTGCCGGATCGACGCACTGGGCTCGGTTGATTTCCATCGGGTTCACAAAGATCTCGCCCCACCGGTGATTCTCGTTGCACAAACGGCCC
>AUZY01006708.1_pt1 | contig 20613 bp, 16 predicted proteins | sample 49821 | NCBI WGS metagenome assembly AUZY01 (sample SAMN02954279, study PRJNA193664) | mine drainage metagenome | biome: terrestrial; feature: abandoned Hg mine; material: sediment; isolation source: lowermost (B1B) sediment-attached strata from acid streamer/mats thriving at... | place: Spain ...
CCGCGGTCCACATAGACGCTGCCATGGGAAGAGCGTGCCACATGGGTGCGATGTGTGGCCGGAACGATCCCGAGGACCCTGAATTGCAGGATCGGGCTCTTCTCGTTGGGTGCGCTTAAAGTGAACTTGCGACCCACAACCGTCCGGATGGTTCCGTAAATCTGCCGGGCTGCTTCTGTATCGATGATGGCCACCCGCTGAAAAGCCGTTGTGTCCTCGGGCGTAAAACCGTGTCCCGCGAGGAGCGGCAGGTGGAACACCTTGAAATATCCGGCATCCGTGGTCACCACGGACACGGACGGTTTGTGTTGGTGATCCCAGGGATACGGAAAGACCCCGTATAGCGGATCCGATCCATCGAACGGGATGTCGCTTGCAAGACTCACGTGGGAAACCCCGGGCAGGCGGCTGATCGCGGCGTGGATACGGGCCAGCATGGGAACGATATCGGGAGGTCTCGAGCCATGGCCATTGAGCGGCAGATGGACTTCAAAGGTCACCACCTGAGTGGGTTGGAACCCGAGATTGACGTGGTCCAGATTCAGGAAGCTCCGGGCGAGCAGGGTGCCTACGCCGGCCAGTGCACAGGCCAGAGCCAGTTGTGCGATCACGAGTCCCGACCGGATGCGTCTTTCTCCGATACCTCTAGAGCTGCGGGTGCCTGTCCGCAAAACCGTGTTGAGATCCTGATGCTGGATGAAGTAGAGTCCCGATAACGAGAAGACCAGGGCGGAGAGGAGCGCGAGTGTGAGCGCGATCCCGATGGAGACCACCCAATCGTGTGCAGGAGGGGTGAGCGCGGAGGCTCTCAACCCGCTTGCAAGCAGCCATCTCAGCAACGCTTCGCCGAACAGGAAACCGGCTGCGGATCCAGCAAGACAAAGAACCAGGCTTTCCGCGAACAGGCGACCGAACAGCCGGTGGAGATCAGCACCGAAGATTCGCCGCAAAAGGAGTGTTCCGCGCTCCGTGAGTGCGCGGGCGATGAACAGGTTGGAAAGGTTGACCCATGCCAGCACGAGCACCAGCGCGGTGGCGAGCTGGACCAGCAGGAGATTCTGGCGCAGGGATCCCACGAGGCTATGACGCAGGGGTTGTGCCACAACCGTTAATCCGTAGCTTCTGAAGAGCGGAATCGCCGAGGGATCCGGAAAGTGTGCGATCTCGCGTGCCACGACAGCGCCCATCTGGGCATTGAGTGCTGCGAGACTGGCTCCCGGCATGAGGCGGGCGATCATGTGGTCGTGAAAGGCCGTGAGGTTATCCGGGTTGTGGTCAAAGGGTCTGATCACCTTGGGGATCCAAAGCCGGGTTTCGGGGTTCGGATACTGGAAGGCTTGGGGCATCACGCCAATCACCGTGTAGAGTGCGCCGTTCAGCCGGATGGTCTGTCCCAGGCTCGATGTCTTTTGGGCATCGAGGAGCGACCACAACCGGTCACTCAGGATGGCCTCGCCTGCGGCCCCGGGTCGATTGGCGGTGGGTGCAAATACCCGGCCAATCAGCGGATGGACGCCGAGCGTGGTAAAGAATGAGGCTGAGACCGCAGCACCGGTCACATGGAGCACCCGCCCGCCGACCTCTAGATCCAGATTTTTGGATTTGGACATGCCCGCCACTTCAATTGCGGGAGTGCGGGCACGCAAATCAAAATAGGTCGGATACGACATCTGGAGCTTGCCGAAATTTTTTCGGGAAACGAAATGAACGTTCATCAGGCGGCCCGAATGAGGATACGGGAGCGGGGCCAGGAGGTAGCCGTAAAAGAGGCTCAGGGTTGCGATGTTGGCACCGATGGCAAGCATGAGCGTCAGGATGACGGACAATGCAAAACCCGGTTTCCGGGCGAAGTGGCGCCAGGACGCGCAGATGGGGTGGGTCACGGTATGGATGTTGATGTAAAGGCCCTCGGGGGTGCGGCTCCTGATGATAGATATGCAATTTTCATGCCAAATGCATTCGATATTGGTAACAAGATGATTTAAGAAGATATACCAGATCAATGAGGGAGAAGATCGCGTCCAGACCCGATCCCATTTCCGGGATTCGAGATGCGGTGAATCCCTCTTTCGGGAAAATCACCCCCTGAAACCGGTGAGGGCGAATCATCCAGTCCAGAGCCTGGCCGGCCAGACGGTTGACTCAGATCAGGCGGCAATGATCCGTGTGTGATCCCGTGTCGGCCCCCGGTCTCCTCGCATGCGAGCGGTCGCTCGCTCGCATCTATCGATCCCCTGCCTCATCCAGGCAGGGGCAATCGATTTCAACGAGATGGCTGACACCATCGAGCCGCATCGCACGGAGGGTGCCACCCCAGAGGCAGCCGCCGTCCAGGGGATAGACATTGGGACTCCGGATCCTGCCCAAAGTCGACCAGTGACCGAACAGGATGTGGAGATCGCGGCTGCGCCGGTTCGGGATCTCGAACCAGGGGTAAAGATCCGGCGGCTGGGTGCCGGGTGCGCCCTTGTGTTTGAAGTCGAGCTGGCCGGTCGAGGTCACAAACCGCATGCGGGTGAGCGCATTGATGGTGAAACGGTGAGCCGGCAATCCGGCCAGGCTGGGATGCCAGGTATCCGGGTCGTTCCCGAAGACGGAGCGGGTGAAATCACGCCAGCCCGATCCCCGGAGTTCCCGTTCCACGTGAGCCGCCTGTGCGGCTGCGAGATCGAGATCCCAGGCGGGCGGGAGTCCGGCATGCACCAGGGTATAGCCGAGCTCCCGGTCGTGGTGCAGGAGCGGGCGGTGGCGCAGCCAGTCGATGAGTTCATCGCGATCCGGTGCGTCGAGAATGCCTCGGAGAGACGGATCCGCATGGGTTACGAGGCCCGGATCCGCCATGACCCTGAGGAGGTAGAGGTCGTGGTTGCCGAGTACCGTGATGGCCCGCTCGCCGAGTCCGCGGACGAAACGGAGCACCTCGAGGGATTGGGGGCCGCGGTTGACGAGGTCACCGCAGAACCAGAGTCGGTCTTCGTTCCGGTCGAAATTCACCCGATCGAGCAGACGCTCGCAGGCTTCCATGAGACCCTGCAGATCTCCAATTGCGAAAATGCTCATGGGCCGGCAGGATTCCTGCGGGAGGCACGACAGGCTGGGTGGTTCGGGCGTGGTGGGATCATGGCCTGAGAAAGGCGGGGGGCGTGCAAATTGTAGCCTGTCCGGATTCCTGGGGTAGCCATCCGGGACGTGCGACGTATCCGGGTGGGCTTTTGCAGCGGGTACGCACGGGGCGGGGATGGGATCGGGATTGCTGGATGGGCATTTGTGCTAGGATTGGAGCATCACGAAGGATTCGCGAACGAGGGGGATCATGCATCAACCGGGGGTATTGTCCATGGCTGAATGGTACGTTCCGTGGACTCTGGCCATGATTCTCTTCATTTTCGAGATCGCGACCCACACGTTTTACCTGGCCGCTTTGGGGGTGGCCATGCTGATTCTGGGCCTGATCGACCTTTGGATCCCGCTCACCGGCATCCACGCGATCGTCGTGTTCGCCGTGCTTTGTGTGCTGCTCCTGCCGGTGGCCGAATATGCACGGCGGGCCTTGCGCAACCGGGCTTCGACCGAGGCCAGCGATCTCGACAGCGGGCAGAAAGTGGTCGTGACGCGGGTGAACGGACGCGATCTCGAAGTGCGTTACCGCGACACGGTCTGGAAGGCCGAACTCACCGAGGCGGCTGTGATCGTACCGGGTGCAACACTCAGGATCATCTCGCGCACCGGCAACCTGCTGCACGTCGCTCCACCCTCCACCTGAATCTGAGGTTTCATCATGTCGATCATCATCATTGTCATCATCGTCCTGGCCCTCCTGCTCGTCGCCGGCGGGGTTCGGATCGTCCCCCAGCAACGATCCTGGATCGTGGAACGGATGGGGCGCTATCTCCGGACACTCGAACCGGGTCTGAACGTCATCATTCCGGTTCTGGACCAGGTCCGGTTCCGGTTCGACCTCCGGGAAACCCCAATGGAGGTGCCGGCACAGGTCTGTATCACGAAGGACAATACCCAGGTCTCGGTCGATGGGATCATGTACATCCAGATCACCGATGCCAAACTCGCAGCCTATGGCTCCTCCAATCCGATCATGGCGGTGGTCCAGCTGGCCCAGACCGCGATGCGCTCCGAAATCGGGAGACTGCATCTGGATGAATCCCTGAGTTCGCGCCAGCAGCTCAACTTGGCGGTCGTCTCGGTTCTGGACGAAGCCGGGGCAACCTGGGGGATCAAGGTGTTGCGTTACGAGATCAAGGACATCACGCCGCCGAACGAGATTTTAAGGGCCATGGAACTCCAGATCACGGCCGACCGCGAACGGCGCGCGACCATCGCGCGTTCCGAGGGCGAACGGCAGCAACAGATCAACGTGTCCGAGGGTCAGCGGCAGCAGTCCATCAATGTGGCGGAAGGGCTCAAACAATCCGAGATCCTCAAGGCCGAAGGCCAGTCCCAGGCGATCCAGCTGGTGGCCCAGGCAACCGCACAGGCCATTGCAACCATCGGCCAGGCCACGGTCCAGCCCGGCGGCATCGAAGCACTCCAGCTGCAGGTTGCACGGGACTTCATTGCGCAGTGGGGAAATCTCGCCAAGCAGTCCACCACCGTCCTCATCCCGGCCGAGATGGGCAATGTCGGCTCGTTCATCGCCACCGCGCTCGAAATCATCCGCAGCCGAACGGGCGAGTCGACCCCTCTGCCGCAGCCGCCGGTCCTGCCGAAGAACGCTCCGCGCTGAGGAGGCGCGCGAGCGCGGCAAAACCCTCCGGCGGGACAGTTGCGGGTCGGGCACACGGATCCAGACCGGCTTGCAAGAGGAGCGCCCGCGACGCCTGTGTTTTGAGGCTCGTCTGAAGCATCTTGCGCCGGCCCTGAAACGCCTGTGCCACGAGGGAGAAGTAGAGTTCGGGATCACCGACCGGAAAGGGCGGCTCGCGGCGGGGAGTCAGGCGGATAAATGCCGATTCAACCCGGGGGGGCGGCGAGAAAGCGCCGCGGCTGACCCGGAAGAGCGGCTCCGGGACGAAGTGGTAGGCCATGAACACGGACCAGCGTCCGTATGCGTCCCTCCCCGCACCGGCTACGATGCGAGCGGCGACTTCCTCCTGCAGCATCACGTGGAGATCCTGGATACGATCCTTGACTGCCGCGAGTCGCGCGAGCAGCGGGCTGGCTACGTTATAAGGGAGATTCCCGACGACCCGGAAGGGGGCCACCTCGGGCCAGGCCCGGAAATCGAGCGAGAGGGCGTCTTCTACGCGGAGTTTCAGGCGATCGCCCCACCCGGCCATGAGGCCCCGTGCGAGGTCGCGGTCGATCTCGACGGCCCAGAGCGAAGGGATCCGTTCGAGAAGCAGCCGGGTGAGCGCCCCCTGTCCGGGACCAATCTCGAGGATCGTCTCATGGGGTTTCGGGTCTATTGCCTCGAGGATCCGTTTGCGAATGGCCGGGTCGTGAAGAAAATGCTGGCCAAAGCGCTTTCTGGCTCTCATCTTCGCTGCGCGTAGCAAATGGCATGATCCAGGGCAGCCTGGAGCGGCTGCACGTGTGCCCGCCCGGTTCCCGCGAGATCGAGCGCCGTGCCGTGGTCGACCGATGTGCGGAGAAAAGGCAGGCCCAGGGTCACATTGACGGCCGAGTCGAAGTAGGCATGCTTGACGACCGGCAGCGCCTGGTCGTGATAGAGCGAGACCCAGGCATCCTGGGTGTGAACGGTTTCCGGGATGAACGCGGTATCCGCAGGCCAGGGTCCGCTCACGCACAATCCCCTGGACTGGAGTTCACGGATCACGGGTGTGATCACGGCTGCTTCTTCGTTGCCGAACCATCCGCCTTCGCCGGCGTGCGGGTTGAGCCCAAGCACTCCGATTGCGGGATTCCGCAGTCCGTAACGGCTCTCAAGATCGTGCACCAGGACTTCAATCGTCGTGCGGAGACTGACGGGATCGAGTGCGGCGGAGACCTCTTTAAGAGCGATGTGTGTGGTGACGAGCGCCACGCGGAAAGCGGGTGTGACGAACAGCATGACCGGACGGGGAGTCCCGGTTTTCTCGGCCAGGTATTCCGTGTGTCCCCAAAACGGGATGCCGGAAGCGTTGAGATGGGCCTTGTGCACGGGTGCCGTCACCAGGGCATCGAACTCGCCCGACCGGCAGCCGTGGAGCGCCCGGTCGATGAGGGCCAGGACGTAAGGGGCGTTCGCAGGATCGAGGCGCCCGGGGTCGGCCGGGCTGGCGAGCGGGATGTTGAGCAGAGAGACGCCCGTCCCATCCAGCTGGTCAGGCGCGTAGGGTTGCGCATCAAACGGATGGCCGGTGAGCCGGGCCCGCTCGGCCAGGAGATCTGCGTCGCCGATCAGGACCACATGTGCCTGGTTGGCCGGGACCTTGAGCGCGATCGCGAGATCCGGGCCGATGCCCGCAGGTTCTCCGGTGGTCAGTGCGATCGTTGGCCTCAGTGGGCCCATGGCACGAGGTAGTGAACGAAAGCGCCGTTGATGAGGTGGACGAGAAAGCGGTCGGCTGCGACTGTGAGCTTGCGCTCGAAGAGCACGTTGTAGGCCCGGTTCCGGAGCACCTCCTGGGTGACGTTTTTCTTGCGTACGCCGAGGATTTCCGCAAGCGTCCAGCCATTGGAGGTGAGGAATGGCTGGCTGATCTGATCCTTGGGGAGGGTGGCCAGGACATGCCGGTAGGAGAGAGACAGGGTTGACGGAATGACCCAGCCGAGGAGTCCGCCATTGAGACCGACCGTGGGGTCGTCCGAGTAGGCTTTGGCCAGGACGGTCCAATGAGCACCATGGATGAGCTTTTTGCGCAGGGCCAGGAGTCTCAAGCGGGCGTCCGTGCTCGAAAGAACAGGAGTCGGGCGGATGACGATCTGGCGCAGACGGTATTCCTTCGCGTACACCAGGTGGGCGGGTTTGATTTTCTTGCCCGTGAGTTTGAGGATGACATAGCCCCGGCGGGTGGCGATCGGTGGCGTGATCTGCCCCGGCTTGAGATGTCGCAGTGCCTCACGCCAGGCAGTCGGCAAGGTCGCATTCGCATGCCACCCCATGTCGCCGCCGGTGAGAGCGTTGTGCGCAGCCGAGTCGGCCACCGCGAGATTCGAGAACGGGTGGCCGGTCTTGAGTTCAGCAACGATCGCCCGAGCCTGGTTGTGTGCCTCCTCGACGCTCAGGGGATTCCTGCTCGTGGGCAATGCGATCAGGATCTCCTTGAGGCGGTAGTCCGTCCGGTTCCCGATCGGGTGGGCCTTGAGATAGTTTTGGACCGCACTGGCCGGGATTTCGATGGACTCGGCCACCGCGGTCGAGATCATCCGGTGGATGATCAGCTGGTTGCGGATGAGCTCCCGGTAGGCGACGTAGCTGATGCCCTGATGCTTGAGTTTGGTCGGAAAATACTGGAACGGGACACCGTTCCGTAGAGCGATCTTATCGAGGATGTTGCTCACGTGCTGTTCCGAGACCGTGATGCCATGGAGGCGTGCGGCCTCGAGCTCGATTTTTTCCTGAATCAGCCGGCGGAGAACCTGGATTCGGAAAATCCGCCTGGGTGGAATGGCCAGCCCACGGGCGGCGAGCTCGTGCTTGAGCAGGTTCATCTGCTGGTCCAGTGTGCTTTGCAGGATCGGAGATCCGTTCACCACGGCAATGACCCGGTCCAGCAAAACGCCGCCCAGTCGCTTCTTTGGTGCGTGGGTGACCGGCCGCACCCGGGCAAGCTGTGGGGGTGTTGGTTTCGACACCATCTGGCGCGGGGGGGAGCTCGCGCAGCCGGCGAGGATGAGCGAGGCAAGCGGCAGGACCAGCCAGCGGGTGGCGTGTCCGGGAGTCGGTTCAGTATGTCGCATGGCTTTGGTAACCCAGTACATCGTTTTGAAGGAAACTGTCGAGCGGGCGGCCGAGACTACCCAGGCCCTTGAAAGAAAGCTGGAAATAGACCCCGGAGTCGGCCTGGCCCAGGGTTCCATAGGTGGCGCCGGGTGTCACGAAGCGCCGGGCGATCAGCCGGAAGATCCAGCAACAGGTATCGTACTGGATTCCGGCGAAGGTTTCGAGTGTAGCACGATCCAGGACCGAATAATCCCAGCTTCCAACTGCGCTGAATCCCCCTGCGACGGGCCAGACGAAGGAGATTTCCGCCTGGTTCAGGAAGCCCTGGTCGTAGCGGTAGGCGAGGTCGATGACGCGGTTGCCGGATGGCCGGTATTCGAGTTCAAGGGTGCCCTCATCCCACTGCTTGAGGTAGGGATCCCATTCGGCGCCCGCTTCCGCGCGCCAGCGGTTTGCGATATCAATCGAGCCGGCCGCCACATAGTTCGACCGTGCATTGGCGATGGGTGCCTCGCCCGGAAGCGTGACCCGTTCCGGTGAAAAGTAGAAGATCTCGCCGGCCGTGAACGAGGCCAGCTCCGCGCCCGTGCCGCTATTCAGGAAAGACGTACTCACAGCTGCGGTCAGCTGGTTCGCATCACCTAGGCGGTCGATGCCGAGGAACCGGTTGGTGGTGAAAAGTTGCTGGACGCTGAACGGTGGAAGCGTCGTGTCGAAGACCGGGATGTCGTTCTGGTTGCGATAGGGGATGTAGAGGTAGAACAATCTCGGCACCAGCGTCTCGAGCATCCGTCCGTCATCGATCGACCGTTCGAAGTGGAGTTCGCCATTGAGACTCGCAATGGGCGCGAACCGGTTGAGGGTCGTCTGTCCGCCGGGGACGGCCGGAGCACTGATGAGGTAATGGGTTTCGCTGAGACCGATACGGGGGGTGAGCTGTGCCGTGGAATCCCCGATCTCATAACTCAGGCGCGGCTCGAGGTCTAGGCGGTTGCCGGTGAGCTTGCCGGCCGACTGGTAGCGCACGAACTCTCCGCGCATGTGGAAATCGAGCCCGGTGGGGCCGGTGAGCCAGCGGCCATCGAACAGAAGGTCAGGCAGGCTGGCATAGGGCCGGTCCACCTCCGGAATCGTGGGATCGACCGTCTGGATGTCCTGGAGGAGGCCCGTCAGGTTCCAGTCGGGTTGCGCGTACGTCATCGAGACCGTCCGGTACTGGTAGGGTTGGGCCACCTCGATGAGGCTCGATCCGAAGTCCTGGAAGTAACTCGGGTCGCTCACATAGTTGATGTTCGCATTGAGGCTCAGGTGGGTGGACAGGGCGGTCTGATCGGTATAGCTCAGCTGGGCGCGGCTGCTGTTCGTGACCCGGTCGTGAGGCAGGTAGTGGCCTTCGAGATCCCCCTGGCTCGACTCCGTGAGGTAGCGGAACCCGAGCCCGGTCAGGACACCCCGATGGCTCAGGAAGCGCGGCGTGAGCGTGAGATCCATGTTGGGTGCGATATTCCAGTAGTAGGGGATGGATAAATCAAGTCCGTTCAGGCTGTTGTCGCCGATCGAGGGGGCCAGGAACCCCGATTTGCGCCGGCTGCTCAGCGGAAACGTCAGATAGGGAGTCCAGAAGAAGGGGACGCCGTAGAACTCGATCCAGGCGTCATGGGCAACCCCGAGGTCGGCTTTCGGATAGAGAGTGGCATGCCCGGCGTGAAGGACCCATGCGGTATGCCCGATCGGACAGGTCGTATAGCGCAGGCTGCTGATCTCGGTCGAACGGGTTCCTTCCGTCCGGATCGTGGTGGCGGTACCGCGGCCGTGGCGCTTGGGGATTTCGAAGCGGGTGTTGAAGAACACCCCGGTTCGCGTTTTGAAGTTGTAGGTTCCATGGGTTCCGAGGAGGTCGAACCCGGGTTCCGCAAAGCGGAGATGGCCCTGGCCGGTCACAAGACCGGTCGCCCGGTCGTAACGCGCCTCATCGACCCAGAGCCTGCGATCCCCCTCGGTGAGAGTGACCTGGCCGAACAGGTGGGAGATCCCCTTGCGAAGCAGGGTGGCATGACGGGCTTCGCCCACGATCCTACCGGGTACGGGGTGGATGGGCAGGTTCGCGGCGGGCAGGGGTGGACAGGACCGGAACAGATACTGGGCCTGTGCAAGCCCGGGCAGCATCAGGAGCAGCATGAGCCAGCCGGGCACCCATCGGCCCCATCGTGCCCCGCGACTTTTCGTGACCTGGGCATCCCGGCAGCGGATCACTTTCCGTGTCCCTCGAGGGGTAACATTTCCGCTATGATGGAGCGCCCGCCGTATCCGAGGATTGTGTGCTGGATCGTCTGACGGAGTTGAGGCAATGGGTCACCGATGCGGTCGGACGGTTCGAGGCGATCGTTCCGGCATCGGAAGATGCTTCGTTTCGCCGTTATTTCCGCATTATATATCCGGACCGGACCCTCATCGTCATGGATGCCCCGCCAGCGTTGGAGGCCCTGGCCCCCTGGCTCCGGGTGCACGACATGCTCGAAGCAGCGAAGATTCATGTCCCGGAACTGATCCGGATGGAGCCTCATCTTGGATTCGTAGCCATGGAGGATCTCGGATCCGATACGTACGAATCCGCGCATGCGCGCGGGGCTTCTCCGGACGGGTTGTTTGAACGGGCCTGGGAGGCGCTGGTTCGCATCCAGCGGATCGATGCACCCGGGGACTGGCCCCGCTACGATGCTGCGCGTCTACTCGATGAAATGGAACTTTTCTGGACCTGGCTCGCCGGCCGGCATCTCGGTCTCGAGTCGAATGCGCACATCCGCCGCCCGTTCGAGAAGGTGAAGGAGAGGCTGGTCACACGGGCCCTGGCCCAGTCCCGGGTATTCGTCCATCGCGATTATCATTCCCGGAATCTCCTGGTGACGCCTGAGCGGAGTCCCGGTGTCATCGATTTCCAGGATGCCCTGGTCGGTCCGGTGAGTTATGACGCGGTTTCCCTTTTGCGGGACTGTTATATCGAATGGCCTGCAGGGGATCTTGAGCGCTGGTCACGAGATTACCACGCTCGGGCGCAGGAGATGGATGTGCCGGTCCCGTCATGGGAACGCTGGTCTGCCGATTGCGACTGGATGGGCGTCCAGCGCCACCTCAAGGCTGCGGGTATTTTTGCCCGTCTCTGGCACCGGGACGGGAAACCCGGCTACCTTTCAGACATCCCACGCACGCTCGGTTACGTGATCCGGGTTGCGGAACGCTATCCGGAACTTGGTGTATTGGGTGAGTGGATCCGGGAAGAGGTGCTCCCGTCCCTCCGGGCAGCTGGCACAAGGACCAGCGGATGAAGGCCCTGATTCTCGCGGCGGGCCGGGGGACGCGTCTTGCGCCCCTCACCGATCGCGTACCGAAACCCCTCCTTGTTCTGGGTGGAGAGAGTCTGCTCGCCCGGCAGATCCGTGCACTAGCCCGAGCCGGCATATGCGATCTCGTGATCAACCTGTCCTACCGGGGCGAGATGATCCGGGAGACGATCGGATCCGGGGAGCAATACGGCGTCCGGATCCGCTATTCGGATGAGGGTGCCACTCCTTTTGAAACCGCGGGCGGCATCCGGCGTGCGCTCGAGTTTTTGCGTCCCGGCCCATTCTGGGTCGTGAATGCGGATCTCGTGACCGATTTTCCCTATGCATCCCTTGCGCTCCATGCCGGTGAAGCGGCCCGGATCGTGCTCGTACCCAATCCGCCTCACCACCCGGAAGGGGATTTCGCGCTTGTCCAGGATCGGGTTCGGGTTCGGGGCACACCACGCTTCACTTTTGCGGGAATCGGAGTTTATGCGGCGCATCTTTTCGAGCAGATGCCACAGGCAGTCCCGATTCCCCTGGCACCCTGTCTCAAACAGTGGGCCCAAGCAGGCATGCTGGGCGGAGTGATCCATACCGGTCTCTGGCAGGATGTGGGCACACTAGAGGCCTGGCGCACCGCGTGCGAACAGTTTGCTACGCCCAAAAGCCCCAAGGGGAACGAGTGATAGCGATGGCCACAATATCGGCAAAGATGAGGAGTGCCAGGATGAAGACGCCGAGGCGGATCGCGCGGGGACCTGAAACCCGGAAAGCCAGCAGGCCGACCGCAATATAGGCCACGATGAGGAGGAGCTTCACCCCCAGCCAGGTCACGGTCAAAGGATCCAGCCCGAGCGCCCAGGCGAGGGCGATGCCGGTCACGAGGAGCAGCGTGTCCACGATGTGCGGGGTGATCCGGAGCCAGCGCGTATCCGGGACGGGGTTCCGGGCAAGACGTCGCATCCCGCGATAGATCAAGAGGCTCACGCTCAGAGTGGCCATGAAAACATGGCTCGCGAGCAGGAAGTCGAGAGGGTTTGTCATGGGCATCCGGATGGGGCAAAAGGAAGAGCGGGGGGCCGGTGAACGGGGATCTCCTTATGCAGGGATGCGGGATGGGTCCATTTTACCGCCCTGCGTCGTGTTTGACCATATAATCGGATGGGTTGAAATCGGGAACGCCGGAGATGGATTTGAACGCGACTTCGAGTGTGGTTCTGCACACTGCCCAAAGACGCCCGAACTCACTTTGGGAAGTGGCGCTCTGGGCTCGTGAACGGGGCGGTATGGACCGTTTTCTCCGTGAATTCCTTGATGAGTTTTACATGAAACGCAAGCCGAGCGAACAGATCGCCATGCTGTCCGATGAGCCGCCCCTGAGTTCGGATGCGCGAACCGACGCGTACCTTGCAGCCGTTGCCGAACACCTGGCATTCCGGAATCACCTGACCCCCCCCAATGGACTGGCCATGAGGCGCGCTTTCTCAAACGACCTTTTTTCCCCTGTGGTCTGGAATCGCTGAAAGCCACTCTTCTGGTGGAGAGTCCAACGGCCTTTCGGCGTCGGATGATTTTTGTTGGAGCCGATCCTCTGTACCGACCCCGCCGGGATTCGGGTGGAATCAGCCCGTAACGGCGCTACGAGTGGTCAGAGAATGCACGGCATGCTCGAGAAAGACGATATCATCCGCGGGTTGCGTAAACTGGATGCCAAAGCCCTGAAAGCCGGTGTCGTTGTCGATTTGTCGATTTATGGGGGTGCTGCATTGGCGTTGGCATTCAATATCCGGCACGCAACCCGTGATGTCGACGCGGTGGTGCATAGCGCTCCGGATTTCTTGCGGATTGCGGCAGCAGAAGTGGCTGCTGAAGAAGGGTGGCCTGCAGATTGGCTCAACGATGGCGTCAAGGGATTCACGTCCAGCAAAGAAGCCATGCAGCTTATGGAGCATTTTGAAGCCTCACCGTCCGGTGGCCTGCGTATTGAGGTCCCGACACCGGAGTACCTCTTCGCAATGAAGTGTATGGCGATGCGCCCTGAAGGCCTGGAAGGCTCGCACGATATTTCGGATATCAAGGCGCTGGCCGATCACGCGGGTATCCAGGATGTCAAAACCGCCTTGTCGCTTGTCGAAGCCTTCTACCCGTCTTCGCTCATACCGCCGAAGGTCAGGTTTGGTGTCGAGGAGATCATGGAGCAGGTCATGCGCGGTCGCGAGCAGGAGTGAAGCGAATACGTACAAAGAATGAGTGCGATCCCTGTGCTCGGGAAAAGCGAAGGTGTCGTCCGTGCATTCTGGCAGATCGCTGATGCGCCCGGCATCCATGGCCCCGATGCAGTGTCTCCATCGCGGCAGGTTCTGCCGCAAGACGAGATGCGCCATCTTGCGCGAGAACCTGAGGCCCAATAGGAACGATCTCGAATCCGCTGCAAAGACAGCGATCGCGGTCTGGATCCGGCAGAATCATGGCTTCACTCGGCCCACGCGCCAGTCTATTTCCGCAGCTTGTGGTCATGGCAGGATCTGGCTCTGATCAGTCGAGGATAGGGGCTCGAGGGGATCGCATCCGGATCTAGCGCTCGCCATTTGTGGGCAGGGTCACCACGGCCTCGAGGCCTCCCTGTGGATGATTGCGCAAATAGAGGCGACCACCGTGGATTTCGGCAATGTTGCGTGCGATGCTGAGTCCGAGGCCAGTGCCGCCACGCTCCCGGCTGCGCGAAGGATCCAGCCGGTAATAGGGTTCGAAGACCTTTTCAAGCCGGTCGATCGGAATGCCGGGTCCGTGATCCCGGATCACGATTTCGACATCGCGACCGGCTGAACGGACTTCGATTTCCGCGCGCTGTCCGTAGCGGAGCGCGTTCTGGGTCAGGTTCTCGCAAAGCCGCCGGATGAGCGAGGGCCGGCCGAGAATCGGGCGGGTATGGGATCCCTCGATGGTCACGGTTTGACCCTGTTCCGTGAGGTCAGCCTGAATCGTCTCGAGAAGTGCCATGAGATCGATCGGCTGAACCGATTCGGCCGAATCGAGCCCCCTCAGGAAATCGAGTGTTTCCCCTGTCATGGCGGTCATCTCGTCGAGGTCGCGGACAAATTTTTCCCGGAGCGCGGGGTCGTCCAGAAGTTCGCTCCTCAGTCGCATGCGGGTGATCGGTGTTCTCAGGTCATGTGAAATGGCCGTGAGCAACCGGGTCCGGTCGTCCAGGAACTGTCTGAGTCGGTTTTGCATGTCGTTGAATGCGCGCGCCGCCCGCCGGACTTCGATGGGCCCGGTTTCCGGCATGGGTTCACGCTGGAGGTTGTGTCCAAGATCCTCGGCTGCATTCGCCAGAGCCGAGAGCGGCCGGGTGGCCAGCCGGACCGCCCAGAGCACGAGGACCAGGATGGCGAGTGCCAGGACGCCGAGATAGGCGATCAGCGGATAGGGCCACTCGGTGATCCCGAGCGGTCTCAGATAGTTGAAGCGGACCCAGCCGTGGTTTCTCAGGCGGATGTCGAAAACGCTGCGTGTCCGGTAGCCATAATCGAAAGGCAAAAAATGGTTCGGGTGGGGCACCGGATCGCGCAGGAGATAGCCCGTGATTTCGTGATGCCGCAAAAATGTTTTCAGGATCTCGAGGAATCGGAGCGCCCGGTGATCCTGGGGCCTGGCATCGGTGGGTGTAATGGGGCGATGGCTGAAAAGGCGCACGCGGACCCTCGGCGAGGTGCGGATGGCTGCCACACGGGTGCGCTCCCGTACCGGCAGGCGATCCAGGAGGTTCACGAGATCGGCATCGTGTTCTGCAAGCTGCCGGTCGGAGAAATACACGAGCGCCTGGTCGCGTTCGTAGAAACTCAGGCTTGCTGCGACGATCTGTGCGACGGCGAGGCCGATCAGGAGAATCAGGATCAGGCGACCAAAAAGCGATTGGGGGAGGAGACGCACTAGCGGGTCACCTCCACCGGGAGGGCAAAGAGATACCCTTGTCCCCGTATGGTGCGGATCAGGGCGGGCTCGCGACCATCGTCACGCAATCGGTGCCGCAGCCGGCTCACCTGGATATCGAGACTGCGATCGGCCGGCGAATTACGGTTGCGGCCCCAGAGCATCTCGATCAGGATCTCGCGCTGGAGAACGGTCTGGGGGTGGCTCAGGAAAATGCGCAGCAGGCGGTACTCAGCGCCGGACAGCGCTATGCGGACGCCATTCGGCGCAATGAGCTCACGGCTGCCGGTCAGGAGCTGCCAGGTGCCGAAGCGGAGTTCGTGAGGGTCGTCGGGTTCGGGTCCGTCCGGGAAGGCACGGGTCCGACGGAGCACGCTCTTGATGCGGGCCACAAGCTCGGCCGGGTTGAAGGGCTTGGGCAGGTAGTCGTCTGCACCGGTTTCGAGTCCGGCAATCCGGTCGATATCCGCGCCGCGGGCGGTCAGCATGAGGATGGGTACCCGCGAGCGCTGGCGCAGCCAGCGGCACCAGGCGAGTCCATCGGTTCCAGGGAGCATGAGATCGAGTACCACGAGATCCGGCGGGGTACCCGGTGGCTCAAACGCGGTTTCGAGATATGAACCATCCGGAACGGCGGTCACCCGGTAGCCTTGGCGTGCAAGATACTCCCGGAGGAGATCTCCGATTTCCTGATCGTCGTCGACGATCAGAATGTGGTCGCTCCGTGCCAAATCCGTTTACCTCAGACAGTTGATGCGTGCGACCTGCATTGTAGATCGGTGCACCCTGGGAAACTGTAACAAATTGTATCGTTGCCGTGGAGTGGCTCGGGGAAGTGCGAAAATAGCCAGTATCGAAATCATCGAGAATCTGTGTGTCCGATTCCGTCCCTGGTGCACGTGCATCGCCCAAAGCCTGGATCATCGTGAGTCTGATCGTGCTGGTACTGGCTGCTGTCACGGTCTGGCGTATCCAGGCGGACCAGGCAGCCAGCCATCGCCACCGGCTGCAGCAGGTGCTCGTCGTCGCGACCGCACGGGTCGCGACGGCTTCGGTTCCGATCGAGCTCAAGGCGACTGGGGAGATGGCTTCGCGCCATACCGTGAGCGTGATGCCGCAGGTGAGCGGTATTCTCGAGGCGGTGGACTTCCGTGAAGGGCAGATGGTCCGGAAGCACCAGGTCCTGTTCCGGATCAATGCGGCCCCCTATCGGACAGCACTCGCTTCGGCACGTGCCGCCTGGGTTCTCGATGAATCCATCGTGAAGCGCGATGCGCAGCTCGTTCCGCATGGGTATATCGCTCCGGAGGCGTATGAAACGGCCGTTGCGACTGCTGAGCAGGCCAAGGCGGCACTGCATCAGGCTGAGATCAATCTCTCCTACACCACGATCCGTGCACCGATCTCCGGACTGACGGGCAGTCTCTCGATCCGCTCGGGCAACCTGGTTTCATCATCGATGACGACACCGCTTGTCACCATCAACCAGATGTCGCCGATTCTGGTTCAGTTCGCGCTTCCCCAGGGGGATCTCGAGGCGATCCTTCACTACCGGAGGCGGAACCCCGTGATCGCGGATGTCCTGCGCCCCGGTGACAATCAGGTGCTCGGCTCGGGACCGCTCGTCTTTATCGACAATACAGTCAATACGCTGACCGGAACGATCCTTTACAAGGCCCGCCTTCCGAACCGCCCCATCCGGCTCTGGCCGGGGCAGTATGTCAATGTCCGGCTGGTCTTGGCCGTTGAGAAAGGGGTGCGAGTGATTCCGGACCAGGCGGTACAGGTCGGGCAGAACGGGCGTTTTGTGTATGAAGTCAAGGATGGGCATGCCGTGATCGTATCCGTCGTGATCAGCCGTGATGCAGGTGGGTTTGCGGTATTGCGATCGAGGTTGCCGCTTGGAACCATGGTCATCACGGAGGTGCCCGCAACGCTACGCAACGGCATGGCTGTTATCCCGCGCTCGCGCCCGAGCCGGGCGAGGTCCGGACCGGCCACATGAAAGCCAATCCCGCCTCCCTTTTCATCCACCGCCCGGTCATGACGACCGTGATCATGTCGGCGCTCGTGATCTTCGGGCTGGTGGCCTATTTCAGCCTGCCCGTGAGCGAACTGCCGCCGGTTGAGTTCCCAACCATCAATGTCTATGCTAATCTGCCGGGCGCCAATCCGGAAACCATGGCCTCCTCGGTGGCCACCCCGCTCGAGCGTCAGTTTTCGACCATTTCGGGGCTGACGTCGATGAGTTCGGTCAATACGACCGGCAACACCTCCATTACACTCCAGTTCCGCCTGTCGAAGAACATCAATAGCGCGGCCATGCTGGTGCAGGCGGCCATCTCGGAAACCCTCGGGCGCCTGCCCCCGGAGATGCCGCAACCCCCGACGCTGCGGGAAGCGAATCCGACCGCGTCACCCATCATTTTTCTGACGATGACCGCGCGTCACCTGCCGCTCACCGATCTCGACAAGTACGCCGAGACCCGGGTGGCGGAACAGATCTCGATGCTTTCGGGCGTCTCTGCGGTCGATGTTTTCGGGGGCCAGACGTACGCGGCCCGGATCGAACTCAATCCGTATGCCCTGGCCGCCCATCACCTTACCATCACCCAGGTGGTCCAGGCGGTTCAGAGCGGCAACACGAATCTGCCGGCCGGAACGCTTTATGGTGCGACCCGGACCTATATGGTGCAGGCACAAGGCCAGCTCAGGAATGCCCGCGCGTATAACGGACTGGTCGTGGCCTACCAGAATGGTGCACCGGTCAAGCTTTCCAGCCTGGGACGCGCGATCAATAGTGTCGAAGCCAACAAGCAAGTGACCTATTTTCTGAACAAGGCAGTTGATCACGGCCGGCGCGAGCCTTCCATCATGCTCGCGGTCCAGCGCCAGCCGGGTTCCAATGCCGTCACCATTTCGAAGGAGTTGCACAAGGTCATTGCCACGCTGTCGCACGATGCTCCGGGCGATGCGAGTCTCCAGATTTTCCATGATCACGCCCAGTTTGTCGGGAGTTCCATCAGAGACGTCAAGCTGACCCTGCTTCTGTCCATCGTGTTTGTGACTCTCGTGATCTTTCTGTTTTTGCGCAATATCCGCGCCACCCTGATTTCTGCGCTGGCTTTGCCCACCTCGATCGTCGGAACCTTTGCGTTCATGAAACTGGCGGGATTCGGTCTGGACAACCTGTCGCTCATGGGTCTCACGCTCGCGGTGGGATTTGTGGTCGATGATGCCATCGTGGTGCTTGAAAACATCGTTCGGCACCGCGAGATGGGTGAGCCGGTGTTTCGTGCCGCACTTCTCGGAACCCAGGAGATCGGCTTCACCGTCGTGTCCATGACCCTGTCCCTGGCAGCCGTTTTCCTGCCGATCCTCCTCATGGGGGGCATCCTCGGCCGGCTGTTTCGTGAGTTTGCCATCACTGTGGCCATCGCCATTCTGCTGTCGGGTGTGGTGTCGCTCACCTTGACGCCGATGCTCTGCAGCCGGTTTCTCAAGGTAGGGACGAAGACAAATGCATTCCAGCGTCTCTTTGAATCGTGGTTCGAACGCATCCGGGGCGGATATGGCCGGACGCTCACCTGGTCCGTCGGCCACTGGCGCACGATGCTGGTGCTCGCGGCGATCATGCTGGGGCTCACGTTTTATTTCTTTGCGGTGGTTCCCAAGGGATTCATTCCAAATGAGGACACAGGTCTCGTCATCGCTGCCACCCGGGCTCCCGAGGGAATCACCTTCAAGGAGCTTCGGGCGCTGCAGACCCGTGCCGTGAGGATTATCCGTGCCAATCCCTATGTGGCCCGGATCATATCGAGCGTGGGCCAGGGGCAGGGCGGATCGAGCGGTGGAAATGTCGGACGCATTTTTTTCATGCTGAAGAGCCATCGCAGCGTGAGTGCCAACCGGGTGATCCAGGAACTCCGGCGCGCAGTCCGCCCGATCAAGAGACTGCAGGTGTTTTTCCGGATTCCGCCCGCCATCAGTATCGGTTCGCTTGGCGGAAACGGATCCTATGATTATGTTCTTCAGGGACTGAGTGTGCGACAGCTCGATCGCGCAGCCACGCGCTTCCTGCCGGAGTTGCGCAAGGTGGCGGGGATCCAGAGCGTGAGCACGAGCCTTGAGCTCAACAATCCGGAGATCAATGTCCATATTTTGCGCCAACGCGCCTCCCTGCTGGGTGTGACCGCCAATGCCATCCAGCAGACCCTGGATGATGCATTTGGAGGAAACCAGATCAGCATGATCTATGGAACCTCGAATGAGTACCCGGTCATCGCGGAGCTCGCGCCACCCTTCCAGCGCAATCTTTCTGCGCTGGATGCACTGGATGTTCCCGGTGCCAACGGGTCATTGGTCCCCCTGCCGGCGGTGGCCCGGATCACACCGGGCGTCGGCCCGCTCGAGGTGGATCATTACGAACAGCTTCCCGCGGTCGCTTTTTCCTTCAATCTGGCGCCAAGGGTCTCGCTCGGAGCGGCGACCCGCCGGATCACGGCGCTCGCCGCGAGGGATCTGCCGGCTGGCGTGACGGGTGTGTTTACCGGCAGTGCCCAGACATTCCAGAAGTCACTGGTCGACCTGCCGGTGCTCCTGCTGGTCACTATACTCGTGATTTACATGGTCCTGGCCATCCTGTACGAACATTTCATCCATCCCATTACGATACTCACGGCGCTTCCCTTGGCCATGGTCGGTGCGCTTTTGAGTCTGATCCTTTTCGACCAGCAGCTCAATATCTATAGTTTCGTGGGTCTCATCATGCTGGTTGGCCTCGTCAAGAAAAACGGCATCATCATGGTGGATTTTGCGATTGATCGCCGACGTGCCGGCGCCAATGCCCATGATGCGATCATCGAAGCCTGTCTGGTCCGTTTCCGTCCCATCCTGATGACGACCCTGGCCGCGATTTTCGGGACGCTGCCCATTGCGATCGGTTTTGGTGCGGGTGGAGGAGCGAGGCGCCCACTCGGCATCGCAGTGGTCGGAGGGCTCATCTTCTCACAGGCGTTGACTCTTTATATCACACCAGCCTTCTATGTCGCGATGGATCATCTGGCCGGTGGTCTACACCAGGCGCATGAGACGGGGGGCATTGGGGTGGGTGGTGGACTGGAACCACAATATGTGATGCATCAAGGGAAGCCGTACGACAGCTGATTGGGGAGAGATTCAGGAGATCCAGTCCGTCTGCTCCACGGTCGAATCCATCGGCGGCGCCGATCAGAAACAATATGGATCTGTCCGGGCACGCCTTGAAATGGGCGGCCTGATTATGTAAAACCGTGTAATAATCGGCAGGAAGAGGTCGGCAGTGATGAAGATCGAGCAGCCGCGGGAGGGATGGTCAACGAGCACGAAGCGCAGCCGAGTGCGCAGCGGTTGCCAGATCAGGTCGCGGGAGAGATAGCGGTTAGCCACGCCGCGCTCACCGTAGACGGGGTTGTCGGCGCTTTGCCAGGGCTCCCCAGAAGCAGAACATGGCAACGATTCTGACAGCAGGTTATC
>AUZY01001119.1_pt1 | contig 20460 bp, 17 predicted proteins | sample 49821 | NCBI WGS metagenome assembly AUZY01 (sample SAMN02954279, study PRJNA193664) | mine drainage metagenome | biome: terrestrial; feature: abandoned Hg mine; material: sediment; isolation source: lowermost (B1B) sediment-attached strata from acid streamer/mats thriving at... | place: Spain ...
TGAACAGCTGCGCCACCTCGCCCTGCGAATGGCCTGCCTGCACCGCCGCCACGGCGCGTTCGCGCAACTTCGCCTGCACCTCCGGTGCTCGTGATCGGGCATCCACGACACGTCCCATGGGTCACCGTATAGCACACTACAAACTATTATGTGCTCTGGTTAGTATGTGACCGGCAGACTTGCGATGGCGCCTTGCGCGACGGTCATCAGCATAGCAGACAGGGCAGATGAGCCCAGTCGTTTGAGATTGACTTTCATAATGCTCTCCCAGGTTGAGTGAATCATATCGAGACAAACCGCGAATCAAAAATCACGCTTCATCTGCAATACGTCTCAACAAGGAAGCCGGATTCAGTGATTCCTCCTCCTTCACAGACCCGGATGCAAAATGGCCAGCCGGACAGATGGGAAAGCAGACCGGCCGGCCCGAAACGGTCACGAGATCGTTCGGGCCGGGTTCAGTGACTAGAGGCTCTCTTCCTCCGAGGGCAGCGTGGCTCGGACCTGCTCCGGTGCCGGGGGCGCGTTGCGGTTGGATTCGAACAGTTCCCGCAAAGCCGGCGCTACACGTTCCGTGGCAGAGGAGTCTTTCCTGTTCATCTCACGCTGGACGTTCCGACCACCGGATACCTGGGTTTCGATCTGGATCAGGGGTGCATCCGGCGAGTGATCCGGCTTGATCCGGCTGGTTGGCGCCCGGTCCGATATGACCCGGACTGGAGGCGTGGATGGCGTGCTGAAAGCCTCCATCCCTGGCGTGGCCGGACGCGGCGCAGGATGACCCGACGAAGCAGGCTCGTTCGGTGCACGGTTGCTGCCGTCGACTTCATTTGAAGCTTTCAGTTGCGACTCAGAAGCTTTCAGGTCCGTGCCCACCCTTGGCTCGCGCCGGCGGTACCGACCTCCGCGGTGACCCCGGCGATTCCGGTGTCCACCTTCGGATTTGACGAGTGCCTCCTGGGACGATTCAACGACTTCAGGATCCACCCCGCCGGGTACAGGACGGGGCCCGGCCGGGCGCCGATCCTGACGGGGCAGTGTGCCCTGCCCTTCCCGTGGCTCGTTTCGGGGGCCGTTGCGGAGCGGTCGACCGGCCGGACGGGGACGGGCGACCCGATGGTCACTGCGGATCCGCGGGGCCGAGCCCGGTGCCACAGCGGGACGTCGCTCCGGCTGATACGCCGGCTTCGCTGCACTGGAGGATTCGGGTGCACGTTGCGACCAGCGTGCCCACAACCGCGCCCACCACGATGGGGACCGGGCGGATCGCCGCTTTTCGCGCGATGCGGCGGGATTCTGGCGGCGAAGGGGTCTGACCGCAGGCTCTTCGAGCCGTGCGCTTCCAGCCGGCAACACATGCGATACATCGGTTTCATCCTGGACCTGGACACTCGCGTATTTTTCGGCTTCGAGCAGACTACTGCTGTTGGACTCACTGAGACGCTGACGCTCAATCTTGAAATCGGGTGTCTCAAGCTGCCGGCTGGGCACAAGGAGGACCTGTGTCCGGGTACGCTGTTCAATACCGGTCAGAGACGAGCGTTTCTCGTTAAGAAGGTAGGTCGCCACACTCAAGGGCAGATGGGCCACGATCCGATTCGCTCCATCCTTCATCGCTTCTTCCTCGATCAGGCGCAGGATCAGCAGCGAGAGTGATTCGACGCTCCGGATCTTGCCGGATCCCTTGCAGCGGGGACAGGTGACCTGTGTGGATTCCTCAAGGGACGCCCGCAGGCGCTGGCGTGACATTTCGAGCAGCCCAAAGCGGGAGATTTTCCCGACCTGGACCCGCGCTCGGTCCAGTTGCAGGGCCTCGCGCAGCCGGTTTTCAACATCACGCCGGTGCCGCTCCTGTTCCATGTCGATGAAGTCGATCACGATGAGCCCGCCGAGATCCCGGATCCGGAGCTGCCGGGCGATTTCCTCGGCTGCCTCGAGGTCTGTCGTCAGGGCCGTCTCCTCAATATCTCCCCCGCGGGTCGCACGGGCCGAGTTGACATCAATCGAGATCAGCGCTTCGGTCCGGTCGAATACCAGCCGGCCACCCGAGGGCAGTACAATTTCCCGCTCAAACGCCTGGGCGATCTGGCTTTCGATCTGGTAACGGGTAAAAAGGGGCGTGGGCTCCTGATACAGCTTGAGCCGTTCGAGGTACTGCGGCATCACCTGTTCGGCAAACGCCCGCGCACCTTCATACATCCTCGCATCATCGATCAGGATCTCGCTGATATCGGTTTTCAGGTGATCCCGGAGTGCGCGGAGGACGATGTTGTCCTCCTGGTAAACCAGAAATGGCGCCTTGCGGACTTCCGCAGCCTTCTTGATCGCTCCCCAGAGCTGCACCAGGTAATCGAGATCCCACTGGACCTCTTCGCTCGTGCGCCCCATGGCCGCCGTCCTGAGAATGACGCCCATCGAGTCGGGAATCTTGAGTCCCGAGAGGATCTGACGGGCTTCCTCCCGGTCCTCACCATCGATCTTGCGTGAGACTCCCGCCGCCTTCGGATTTTCCGGCATCAGGACCATGAAGCGACCAGCCAGGCTCACATACGTCGTGAGTGCCGCACCTTTGTTGCCACGCTCTTCCTTTTCAACCTGGACGATCAGTTCCAGTCCTTCCGGGAGACGTTCCCGGATGGATTCACCGTTCTGGAAATATTGCGGATGAATCTCCTTGGTCGGGAGAAAACCGTTACGGTCACTGCCGTAATCGACGAAAACCGCATCCAGGCTTGGCTCGACGCGGTTGATTTTGGCCTTGTAGATATTGGCTTTCTTCTGTTCTCGGGACGGAATCTCGATATCGAGGTCGACCAGTTTCTGCCCGTCGACGACGGCCACGCGCAGCTCTTCGGGCTGGGTGGCATTGATTAACATTCGTTTCATAGTGGATTCTCTCAATGCTGCTCCGGAGCATCGCACTGGAGATCACGTTGTTCTGACAGGGTCGAAACCGGCATCAGGCCGCCGGTCGTATCGCCGCATGCATGCGGCGCAATAGAAATCCGCCTTGTCAGCGCTACGTAACCATGCGAAACATGGGAGCGCTATGGGTTTATGGTTCCGGATTCTGGCCCCGCCAGAGCCCGTTTCAACCGGGTTTCTCACACACAAACCAGCTGCGTGTCAGAATAGACTCTCTCGAGCCTGTTGCCTGTCCACTTCGGAAGGCGACAAGCTACTGGGATTATTATCTCCAATCCAGGCAAAAAAATCAATAGAAGCATATAAGAGATTGATAATCATGAATAATATAATGCCTCCCCCTCCACCGAGCACGCCCCATGAGATCCCGGCGCAGGAAGCCGGCCAGCGCGTCGACAACTGGCTTTTAAAATATTTCAGGGGCATTCCCAAAAGTCACGTATACCGGTTGATCCGGACCGGACAGGTACGAATCAATGGCAGACGGATCAAACCGACTTACCGCCTGATGGCCGGCGATCGCATCCGGATCCCTCCCTTTTCGCCTTCCCCACGCACACTTGCCCGCGAGAAGAAGCCGGTTCGCCACCTGTCAGCGGATTACTCCATCCTTTATGAAGACGATGATTTCATGGTGCTCAACAAGCCCTCCGGCCTGGCCGTCCATGGTGGAACGGGTATTGTTGCAGGTCTGATCGAACGGATACGCGCCACGCAACCTGTGGGCGCCTATCTCGAACTTGCGCACCGGCTTGACCGCTCGACCAGTGGCTGCCTCGTTTTCGCCAAACACCGTTCGAGCCTGATTGCGATCCATGCCGCGTTGAGAGCGGGGCAACTGGACAAATGCTATCTCGCCCTGCTCAGGGGGTCGCCACCCTGGAACCTCCGCACGGTCGAAGACTCCATAGCCAGGAGTCGTGTGCTTGGCGGAGAACGGATCAGTCAGATCGCTCCAGATGGCAAGCGTGCGCGTAGCCATTTCAGGATCGTCCGTCGCTGGCCCATGGCTGCCCTGGCCGAGATCCGGATCGAAACCGGCCGCACGCATCAGATCCGTGTGCACGCCGCCTCTCTGGGGCACCCCATCGCCGGAGATGAAAAATACGGGGAACGGGAGTTCAATCGTCTTCTCAAGACTCGCTACGGCCTGAAACGCCTGTTTCTGCACGCTCGCGCACTGACCTTGACGCACCCGGGGACAAATGAACCCTTCACGGTACAAGCCCCCCTCCCCACTGATCTCGAATCCACGCTGCTCGCCCTGGATCAGGCCGCTTCAGCCGGTGATCCGGAAACGCCGAGTCACCCCCTGGATGAATCCATGGACTGAGCGGGGCTGAATGGCTTAAAACGGAGTCTCTGTAACGGTCGCCTGTCGGATCCGTGCGGGAGACCTCATCCGTCTCAGAGGGCCAATACGATTGGGCAAACCGGCCAGAGACGGAAGGAGGTGTTCTCCAAAGGGTGAGCGCTGCTGGCATGAGGTCCTGGATGGTGTCGCCGTACCCGACCAGTTGGCAGAGGGCACAAACCGGGAGGTTCGGCGTCACTCTCACACACATCCGAACCCTTGGGCTAGGGCCGCGGGGAGATTCAGGCGTCCAGCGCGTGAGAGCCGCATGCCCGACACGACCGCCTGCCTGTGGGTGAACCAGCGCTTGTCTTCCTCATCCACCCGCTCAAGGCAGCGGGTAGCCAGCCTCGCGGAGCAGGCGGCAGAGGGCAACCAAAGGTAGCCCGATCAAGGCCGTGGAATCGCGGGTCGCCATGGATCGAAACAGGGCGGGGCCCAGGGATTCCGCACGAAAACTGGCCGCAGAGCTCCAAGGCTGGTCTTTGGTGAGATAACGCTGGATCTCCGCTTGTGTGCATTCCCGCATCCAGACTCGCGTGTGGTCGATCGCTGAACGCACCTTTCCGGTGCGCGTATCGAGGACACAGACAGCCGTCCAGAAGTCGATCCGGTGACCTGCACTCCAGAGCAGGTCCGTCACTGCCTGATCACTCGTGCCCGGTTTGTGCAGAATGCGACCCCGGCATTCGGCGACCTGGTCCGAACCGATGATCAGGCAGTTCTCCAGTTGATCTCTGATCGATGTGGCCTTGAGCACCGCAAGTCGGCCAGCCCGTGCCCGCGGCAACTCATCCGGCAGCGGTGCCTCCTCGCACAGCGGGTCCACGGCCTCAAAGCTGTTCACCAGCCGCCGGAACAGCATTTTGCGGTTTTCTGAACTTGAAGCCAGAACCAGGGACATGAGCCCTGATCCCGGGGTGGCGGATTCTCTGCGTTCGTTCGGAAGCATAAGAGTCGTGATCAGCTGGAAAACCGGCCCCATCGTATGGTTTTTATTCACCCGGTGCAATCCACCACCGGATGCTTCGAGGCAAGACATCGCCCCTTGGTAACAAGCTTTTTACCGGCAAAACCTTTACAATGAACCACTCAGGTTTCATCTGCCGCGGGCCGGTATTGAACGTGGCTCAGCTGACTTAACTGCATGTGGAGTGTGTACTCATGGCTGTACAGAAAGATCGCAAAACCCGTTCCAGGCGAGATATGCGCAGATCCCATGATGCGTTGTCGCCCCCGACCTTGTCTACCGATTCAACCACGGGGGATCGGCACCTTCGTCATCATGTGAGTGCAGAAGGGTTTTATCGCGGGCGACGCATTTTTACGTCCAAACCCGCAAAACCTGTTCAAACCGAAAGCTAATATCCCGCCATCCAGGGTGATCGAGCCCAAGATGGACCAACCCGGTATTCTGGCACTCGATGCCATGGGCGGTGATCGGGGTGCAGAGGTGGTCGTCGCCGCTGCCCTGGGCGAACTTGAGATACAGCCGGGCCTTGAACTCATCCTGGTCGGGCCAGAAGATCAGCTGACCCAAATGGTCGCGGCCCAGACCGGTTCATCGAGCCCCACACCCCGACTGCACATCCACCATGCACCGGAAACCGTGACCATGGCGGACTCTCCCATCTCGGCCGTGCGCAACAAGAAACATTCCTCCATGCGCATGGCGATCGATCTGGTCCGGGATGGGCGGGCTCAGGCCTGCGTCAGTGCAGGCAATACCGGTGCACTCATGGTCACCGCCAAGTTTGTGCTCAAGACTCTCAAGGGGATTGATCGACCCGCGATCTGCGCAGCGGTCCCGACCCGCAGGGGACAAACCCTGATGCTCGATCTCGGAGCCAACTCGGCCTGTAACGCCGACCATCTCATGGAGTTTGCGATCATGGGCGCAGCTTTGGCCAGTTCGGTCTATGGAGTCCGCAACCCCTCGATTGGCCTGCTCAATATCGGGACTGAGGAAATCAAGGGGAACGGGGTGATCAAACGGGCCCATGAGCTCCTGTCGTCGAGTACACTCAACTACCAGGGATTTCTTGAAGGGGGCGACATCAGCCAGGGCCGCCTGGACGTCATCGTGGCGGATGGCTTCGCGGGTAACGTCGCACTCAAGACCATGGAAGGCACGGCGCAGCTGATCGCACAATTCGTCCAGGAGGAGTTTCGGCGCAACGTCCTGACCCAGGCCGCCGGACTTCTGGCTTTCCCCATCATCCGTTCCCTGCGCCGACGCCTGGATCCGCGCCAGTACAATGGGGCGAGTTTTCTTGGAATCAACGGAATCGTCGTCAAAAGCCATGGCAACGTCGATGCGCTGGGCTTCCGCTACGCCATCCGGCGGGCCTTCAGCGAGGTTCAAAACCAGGTGCCTCAAAAGATCAGCCGCTTGCAGCAGGAAATCATCCCACCGGTCAAGGTTAAGCAGGCGACCTGAACCGTCATGTACTCACGTATCGTTTCCACCGGCCATTTCGTACCCGAACGGATCCTGACCAACCGGGATCTCGAACGGATGGTCAACACTTCCGACGAGTGGATTCAGAGCCGGACCGGTATCCGGGAACGCCACATCGTATCGGATGGAGAAACCAATCTCGATCTCTGCGAACAGGCGGCCCGGCGTGCGCTCGAAGCGGCGGATCTGACACCCGGCGACCTGGATTTGATCTTGGTCGCCACAACCACCCCCAACCAGGTGTTCCCGAACATGGGTGTGCTGCTGCAGGAGCGGCTCGGCGGACATGGCTATGCCTGCTTCAGCCTTGAGGCGGCATGTACCGGGTTCATCTATGCGCTATCGGTCGCAAACAGCATGATTCAGACCGGACAGATCCGCCGGGCGCTGGTGGTCGGCGGCGAGACTCTTTCTCGTATCACGGACTACACCGACCGATCGACCTGCATCCTGTTTGGCGACGGCGCAGGCGCCGTGATACTCGAAGCATCCCCGGACGCAGGCTTTCTGTCCGTAAGGATCCATGCAGACGGGATGCACAAAGACCTTCTCTACTTCCCCTCCGGCATCTCGCAAGGATTTGACCGGCTCCGGGACAAGCGGGACTTCATCCAGATGCGGGGCAACGAAGTCTTCCGGGTTGCCGTCAATACACTCTGCCAGATCGCCCAGGAAACCCTCGATGCGGCTGGAGTCGGCCCCGACGAGCTGTCCTGGCTCGTCCCCCACCAGGCCAATCTGCGCATCATCGAGGCCATCGCGCGCAAACTGGCACTCCCGATGGAGCGGGTTGTGCTCACGATCGGCGAACACGGCAATACCTCCACGGCCTCGATTCCCATGGCACTCGATGTGGCCGTTCGGGACGGCCGTATCCAGCGCGGCCAGCTGCTTCTTTTCGAGGCGTTTGGAGGCGGATTTACGTGGGGTTCTGCGCTGGTGCGGTTCTGATCACGTCTCCACTCTCCTGTGCCCGATGAGACCATTCACAAAGGCAGCTCATCGGGCAGACTGGACACTTGGGCTCGTTCCGGCAGAAGCGCTGTCCATGTAAAACGATCAGCGCATGATGCTCCTTCCGCCATTCGATCCCGCGCGGAAGATGGGGCAGGATTCGCTCCTGGAAATCCGGTGCCCGATCCGCGCAAAGGCCGATGCGGGAATACAGGCGCAGCGCACTCCGGTCGGTGATCCACACCCGCCGCCGGAACGCGTAGAGCAATATCGCATCAGCGGTTTCAGGACCGATTCCCTCCTGGGCCAGTAGCCTCTCGCGCAGGAGGGCCGTCGGCAGATGGGCGAGCCGCCCGAAGCCCTGCTCCCCGCACCAGGCGCTCAAGGCGCGGATACGGTGTGCCTTCTGGTGATGACACCCGGCCGGCCGGAGCCAGGATTCGAGCACGGAAACACGCACTTCAAGCAGCCGCTTGGGATCGAACCGGGTCTCGCAGCGCAACCGATCCAGTACCTTTGCGACGGCGAACCATCGCGTATGCTGGACCAGCACAGCGCCCAGAAGGGTCTCGAACGGACTTTCGGCCGGCCACCAGTCTTTCTGGTGACCGAAACAGCTCACGAGGCGGGTGTGGATCTCACGGATCCTGCGCAAAACGGTGGTTGACGCCTGCTCAATCCGCATCCGGCCTCAAGACCCCTTCCGGGCCCGCACTGGCAAAATTCCGATTGATGCAGACAAGCACCTCCCGGATCGCTTCTGCATCGAGCTCCTGGCATTGACCGCGCCGTAACCCGCGCGGCAGGCGGAACGGTCCGTGTTGAATCCGGATCAGGCGATTGACCGGATAACCCTGGCTTTCGAACAGCCGGCGCACCAGACGGTTGCGACCCTCGTGGACCCGGACCGCGTACCATCCGTTGAGACCCTTTCCGCCTCCCTCCTCGACCGCATCGAAAGCAGCCCAGCCATCATCGAGTCTGACCCCTGAAGTCAGTGTGTGCCGTGCGAGTTCGGTGAGCCGGCCCGAAATCCGCGCCATATAGACCCGTGGCAGTTCGCTCGACGGATGCATGAGCGTACGGGCCAGTCCGCCATCCGTCGTGAAAACCAGTAAACCTTCACTGTTGAAATCGAGCCGTCCGGCGGCGATCCAGCGCCCCTGGCGGATCCTCGGCAACCGCTCGAACACCGTCGGACGCTCTTCGGGGTCATGGCGGGTGGTCAGCTCGCCCGCACATTTGTGGTAGAGGAGGATCCGTCTGCTGGTAGCGGCCGACTCGATCCGGAGCGGCACGCCATCCAGCGCGAACAAATCGTCTGGACTGGCCCGCTCACCCAGCGTGACCGGGCGATGATTACGCGTGAGGCGCCCCAGGCGGATCCACGATTCCACTTCGCGCCTGGATCCCACTCCGGCGTCGGCCAGAGCCTTCTGCACACGGGGTGGAGAAGGGGTGAGGCCAGAGGGAGCGACTGGCTCAGGATTCTTCCGGGGTCTCTTCGGGGGTGGTTTCATGCGCCTCCAGTTCATCCGCCTCGGTCATCCCGATCAACCCGACTGGTGCGGGTTCACAGAAATCAAGCCGGAGTTCAGTGGGAATCAGGTCTCCCACCTGTTCCAGGGGTGGCAGGTCCTCAAGGCTCTTCAGTCCGAAATAATCCAGAAACTGGCGGGTGGTCGCATAGAGGGCCGGACGGCCGGGGACCTCGCGATGTCCGACGATATGGATCCACCCGCGTTCCTCAAGCGTTTTAAGAATCGAGGTGGCAACACTGACCCCCCGAATGTGCTCAATTTCACCGCGTGTCACGGGTTGCCGGTAGGCCATGATCGCCAGGGTTTCGAGTAGCGCCCGGGAATAGCGCGCCGGTTTGGGGTCCCACAAGCCGTGGAGCGCGCGCACGTAGGCAGGCCGGATCTCGATGCGAAGACCGCTCGCCACGCGCCGGAGACTCAGTCCGCGAGGCTCATACTCGCTGATGAGCGCATTCAGGCAGGCTTCGAACTCCTCCCGCGCGACGGGTCGTGCGAGACCGGATTCGAGCAGCCGGATCAACTCTCCTTCCTCGAGCGGACGCCCGGCTGCGAGCAGGGCCGCCTCGAGCAGAGGCTTCAGGGTGAGTGCTTCGTCATTCATCAGGCTCATTCTCTAACACTGGCAAAGGGACGGAATGGTCAGGGTTCGCACGGTGGACGTAAAGCGGGCCAAACAGGGATGGCTGGATCAGTCCGACCATGGACTGGCGTGCGAGTTCAAGCACGGCCATAAAGCTCAGCACAATGCGGGTGGGACGCGCATCATTGGAGCAAAACTCCTCGAAGCGGCGATACCCATGCTCTGCAAGCCCCTCGAGAATGGACACCATGCATTCCCGAACCGACAACGCATCGCGGACAATCCGGTGCTCGATGCGCCAGCGTGAGCGGTGAACGACCTGTGCCATCTGGAGCAGAAGATCATGGAGATTCACCGGCGGAGGTTCCACATGCATCCGGCGTTCCTCCTCGCGGGCCAGGGCCTGGGCGACCCAGCAATCCCGTTCGAGACGTGGGAGAGCATCGATGCACTCCGATGCGTGCCTGAATATTTCATATTCTTGAAGCTGGCGAACCAGTTCGGCACGTGGATCCGTCTCCTGTTCCAGATCTTCGGATGCGGGTTTCGGCAGCAGCATGCGGGATTTGATATCGGCCAGGATGGCCACCATCAGCAGATATTCCGCAGCCAGCTCGATACGCATTTTCTGCATCATTTCGATGTAGCGCAGGTATTGTCCGGTCACTTCTGCAATCGGAATATCGAGCACGTTGAAGTTCTGGCGGCGGATCAGGTACCAAAGCAGGTCGAGCGGTCCCTCGAAGGACTCAAGGACAAGCTCGAGCGCATCGGGAGGGATATAGAGATCTTGAGGCAGTGCGAGCCATGGCTCGCCGTTCACGGTCGCAAGCGGAAGTTCGGGCTGATGGAGAACAGCTTGCGGGCCGGGAGGAGTGCTCATGCGGGCCGGGCCAGCCCCAGTGCGTCACGAACCTCTCCAAGCGTATCCCGGGCCTTGAGGCGCGCCCGTGCGCTCCCGTTCGCAAGCACTTCCCGTACGGTATCCGGGTTGGCCTGGAGAGTCTGCAGTCTCTCCCACATCGGTTCCAGTGCATCCAGCATCCCCTCAAGGAGACGATTTTTGCAGTCGAGACACCCGATACCGGCCGTGCGGCAGCCGGTCTCGACCCACTGCCTGGTTTCGACAGTCGAAAAAGCCTCATGGTATTTCCAGACCGGGCAGCGGTCGGGCTCACCGGGATCAGACCTCCGCGCCCGGGCCGGGTCAGTCGCCATGGTGCGGATCTTCCGGATCACCGCATCACGGCTGTCGCGCAGCGCGATAGCGTTGTCATAGGACTTGGACATCTTGCGTCCATCCGTGCCCGGAAGCCGTGAGGCACGCGTCAGCAGCGCTTCCGGCTCCGCAAGAATTTCCCGGCCGGTTCCGCGGGCTTCTGCCAGAAGCGCCGCCCGTTCCTCGAAATCCAGCCGGGTATCCCCGACCAGTGTGCTCTCGATGCGGGCCAGAAGCTCCAAGGCGCCGGATTCACGATATTGCTTCGCCCACTCAGCGAGACGATGGCTGTCCTTCAAGCCGAGACGCTCATGCGCGGAACGCAGACGCGTATCAAATGTCTCACCGCGCCCATAGAGAAAATTGAACCGGCGTGCAATTTCACGTGCAACCTCGAGATGCGCCACCTGATCCTGGCCGACCGGCACACCCTTGGCGCGGTAGAGCAGCACATCGGCACTCATGAGAACGGGGTAGCCCAGAAACCCGTAAGTGTCGAGCTCACGGTCCTTGAGTTCCTGCTGCTGTTCCTTGTAGGTCGGAACGCGTTCGAGCCATCCCAACGGAGTCAGCATCGACAGCAAAAGATGAAGCTCCGCATGCTCGGGAACCCAGGATTGTACGAAGAGCACAGCCCGGTCGGGATCCACACCCACAGCCAGCCACTCCATGACCAGACTCAACGTATTCGCTTCAAGCTCGTGGGGATCCTGATAGTGTGTCGTCAGTGCATGCCAATCGGCCACAAAAAAATAGCATTCATGATGCTTCTGAAGCTCAATCCAGTTTTTGAGCACCCCTTCCCAGTGACCGAGATGCAGCGCCCCCGTCGGACGCATGCCGGAGACGATGCGTGGAAGCGGATTCAGGCAGGCCTGACTCATAGGCGCAGAAGATCAAGCGTCTGCTGCAGCATCGGCGCCGGAACACCAGTCCCGGTCAGGAAAAGGCCGAGCACACTCACGAGAAGCGGGCCCATCAGCAGGAAGAACACATTGGTCACGAGCAGGAGCAGAAGGATCACGAATCCGTAAGGCTCGATGCGCGAGAACACGCGGGCCCATTGCACGGGCAGTACCCCAGTCAGGACCCGTCCACCGTCAAGCGGTGGCAGCGGAAAAAGGTTGAAGATCATGAGCAGAATATTGATATAGATCCCTGCGACGCCCATGAGAATCAGAAACTGCCCGATGGGCGTCCCGACGAAGAACAGCCGTCCGATCTGGGACAGGATCAGCCAGCTGGTTGCCATGAGAAGGTTGGCGAAGGGCCCGGCGAGCGCGACATAGGCCATATCGCGCCTTGGATGCTTGAAATTCTGGGGGGTGATGGGCACGGGTTTGGCCCATCCAAAGATGAAATGGAACGGAAGAATGAGACAGGCCAGCGGAACGAGGATGGTTCCGATCGGATCGATGTGACGGATCGGGTTGAGTTTCAGCCGCCCGAGCATTTCCGCAGTCCGGTCACCGAACTGGCGGGCGGCGTAACCATGGGCGACCTCGTGGAGCGTAATGGCAAAAAGCCCGGGAATCGCCCAGATGGCGACGAGCTGAACAAGATTGAGATGTGGCATAGCGAGCATTATAGGCGGTCAAAGCGCCTGCTGCGATCGGATGCGGCGATCCGGTCGGGTCGGTCCCACGCGGGCTGCACCGGATGGACCCCTCCGGCCCGATCCATCCGGAATCACGGCGGCGAGTTGCGGTATCATAGGCGTTTAGGCTGGATATCCCAAAGCTATGTGGTTTGCCTTCTGGGCCGAGGATCGCCCCGGTGGGAACGCGGAACGGAGCCGGTGGCGCCCGGATCACCTCGCTCGACTGACCGCCCTCCTTCAGGATGGGCGCCTGCTTTCTGCAGGCCCGCTCCTTGCGTGGACGACTCCGGAACCCCACCCCGATGCGGTGGTCGGCAGCCTCGTGATCGCGGATTTCGAGTCTTTGGAAGATGCGCAGCACTGGATAAAAGAGGATCCCTATCAGCGTGCGGGCATCTACCAGAGTGTCCATGTGCATCCCTTCGTCGTCACCTGCCCACCCGCCGAGAGCAGAACATGAACGAAGCTTTCCAAAAAGAAAATTGGAGTGCTCTTTGCGACCATCTCATGCGTTCGTTTCCAGGCAGTTCGATCCGCCTCATGGATGAGACCGATCGTCACCGGAACCATGCTGGCCATCCAGACGGATTCCACCACCTGGAACTCAGGATGGTTTCCCCCGGCTTTTGCAACATGCCCCTGATCGAGCGTCATCGGCGCATTTACCGCGCCATCGGACCACTGGCCAACTGGCGGCTTCACGCAATCCAGATCCAAGCCTCGGCACCGGGCGAATCCGCAGTCAGCCCCCCCTCCACATCCATCTAACCCAAGAGGTCACTTATGCGTCATCCGATCCTATCTTCCGTTCTGCTGGGCACAGGCCTGCTGCTCCTCGGAGCCTGCAGCCACCCCGCAAAAAACGGGACACACCCGTCTGCCAACCAAGCCGTGGCCATTGTGAACGGCCACCCGATCCGCCGGGGGCTGCTCGATACGTTTCTCGGAGCACGCGGCAATCATTCACCGCATCTTGCTCCGGCCGTCCAGCATCTGGCCCTCCAGCGCCTGATCGATATCCAGATCCTGGCTGCCAAAGGACGCAAGGCCGGATTGCTCCATCAGGCGAGCGCACGCAACACCCTGCGTTTGCAGCGTGAGGTCCTGCTGGCCAACCTTGAAATCCGCCACTACCTCAAAACCCACCCGGTGACCAAGACCGACCTCGAACAGGCTTACCAGAAAACCGTGGGAAACATGGGTCACCACGAATACAAGGTACGCCATATTCTGGTCAAGAAACGGGCCCTGGCCGCACGTCTCATCGCCGATCTCGAGCGGGGCGCCCATTTCTCTGCATTGGCCAGGAAATATTCCGTCGATACGAGTGCCGATCAGGGAGGTGAACTCGGCTGGATCAGTGCGGCACAGGTCACGCCTTCGTTTGCCAAAGCCATCCGCGTACTCAAGGTCGGGGCGTTCACCCGTCAGCCCGTGCATACCCAGTTCGGCTGGCATGTGATCGAGCTCCAGGCGAAGCGGAATCTGACCCCGCCGAGTTTCGCACAGATGCACGACCGACTGCTCGATATTCTCCGGAACAAGGAAATCACCGGATTCATCACTCACCTGCGCGGCCAGACCAAGGTCAAGATCCTGCTGCCGAATGTGCCGCCTGCCCCGCCCACCCGCCCGGGCATGCCGAATGTCCGCCCAGGCATGCCACCGGCCGTCCCTCCGCACCACTGATCAACGGACGGTCCAGCCCCCGCCCTCCCGACCAGCCGGCAGGCTGATCGGGAGGGCGGGAGGCATCCTCAGGAGCACCCGGATACCGCTTTCGGTCAGACTCCTGTCCTCCCGGTCGCGGGCTTTCCCATCCAGCCCAGCAGTTCGGCTTCGCTCACCAGGGGTACCCCGAGGCGCAGGGCATCATCCAGCTTGCGGCCAGGATTTTCTCCTACAATCACATAACCCGTCTTGCCCGTAACCGATTGGCCGATCCGGCCACCCGCTTCACGCAGAAACGTTTCCGCCTCCTCACGTGTCACCGTGGCGAGTTTTCCGGTGAGAACGAACAGGACACCGGCAAACCGGCCAGGAGTCGCATGAGAATCCTGCCGGATATCCTGCCACTGGACACCGGCTTCGCGGAGCTGCTCGATCACCCGCCGGTTGCCCGGGTCGCTAGAAAAAACAACGGATCTCATGTCCGATGACCGGTCCGATCCCCTCAATCCTGCACAACTCGTCCTCTCCGGCAGCCAGCAGCGCATCCAGACTGCCCATCGACTGCGCAAGAAGCCGGGCCGTGACCTGTCCCACCTCGCGCATGCCGAGTGCATAGAGGAAACGTGGCAGGGTCGTCTGTTTCGACCGTTCGATGGCCGCGACCAGATTGGCTGCGGATTGTGGACCCATCCGTTCAAGAGTGCTCAGCCGGGCGACGTCCAGCCGGTAGAGATCGGCTGGGCTCTCGACCAGACCCGTCTCCACGAGCTGGCTGATCAGCTTTTCCCCAAGCCCCTGGATGTCGAGTGCTGCCCGCGAGGCGAAATGGCGCAGAGACTCTTTTCTTTGGGCGGTGCAATGTAGTCCGCCGCTGCACCGGATCGACGCCTCGCCCGGAATCCGTTCCACAGGTGCACCACACACCGGGCAGTTCCGCGGCCAGTCGACCGGTGGGCCCCTTCCCGTATCCTGCCGGTTGAGAACCCGGACAATTTCAGGTATGACATCGCCAGCCCGGCGCAGCGAGACGGCATCCCCCACTCGGATATCCTTGCGCGCAATCTCGTCCATGTTATGCAGGGTCGCGTGAGCAATCCGTGCACCCCCGACAAAAACCGGGGTGACCCGTGCAACGGGAGTGAGCGTTCCCGTACGGCCGACCTGGAAGTCGATGGCTTCGACGACTGTCGTCACCTCCTCACTTGGAAACTTGAAGGCGACCGCCCAACGGGGCGCACGTGCGACAGACCCGAGCCGCTCCTGTTCACGGATCTCATCCACCTTGAACACGGCACCATCCGCTTCAAACGGCAGCTCGTCACGACGGCCCAGAAGCTCACGGAAATAGGTGAGACAGGCTCCAACACCAACGAGTCGCTGAAACTCGCGTGTGACCGGGAAGCCTGCCTCCCGGAGACAAACGAGAAGCGCCGAGTGGTACTCGGGGAGGCCAGTCTGGAGAGGCCGACCGACTCCGTAGGCGGAAAACGCAAGCGGGCGGGAGGCGGTCACCTGGGGATCAAGCTGCCGCAGGCTGCCCGCAGCCGCATTCCGGGCATTCACGAATGGCCGGCCATTCTCCTTTTCGATGACCCGGTTGAGCTTGCGGAAAGCGTCCTTCGGCAGATAGACCTCGCCCCGGACCTCGAGTCGCCGGGGCCAGTGCCCGCCACGGATCCGGAGCGGGATGGACCGAACGGTCCGGACATTGGCGGTCACATCCTCTCCTGTGAATCCATCCCCACGGGTGGCGGCACGAACCAAGACACCCTCTTCGTAGAGAAGATTCACCGCCAGCCCATCGTACTTGGGTTCGCCGACGTATACGATGGGATCCGGCCCACCCCGCCCGAGCCGTTCGCGAACACGGCGGTCGAAGGCTTCCAGCTCGGATTCATCCACAACCTTTTCAAGCGACAACAGCGGATCATCATGCCGGATGGGCGCAAAATCGCTTCGAACAGATCCGCTCACACGCTGTGTCGGAGAATCGGGAGTCACCCATTCCGGAAAAGCCGATTCGAGTTTTTCGAGTTCGTGGAAATGCCGGTCGTATTCGGCATCACTCCACTCGGGATCATCCAGTACGTAGTATTGGAAATCGTGTTCCCGAATGAGCGCGCGAAGCTTCTCGATCCGGTCACGCGCAGCCTCACGATCCATCGGGATCGCCTGTACCGGATTCAGCCAGCTGCCGCAAGACGAGTGGCTTCCTCGATGCTCACGGCAACCAGACGGGAGACACCCGGTTCCTGCATGGTCACGCCTATCAGGTTGTCTGCGGACTCGAGCGAAAGCCGGTTATGGCTGATCAGGATCAGCTGCACGCGAGTTGAAAGTTCCCGCACAAGCCCGATAAAGCGGGCAATACTGCCTTCATCCATCGGCGCATCGACCTCGTCCAGCATGCAGAACGGAGCCGGGTTGAGATTAAAGATCGCAAATACGACGGCCACTGCAACCAATGCCTTCTCGCCTCCCGACAGCTGGCTGATCGAAGCCGGCCGCTTACCCGGTGGACGCGCATAAAGACTGACCCCGCCACCGGTTCCAGACTCGTTCTCGACGAGCCTGAGCTCGGCATATCCGCCTCCGAAGAGTCTCGGGAAGAGCTGTTTGAGTCCCTGGTTGACCTGATTGAACGTTTCATGGAAACGGGCCTGGCTTTCGCGGTCGATTTTGCGCATCACCTCGTCCAGCGTTGACAGTGCGGATGTGATGTCCTCAAACTGCTGGTCGAGTGCCTTTTTGCGAACCTGCTCGGTTTCATAATCCTCGGTAGCCATGAGATTCACCTGGCCCAGCCGTTCAAGCTTTTGCTCCAGCTTTCTGAGTTCAGCTTCGCAATCTTCTGCAGACACACCTTCCTCCAGGCTCACCTTCCAGTCGCAGCGGATGCGTTCGGCGCGCGTCTCGAGTTCGCTCAGACGGGTTGTAAGATCCTGTGCCGCAAGCTTGTGTTCTTCGAGGCGAGACCTCAGCTCTTCAATCTGCCGTGCGTATTCAGATCGATCGCGTTCATGAGCTTCCAGTTCGGATTCAATGGACTGCAGCGTATCCCGCGCCTCTGCGAGCCGGGTGCCGGCTTGCTGGCGCTCGGTCAGCGCATGCTCCAGTCCGGCTCTCTCGGAATCCGCTCCGGCAAGCTGATCCTCTTTTTCGGCAAGTGCATTCGCCTCCACTGCAAGCGATCCCAGAAGCTCCTTCCATTCAGCGATGCGTGTTTGGGCCGCATCGTGTGCAAACCTTCTTTTCTCCTGCTGAATGTACTGCTCCCGTTCCCGTTCCTCGAGTTCCTCGATCCGGGCCGATAACCGTTCCTGTTCTTCCTGTACCGTTTCGCGTTGGGCCGCTTCCCGCCGGATGGCTGTTTCGAGTTTCTCGCGTTCTGCTTCCGTCGATTGCATCGACGCTTCGAGCGTTTTGATCTGTGCCTCGACCTTGCTCCGTTGCTCCTGAACCTGCTTTTCGGATGCGACCCAGTCCTGCCGTTGCCGTTCGTACTCGACGACCCTGGCCTCGAGCTCGGCGCACAGAGCGCCGGATTGAAGGAGATCCTCGCTGTGGCGGGCGATGATCTCCTCGAGTTCTGCAGTTTCGCGCATGGCCTGCTCCAGGCGGTTGCGCGCCGTCTCAAGAATGTCCGACTGGCGCTTCTGATCGTGTTCCAGCCGATTGAGTTCCTGCTGAATCGAGCGGATTTCCCGGTCGTGAACAAATACGGATCCGAGCGCCGGATCCCCCCGGTCGATGGCCATCCAGCTGCGCCCGACCAGGACGCCGGCCGGAGTCACGAAACAGTGGCCAGGCGCAAGGTTCCGGCGTCCTGCCAGGGCGTCGGGCAGCGAGGCAGCGGGCTGCGCATGGGCAAAAAAATCCCCGAGATCGACTCCTCGTGCGGTCAGGGCGGGAAAGCTCTTCGGAGCCTCGTGCCTTGCGTTTGCGGTCTGGGCCTCGAACAGGACGACCGTGCTCGAGGTCAGCGCCGCCAAGGATTCGGCGCAGGTTTCGAGGCGTTCGACCCCAATGGCCTTGAGCCGGTTGCCCAATACCGCACGCACCAGGGGCTCGACTTCCGGATCCACTTCCAGAAGATCCGCCAGCCGCGGGCAACCGCGGAGGTGGTTTGTATCAAGCCAGTGCCGGGCTTCCTCTCCATCGAGCGACAGTGCTTGGGTCCGCATCTGTTCATGGGTATTGAGACGCGCCCTGGCCTGCTCCCGCTCAATGGCGGTACGATTGAGGCCCGCTTCCGCCTGCCGGAGCGCCGCCTGCTCTGCATCAAGTGTTTTTTTCCGCTCTGCAAACTCGGATTCGTATCTCGATCGCTCATGCAGTCGGATCTCATGGACCGAACGGGCCTGGTCCCGTTTTTCGAGCAGTGCGGAAAAGGTGGTCGCATCCAGCTTGCGCGTGAGCTCTTCCTGCTGATCGTGCAGGCTGGTCAGGGCATCCCGTGCATGTTTGTGTTCGAGCGCGAGGAGCCCTGTGCGCTGCCGGGCATCGGCCAGCCGGTCACGCAGATCGTCCAGGTGATCTTCCAGCTCGCTTTTCTGTTTTCCTATCGCACGGAGGTCAGAACCAGTGCGAGCGATTTCACTGCGTGTAGCCTCGAGCGCCTGTTCGAGCGCTTCGCTCTCCGTATGATCCTGATCCAGCAGACCTTCGTCTTCACGTAATCGGGCTTCAATCCGTTCCCGCTCGCGTGTGATCCGTTCCTGTTCCCGAATGAGCCGATCACGCTCGGCAATACGATTCTCGTGCGCGGACTGGAGCTGGGCAATGCGCTTTTCGGTCTCAAAGACGTGCCGCTGGGCGTCCTGATCAGCTGTCGAAGCATTCCGGCGACGTTCGGCGAATTCAAGCAGATGCAACTCAAGACGGGTCAGCTGGGCCCGGATACCCTCGATTTCAGCCTCACGTTCACGAATCTCGACCGTGCGCACGTCTAGGGCATCGCGAAAGACTTTCTGCTCCAGTACGCAAAGCCGGCTCCGGGTGAGCCGCTCGGCTTCGCGGAGCGCCCGAAAACGTTCCGCCTGGCGGGCCTGCTGGGCCAGCTGGTTGAGGCGCTTGGTCAACTCATCCCGGATCTCGTTCACACGCTCCAGTCGTTCACGGGTGTTTTCGACGCGTGCAAGTGTTTCCCGGCGTCGTTCCTTGTATTTGGAGACACCCGCCGCTTCCTCCAGGAATACCTGCCATTCCTCCGGCTTCAGATCCACGAGACGGGAAATGGTTCCCTGTTCGATGATGGCGTAACTGCGAGGTCCGAGACCCGTTCCCAGAAAGATATCGGTGATGTCACGACGCCGACACGAAGTTCCGTTGAGGTAATACTGTGACACGCCATCCCGCCCGACCACCCGACGGATCGCGATTTCATTGTATGCGGCGTAATCTCCACCGACCCGTCCATCACTGTTGTCAAACACGAGTTCGACCGATGCCTGGCCGGCTGGCTTCCGGGTATTGGAACCTCCGAAAATCACATCCGGCATCGACTCGCCGCGCAGTGTTTTAGCGGAGCTTTCGCCCATCACCCAGCGTACCGCATCGATCAGATTTGATTTCCCGGCACCATTGGGACCCGTGATGGCGGCGATTCCGTCAGGGAACTCCAGTGTGGTCGGATCAGCGAACGACTTGAATCCGCTGAGCTTGATCTTGAGTAAGCGCATACGTCGTGCCAACCGCTCCGAAGTTGTCCTAGTGTAAAGTATTTATGAACCTGACAGATGTGTGCCCTGACATGCCGAGCAGCCCTTCACGGTCGCTTGCCACCTTCCCCAACCCGGAGCCGGGCCGGGACTACGAGATCCGGATGGACATTCCCGAGTTCACCTGCCTGTGCCCGCTGACCGGCCAGCCGGATTTTGCCTGCCTCGCGCTGTGCTACATTCCGGCGGAACTTTGCCTCGAACTCAAGGCACTGAAACTCTACTTCTGGTCATACCGGAACGAGGGGGCGTTCCATGAAGCCGTCACCAACCAGATTTTAAATGACCTGGTACGGGCCTGCCAGCCCCATTTCATGCGCCTCACGGCCCGGTTCAACACCCGGGGCGGGATCCGGACCACGGTCATTGCGGAACATCGTGCACCGGAATGGACTGGAACGCCTCCGCTTGCGGACGACACCGCACGCTTTCAGG
>AUZY01004709.1_pt1 | contig 20398 bp, 12 predicted proteins | sample 49821 | NCBI WGS metagenome assembly AUZY01 (sample SAMN02954279, study PRJNA193664) | mine drainage metagenome | biome: terrestrial; feature: abandoned Hg mine; material: sediment; isolation source: lowermost (B1B) sediment-attached strata from acid streamer/mats thriving at... | place: Spain ...
CGCGCCACCGCGTGATCAACGGTCATCTTGCCAGAAAAATATGCAAGGATCTGGAAATCCAGTACCCGTAAAAGTGGTGCGCACGTGAGTAGGATCCGCCCCGAAACTGGAAGGTGGATGCAAAGCTTGTGGCCGGCGCAGCGCTCTTCGGGGTTGGCTGGGGTCTTGCAGGACTCCATCCCGGCCCGATGCTTGCCAATCTTGCGAGCAGATTGATCCGGATCGTCCTTTTCGTGGCCGCCATGATCGCCGGGATGAGGATGGCCCAGCCTGTCCGGCGGCCCGTCAAACCACCTGGATCCCGAGCTCCTGCGAGGATCCCGGGCGGGGCATCCGGTCAGCGCGGCGCCTGATAGCCGCCCGGGACGCCTTTGGGCGAGAACACGAGCTGCCAGAGCTGGAGTTTCCGGAGCTTGAACGAGACGGCGCTCGCCAGGAGATAAAGCCGCCACATGCGATGAAAGCGCTCGTCGTAATGGGCCGACAGGCGCGCCCAGGCGGCCTCGAAGCGTTCGTGCCAGGCACGCAGCGTCTTCTCATAGTCGGCACCGAAGTTGTGCCAGTCCTCGAGAACGAAGAGATTTTCGAATGCCCGCGTGATCTGGGCGGCCGAGGGCACGAGGCTGTTCGGGAAGATATAGCGCTCGATCCAGGGATCGGTCCTTTGTCGAGACGTGTTGCCACCGATCGAATGGAGGAGAAAAAGACCCTCCGGCCGGAGCACCCGGCGCACGGTTTCAAAGAAGGTCCGGTAGTTTTGGACTCCCACGTGTTCGAACATGCCGACCGAGACGACCCGGTCGTAAGACCCCTCGAGACCCCGGTAGTCCCGGATCTCAAAATGGACCGGGAGATGCGCGGTGTGGGACTTTGCGTATTCGAACTGCTGGCGCGAGACCGTGATGCCATGGGCCTCGACGCCATGATGTTCCGCGGCATAACGGGCGAGGCCTCCGAAGCCGCATCCGATATCGAGGAGGCGCAGGCCCGGTTTGAGACTGAGCTTGTGGCAGATGAGTGCGCATTTGGCGTCCTGCGCATCTTCGAGTGTACGGGCTTCTTTCCAGTAACCGCAGCTGTAGAGCAGTTTCGAATCGAGCATGGCCTCAAAAAGGTCGAGACCACGGTCGTAGTGCCGCCGCCCGATTTCAAAAGCTCGTCGCGGACTCTGGAGATTCAGGATCCGTGCCACTCCGGCGCGCATCCGGTCCAGGATCCGGGCCATGCCCGGAGGATCGTCGAGATCCTGGGCGATCAGTTTCTCGAGACAGAGATCAAGTGCCGGAGCATCCCACCCGCCGGCCATGTAGGATTCTCCGAAGCCGAGTGTTCCCCTGAAAAAAACATCGCGGAAGAAACGCCGGTCATGGACCGTGAGATCGAAAGGATGGGCTCCGTTGAGTTCGATTCCGGAGTTTTTGAGGCGCGCCTGAACCCAGGCAGCCACCCACCCACGCGGTATCCGGGAGGCTCCATAGACCGGGGGAGTGGCCGACCCAGGGGTGTTCATGGGTGAGTGGCCCGGGTATCCCCGGAGGGAATCCAGGGCGCCAGCACGGCACGGACCGGCTCGAGCAGTGGCGTATAGCGCCTCGAGCGCCCAATGGATTCGCGATGGATGGGTGCGCGAACCTGTGCCGCGCTCGCGGTATGGACGACCCGGCTGTTCTGGTGGCTTTCGAGACAGGCCGGCACGAAGGGCAGTTTCAGGAAATCGAGAAGCTGCCGGATTTCGGTTTCGGGGTCATCCACCATGTTTTCGTATGCAAGATCGTAGAGTGTTCCGGGCAGCGTGCTGTGCCAGTGGTCCATGAGCTTCCGGTAGGCACAGGCGTAACGGCCGAGCTCTTCGAGGTCATAGCTGTAGTGGTGCCCCCAGGTGAAAAGCTGCTGAAAGATGGACAGGGCCTGGTCCAGGGGGTGACGCCGCATGTGGATGATCCGGGCATTCGGGAATGCCATTCGGATGAGGCCCACGAACATAAAGTTTCCAAGGAGCTTGTCCGTGATAGGACCGTTCGGGGACCCGTTCAGGCAGGTCGCTGCACCGGCTGTAAAGTAACGGGATGCGAGATCCCTGAGGTCGGTCTCAGCGCGCGCCGGCAGGAGGGATTCGGGAAAACCCGGAATCCGCCCCCAGGCGATGCTCAGGCTCGTCGCGAGACGTGGCAGGGTGGGCTGTTCGCCACCGGCTGTGATGTCCGGGTGGGCGGCGAGGATATGCTCGAGCAGCGTCGAGCCCGAGCGGGGCAACCCGACGATGAAAATCGGGCGGCTGGATGAGACGGGTTCCACGAGCCGGTAGCGGTCGATGAAGGCTGGAGTAAAAAGATGCGCAATCCGCTCCAGTCGTTCCTCTTCCCGCTGGATCTCGAACCGGAGGGTGCGCCGTTTGAGCCGGGCTCCCGCCTCAAGGTGGCTTGCAGCCTCTTCCGTCCGGTCGAGATCATCGTAGGCTTTGGCCAGCGCATAGTGGAGATCGATCCGGATGGGGTCCGGGGTGCCGGGATCTTCAAGGAGCGGGCGGCGGCTTTCAAGGAGTCCCAGGATCCGGTCGTCCGGGTTCCGGATGGCTTCGATTGAGACGAGCTCGAAGTAACCCACCCGTCCGGGGTGCTTTTCGAGGAGCGTGAGCAGGCGCTGCTGGGCTTCTTCAAGCCGACCCGTGATCTTGTCCAGCGTCACGAGTCCATGCGTGGCTTCCGCCTGGTCCGGATCCTTCTCGAGGACCGCATCAAGCGTCTGCCGTGCCCGATCGGTGTCGCCGAGATCCATGCAGCACATCCCGAGTCCCGTCCGGGCGTCGGGCTGGTCGGGATCGAGATGGAGTGCGGTTTCGAAACGTTGACGGGCGCCTGCGGGATCACCGAGCGTTTTGAGAACCACTCCAAGATCAATCCAGGTGTCCACGTCTCTCGCATCGAGTTTCAGGGCGTCCTCGAAAGCCTGGGTTGCCAGCTCGAGCTGTTCGGTCTGCCAGTAGGCTTTGCCGAGACTCGCGAGCAGGGCGGCCCGGATCCCGGGATCCGGGATCCCGGGGATGGCCCGAAGGATGCGTCCGATCGCTTCATCGGGGCGGCCACGCCGCAGGGCGATCACGGCGTGAAGATAGAGCAGTTCGGGATCGGTCGGTGCGTGATCGAGGAGCGTCTGGGTGAGCGTCTCGGCTGCTTCGAACTCTGCCCGCTCGAGGTGGGCATCGAGCGCCTCACGTGCGTTCGGGGGCACGGGCGGGCTTCCATTTGTGCTCACGATGCAGGAGCGTTCGATGCGGAGGCGCGGCGTCTGAGCTCGATCATCTGGTTGCGGAGCATGGTCGCAGCCTCGGGGCCGATCCGGAATCCCGGGGTCTGATTGGGATTGATGACCATGCCCGCGCCCTCCGGGATGCAAAGGATGGCGAAGGGCGCTTCAGCCTGGACCGCGCAGGGCAGGCTTGCCGGATGCTCCCGGTGATAGCGGTCGGCGCGCTCCGCAGAGGTGAAAAGACTGAGCATGGGTTGATCGAGACGGGGACCATCCGAGACCAGGGCAAACCGGGCCGTCTGGAGCGCATCCGGGTGGCCGTCCACCGGGTGGTCTGCGAGGAGCCAGACTGTCGCCTGGATAAAAGCGACGAGCGCCCGTTCGCGTGAGGCGAGATCCTCTCCGAGTTCGCTGAGTGCCTGCTCGAGCGCGGTCGGCTCTAATGCGTCGTGCGTCGGTTCCATAGGCTTTGGATTATAGCGAACCGCCTGCCGGCTCGTCGGGGAGCGCAAGCGGATGAGCGATGGCCAACGCCTCTTCGAGAGGGCCGAGATGCTGCGCAAAGTGATGCCAGCGGCCAATCGAGGTGGGCCGGATCGGCTGCCGGACCTGGTACAGGCTCGCCGTGGCGATCGGACGCTCGACGGTCTCGGGGCGCAGGCAGGCTTCCTCGAAGGGTAAATCCAGTTTCGCGAGCAACTTGGGCACCTCCGTCTCGGGATCCCGGGCGAGCTGCTCGTAGTTCACTTCGAGAATGGTCCCCTCCGGAAGCAGCGATTGCCAATAGTCCATGATCGCTTCATGGACCCGGTAATAGTGTCCGAGATGGGTGAGCGTCTGGGCAAACTTGTAGCTCGTCTTGAAAAGGGTGGTGTAGCAGGATACGCAGGTATCGCGGGCGTCACGTCGGACGTGCACGAAGCGAGCCTCGGGCGAGAGTGCGTGGAGCATGCCGACGTGGATGAAATTGCTGGGCATTTTATCGGTGAGGTTTGCCCGTCCTTCCGCCCGCCTGAGGTAGAGCGCGTTCAGGGCCTCCTTCATGCGCCCCCAGGCCGAGGGGGAGAGGGGGTTCAGGGCAAAGGGCAGCTGTTCGAGTTCGCTGATGCCGAGGCCCTGGCGCACCACGTGCAGGAGTTCCGCCATTTCTCCCCCGGCTGTCACTTGCGAATGAGCGGCCAGAATTTGCTCAACGAGCGTCGTCCCCGAACGCGGGATCCCGAGCACATAGATCGGGCGAGCCGGGCCCGGTGTGGATGAGCGATGGCGTTCGATAAAGTGTCGGTCCACGGATTTGAGAATGAGTTCCATATAGAGCTGCTGGCCACTCATCGTGTAACGCCGCTTGATCTGCGGGACGGATTTGGCGCGCGAATAGGATTCCCAGGCCGCGTCGTAGTCGCCCAGATCCTCGAGCACCTTGCCCCAGGCATGCCAGGCGCTCTGGATCATCGGATCATCCGGATGCTGCTCGGCTACCTGGACGACTTTTTTGATGAGCGTCTTGTCCGGGTCGTCCGCCGTGAACTTCTTGAAGCGGGCGAGCATCCACGCAGCCGCATAGGCATCCGGGTCGTCGGTCAGTATGCTGCGCAGTTCGCTGCTCGCTTTGTCGAAGTTTCCGTTTGCGCCGTCCAGCTCGGCCAACCCGATGCGAGCGGAGACAAAACCCGGCTTGAGTTTCAGGGCTTCCTCAAAAAGCGTTTTGGCCTCTGCGCGTCTGCCCGCGAGAACCCGGAGATCCGCCCGCAGGGTCCGCACCAGCGGATGGTCGGGGCGGAGTGCCTGGGCACGGGCGTACGCCTCATCCGCAGCCGACCAGTCGTGCAGTTCGGTGAGGCTTTCGCCGTATCCGAACCAGGCTCCTACGGCTTCCGGCTCCAGCAGGGTACAGGCCTTCCAATGTTCAATGGCCTCCCCGTCGTGCCCCGAGCGGTGGAGCAAGGTCGCGAGCGCAAAGGCGGTCGGCGCGTGGGATGGGTTCCGCGTGCGCAGTTCGCGCAGGAGAGCTTCGGCTTCATCCCACTTCTCAAGGCGGATCAGGGCGGTGGCCATGTTGCTTTTGAACGCAAAGTCGCCTGGCAGGAGCGCAATCGATTGCTTGAGCAGTGCGATGCCTTCTTCGCCGCGGCCGAGTTCGATCGCGTTGAGTCCGCTGAAGTGGAGGAGGGTGGGGTAACCGATGCCCTGGTTCAGGAGATCCCGAAACAGCCGATCCGCTTCCTCGTGGCGTCCTTCCTGCATCAGTTGGACGGCTTTTTGGGTGCCCTGTTCGATCGACTGGCGCACTGCCGCTGATAGGGCCGGATGGTTCATGGAACCCACCCCATGCGTCCAAGCTCCGGGTGGCGCGCCAGGAGACCTTCCGCATAGTGTTTCCAGTGCCCGCTCGTGCGGCCATAGGCCGGTTGCCGCGCCAGCCAGGCGCTTGCGGCTGCGATCAGGCGCGGGGCGAGATCGTGTGGGGACGGTGGATGGTCCGGGTCGAGATCGAGGAAGCGGAGGAGCGACTGGACGACGATCGGGGGTTCGGCCATGAGCGTCTCATAGCGCACCGTACGCATCCTCGGCACCGGCAGCGCGGACCAGAACGCCATGATGCGCTGATGAGCCTGGATGAAAAAGTCGATCTCTTCGATGGAGTAGGTAAAAGCCAGGTCCGGGTGGTCGAAGTCATGGAAGTAGAGTGAGATCAGGATATCGCGCGAATCCCGTTCCAGTGCGAAAACCGGAGCACGGGGAAAGAGCCGGCGAATGATCCCCACTTCAAAAAAGTTGAAGGGATTGCGATCGATGATGTAGCGCACCGTTCCCGGGGGGTTGCCGGCGGTTTCATGCAGCGCGCCCAGGTAAGCTTCCCTGAGGGTGGCCATCTCCTCGTCCGGGACCGGCTCACGGCTGGCCTCGAAGGCCCGCCAGCGTTCGACCAGATGGGTCGAGCGAACGAGGGCGGGCAGTGCGGGCAGCTCCCCGGCGCTCACGATTGCGGGGTGCTCGGTGAGCAGCCGCTCGAGGACCGCCGTCCCGCTTCGGGGCAGGCCCAGGATGAAAAGCGGATCGGGGCTCTGAGCGGGTGCGCGCTCCGGCAAAGGGTCCCAGAGTTTGCGGGGCGCCAGAAGCCGTTCGCGGAGCATCGTCTCGCAGTTCGGCCGATCGTAGCGGATCCTTTTGCGGCGCAGGCGGTTGGCCGTCTCGATCCATTCGAGTGCGGGATCCCAAAGACCCTGGTCGTCACAGATCTTGCCGAGCGCAAAGCAGAGGCCGGCTTCTGTGGATTCCATGAGCCCGGGGATTTGCCGGGCGCGTTCGAAAAACCCGATCAGCGGGTCGCCGGGCTCGAAGGTGCGCGCATGGGCGAGTTCGAGGAACGCCGCATCGAGGGTGCCCTCACGCTCGAGCGCCGTCTCGAAGCTTTCGATCGCCTGTCCGGTCCGGCCGAGCTGGAGCAGCAGGCGCCCGCGGAGAAACCACGGACGGCCCGGAGCGGGTGCCTTCTGCACCGCTTCGTCGAGGCACGCCAAGGCCATGGGGTATGCGCGGATCTCCTCGAGGAAACCTGCGATCTGGATGAGCGCGTGTGGATCACGCGGGGTTTCTCGCGTCCAGGCGGCAAGGAGATCTTCCGCATCGCGCAAGCGGCCCTCCGCGCGATAGAGAAAGGCCAGGCTCGAAAGCGCCGGTAAATGATCGGGCGCAAGCTGGAGCGCCTCTTTCAGGACCGCTTCGGCCCCTTCCGTATCACCCTGACGGCGCAGATCATTGCCCTCAAGGTAGAGTTGCTCGGCACGCGCATCGGTTAAGGCGGGGTTTTTTACGGAAAGAGATTCTTGCATGCGGTATGGGCCCGGGCGGAAGCGGTCGGAGACTGCAATCAGTGCCGTACGGGCACTAACCGTAATCATAATATGAAAATCCCGGACGAAGATCCATTTCGTTGTCATTCTGCAACAGTATCAGCCTGTTGCATAAAAAACACAGTCTCTTGGGTGGTTGGTCTATGTTACTGGAGCAGATCAGGCTGGAAGGCTTCATGCGATGGATCGATTGATCACCCGTCCGCCATTCCGGGATCGCCCACTTGACAGGGTGAGTGGAAGTGGTATCCTCACGACAGGCCTGGGTTGCTCCAGGGCATTTAAACAACCTCACCACATGTGGAGGCTATTACAGATGAAACAGCGAAATCTCGTGCGGCAGGCCGTACGCGGGGTCCTCGTGGCCAGCGCGTCCGCCGCAGTGATCGCCGCACCGGCCGCGCTGGCCCAAGGCTCGAAGTCCACGAAGCTCGCCAAAATCGAGGTCGTGGGTTCTCGCATTATGCGAACGAGCACGGTCACTGCGCAGCCGGTCGTGATCCTCACCAAGCAAGAGCTCAACCTGACGGGTGAAGTGACGATCGGAAACATCCTCCAGTCGATCACCTCAGCCGGTGCCGCCATCAATACCCAGACCAATAACGGTAACGATGGCGATACGTTCGTGGATCTGCACAACCTGGGTCCGCAGCGCGTGCTCATCCTTCTGAACGGGCACCGCTGGATTCCGACCCTGGGTGGTGCGGTCGACCTCAATACCATCCCGGCCGCGATCATCGAGCGGGTGGAAGTGCTGCTCGATGGCGCATCGCCGATTTACGGATCCGACGCCATCGCGGGCGTGATCAACATCATCACGGTGCAAAACTTCAACGGCGCGGAAGCCAGTGCCTACATGGGTATCTACCAGGGCCACAATGCCTCGGTAGCGGCCAATCCGACACTCGGCCTGACGAGTGCGATTCCGGGCAGCAGCCACTGGGACGGCAAGGTCCAGGAGTACAGCTTCACCATGGGTGCGAGCAATAGCCGTGAGGGCGTACTGCTGTCCGTGGGCTATCGCGAACAGCAGCCCATCTGGGCCGGCAACCGGACGCTCTCGCAGCTTCCCATGATCGGCACTGGAAACACCCTTGGGAGCTCCGGGACACCGGGCGGCCGCTACATTTTTGCCGGTCCAGTAAACCCGTTCCCGCAGGCAACGGCTGAGCCGGGTGGCACCACTTCAGGGTTGGCTAACCTCTCAGGTCCCCTGGGTACGGCGGCGAACCCGACTGCGCAGCCATTTACCACGGCGAGAGCCTACAACTATGCGCCGGCCAACTATCTCCTGACGCCAGCCGAACAGTGGTATGCCTATACCCAAGGGCATTACCGCTTCAACTCGCATGTCGAGTTCACGACGAATGTGCTTTATAACGACTTGACGGCGCAGTCGGTACTGGCCCCGAACCCCCTTTTCCTCGGGGTGTTCGGTTCGGACAACACGGCCAATGGCATCGGGGTTGGCATCTCGGCCACGAATCCCTACAATCCCTTCGGCGTCGATCTCGTGCCCTATCCGGCGGGCACGCCCCAGTTCAGCACCTGGTGCAGCCTGTATGGCACCTCAACCTGCTCGAGTCAGGCTGATTCCCTCTACTTTTTGGGCCGCCGGATGATCGAATCCGGTTACCGGGTCTATACATCCCAGAAAGCCACCTACGCCTTCAATGCCGGACTCAAGGGCTATTTCCGGATGCCGCTCATCGGCCACGACTGGGACTGGAATGTGCATTATGAATATGCAAACCGCAGTCTGACCGAAACGGATACCGGTTTGCAGAATACGACGCGGCTCGCCTTGGCCCTAGGGCCGCTTTCAACTTGTCAGGTCAGTCCGGGCTGCGTTCCGCTAGATCTCTTCGGCGGGTACAATCTTGCCACTCAACAGGGCACGATCACGCCCGCGATGGCCAACTACATCGATTACACCGGTATTTCGACCGATGCGGTGACGCAGCGGGACTATTCGGGCAACCTGACCGGCACGCTGGTCGATCTGCCAGCCGGTCCCCTCGGAGTCGCGGTCGGATACGAGTATCTCGAGGACGACGGGTATTTCACTCCCAATCCGCTGGTCGCCGCGGGTGATGCCACGACCAACACCTCTCTGCCGACAAGCGGACGCGAAGCGAGCGATGCCCAGTACATCGAGGTCAACGTCCCGCTCGTGAGCGATGTCTTCCTCGTCCATCACCTGTCGTTTGACGTGGCGAATCGCTGGACCCAGGCCACCTGGTCGGGTTTCGCGAATCCCACGACCCCGGTCTCTGATCGCGCCACGAACACTTCGGGACGGATCTCCTTCAAGTATGCTCCGATCCGGAGCCTGCTCTTCCGGGGCAGCTGGTCACAGGGTTTCCGTGTCCCATCGATCAGCGAGTTCTTCGCAGGTCAGTTCCAGTCGTTTAATGCCCTCACGGATCCGTGCGTCCTGACTCCGACTCTGCCGAACTGCCCGACGCATGCCGTTCAGCCGCTGGCCCAGATCCCCGTGACATTTGGCGGCAACGCCCACTTGACTCCGGAGCGTTCGATTTCGCGGACCATCGGGTTCGTCTACAGCCCGAGCTACATCCCCGGGTTCGATATTTCAGCCGACTACTACAAGATCGAGCTGACCAATGCCATCGTGTCAGGAGGAGTCGGTCCGCAGGCCATTATGGACGCCTGCTACAGTGCGGCTAGTCTCTTCTGCAATAACATTCAGCGTAACGGTGCCACGTACAATACACCAGGATCCATCACCAACATCCTGTCCCTCAACCAGAATATCGGAAGCCTTAAGACCGAGGGCTGGGATGCGAATCTCGGCTACCGGTTCCCATCGACGCCGGTCGGTGATTTCAAGCTGAATGTGAATGCGACGTTCACCAAGTCGTTCGTCCGGTCGTACTTTGGGCTCAACTCGGCCGGAGTGCCCACGGAGTTCACCCAGGAGGAAGCGGGAACGGTCACTTCGCTGATTCCGAAGCACCGTTATACCGCTGTTCTGACCTGGGACTATGGTCCGTGGTCGGCCGGGTGGACCATGGAACTCATCGGTCCCATGTGGGAACAGTGCCAGAATTCGGAGATCCCTACTTTTGGCCTTGCCAGTATCATAGGCGACGGCTGGTGCGGCAAGATTCTCAATCCGACCGTAGCGGCCGCCAACCCCAATGCAGTTCAGGGACTGAACGAGCTCGGAACGACCGTCTATAACGACGTTCAGGTGACGTACGATGTCGATGCCTGGAATACGGATATCACCTTCGGTATCCGCAACCTCTTCGACAAGAATCCGCCGATATCGATGACGGCTTTCGCGAATAGCTACCAGCCGTACTACTATCGGGTACCGGGCCGCTTCTTCTACGCCCGGGTCGGAGTGCGTTTCTGAGATCCCAATAACGACAACAAAAGAACACTGCCCGTGGTTCCGCAAGGGACCACGGGTTTTCTTATTCTGTGCTGAAGTCAGATCTGCCTGATCGGCACGCACTTCGCACGGCCTGAGAGAGCAAGTGAGGTGCGCGCGCAGCGGCAGCGCGTAGGTGCACGTAGAGGGGTGATCAACGGGTCCGAGTGTGCGTGTAAGCAGCATCTCGGGTGGTTCACGATGCATACAGGTGGCGCAGTTTCAAAAGCACCCGGCATGCCGGATGCATGCACCTCCTCCAGTGCTCGCACATCCAGGCCATTCGCTTCTCCGTGCGGTTATCGTCCAGGCTTGGCCTCGCCGCGGTCTATGAACGCTTCCGGTTCCGGAGGTGCTGTTGGGGCTCCGACTGGCCGTTGCCTCACGCCTGTCCATCGTGCAAGTGGAAGAGGGCCGTCCATTTTTCACCGCCCAGAACCGGCTTTTCGTACCACGCGGCCAGCGGGTCGTCGTTTCCGTATGAGTCTGTGGACGAGAAAACGATGCCCAACCCGGTCGTTGCCGGAACCGTTCGTGCGAGTGCGGGGAAGGTGACTTCGCCGCCCGTAAAGCCGTCATTGAGTGAGACCCGTGCGATCACGTGATGCGACTTCACATCCGGACCTGCCGGTTCCATCGGCCCATCTCCGGGTCTCTCTGTACGCTCGTCCCGGGCGATGCCCGGACCTGGACTGTGGCGCTCGATTGCGAGGGGTATGTGGCCATCCCAGACCGTTCCGGAAAAAGCCGCAATGCGTTCTTCGAGCCCGAAAAGCACGAGGTCCTCAAGACGGCGCGTGAACTGCATGGCGGTCACTTTTCCGGACCAGGCGGCCTTCCCGTCTGGATGAGTGGTGACTTCCGGCTTGAGATGAGGTGCTGCCAGGGCCATGAGATAGTCGCATTCGACTGGATGCAAAAGATTCGTTCCGATCGCAAGGGAGATGCGGGGTTCGAGTGCAACAACCGGGTCCGGTATGAAGACTTTCCACGTGAAACGGCGGATGGGCAGGCGGCGCGGGCGTTCCGGTTGATGCGGTGCCCGTACGGCCAGGTCACGGACCATTTTGGCGCCGATGCGGTTCTGGAGTGCTTTGAGCCGGAGCAGACTTGGAATCAGTCCGCGCGTTCCAGCCCAGGAGAGGATCGGGAGCGCAGCAGCCGTATGGCCCTCGATGAGGCGCATCACGGCGATCGCATGGACCGCGAACACGTCTCGGTCGGCAGCGGCGCTCGCAAGACAGGCATGCGCCTGTTTGTGCCACGCGGGACCCAGGCCCAGATAGACCAGCCCGAGTGTGCGCAGAGCCGCAGGATCGCCCGTGCGGGCCGCATCGAGGAGCAGGGTCTGTGCAAGCGTGATATTGCGGGCGGTACCGAGACCGAGGTAGTAAAGACTCGCGAGTGTCAGGCGCGCGGCACTCGGCGAGCCCGTGCGGACGGCTTCCTCCGTCCACCGGAACGCCTCGAACGGGTCGTATTCGACGCCCAGTCCGCGCAGGTGGAGGAGGCCGAGGTAGCGCATCGCTTCGCTTTGGCCCTGGCAGGCCAGTTCGGCGAAGCGGGTCCCCGCTTCGGTGAAGTCGCGACGATGGAGCGCATCGAGTGCGGCCGCGAGGCCAGTTTGCGGGGGTGCAGGTGCGGAGAAGATCACGGCCCCCCGGGGGTTCAGGGGCTGCGCTGCGCGTGACGCGCGCCGCGGTGAAAGCCGGGTTCCAGTTTCGGTTCGCCTTCGTAGCGGACCCAGACGTTGAAGGCCACGGTGAGCCGGACGTCCGTTCCTTCATAGGGCGAGACTTCGTGATAGAGATAGGAAGGGAACAAGACGAGTTCGCTAGGCTTGAAATGATGTTCCACAGCACCGAAACCGTAAGGCTGGATGAGATAACTGTTGGCCGGGTCGAGAAACATGCTCACGTGTGAACGCGGGTCGAAGAGCCGGAGGGTCCCGCTCAGGGTAGTGTCGCGCGCGGGCTGTCCGGGGTCGACACAATAGACACCCGACCACGAGGCCATGGCATGGTTATGAAGGCTCGTATAGCCCCCGGGCCGGGTGATATGAAACCAGCTGTGATGGTGGAGCCGGAGTTCCGCCATCTCTTCGGCACTATAGCCGTTGAGTACCTGGATGAGATGCCCCAGATGATTCAGGCAGAACCGGGCGAGCGACTGGACATCCGGGTCATCCCAGAAGAAGAAGTCGAATGGGCTCTCATAAACCCCGTGCTTGCGCACGGGGCTCGGGCGGGTATGGCTTTCAGGTGGGGTCTTTTCCCATTCGAGGAGCCGGACGCTGAGACGTTGGTTGAACCCTTCGGCGTTGTGGAGGAGGGTTCGATAGAAGGGAACGGCAAAAAGGGTTTCCAGACCGGGGAGAGCGGATGCGGGTGCAGTGGACATGGGTCGGCCTGGCTCCGGCTGATCAGCGTGGCGGGCGCAGGCCGGCCAACCCGCAGGATCGACACCGGTCCCAAAGTGCTCCCGGTCTCATGTCCCGCTCACGGGAAATAGGTCCGGGAAAAGGTATCGTGGGCTTCGATCGCCTGGGCCACAAGCTCCTGTTCGATCGGGGTCAGCAGAGGATTCCAGATGTCGGCAATCAGCACCAGACGTGGAACCGAGTCGTGATTCCAGGCGGCGTGCTCGAAGGAGTCATCAAAGATCAGGCATCGTCTCTCGCGCCAGGTACGGGTCTCGTCGCCGACCCGGATGCCGCAAAGCGGCGGAACATCGAGTCCCAGGTGAATGGTGAGTTTGGCGTTGGAAAGACCATGATGGGCCGGCAGCGTGGCACCCGGTTTGAGGGTTGAGAAAAACACCTCGGGCGCATGGTTGCGGCCCCGTGCGAGGGGCAGGTGCTTGAGCGCGGCGAAGGTTTTCTGGCAGCGTTCGAGAAGCCCGCCCTGGGGATTGCCGGATTGAAAGAGGTGGAGGCTGCTCCAGTCCGTTGAACCGGCCAGGTCGCGCCAGCGTGGATCGTGAGCGGCCGCTTTTGAAACGTAGGGTACGTCCGTATAGGACGGGCCGAGCTCGCGGATGACCGCCTGGTATTCGGCCAGAATGCCCGGGGTTTCCGCCTCGTATTCACGGATCCACGCAAACTCGCCCCGCTCAAACCAGGGCTTGGGATGGAGAGCCGGATAGAAGATGAACGCCGGCTTCTGCAGGGGATCTTCATACTGGGGGAGCTCGATTCCCTTGAAGATCGCGACAAACCGGCGCGCGCGTTCCGGTAGCGGCACGCCAAAGAGTTTTTCGACTTCGCGGACGGCCTGGTCGATCGACTCGAGCCGGATCGGTGCGAGGCGCCCGATCGCTTGCTGAGCCAGCTCGCGGATCCCAGGGGAGAGTGTCGCGGGTTTGAGACGCAGGGCCGGGTCGAGTGAGAGGGCCCGACCGAACGCGAGCAGGGCTTCTTCCGGCCGTCCCAGGTCTTCCAGGATGCATCCTTTGTGGAGGTGGGCGGTGGCCTGACCCGGAGCGTATTCGATCGCCCGCTCGATGGCTTCGAGCGCAGGTTCAGGCAGCTTCTGGGCTCGCCTCGTAATGGCCAGATTCTCGTGCAGGACCGCGCTTCTGGGATTGGCCTGGAGAGCCGCTCTGAGATGGCGCACGCTCGCTTCGTAGTCACCGGTGTGGAGCGCGCGCATGGCCAGAAAAGTGAGTGCCGGCAGGTGGTGGGGGGCAATTTTGAGGATCGACGCATAGACGCGCTCGGCATCCTGTAGACGGCCCTCCCGGACGAGCGCTTCGGCGCTCTGCGAGAGAAAACCGATCTGGTCGGTCACCTCGGCGACCGGAAAATCCTCCAGGCGAAACGCGGGCGCCGACTCGGGATCGCGGTATTCGTTCATAGGGGACAATCCTTCAGAAGACCATTCCTAAGGCCGGTCGTTCGCGGAGCACATCAAACGCGATGATCGCCCGCTCGCCGGATCCGCGGAAGGGATGGACATAATGAATATGGTAGGGCGGGAACAGAAGCAGTTTACCGCTTTGAGGTTCCAGGCGCCGAGTGAGTGTGGCGCCGTGCTGGACGGCAGCCGGGTGGGGATTCAGGAACTCGATCCAGCCCTGCGGCGGCTCGGCGCCTTGGGGGAGGTGGACATAGTAGACACCGCTGGCCAGGTTGCCAGGGGTGGGATGCATATGGGGCGCCTGCCAGTCTCCTTCGGAGAGAAGGTTGGCCCAGCCCATGATCCAGGGTTTGATCGACGATGCGGGTGGCCCGAACACTTCGTGGAGGTAGTGGGTGATGGCCGGTTCGAGAATCCGTTCGCGAAACTCGGCGATTGCAGGGTCGGGGCGTTCCAGGAAGTTCCGGTGGTGTGCGGTCTGGTACCCGCCCCGCGTCGAAATCCTTCCCGAATAGACCGCATTTTCCTGCCGGTCGTTGCGATATTGCCCGGCCAGTTTGACCAGCAGCTGATAGAGGGTTTCATTGAGCGCGTCACAGCCTCGGTGCACGCGCTCAAGGACCGTCGTCGGAAAGTGGATCTCGATTTTATCGTCAAAGCCCCATTCCCGGGTGTCGATCACTGGCATAACCTCCCTCCCCCGAATCCCCTCGGGATTCCGGCATGCTGTAAACTATAGCCCGAAAAACACCGTTTACTCAAGCCGAAATGCGGCGGCGGGTGGAACGGCTTCCTCAATCTTCCGCGCATCCAGGGTGGCGAGATTCGGATGGCCAGCCAATCCAGATCGGATGATCCAGCAGCCGGCGGGGTTGATCCGACCGTCCTGAACAGCGGGGCGGCGTCTTACCTCGAAGATCTCTACGAAGCGTTCCTCGCCGATCCGCGCGCGGTCCCCGCCGATTATGCCAGGATTTTTGCCGGGTTCGGTGCGGTCGATGCGGCCATTCCGAGGCGGCCGATCGAAGCGGATCTCGCCCGTCGCGCCCGGATGGAACGGGTTATGGGCCGTGCACCGGATGAGCCACCCGGCACCGTCTGGGCCCGCTGCGTTCAGGCCTACCGTTCCCGTGGGCACTGGGCTGCCCGGCTGGATCCGCTCGGCCTCTCGCCACCCACCCGTCCGCCTGATCTCGATCCCGCCTTCCACAACATCGGTTCAGGCGAACTGGAAGAGGAGATTCCCGCCGGACTCGTATCGGGACCCGCGCCCCGGACGGGCGCCGATCTCCTGAGGGTGCTCGATGCCACCTATTGCGGGGCGATCGGATCCGAATACCAGCATCTCATCAACGTCGAGGAACGGCGGTTCATCGGTGACCGGCTCGAAACGGCACGCGGCCAGTTCACGCTGACCCGTGAAGAGAGGCTCCGGATATGTACCGAGCTCACGGCCGCAGAGGGCCTCGAGCATTTTCTCCACCGACGCTATATCGGCCAGAAACGCTTTTCACTCGAAGGGTGCGAATCGCTCATGCCGGCGCTGAACGATCTGGTCCGGCAGGCAGCCGCCGGCCCGGTCGAGGAGATCGTGATCGGCATGGCTCACCGGGGGCGCCTCAATGTCCTCGTGAACCTGCTTGCGAAACCCTTGCCGGAGCTATTTTCCGAGTTTGAGGGCCGTTATGATCCGCTTCACCAGAATGGTTCGGGTGATGTCAAATACCATCTCGGCTTCTCCTCGGATGTCTCCGTGGGTCCGAGGGTCCTGCACCTCACCCTGGCCTTCAACCCGTCCCATCTCGAGATCGTGGATCCGGTGGTGGAAGGTTCGGTTCGCGCCCGCCAGGACCGTCTTGAGGACCGGGCCGGAGACCGGGTTCTACCGGTCCTGATCCATGGTGACGCCTCGCTGGCCGGTCAGGGCGTCGTCATGGAAACTCTCGAGATGGCCGGAACCCGGGGATTCCGGACTGGTGGCACGCTGCACTTCGTCGTGAACAACCAGATCGGGTTCACGATCAGCAATCCGCGCGATGCCCGTTCCACGCGTTATGCGACCGATATCGCCAAGTTGATCGAGGCGCCGGTTTTCCATGTGAACGCGGACGATGTCGAAGCCGTGATTTTCGCCTTGCGCACAGCGTTCGGGTACCGGTGCCGTTTCCACAAAGACGTCTTCCTCGATCTCGTGGGCTATCGCCGGTACGGGCATAACGAGGCCGATGAGCCTGCGGTCACCCAGCCGCTCATGTATGCGAGGATCCGCGAGCACCCGAGCGTCCGGTCGATTTATGAGCAGCAGCTCAGGGCGGGAGGAGTGATCGACCAGACGCAGTCCGCACAGCTCGTGGCGGCGTACCGGGACGGGCTGGATCGGGGCGAGGTGCCGGTTTCGTTCATCCTGCCGCGGGCGGAAGCCCGCCCGCCGCTGGTCGATTGGGAGCCCTACCGGGGTGGACGCTGGGATCAGCCGATCGAGACCCGGGTCGACCCTGACGTGCTCCTGCGCCTCGGCCGGACGCTCGTGACGCTCCCCGAGGGATGGACCGTCCATCCGCGACTGGCGCGTATCCTGGAGGACCGTCGCCGGATGCTTGGGGGCGAGGTGCCGTTCGACTGGGGGATGGCTGAACTGCTCGCCTACGCGAGCCTTCTGGTCGAGGGTCATCCGGTCCGTTTGAGCGGACAGGACAGTGCACGGGGGACGTTTTTCCACCGGCACGCGGTCTTGCACGATGTTGCGACCGGTGCGACCGATGTCGCACTCAACCGCCTCGCACCGGAACAGGCATCCGCCGACATTGTCGATTCCTTCCTGTCCGAGGAGGGGGTTCTCGCGTTCGAGTACGGTTACGCGACCGCCAATCCGGAAGCCCTGGTCATCTGGGAAGCCCAGTATGGGGATTTTGCCAATGGTGCACAGGTGGTGGTGGATCAGTTTCTGAGTGCCGGAGAAGCCAAGTGGGGTCGACTGTGCAGTCTCGTCCTGTTTCTGCCCCATGGTCAGGAAGGGGCCGGGCCGGAGCATTCCTCGGCCCGTCCCGAGCGTTATCTCCAGCTTTGCGCCGAAGAGAACCTCCAGATCGCCAATCCGACGACCCCAGCGCAGATGTTCCACCTGATCCGCCGTCAGGTGATGCGCCCGTACCGCAAACCGCTTGTGGTCTTCACCCCGAAAAGCCTGCTGCGCCACCGGCTCGCCGTCTCCAGCTGGAAGGATCTCACCGATGGCCGCTTCCAGCCGGTCATCGATGAGCCCGAAGCGAAGGATCCCCGCCGCATCCGCCGGGTGATTCTCACATCCGGCAAGCTCTATTACGAGCTTTTCGAAGCGCGCGCGGCGGGGGGGCGGAGGGAGGTGGCACTCGTCCGGCTCGAGCAGTGGTATCCTTTTCCCGAGGCGATGCTCAAGACCGCCCTCGCGCGTTATCCCGCAGCAGAGGAGGTCATCTGGTGCCAGGAAGAACCGGAGAACCAGGGCGCATGGCAGGCGCTCGCGCCGCGACTGTATCCGCTCCTCGCCGCGAGCCAAGGCCTCCGTTACGTGGGCCGGCCGGCCTCGGCTGCAACCGCCCCGGGTTATGCGGCCCTTCACACCCTCCAGCAGAAGGCGATTCTCGAGGAGGCTCTCGCTGAGACCCCATCGGGATCGGCCCGCAAGCGTCCGTCGCCTCGCACCAAATCCCTTCCGGAGCCCGCATGAGTATCGAAATCAAGGTTCCGCCTCTCCCCGAATCCGTGGCCGATGCAACGGTCGTCAACTGGCGCAAGAAAACCGGGGAATCCGTTGAACGCGACGAGAACCTGGTCGATCTCGAAACCGACAAGGTCGTGCTCGAGGTGCCGGCTCCCGCAAGCGGTGTCCTCCGCGAGATCCGTCAGGCGGACGGAGCTACCGTGACCGCGGGATCCGTGCTCGCGATTCTCGAGGAAGGCGCAGCCGCCCGGGCCGGACAGCCGTCTCCTCCAAGGGCCGTACCACAGCCTCCGGCATCCGAACCGAAGGCTCCCGCAGCAGAGTCGCCGCAGGCGTCCCCATCCCGCCCCGGCAAGACGCCGCCGATCGCCCCGGCCGCACGCCGGCTGATCGGCGAGCATGGACTCGACCCCGCCCTGATCGAAGGCCATGGCCGCGAGGGGCGCATCAGCAAGGGTGATGTCCTGGCTCATCTCGAGCACGGCGAAGCAGCGGGATCGGCTCTACATTCTGAAGGATCTGGTGCCCATTCGGGATCCCGCAGCCGCCGGGTCCCCATGACGCGGATCCGGGCCCGGATCGCGGGGCGTCTCCAGGAATCCAACCGGAATGCCGTCATGCTGACCTCGTTCAACGAAGTGGATCTCACGCGGGTGATCGAGATGCGCACCTCCCTGCGTGAGTCGTTCGAGAAAACGCATGGGGTCAAACTCGGGTTCATGTCATTCTTCGTGAAAGCCGCCATCCTGGCACTTCTGCGGTTTCCGGTCGTCAATGCCTCGATCGAGGGATCCGACATCGTCTATCACGATTTCTGGGATATCGGTATCGCGGTGTCCTCGAAACGCGGCCTGGTCGTCCCCGTGGTGCGCGATGCCGATCAGTTGAGCTTCGCCGAGATTGAGACCCGGATCGCCCGCTTTGCCGAAAAGGCCCGCTCGGGTGCACTGGAGCTCAGCGACCTTGAGGGTGGGACGTTCACGATCACCAATGGAGGCGTTTTCGGCTCGCTGGTTTCGACCCCGATCATCAATCCGCCGCAAAGCGCGATCCTCGGGATGCACAAGATCCAGGATCGGCCTGTAGCGCAGGCAGGCCAGGTCGTGATCCGGCCGATGATGTATCTCGCGCTTACCTATGACCACCGTCTGGTCGATGGCCAGGAAGCCGTTCAGTTCCTGGTCGCGGTCAAGGCATCCCTCGAGGATCCGGACCGGCTTCTGCTCGATCTCTGAACACTGGTTTTCGACCCGAGAGTGCACCATGACTGATGAAACCTATGATGTCGTAGTCATTGGCGCGGGCCCGGCCGGCTACATCGCCGCCATCCGTGCCGCGCAGAACGGCCTGCGTACGGCCTGCATCGATTCCTGGCGGAATCACGATGGAACGTATGCTTTCGGCGGCACCTGCCTCAATGCCGGCTGCATTCCCTCGAAGGCACTTCTGGAATCGAGCGAGCTCTATCACCGTGCCCGGGAGGAGTTCAAGCTGCACGGCATCGGGTTCGAGAAACTTGCACTCGACCTCAAAGCCATGCAGGCGCGCAAGACGAAAGTGGTGTGCACCGTGACCGGTGGGATCGCCCAGCTTTTCAAGGCCAACCGGGTGGAAGGCCTCGCAGGTCGCGGCCAGCTCCTCAAGGACGGGAACGTCTCTTACAAGGATCCGGAAGGTGCCGGGCGTGTACTCAAGACCCGTTCGGTCATCCTCGCGACCGGTTCGATTCCAATCGAGCTCCAGTCGGCACCCTTCGACGGCGAACGGATCGTGGATTCCTGGGGCGCACTCGAGTTTGAACGGGTACCCAAACGGCTTGGTGTGATCGGAGCGGGCGTAATCGGGCTCGAGCTCGGCAGTGTCTGGGCGCGGCTCGGTTCAGAGGTCACCCTGATCGAGGCCCTGCCGACCTTTCTCCCGGCCGTCGATGCCCAGGTAGCCAAGGAGGCGCTGCGCCAGTTTCAGAAGCTCGGACTCAAAATCATGCTCGGGGCCAAACTCACCTCGGTCGAGCGGAAGAAATCGGCCCTGACACTTCATTACCGTGAAGCGTCGGGTGGAGAGTCGGCACTGGACGTCGACCGCCTGATCGTCGCGGTCGGGCGCCGCCCCTATACGGACGGCCTTTTTGAATCCGGAAGCGGCGTCCAATGCGATGAACGGGGGTTCATCCAGGTGGACGACCATTGCCGGACCGGACGCAAGGGAGTTTATGCCATCGGTGATGTGGTGCGTGGACCCATGCTTGCGCACAAGGGCGAAGAGGAGGGCGTAATGGTCGCCGATCTCATCGCAGGCCAGAATGCGGAGATGAACTACGACGTCATTCCGTCTGTCA
>AUZY01007775.1_pt1:0-12500 | contig 19934 bp, 13 predicted proteins | sample 49821 | NCBI WGS metagenome assembly AUZY01 (sample SAMN02954279, study PRJNA193664) | mine drainage metagenome | biome: terrestrial; feature: abandoned Hg mine; material: sediment; isolation source: lowermost (B1B) sediment-attached strata from acid streamer/mats thriving at... | place...
ACCTCCTGGCACCCTGTGGGCGGGTCAGGCAACCATGACCGCCGAGAGGCGCAGACTCCTTCCGCCCGAAGGCAGGAGCTTATGCGGCGCCGGATCGCAGAGTGGCTCCGGGTTTCGGGGACACGAAGCCCCCGCCCCGTTTTTTTACAAGGGCGCCTCAAGCTGGCTGCGAAGCTGCCCAAGCGTTTTGGCCTCTATCTGGCGCACACGCTCGACCGAGATGCCGTAACGCTCAGCCAATACTTTGAGCGGTGATTTCCCTTCAGGCCTGAGCCAGCGCTGTTCGACAATATCCCGACTCCGGGCATCCAGGGACGAGAGCGCACGGGAGAGCTGCTCGTGCCGGGCACGATCGAGGTCCGTACTCTCGAGCGATTCGAGCGGATCAGCATCCGTTGCGGTCAGGTATTCTTCAGGAGCCCACGCGTGAGGATCCTCCTGACCGTCGGTCGCGGAGGTTGCGGCAAAGCTCACGTCCTGCCCCTTGAGGCGGAGCTCCATGGTCTTCACGTCGGTTGGGGAGACCTTGAGATCCTTTGCAATCTGTTTGGTTTCCCGGGAGGTGAGTGAGCCCGTTGGTCCAAGATGACGGCGCAGATTGAAAAACAGCCGCCGTTGTGCCTTGGTCGTCGCGACTTTCACCAGTCGCCAGTTCCGGATGATGAACTCATGGATCTCAGCACGGATCCAGTGGACGGCGAAGGTGATGAGCCGGACGCCCCGCTCGGGGTCGAAGTGACGGACGGCTTTCATGAGGCCGATGTTGCCTTCCTGAATGAGATCCGCAAGCGGAAGTCCATAGTTCCGGTAGCCGCGTGCGATGTAGACGACGAACCGCAGGTGCGCCAGGATGATTTTCTGGGCGGACAAAAGATCGGCTTCCTCCTGGTAGCGGCGGAAGAGTTCCCGCTCTTCCTGAGGTTTCAGGATCGGCACCTGCCGGATGGCTTCAAGGTAGCGATCGAGGCTCTGCCGGGAATGGTCGCCAGCCAGTTCAGGGAGAGGTGATATCAGCGCAAGTTCTTGATTCATAAGATTAACACCACATAATATGATGCAATTCTAGCACTCTTACGCTTAGAGTGCCAAGCATCAGAAAAGTTCGCGGCACGAAGCCTGGTTGGCTTAATCCCGGGGTTTTGGGAGATAGAGAGCACCAAGACACCCACGGGACTGGGCCCCCGTCACCGAGGGCAGGTTGCCGGCTGCCTCGAGCAGGCGCTGCTGGGCAAGCCAGGCAAAAGCCATGGCTTCGAGTCCATCCGGATCGAGTCCGAGCCGGTCGGTCCCGATCACGGTTTGTGCGGCCAGGCGGCTTTGCAGTTCGGCCATGATGTGGGGGTTTTTAACCCCGCCACCGCTCACCGCCACCCGCTCGCTCGCTGGCGCATGGGCCCAAATGGCCTGGGCAGCCGATGCCGCAGTCAGGGCGACCAGCGTGCGTGCGATATCGGCCGGCCGGTAGGCGCTCCCGGAACGGAGGCGGGAGTGAAGCCAGTCGGGGCTGAAGTATTCGGGTCCCGTGCTTTTGGGCGGAGGCCTGCCAAAGTAGGGATCCTCGAGGAGCCGTTCGAGCAGTTCCGGAATACAGGTGCCCTGGCCTGAATAAAAGCCGTCCCGGTCATACGCGCAACCCGCCTGCTCCTCGATCCAGGCATCGATCAACGTATTACCCGGACCCGTGTCAAAGCCGATGGGATCCGCGCGACCGGATGGCCAGAGGGTCACATTGGCGATTCCGCCGATGTTGAGGAAGACGAGGCGCTCCTGCTCCGCCCTGAAAAAATGGTGGAGAAAGCCCGGAACGAGGGGAGCCCCTTCTCCGCCCTGGGCAAGATCCATCCGGCGAAAATCAGCAACCGTCACAATCCCGGTGCGCGCCGCAATCCGGTTCGGGTCGCCGATTTGGAGCGTGAAGGGCCGTGGAGTCTGGTGCGGTTCATGGCGAATCGTCTGGCCGTGGCTTCCAATGGCGCGGATGCGCGAGGGCGACAGGCCTTCGGAAGCAAGCAGCTCGCAGGTGACGTCGGCGAAGAACTCTCCGAGCTCCGCGTCCAGGCTGCCCAGCCGGTCGATCGCGTCCGCTCCATCATAGCGTCCCTTGGCGAGATCGAGTACCCGTGTCCTCAGTGCATGCGGGTAGGGCGTGATCCTGAAAGCCATGAGCACGGGCCGGGTACCCGCGAGATCGACCAGGGCGCAATCGACTCCATCCGCGCTCGTGCCGGACAGGAGACCGATAAAAAGCCCGTCTGATTCCGCTGCGTGTTTCATAAGCTCCATGATACTGAAGCGCGCGGATAGGGGTATCGGTACCGTCGCGGCAAACCGGTCGCAAGAATCCGATTTTGCACTGGCCGCACGCGTCCGAAGGGCGCAATCTGGGCCTCCATCGATCCTCTTCAGAAACCTATGCCGATATCGCCCACCCTTCACTCCCGCTCCGCGATGAGGAGCGTCCTGGCACTCGCCGGGATTCTCGTCCTGGGAGGCAGTGGTCCAGGCTACGCCGCAAGCCGCCCCTACCGTTTCGACTATCGGGTACACGGCAACCGATGCCTGCCGAAACTCGTGTTCAGCAGCGGACGGGATCTCTACCTCTGGATGCGCGGAAGTCCAGGGTGCCGGCCGGTTGAGGCCACGCTTCATGAGGGTGCTCACCGAGCCCAGGCTCCGATTTTCCGCGAGCGCCCCTACTGGATCGTAGCCGGACTGGCGCCCCGGATCGCGATCCGGCTTGAGACGGGCCGGATCGTCGCGCAGATCCGTGCCGCGCACCCAGCCGGGCACCAAAATCCCTTGACGTCCCCGTGCCCGCCCAGCGCAACCGGAAACGCAAACCCGCAGGCACTGCCGGTCCACTTTGAGTCGGGCTGTAAGGATCGCCCGGATCCAGGCCGAGACCCATCAGGCGTCTACCGTGTTGTCCCGGGCTCGGCGCGTACACAAGTCGCGCGCTGGGCCAGACGGGCCCACTGGCATCTCATCTGGCGCGCACCCGACTGGCTGGTTTTGAGGCGACTGCTGCTTGCAGGACCATTGCTGCCGGCTGTCCGTCAACTTCTGCGTGACGCCCAGGCGGCAACCGGTCGGCTTTATACCCTCACCTCCGAGCCTGGCGTGCATGCCTTGCGCGTCGATCTGGCACAGCCTTTGTCGCAACCGGATCCGCTCTGGACGGTGACCCCCGGAACGTTGCGTGCGGAACTCATCGGCTGGGCACACCAAGCGGGTTACCAGGTGATCTGGCACGCGCCCACGGACTACCTTCTGACGGCACACGCGGTGATCCCTGGCACTTTTGTCGAGGCGGCATCGATTCTGGTCAGGAGTCTGGATCGGGCCGGATCCTCCGTGCGGATCACGGTGTACCGGAAGAATCGGGTGCTCGTGGTCGCGGGTGGAACATGAAAAGACCAGAGGGGCTCCGCCCTGCTGGCCGGATCGGGTTTATCCTGCTGGTCCTGACCGGGTTGCTTGCCGGTTGTGGGTCGATGCAGATCCAGAGCCGGGCCATCCGGCAAATCGAGCGCCGGGATCACGGGCTGTCCACGACTGCGGCCACTCAGGCCGCCTTTCATCCGGTCACCCTGCATGCCGGCTATTACTTCGGAAACGGGCAGCCCATCCGGACGCCACGACGCGCCCGACTGCCGGGCCTCTTCAAAAAGCCGGTGGTCTGGATCACGCATCACCTCTATCTCGAGCAGGTAGCGGATCGCCTCTCGAGGCTTACGGGGCTGCCGGTCCGCCTTGGGGCCATCCTTGAGGAGCAGCAAAGCGCGAATGCGAATCCGGTCACCCAGAAATCACTGCTGCTTCAGTCCGGTCGCATCCTCAAGATCGACTACCGCGGAACGCTTGCCGGGCTGCTGGATGAGGTGACAGCCTATTTTGGTCTTTCGTGGCGCTGGCAGCGCGGTGCGATCCGGCTCTTCCGCTACGAAAGCCGCGTCTTTCCGGTCGACGTCCTGCCCGGAGCCGTGTCGACGGCACAGGTTCTGACCAATCAGAGCAACTTGGGGAGCAGTGGCAGTGCGACGGGGGGATCCAGCGAAACCAGCAGTCAGATGGTGACCCAGTCGCAGGACAACCAGTTCTGGAAGACCGTGCATGCGAATGTCCAGGCGATGCTCACGCAGCATGGCCAGGCGCTCGTGAATGAGGAAGCGGGTGTGATCACGGTGATTGACCGGCCGATGATCGTCCGTCGGATCGGACGCTACCTGGCCGCGCTCGACCGGGCCATGCAGCGGGAGGTTTCAATCGTGGTCCGGGTGTATGCGCTGGATCTTACGAACAGCGAACTCAGGGGATTTTCGCTGAATGGAGTGTTCAACAATCTGGCCAGAAACTATGGTGTGACCTTTGCCGGTGCAGCTCCGGCCACATCGGTCTCGGGAGCAGCCAGCCTGTCGGCCACCATTCTCAACACGGCTGCCGGGGGGATCGGACAATATGCCGGGAGCAGCCTTCTGGCCCAGGTGCTCGACACCTACGGTCATGTGTCGCTCATGACCCAGGGATCCGGGATTGCGCTTCAGGGGCAGCCGTTACCGATTGAAGTCACGAAGACGGTGGGTTATCTGGCCAGTGCAGAAACCACGGCTTCCACACTGGTCGGACAATCGACGGCGCTCACGCCGGGTCAGGTCACGACCGGTTTCTCGATGATCGTCGTTCCCCGTATCCTGCCGGGCGGAAGCCTCGCGATGCAGTATGCAGTCGATCTTTCGACGCTCAACTCACTCACGACGATCAATTCGGGGGGCGAGTCCATCCAGGTGCCCAGCGTGAGTTCGCAGCGGTTTATCCAGCGCGTGCGCATGAAGAGCGGGCAGACGCTTGTGCTTGCAGGATTCGAGCAGGTGAGTGACGACCGGCAGGGGGATCGGGGCATCCTGTCCTGGTTCCGGTCGGGATCCGACCAGCGCAAGGTGATTTTTGTGACGCTCACGGTGCGGAGGATCCGGGTCTGATGGAGATTCTGGAACTCGGGGGCAGAAGTTACGCCATCGGACTTTACTGGTGGCGTGCCGTGAACGAGGCGGACCAACGCCATCCGCGGCGCACGGCCCGACGGCTGGCACGGGAAATCGGCCAGATGGCAGAGGCAGGAGCGGGCTTGCACGATTACAACCTGATGGCGGTCCATCCGGCGGCCGGCCTGATCGGTCTCGGTGAGTCCGCCCGCCCCGTGCGAGCCATTGCACTGGCACCGGTTCTGGCGGCGGCGCGTCCGGATACGGGAGTCCTCTGGCGTCTCAGGATTGATCCGGACCGGTTGATCGTGATGGCGACACTGAAAGGTCAGGTGCTCGGCGATGGTGATTATGTGGGAGACGAGGCCGGAGCCGATGCACGTCTCGCGATGCTCGTCACACACTACGGAAGAGAGCTCGGGGAGCGCGTGGAAGAGGACAGCGTGGAACGCTCGCGCGCTCTGTTGCAGAAGCTTCTGGATTCGGTTCCGATGCCGGGCCTGCCGGTCACGCAGTCCTTAAATCGGTTGCGGCAAAGGCACTGGCTGGCTGTCCTGACGCTGGCCACTCTCGCCATCACGTCCGGCATGTGGTGGCACGAGCACTGGCAGGCGGAACGTCGGGCGCGGATCCGGGCACGCCTTATGGCGGAAAGTCGTCCAACCCTTGCGGAACCCGGGCCGTCCCGGCGGGATGAAACGGTCCGGGCGCTCGGACCGGAAGCCGTCCTGGGCGGCTGTCGGGAGTCCTGGCAGCATCTGCCCCTCAGCGAGCGGGGGTGGATGCTTGCGCGTTTCAGTTGCGATGGCCGCACCGCTTCCCTTCTGTGGCGCTATCGGCCCGGCGCATCCTTTGTGCACTTGCCGGAAGCGGCTGGATTTCTGGGCGGGCCGGGATCCGGTGCGCCGGACAAGGCCGTTGCGACCGAGGTCATCCGGCCAGTCGCTCACGATCGGATCGTGACGCGGCATCTTCTGTCGCGCAGGCGTACGGAGGGCCTGTTCTACCGCTTCGCGCGTCGGGAAGGAATCGGGTCCGTCCTGTTTTCCTGGCAGTCGCCAGCAGGGCCGGATCCGGCACCATCCGGTGCGCGAGGGGTCCCGGAGCACCCGTGGGTGCGGGCGGCCTGGAGGCTTGAGGCGCGAGGGATGAATCCGTTTTCCCTGGGGCAGGGCCTTGCGACGCTCCCAGGCATCGAGGTTCGTGAGGTGGTGGCAACGATTGCGGGCCATCGGCTCGGGTGGGTCGTCAAGGGGGTGATTTATGCGCGTGGCTGAAACCGCTGGAATGGGCATACGGGTTGCGATCTTCGGGTTGGCCTGGTGGATCGCCCTGGGATGCATCCCGCAGGCCCGGGCGGGTTCGCAAGCGGCACATCCGGGATCCGGTCTCGCACCCGTGCGATCACGCCCGGCTGGATCACAGCCGGTTGCCCGGGCCCGTTATCGGGCCAGCCGTCTTGGGCAATTGCGCTCCGAAGAGGTGGTACTCGAAGCCCAACTCGCGATTGCCAAACTCCGCGCGGAGATCTCCCGAATCCGCAGGCGGGGCTGTAATGGCGTGAACAACCCATCCGCATCCGGCATCGGTCGTGGAAGCCATGCAGCCGATGATCTCCTGCTCCTGCCGGAAGTGCGGAGCATCGAGGGATTCGGTGGAGTGACTCATGCCGTGGTGCAGTATCCGGATGGATCGCGGGAGACGGTCGCGGTGGGAACGCCTCTTGAGGATGGTCTGCATGTCATCCGGGTCGATGCCTCCGGGGTGACGGTGGATGCGCGGCACGGGATCCGGACGCTGCCCTTTGCCGCCTCTCCCGGTGGAACCCGCGGATTACAGATCCGTTCCCTCATGGCCCCTCCCTCGCTCCCGGTTTTGCCCGCCATGCCGGTGCATGACGCCCGCCACGCCGGTGACTGGGGGAACGGATGATGCAGGCGATCTGGACCGATTCGGTAAATGCTGCGTGCAATCGTCCCGGTCCCAAGGACGGCCCGACCCTCTGGGCGTCTCCGGCCGGTGACGCACGGGGTCAGGCGGCATTCCACGACCCCCATCTCACAGTCCGGTATGTGGTGCAGGATGACCTCAGGGATGTGATTGCACTTTGTTCCACCGGTGTGGTTCTGGTCAGCGAGAGCCACGCGCAGAATGTCGAGACCCAGAACGCGCTGGCCTTGATCCGTGCCCACTGGAGGGATTACCGGTATACGGCGCTCGTCCCCTATCAGATCATTCTGGATCTCGGTGGAGAGCGGGTCGTGACCCGGGAAGATCCCAGTGCGACGGTGAATCGGGCACGCCAGATCCTGGCCGATGCGGCCTTGCAGCGTGTGTCGGATATCCATCTCGTGATGGATGCGGCGGGTCGGCGCGGAACACTTCTCATGCGGTTTTACGGAGACCTGCGCGAGGTGCGGCAGACGAAGCTCCATGAGGCTGAGGAACTGGCCAGTGTGATTTACGGGGTCATGGCCGAAGAAGCGGAAGGGCATTACAACCCGGCTGCGCCGCAGAAGGCCCGGATCGGGAATGCAAGTGGGCATCTGCCGGCTGGCCTGCACGGGGTACGGATCCAGTCGATGCCGGTCCTCGGGGGTTCCATGATGGTTCTGCGACTTTTGCCGGTGGATGTGGGCCTGCAGGGTGCGAACCTCGATGATCGCCTGCAAGCGTTGGGTTATGCGGAAAGCCAGTGCCGGGCGATCGGTGATCTGACCTCGTTTTCGTCCGGGGTGACGGTAATTTCCGGTCCGACCGGATCGGGGAAGTCCACCACGCTGGCTGCGGTTCTCAAGTCCATGGTGGAGCGTCAGGATCACCGGAACATCCTGACCTTGGAGGATCCGCCCGAATACAGGATCGAGGGCGTGCGCCAGATTCCGGTACAGGACGACGACTGGGGCGGGTATATCGAAGATGTCATGCGGCTCGACCCCGACCTCGTGATGATCGGTGAAGTCAGGAGCGAAGCGGGCGCCATGGGCACACTGCAGGCGGCCAACACGGGACACCTCGTCCTGACCACCGTGCATGCCAACAACGCCTGGAAAATCCTGGCCCGGCTGGAGGATCTGTGCCTCCGTCCGGAGACCCGTACGCTCCTCTTCGATCATACGGTGGTGCGCGGGCTTGTGGCCCAGCGTCTGGTTCAGAGGCTTTGTCCGCACTGTGCGGTACCCCTTGTCGAACATGAGGAAATGATTCCGGAGCCGGAGTGGATCCGGTTGCGCGAGATCCTGGGGGCCCAAAGGCTGGCACGCGCGCGCTGGCGCGGACCGGGCTGTGCGGCGTGTAACGGAACCGGCCATCCCCTGGCGGGACTGGCAGGGCGGACGGTTGTGGCTGAGGTCGTGACCACGACACGCGAACTCATGCAGATTGCGCGTACCGAGGGAGTGGCGGCAGCAGAACGGGCGTGGCGTTCCAGGGCGGGAGTGATCACGATCGGCCGGCATTGGCTCATGAAGTTCGCGAACGGTGAAATCGAATACGCAAGTCGGGGGGGGCTCGACCTCGTTCTCGAAGAAGAGATCGGCACCCCCTCCGGGAGGCCGGCATGATTGCCCTGAATGCAGATGGAGCCGGCCGGCGTAAGCGTCCGGATCTCGGCTATCAGTGCGCCTTGTGGGTCTGGAAACGCACGGGCAAGGAAAAATTGTACCGGAGACTCGACCGGGTGCTCCGGCGGCCGTCCATCAATATCGTCTCGGTCGTAGACGAAATGGTGCGGCGTGCCCAGCGTCGGGGTCGTACGGACGTCGAGGCGATTGCCCTCGGTGAAGTGCAAAGGCGCATGCAGGCCGGATGTCCGGTTTCCGAATCTTTCGGGGATATGGTCGATCCGGTCGAACGGATGCTGTTGCAGGGTGGTGAGAACGCAATCGGCGGAGGCGAGGAGGGTCGCAGGACGGGGCTGCAGCGGGTTTTCGCTCTTCTCGTGCGGCGCCTGGATGCGGCCCGGCGCATGCGTCAGGCCGTTTTCCGCGCCTGGGCGAATCTCGTGATTTATTGCGCGATGATCCTCGCCTCTTTGATGGCGTTCTCGGATTATGTGATCCCGAGAATCGCGCTGCTGTATCCGGTATCGCGCTGGGGCGAAGTGGCCACCTCGATGCTGGTTGCCAGCCGGATGGTCCGGTCGGATGGGTTCATCCTCGTGCTCGGAGCACTGGTCCTGTTCGGGTTGTCGCTTCCATTCATCCAGCCGTACTGGACAGGGCGGCTGCGCAGGGTCCTGGACCGCTTCCCGCCGCTTGGTTTTTATCGGCTGCAGCAGGGTGGCGCCTGGCTTGCCAGTATTCCCGCACTCACCGCAAGCGGCCGGCTCAAGGCCTATGACGCCCTGGTCGAGACCGAGCGTCTGTCCAAGCCATGGATGCGCGAACGTTTGCGCGCCATCCGGAAGGGAATGACTGGAGGGCTCGGCATGGGTCGCGCCATGCAGCAGTCCGGCTATGCGTTCCCGGACCGGGAGATCGTTGACGAGATTTCCCTCTACGAGAGCCAGGGACTCGATATCGAGAGCGTCTTGCAGGAAGTGGCAGACGCATGGGCTGAGACGGGATACGAGCGGGTTGTGAGACAGGCGGATGCGATCCTGTCGGGTGCGCGCGTCATCTTCGCGTTCATCGTTCTCTGGTTCACGCTCGGGATAGTCATGCTCCAGGTCCAGATGCCGAACTACTTCATGTCCGTGGCGCATCTTGGATGACACGCGTTTCCGCAAACCGCATGGGGGCGGACCGAATCTGAAGCCTGTTTGGCCCCATGTTCCAGAAGTCAGGAGGTCAGTCGTGAAACTAACGTACTTGAGTGAATCCGTCCGGTATGGGCGCAAGAGGCAGAGGGGGCTCACGCTCGTGGAAACCCTCATCGCGGTCGTGATCGGCATCATTATCCTGGCCGGGGCATTCATGGTGGCCGGCCAGGTGCTCACCGACAACCGCCTGTCCAATACCGAGACCGACATCGCCTCGCTTGAGAGCGGGGTGAAGCAGCTCTATTCCGGGCAGGGGAGTTACAACGGACTGACCAACTCGGTCGCCCGGAATGCCGGGGTCTTCCCGGAGAGCATGATCGGGACGGGAACCCCGGTGGATGCCTGGCAGGGCGCCGTTACGCTCGAATCCGGAGCGAGCCTGTCCGCGGATTTTGGTGGGGATTTCGCGATCCAGTTCGCCCATGTCTCAGAGAGTGCGTGCATCAAGCTCGCGACCTTCCAGTACGGCAGCTGGGTCGAGTTCTCCATCAACGGGACGGCGCTTTATGCCCCCGGCAACCCCATTGCGGCCGGATCGAGTCCGACCACGCTGGCATCTGCGGACTGCAGTGCGGGTGATGCCAATACCCTGCTCTGGGTGGTCGGCTGAACCGGAATGTGGATGACCGGTATCGCCGTATTTCTGCTCGGGATGCGGGCGCTCTTCGGAAGCTGGGCATCCCCTCCGCTCGTGCGTTTCAACCGGGCAGATGCGTTGGCTCAGGACTACGTGGTCTACCGCAATGCGGTGATCGGGTATGTCCAGAGCCATCCCGGTGCGACCGGGACCTTGGGTCTCGGTGTTCTCTCACTCCCCTCGGGATGGCAGCCCCTGGTTCCCCTGGGCAACCGGATCCAGGGTGGACAGGTGCTCGTCTGGGGGGATCTGCCATCGGCCTCCCAGCGGGATGCGGAACGCGACTCGGGCTGGAGTCCTGCCATGGGAGTGGCCGAGATCAAAGGAGGGGTCGAGGTCGGATATTCGGAGAGCGAAGGAACCTGGTTTCCGGTTCCGTCACGAGTCCCCGTTGGGGCGCTGGTGTCCGATGTCGGCGTGGATTGATGCCGCAAGTGGTCTTTCGCCCACAAAGCTCATGATCACGGCACCGACTGGCCCGCGACCCCTCCCGTGGCGCGGGCAGCGTGGACTGACGCTCATCGAGGTGCTGCTTGCAGTGGTTTTCGGGAGTCTCCTGCTCGTGAGCGTGCTCTCCCTGGCCGGGCAGGGGACACGCGACATGCGTGAAGCTGCGGCTGGTGCGCAACTCAAGGTTCTCGATCAGGCGGTTAAACACTACGTCATGGACCACTATGCAAGTCTCGTGTCCCATGCGACGGCTACCCAGGCAGTCACCATACCGCTTGCCTGGCTCATGGCCGGAGGCTATCTCCCCCCGGGGTACACCGGGACGAACCCCTACGCGGACACGTATGCCCTCTACGTACTGGAACCGAGACCAGACGACCTTGCGGCGGTGACACTCGGTTCGGGAGGGTTCAGCTGGCGGAATGATCCAGTCGACAACCATTACGCGGATGTGGTGATTCCCGGGGCCGCTCAAGCCGGCGGCCCGGAGGCAGGCTATGTGGCAACCGGGGATGTTCCAGGCCAGCTCCGCGACGGACTCGTGGGTGCTTATGGGGGCTGGTCGTTTTCGATTGCGCAAACCTCGATCCCGAACCCCGGTCCGGGGCACCTCGTGCTGTTCGAGTACTTCTCGAACGGGACCTTCAGCCCCGATGCGCTCTACCGGGTCGCCGTTCCGGGACATCCCGAGCTCAACGAGATGTTCACGGATCTCGACATGGGCAACCGGAGCATCAACGACGCGCACAATATTTCGGCCCAGGGGACACTTGCGACTTCAGGCTTGTCGGCAACGAGCGGTTTCCCGAAGGGAGTCGCACCGAACGGCGTCCATACCTGGGACCTTTTTGCCAATCACGGCATTTATGCGGGGCAGGATTCCAGCGGAAATCCAGAAGTCGCAATCCGTGACGGCGCCATCGCGACTGAAGGGGATGTCACGGCCGAGCACGGCCAGGTGTCGCTCGCTCACGCAATCGTCTACGTGACGCTTGCACAGAATGGCAGCGTGATCCCGAAACCGTCCTATTGTCCCACGGGAAGTACGGCCCAGATTTTCATCACACCCGTCTTCATTTCGGGCGGACCTCTGGCCTATCCCATCGGCGGCTATCAGGCCTGGGCCAGTTCCACCGGGCGTGAGTGGACGATCCATGCCCGAGTGCTGACACAGGTTGGCTGGCAGTATCCGCCTTCACCCTATCTCGTCGTCAAGGCCGCCGTGAAATGCGGGTGATGTGGGGCGACTGGGCGCGATCCGGACGGATGGATCGGGCGAACAAGAATATCCGAGACCCTTTCATGCGTGACCCGATTTCCAGGAGACCTGTAATGACGAAAACGATCCTGTGCGTGCTGGTCCTCTGCCTTGGGGCATCCGCCGGATCCGCCGTCCGGGCCAGTGATGCGACTTCCATCCAGCCCCCGGGCCTGATCTACGAGATGCCCGAGGCCACGACGGCGACCTATGCCGAGCAGGCACTGAATGCCTCGAACTGTACGGGCGGGCCCGCTGGGCATTGTTATCCCGGTCCGGGCCAGGGGGGTGGAAGTACGCTCATCTACGAACCCGATCCATCACAGAACTCCGTGATCGCCTCCTGGGCGAGCGGTGGACCCACTTGTTCGGTGGGATACCGTTACACGGTGACCCGGACGCCGTGGGCGC
>AUZY01005958.1_pt1 | contig 19633 bp, 18 predicted proteins | sample 49821 | NCBI WGS metagenome assembly AUZY01 (sample SAMN02954279, study PRJNA193664) | mine drainage metagenome | biome: terrestrial; feature: abandoned Hg mine; material: sediment; isolation source: lowermost (B1B) sediment-attached strata from acid streamer/mats thriving at... | place: Spain ...
GAGCCGAACGGAAAATCCAAGTTCCTCTCGGGTCAGAACCTCCAGTCCTACAAGGATGCTGCACGCTCGCGCATGCAGCTTTTCTGTGGACAGGCGCAACATCCGGGCGCCTGAGCGCCACGATTCGCCTCCCGTTCCCGGGATCCCAAGCCCTGCCCTGTCTTTTGTCCGCCTACTTTTTGCGGGCGCGACCTTCTGGGCACTCGTGGGATGCATGGCGGCGCCGCCCGTACTCCTCAGTCATCCGCGCCAACCGATCGCACCGAGCGCCGTCTGGTTCTACGCAAAACCATACTGGCCCACTCCCTACCGCATCATCGCTAGGCTCGATACGCGCTCGCTCGGAGGATTCAGCAGCGGCGGCACCGATTGTGCGACCCTGATCAGGCTGAGGCGTCAGGCTGCGGCGCTCGGAGCCAACGACGTCCTCTTGCGGGTCGTTGCCGTGTTCGGGGTCTTCTCCCTGAGCCATGTCCCGTCCGGGCCGGCCTATCAGGGCTTCGCCGCCTACAGTCCGAGCCATCCCAAGGCTCACGCGCTCATTCTCAACGAGAAGAACTGCAAGCGCCTGTTGCGCTAGATTCCGCCGGTGAGGTTCGCGAAGAGGACCGGAAGCCCGGTGAGAAGACTCTGGTGCAAGGCGGGCGAATAGTAGCGCAGTGCCCGGTTCACACTCCCGTCGGCATCGGTGCGGAAGGCATCGAGCGGGATCCTGCCCGAGGCGAGGGTCACTGACCAGAACCCCGAGGGATAGGTGGGCTGGGGAAAGGGGAAGAGGCGCCGGTTCCGGAACCCGGCGGCGGCGAGTTTTTCGTGGATCCCGCGCACGAGATGGGGATAGAGGAAGGGGGATTCGCTCTGGAGCGCGAGAATCCCATCCGGTCGTAGACGGCGCCGGCAGATTTCATAAAACTGCTTTTCGAAAAGCCCCTCGGCCGGGCCGATGGGGTCGGTGCTGTCGATGAGCAGGACGTCGATGCTCGCATCGGGCGCGCGCTCGATCCAGCGGATCGCGTCCTCGAACACGAGCTGGACGCGCGGATCGCTCGTAGCGGGAGCGAACTCGGGGAAGTGACGCAGGGAAAGTTCCGTCACGGCGCGGTCGATCTCGACCTGGATCACTTCCTGGACATGCGGATGCCTCACGGTTTCGGTAAGCGTCCCGCCGTCCCCGCCGCCCACGATCACGACCCGCGCCGGATCCGGATGGGTCCAGAGCGCCGGGTGAACCAGCATTTCGTGGTAGATGAAGTGGTCGCGTTCGGTGAGCATGATGCAGCCGTCGATGACCATGAGTTTCCCGAAATCCTCCGTTTCGAGAATCTCGATCTTCTGGAAGGGACTTTCCGCCGAATCGAGCCGGCGCCGGATCCTGAGACCAATGGAGCAGCCGGCCTGGGGCGCGGGTTCCACAAACCACTCGGAATCATCCATCATATGGGTTACCTCGACTGTTGCGGGAGATAGTGTACCGTGCCCACCCGACCGCGCTCCGTACCCACCGGGAAAAAGAATCCCGCCCATAGCGTCCACGGGGATCCCGGCGCGCGCTATGGACTCGCGCGCTGGGGAGACGGATTCTTTGCCGTCGACTCTCTGGGCCATCTCGTGGTCCGCCCGGATCGTGATCCAGCAGCCGGCATCGACCTCTGTGCGCTGACCGAGGATCTTCTGGAAACCGGGCTCCGCTTCCCGATCCTGCTCCGCTTTCCCGAGATCCTGAAACAGAGGCTCGCCGAACTCACCCATGCCTTCACTCGTGCACGCGAACGCGAGGGATATAACGGAACCTATCTCCCGATCTATCCGGTCAAGGTCAACCAGGAACATGCGGTGGTCACCTCGCTTGTCGAGGGTGCCGGGGGCGGAATCGGGCTCGAGGCCGGCAGCAAGCCGGAACTCGTCATGGCGCTCGCACTGGCACCGGCGGGTGGCACCATCATCGCGAATGGCTACAAGGACCGGGCCTACATCCGGCTCGCGCTTGTTGCCGGCAAACTCGGGCTGCGCGTCTTTCTCGTGCTTGAGAAACCCTCCGAACTCGATCTTGTGCTCGAGGAGGCGCATCGGCTCGACTGTATCCCGCATCTTGGGGTGCGCGTGCGCCTGGCCGCCATTGCCTCGGGCAAGTGGCAGAACACCGGTGGCGCCAAATCCAAGTTCGGGTTCACGATCCCGGAACTGCTTGCAACGCTCGCCCGGCTGGAGGAGTCAGGCTGGCTCGGGCATCTCGAACTGCTTCATTTCCATCTGGGCTCACAGATCGCCAATCTCAGGGATATCCAGGGCGCCCTCCAGGAGGCGGGACGCATCTGGGCGGAGCTGCGGGGCCGCGGGATCCCGCTCCAAACGGTCGATGTGGGGGGTGGACTTGCAATCGATTACGAGGGAACCCGCTCGCGCAGCGCCTGTTCGATGAACTATTCCATGGAGCAGTACGCGGAAGTCATCGTCCGGACTTTCCAGGAGGCCTCAGAAGCAGCGGGCTGCGTGGCTCCGGATCTCATGTCAGAATCCGGCCGGGCGCTTTGTGCACACCACGCCGTGCTCGTGACAGATGTCATCGAAACGGAATCCCCGCTCGCGAGCGCTGGCCTCCAACCCCGGATGGAACCGGACTGGGCGCTCCGCGAGCTCTGGGCGCTCTACGAACGGGGAGAGGCATCCGCTGCTCCCGAGGAGATCTACCAGGAGGCGCTCTACTGGCTTCAGGAAGTGCATGCGCGCTTCAGCCGCGGGGTGCTGGATCTCGAGACACGGGCCGAGGCCGAGCGGCTGTTCCAGGCCTTGATCCGCAGGCTCGAACCCCGGTGGGACCCCGTCCGCGTCGGGAGCCATGAGCTTCGGGAGGAACTCGAGGAGCGGCTTGCACAGAAGATGTTCTGCAATCTTTCGATCTTCCAATCGCTTCCGGATATCTGGGCGCTCGAGCAGATCTTCCCGATCGTGCCGCTCAAAGGTCTCGACCGCCCGCCCGCCCGGCACGTCCGGCTCTACGATCTCACCTGTGATTCAGACGGCCGCATCGACCGCTACGTCGGACCCGAATGCCTCACGCCCACATTACCGGTGCCGGATGCGGCGTCCGGTGCGCTCTGGCTCGGTTTCTTCCTGGTCGGAGCTTACCAGGAGATCCTCGGGGACATGCACAACCTCTTCGGGGCGACCGGGTCGGTGGTGGTCGAGCGGGTGGACGGGCGGATCCGCCACTCGCGTGCGCACCCTGGCGATACTGCACTTGATCTCCTGCGCCACGTGCACTGGGACGAAACGGAGCTCTCCGGCCGGCTCGAAGAGAAACTCAGTCAGTCCCATCTGTCCGACGCAGCCGGCCGGGCGTTCCGAAAAACCGTGGACGATGTGCTTTCGGGTTCCACCTATCTGCTTCCGGAGGTCCGCTGATCATGTCCAGAAAACGGGTCATGGCCACATTTTGTGGATTGGGCGCCATGGGCTGGCCCATGGCTCTAACGCTGTCGCGCGCGCGCCGGCTGGCCGGTGTCTGGAACCGGACCGGCTCGCGCACCCGGGCATTTGAATCCGAAACGGGTGCGCGGGGTTACCCGACGCTCGAGGAGGCCTTGGGGTCCGCACCGGTACTCATTCTCTGCGTCCGGCAGGACGAAGATCTCCTCGAACTCATCGAGCGGATGATGCCGGCTTTGACCCCGGGTCAGATCGTCGTGGATTGTTCGACCGTGGCTCCCTCAACCGCCCGCAAGGTGCATGCCAGACTTGCCACCCGGGCAGTCGGGTTTCTCGACTGTCCGGTATCGGGCGGAACGGAGGGCGCCGCACGGGGGAAACTCGCGCTCTTCGCCGGAGGCGATCCGGCGTTGCTCGATATGGTCCGGCCGTTGCTCCGATCGCTCGGCCCGAACGTCACCCATTTCGGAGATGTCGGTCAAGGCCAGGCCGCAAAAGCAGCCAACCAGCTCATGCTGGCCGGGATCAACCAGGCCGTATCCGAGGCCCTGGCCTTCGCACAGGCGGAGGGGCTGCCACTGACCCGTCTGATCGAGGCGCTCTCCCACGGTGCGGCCGCAAGCTGGTTTCTCACGCACCGCGGACCCAACATGGCGGCAGACCGCTACCCGCTCGGTTTCAAGATGTCCCTCCACGCGAAGGATCTCGGCATCTGTCAGGCGATGGCCTCCCGCCATGGGGTCCAGCTGCCGCTGGCCGAGATGACCCTCCACCACTACCGCAGGCTGCCGGAGCGCGCGGACGAGGACCTCTCCGCACTCTTCGTGCTCAAACATGCGCTCTTCGCGAAGGACTGAACCGGACCAGACCGGCGCCGGGCGCGCCCCTTCGAACCCGGCGGCACGAGACTGGGATTTTCTGCCGGACTTCTGTTCCAGCGCCTCCACGCTCGCAGTCGTTCTGATTGCCGAACTGATCGCTCTGGTCTTGACTCTCGTCCAGTCGGAATGGGTTGGCAATTTCTGGATCGGATGGGGGTGGATCTCGCTCTACCTCCAATGGATGGCGCTTTCAGGGGCCGCGATTCTCTGTTTCCTGCGCCGACTCGCTCCCCCGCTCCCACCGGCCCTCGCACTCGCACTGGTCTATGGACTCCTGCTCGCGGCTGCGATCCTGATCGGTCTCGGAGTCGAGGCCGTCTGGCCGCTCGCGAACCAGCCGCTCGAGGGGTTTCTCTGGCGCAGCACACTGGCTGCCGCCATCATCGATGCGCTGGTCCTCCGCTACTTTTACGTCCTCGGAGCCTGGAAAAGCGATGTGCGTGCCGAGGCGGAGGTGCGGCTCGAAGCGCTGGAGTCACGCCTGCGTCCCCATTTCCTGTTCAACACCCTGAATACCATTCTCGTCCTGATCCGTCGCGACGCAGCCCGGGCGGAGACGGCTCTGCTCAATCTCGCCGATCTGTTCCGTTCCGCGCTCGAGACGGGATCGTCGCGTTCCACCCTGGGCCAGGAACTCGATTGGGCGCGCCAGTATCTCGCACTGGAGGAGGTTCGCCTGGGTTCGAAACTGGATGTCGTCTGGGAGATCGACACGCTGCCTCGCGATGCGATGGTCCCCCGGCTGCTTCTTCAGCCCATCGTTGAAAATGCGGTTTATCACGGCATCGAAAACACGCTTGCGGGCGGGCGGATCGAAATCCGCGGGCGCCGCTTGGACTCCCGTATCGAACTCACCATCACCAATCCAAACCCGTACCCGGCTGAAGGCACGGTTGCCCCCCGTCACGGGCTTGCCCTCGATATCCTGAAGCGCCGGCTCGCGCTGGTTTTCCCGGAGCGTCTGGAGCTCCTCCGGACCGAAGATAGGGATGGGCACTTCACGCTCCGCCTCACCTTGCCCTATGAACCCTGGAAGCCGGAGGCATCTCGGGACGGTGCGCGTTGAACATCCTGATCGCAGACGACGAGCCACCGGCACGCGAGCGGCTGGTGACTCTCCTCGGAGAAATCCGGCCCGGCGTACCGATCGTCGAGACCCAGGACGGGTTTGGCGCGCTGGAAGCCATCCACGCCCAAGCCTTCGATCTGGTCTTTCTCGATATCCGCATGCCGGGCATCGACGGGCTCGAAGTGGCGCGTCATATCAACACGCTTGTTGCCGATGCTCCGGCCGTGATCTTCACGACCGCCTATGAACGATTTGCGCTCAAGGCATTCGATCTCGGGGCGATCGCCTATCTCGTGAAACCGGTCCGGCTCGAGGCGCTCGAAGCGGCACTTGCGCGCAGTGTGCGCTGGAATCCGGCACTCGCCTGGCCCGCAAGCGACCCGGCGAAGCACGCGCGCAAGTTCCTCGTGGCCCGTTCCGCAGGCGAACTGCGTACGGTGGCGGTTGCCGCCGTATCCTATTTTGAGGCCCAGGAAAAGTACGTCCGGGCGGTACACCCCGAAGGCCAGCTCCTGCTCAACGAATCCCTGGCTGCGATCGAGGAAGAGTTCGGAGACCGCTTTCTCAGGATCCACCGGAGCTATCTCGTTGCCGTGGAGGCGATTGGGCGTCTGGTCCACGAACCGGCGACGGGTGAGCGGTTCGTCGAAATGCGTGACACGCATGCGCGGATTCCCGTGAGCCGGCGTCTCGTTCCGGTGCTCCGACGCCGGATTCTCGGGCAGGATTGAGCCTTGGGCCCGGCTGTGTTCCAATTGGGGGATGGTCTTACGAGTTGCCACCCGCAGGTCCCCTTTGGCCTTCGCCCAGTATGAGGAGGTGGCCCGGCGTCTTGCCGCGCTTGATCCCGCTCTCGTTGTCGAGGCGGTGGCTCTCTCGACGCGCGGTGACGAGTATGGAGACCAGTCGCTTGCACCCATCGGGGGCAAGGGTCTTTTCATCAGTGCGCTCGAAGACGCTCTCTGCGAGAATCTCGCCGATTGCGCGGTCCACTCGCTCAAAGACGTTCCCGTCTCGCTGGATCCGCGCTTCGTGCTCCTCGCCATCCTGCCGCGCGGCGATCCCCATGACTGTCTGGTGGGTGCCGGCCCGCTTGGTGCGCTGCCCAGAGGCGCCCGGGTCGGAACCTCTTCCCTGCGCCGCCAGAGCCAGATTCTGGCGCGGCGCCCCGATGTCCGGGTTGAACCGGTGCGCGGCAGCGTGGGTTCGCGGCTCGACCGGCTCGTGCGCGGGGAGTTCGACGCCCTGGTGCTCGCGCGGGCCGGGCTCGAACGGCTGGGATCCGGATTAATCGGCATGGGTCCGGCGCAGGTGACGGATCTCGGTACGGAGGAATCCGTTCCAGCAATCGGTCAGGGCGCACTCGCGATCGAATGTCTCCGCTCGCGCGCCGGGGAACTCAGGGCATTGACTGCGCTCAACGATCCTGAAACGGCGGCCTGCGTGACTGCGGAACGGGCGTTCGGAGTCGATCTCGGCGTAGACTGCACCGCTCCCGTCGGAGCCTTGGCTCGCAAGGCGGACGATGGTGCGCTCACCCTCCTGGCCTATGCCGGTTCGGCAGATGGCCGTCATTCCTACCGGGACTCTCTCTCCGGACGCGAACCCGACGCGCTCGGGAGAAAACTCGCCCAGAGGTTCCATGAGCAAGGCATCCGAAATATCATTGCGCAGACGCCCTGAGCCCAAGCCGCTGGCCGGTCTCGGGGTTCTCCTGACCCGGCCGGAAGGCCAGAACGAGGCGCTTGCGCAGCGCATCGAGGCTTTGGGCGGGCGGGCCTACGCCTATCCGATCTTCACCATCCGTCCGCTGCTCTGGCAGGGCAAACCGCTCACCCTCACCCATCCCAATCACTATGACTGGCTGATCTTCGTGAGTCCCAATGCTGCGGAACACGGTTTCCGCGCGCTCGGGCAGCGATGGCCGAGACGCTGCAAACTGGCGGCCGTGGGTGAAGGAACGGCCCGTCGACTCTACGAACTCGGTGCCAGGCAGGTTTATGTCCCGAACAGCGGTTTTGGCAGCGAAGCCCTCGTCGAATCCACGGATTTCAAATCCGTACGCGGGCTTCGCTGCCTCGTCCTGCGCGGTCGCGGCGGGCGTGACTGGCTGGCCGCGCAGCTCAGCAACCGCGGCGCCGAGGTGGATACCCTTGAGATCTATGAACGGGTGAGGAGCGCAGCCGCTCCGGTACTCGAGGAGAAGCTTTTCGAGGGAGTGCTCGATGTGGTGACGGTGACGAGCGCCCAGACGCTACTCGCCCTCATCGAGGGATTGTCCGAGGAGGGAGCGGTGAGGCTTCGCCATCTGCTGCTGCTCACGGCCGGATCCCGTGTCCTCGAACTCGCGCGGGTTCTCGGATTCGTCCGCTCCCCGCTCGTGGCCACCGGCCCCGGTGACGAGAGTCTTCTGCGCACCCTGCTCGAGTGGTGGACCGGACCTGAGGAAGAAGTGTGAAACCGGAGGCCCAAGCCGACGGCCGGATGCGAGATCCGGATGGGCGATAAGATAGACGGGATGAAACCCGTAGATATCACCCCGGCAGCGTCACCGGCACGACCGCAGAGAGAATCCCGGGCGGTCGGCTGGATCGGGCTGCTCGTAGCCATCATCGCACTGGCCGCATCCGTCGCCTACTTTTTTGAGACTCGTATGGAACAGGCTGGGCTCGCCCGGATCCATGCCGCCTTCGTGAGCCAGCGCGCCCTTCTGGCCCGGCTCGATCAAGAGCGGGTGACTCCGGTTCGGTTTGCGCACTTCGTGGCCCGGCTGGATGCGACCCGGCACGAGGTCCGGCAGCTCAAGGACTCGGTTGCAGGCATCACGCAGGATGCACGGGACGCCCGCATCGAGGGGAGGATCCGGGAATCCCAGATGCTTCTTTCCATCGCACGGCGCATCCTCGCGGCCGAGCCCGACCAGGCGAGCTGGGCACTCAGGATCCTCGAGACCGTCCGGGGACTCCTCCAGCCGCTCAAAACTCCGGCACTCGCCCCGGCACAGAAGATCCTGGATGCGCGCATTCGTCTGCTCAAAACCTCGCTCGCCACCCGTCCTCAGGCCCCGGCACAGGTGCTCGGGTTCCTGAGCCGTACCGCTCCCGGGTGGCCACTCGCCATGCCCCGTCCGCCGCGCCACCGGATCCATCCGGCGGTACCGGCTGCGGGAAGTTTCTGGAGCCGGATCGGGGGCGGGCTTTCTGCGATCTTCCACGACCTGGTGCGCATTCACAACCTGCCGGTGCGAACGGCTCCGCCGCCCGGCGCGCGCGAGGCAAAACTCATCCGGATCAATCTCGCGCTCGATTTTTCCCTGGCTGAGACAGCCTGGTTCACATCCGACCGGGCCGCCTACTTTCTCGAGCTCGGAACCCTGCGCGAGATGATCGGGCGTGAGTACGACCTTGCTGATCCGCGGGTTCGGACCGGATGGCAGAGACTCGGGGTGCTCGAGCACACACCCTGGAAGCGCCCACGGCCCGGCTGGCAGCCGCTTCTAAGCGCACTGCACACAGGCGAACAGGAGTTGCGCCGGGGCCAGCCGTGAAGCGCCTGTGGTTTTTCGTCCTGATTCTCGCCGGTGCGCTGCTCCTCGCGAGCCTCGTCGGGATCACCCCTGGCGGCTGGGTCGCGTTCCGGATCGGTGATCACGAGATCGAACTGTCCCTCATGAGTTTCGTCCTGTTCTGGATCGCAGGTTATGTCCTGCTTCTCGGTATTTTCAGTCTCATCGATTTCACCCTCAGACTGCCGGGCCGGATCGGGCGGACGCCCGGTGCGCTCGCGGCGCGGCGCGGAGGGGCGCAGCTCATCCGGGGCATGATCGAAATGTCGGAAGGACACTGGATGCGGGGCGAACGGCGTCTCGTGCGTTTTGCGCCCCGGAGCCCGGCTCCGCTGCTCAACTATCTGCTTGCCGCGCGTGCGGCCCAGCTCCAGCGGGCCGATGATCGGCGCGATCGCTATCTCAAGAAAGCCCATGAGAGCACGCCTCGTGCCGAGCTCGCAATTCTCCTCACCCAGGCCGAGCTCCAGATCGCGCACCGCCAGCTCGAACAGGCGCTTGCAACGCTCAAAACACTGGTGGAAACGCACCCCGAGCACCGGCAAAGCGTGCGCCTGCTCGCCAGGACCTACACGGCTCTGTCCGACTGGGAGGCTCTGGGTCAGCTCTGGCCGCGCCTCAAACGCCTGCACTGTTTCTCGGATGACGAGCTGAGAGCGCTCGAGCGGACGCTCGCGGTCGGCCGCATTCGCTCCGCATCCGAAACCGGTGGCCGGGATGAGGTGCTGGAGGTCTTTCACGGATACCGGAAATCGCTCCGTGAACGGCCGGAGGTGATCGCCGCCCTGATCGAGGGACTGAGACGGGTCGAGGCGGGTCGCGCGGCGGTCGAGGAGCTTGCGGAACTGCTGCCCACGGTGTGGAGTGAGCGATGGATCGTCGAGTTCGGCCATCTCGCACAAGATCATGCACTCGATCTTTTGGCCCGGGCGGAACCCTGGGCCGAGTCCCATCCCGACAGCGCCGGGCTCAACTATGTAATCGGGCTCCTCTACCGGATGCGTGGACGGCACGGCAAGGCCCGGGCCCACTTTGAACGCAGTCTGGCACTGCGTCCCGAGCCCGAGACCTGCCTTGCGCTGTCCGAGTTTCTCGACGAGTTGGGCGACCACGAAGGGGCGGGAGAACGTGCACGGGCTGGGCTCCACCTTTTGCTCGACCGGGCGCCAGCCGGCTCACCGGATCAGCGCGGCTCCGCGTCCGAGCGCACGGATGGGGTCTCCGCTCCGAACGATTCACGGTAGATCAAGCGCTCAGGAACCCCGAGGCTCAGCAGCCTCTGCGTCACGGCAGCGATCCTCACACCCGGCCCGGCCAGATAGCAGATCGCCCCCGCGACGCGGGCCGGGGTCAGCGGGTCAAGCGCCGTGCCGACGGGGATGGAGCGGGTTCGGCCGGGTTGTTCGATCACCGGATGGTATTGGAACCTCTGCCATTCGGCATCCAGCCTGCGGAGCCAGACGTGATCGTAAAGATCCTCCTCCGCCCTGGCTTCCCAGACGAGCCGGATCTCGCCCGGGTGCGATTCGCCTGCGGTTTCGCAAAGGTGCCGGAGGATCGATTTCATCGGCGCGTAACCCATCCCGCTTGCAACGAGCAGGGTGTGCCGCTCGGGATGATCGGGCTTCGGGCGATAGTAGAACGGTCCGAAGGGGCCCTCGATCGCGACGAGGCTCCCCGGCCCGAGACCGGCGAGCGCCTGTTCGAGCAGCTGTCCCCGGGTGCTCTGGATGTGGAGTTCAGGATCACGTTCATGCGGCGGATTGGCCAATGCATAGGCACGCACGAGCCCCGCCAGGCGGAGCAGGACGAACTGCCCCGGGGCAAACGTGAACGGCTGCACGACAGGCAGGCGGAGCACGAGCCGGTGAATACCGGTGGCGAGGGATTCGATCCGGGTCACCCGGGCCGGGATCTCCGGCGCCCGGCCCGGTCCCCAGAAGAGACAAAGCTCGAGATCAGCGCCCGGCCGGCTTGTGCAGATGAGGATCTCGCCCTCTTCAATGAGCGCATGCGCCGGTTGCGTGCGGTCTTCGGGTGCGAGCGTGCCGGAAAGAAGCCGGGCCCTGCAGAGACCGCAGTGGCCGTGCCGGCAGAATGCCGGAAACTCGAGCCCTCCCCGCTCGAGTGCCTGTAAAATGGTCTGAGATGCTTCCGCCGGATAGTGATCGGCCGATGGCTGAAGTGTGATGCCAAATATATGATCGGGCATGACTCGGGTCAGCCCCCCTGCTCGCGCGGAGAATCCCTTTGAGTGTAGACCGGTTCTGGTTCTGGGTGGAGGGCGCGGGCTACACGCTGGCTCTGGTCCTGGGGCTGTTTCTCGTCGTCCAGGTGGTTTGCGGCCGCAAGCTTCCGCAGGCTCTCGGGCTCGTCCATGGTTTCGTAGCCAGTGCCTCGACCGCGATCCTGATCGCCCTCCTGTCCGGATTCCCGCATCCGGTCCTCATCCTCGATGATGCCGCACTCTTTTTCGTGCTCGCGTTTCTGGGCGGCCTCACGGTTCTCGGCCTCCAGTTCGCCCGCGTGCGGGCGCCCGGCGTACTGGTCTTTCTTCACAGCCTGTTTGCGCTTTTCGCACTGACCCTGCTCGTGATCGGTGCCAGTCGGCTTTAGCGGGGGGAATGCCGGTGGAGGAGCCGCAACTTTTCGATCTCGGCGAATCCGGCCTGCTCCTGTGCTGGGATCTCCCGCCGCACCCGCGACGCTCCCGCGAGATTGGCGCGCTCGGGGAAAGACTCGCGGTAAGCCCCCCACCGGGACTGATCGAGTGGGTGCCGGGTCTTTGTTCGCTCGCGGTCTACTATGATCCGACCTGCCTTGCGCGCGGGGCGATTGCAGAAAAACTCCTCGGGCTCTGCGCGGATCTCGTCCTGCCATTCGTGCATCCATCCCCACCCATCGTGGTGCCGGTTTGCTACGGCGGGGAGTGGGGGCCCGATCTCGAAGCCGTCGCACGATCGGCCGCACTCGATCCAAAGGAGGTCATCCGGCTCCATACGGAGGCCATTTTCGAGGTTGTCCTCATCGGGTTTGCGCCCGGGTTCCCCTATCTCGCAGGGCTTCCCGCGCCCATCCGCCTGCCCAGACGGTCGACCCCAAGGACTGAGGTGGCGAAAGGGTCGGTCGCCGTGGCGGGTGCGCTCAGCGGGATTTACCCCCGCGCGGGGCCTGGCGGCTGGTGGGTCATCGGGCGGACCGAGTGGGAATGGTTCGATCCATGCGATCCCACTCCGTGTCGCCTGGCCGTTGGCGACCGGATCCGTTTTTGCGTGCGCACCGGATGAGCGGGAGGCACCGCGTGGACGCGCCGCAGTCGGTCCAGGTGGAGGCGGCCCGGGGACTCGTCACGATCCAGGACGGCGGGCGATGGGGCGCGCAACGCATCGGGGTTTCGGTCGGAGGGGCCATGGATGCGCGGGCTGCCCTGCTCGCCAATGTCCTGGCCGGCAACGGAAGGGGTACCGCACTGATCGAGATCGGCTGGGAGGCCGCTCTCACCCTCTCCTTCCCGCAGGGCGCGGGATTGGTTCTCGCGGGGGTCGGAATGGAAGCGACCCTCCAGACGGGGCGCGTCCCGCTCTGGTCCCCGCATCGCCTCGAGCCGGGCAGTCTCCTCCACTGCCGGGTCACGGAGGGGCGTTTTGGATATCTTGCCTGCGCAGGCGGGTTGGTGGTGCCCCCGGTGTTCGGTGGCCTCGGTACAGATCTCCGCTCCGGCTGGGGCGGGTTCGAAGGCCGCACGCTGCGTGCCGGTGACCGGCTCACGCTCGGTGGGGAGGGGGGCGAGCGTCCACTCCGGCCCCGCTCGCTCGCACCCGGCTTGCGTCCCCCGTACCGGGTGGACCCCACGCTCCGCATCCTCAAGGGCAGTCACTGGGGGCACTTCCCCGAAGATCATCTCAGGGTGTTCCTGACCCACCCTTATGCGGTCACGGCGCTCTCGGACCGGATGGGGTACCGTCTTTCCGGCGTGCCTGTGGCTCCCGATCCCGCCCTTGAGGTCGATTCTGAACCGGTGACCGCAGGCAGTATCCAGATCCCCCCGGATGGGCAGCCCATCGTACTCATGGCGGACCGGCCGACCGTTGGGGGGTATCCGCGGATCGGGGAAGTGATCAGTTCCGACCTGCCGTTATTGGCGCAGCTTCGGCCAGGTGATCCGGTGCAGTTCAGGGTGGTCGATCATGCAGAGGCCCTCCGCTCGCAGCTGGATTTTGAGGCTCACCTCCAGAGGCTCGTGATCGCCTTGCGGGGTTGAGGCCCGCCGCGCTATCCTCAGACGCCCGAGCCCTGTCCACCGCTGAGGTTCTTCCCATGTCGAAAGCCCGTTTTCTGGGAGTCGTGTTTTGCGTGCTCACCCTGCCCGCCGGATGGTTCGTCACGCCCGCCTCCGGAAAGCCCGCCCTGCGCCCGGCGCTCTATCGCGCACTGCACTACCGTTTCATCGGTCCGGGTAGCGGCCGGGTGAGCGCTGTGGCCGGCATCCCCGGCAATCCCTTCACGTATTATCTCGGGGCCGCATCCGGCGGCATCTGGAAAACCACGGACGGGGGGATCCACTGGAAGCCGATTTTCGACGCTGAACCGGTCCAGTCGATCGGGGCGCTTGCCATCGATCCGGGGAGACCTGAGGTGGTCTGGGCAGGGACGGGAGAAACCTTCTACATCCGGCCCACGACCTCGATCGGGAACGGGATTTACCGCTCGGACAACGGCGGGAGAACCTGGCGCCACCTTGGACTCGCCGAGACGGGGCGCATCGCGCGCATCGTGGTCGATCCCATGGATGTCCGCCGGGTTTATGTCTGTGCCACGGGCAGCGGCTTTGGTCCCTCGCCGTTCCGCGGGGTCTACCAGACGACCGACAACGGCCGTCACTGGAGCCGGGTGCTCTTCGTCAATCCGGAAACCGGCTGTTCGGATATCGCCATCGATCCGGCCGACCCGCGCATGCTTCTGGCCGGCATGTGGCAGTTCCACATCTATCCGTGGGACCTCGACAGCGGCGGGCCCGGGAGCGGGGTGTATCTGAGCCGTAACGGGGGACTGAGCTGGACCCATCTTGCGGGCGACGGTCTGCCCAAAGGCCCCTTGGGCAAGATTGCGGTCGCCATCTCGGCGAGCGATCCCGAAATTTTCTACGCGCTCATCCAGGACGGCCCGCCTGGACTGTACCGTTCAACCGATGCGGGTACCCACTGGGTGCTCGTCAGTCATAACCATTCGATGGAGGAGCGCCCGCCGTACTACACCCGCTTCGCCATCGCCCCGAACAATCCCAACCGGCTCTATTTCATCTCGACCAACTTCACCACCTCCCGCAACGGCGGACGCACGCTCCGTTTCGAGCATTGCGGATGCGGCGACAATCACGATTTCTGGATTGATCCCAAGAATCCGAAACGGATGATCATTACGGACGACGAGGGCGCGAGTGTGACACTCGACGGCTGGAAGAGCCACCAGGTGATCACGCTCCCCGACGCACAGATCTATCACGTCTACACGGACCGGGCCGTCCCCTACAACGTTTACGCCAACCGCCAGGACGGCTACTCGTACCGGATCCCCTCGAATACCCGGACCGAGTCCCCGATCACGCCTGCCTTCTGGACCCGCGTCGGCGGATGCGAAAGTGGATTCGCCATTCCGGATACCCGGAACAACAGTATCGTCTGGTCCGGCTGCTATGAGGGCGGACTCACCCGCTTCAACATTCAGCGCGGAGAAGGGCGCACAGTGTCCGTCTTCCCCCTGGCCGGGTACGGCTGGCCGCCCAGGGCCCTGCCCGACCGGTGGGATTTCGTCTTCCCGATCGCGCTTTCTCCCAAAAATCCGAACACGGTTTATGTGGGCAGCCAGTATGTGTATGAAACCCAGGATGGCGGTCAGAGCTGGCGGCGCATCAGTCCGGACCTCACGCTGAACCGCAAGCGTGATGAGGGGTCCTCGGGCGGAGTCACGATCGACAATCTCGGCGCCTTCGATGCCATGTCGCTTTCGATCATCGCGCCCTCGCCCCTTAGCGCGGGCATGATCTGGACCGGCGGCTATGATGGTCAGGTCCATCTCACACTCGATGGCGGGCACACGTGGCGGAACGTGACCCCCCAAAGCCTGCCGCCGCTCGGAACCGTCACCAGCATTTTCCCATCCCATGCCGATCCGAGGCGGGCCTATCTCTCCGTCGACCGGCATCTCCTGGGTGACCCGAGACCCTACCTCTATGTCACGGAGGACGATGGACGAAACTGGCGCCTCATCACCCACGGGCTGCCGACCAACGTCTTCTCCTACGTGCACTGTGTCACCGAGGATCCGCGCGATCCGAATCTCCTCTTTGCCGGTACCGAAAACGCGCTCTACTGGAGCCCCGACCGGGGGCATCACTGGTATCCCCTGCAGAACAACCTGCCCCACGCTCCGGTTTACTGGCTCACGGTCCAGCCCGTCTTCCGCGATCTCGTGGTGGCGACCTACGGTCGCGGCATCTACATCCTGAGTGACCTCAACTCCCTTGAGGCCCTCTCGCATGCGGTCCGCGCCGGACGCGCCACGCTCTTCCCGCTCCGTACCGCTTACCGTTTCCACCCGGTCGCGGGCCCCCGCGCTGCTCCCGATTACGCGGCGAACGGGCACAATCCGCCTTATGGAGCCGTCATCGATTTCTATCTCCCCAAGAAACCCAAAGTCCCGGTCCGCCTCATCATCCGGTCGCCAGGCGGCAAAATCATACGGGTGTTCTTGAGCCAGCCCAAAACGCCGCGCGCCAACCGGCTGCCGAGCCTCCATTCGGGCATCAACCGGTTCGTCTGGGATCTTCGTTACGCACCGGTCCATGGAGTGAGCGATTGCGCCGGCTCGGGCAGCTGCACCGGAAAACTGCGCCTCCCGCCTCCCCAGGCACCCTGGGTCACCCCGGGTCCCAAGGGCTATCGTCCTATCGTGAGCTGGGATCTTGATCTCACCCACCGGGGCCCGCTCGCGGTGCCCGGCCGCGATACCGTCACGCTCGAGATCGGGCACAGTCACTGGACCCGGCCTCTCCTCGTCCTGAAAGATCCCTACTCGAGCGGCACCCTGACGGACATCCGCGCACAGGTCGCCTTCTCGCTCCAGATCCGGTCGCAGATCAACGCGACGGTTCACCTCATCAATGAGATCGAATGGATGCGCAAGACGCTCGCCGGAATCGAGGCGCGCCTTCAGGCTGACCGGGACCATCCAGCCACACTCTCCCGTGCCCGCCATCTCGGCGGGGTTCTGCTCGGTGTGGAGGGGCGGCTGTTCGACGTCTATCTCACCGGTGCCCGTGAAGACGCGTTCCGCCATCCCATGCAGATCTACGGCCGGCTCTGCGCGCTCCTCAAGGACGTCGAGGACAGCGCGGACTACCCCCCGACGGATTCGGATCGGGTGGTTTTCGGGATCCTGAAACACGATCTCCGCGCTGTCGAGATGCGGTTTGCGACGGTGGAAAGAGAAGCGGTCGCACCCTTCAACCAATATCTCGAGAAGCGGGGCCTCGCGGGAGTGGTGCCCGTCGGCCGCACACGGAGACTCTAGCCCCGGGCCGCACCGTGGTGCCCGGGCACCCGGCCACGGTGCGGCCCTTGACCGGATGCGAGCAGGACGGCGTTGCGATGGTAGTCCAGGAACCGCTTCTGTCCGCTGGTGAAGGATCCCACCTGGACGGTTCGGGTCACATCGATGCCCATGCGCGCGAGCGAGGGACGATCGGCTACCGGTGAGATGAGGAGCGTGCCGTTATCCTCAAAGCTGATGAAGCCGCGATCAAACAGATGGTCGATGGATGGGGTGAGTAAAAGGCCGTTTTCGCCATCCAGACGCTCCTCATTGGTGGCATCCCGCCAGGGTTTGCAGTGGCTTGCAACCAGGTGCTCAAGTTTTTCGACGTGGGTGATGCGGCATCTTGGTTCGATCCGGCGCACGTTTTTCTTGAAAAGTCCCTGCCCGCTGCGTGCCTGCACGATCGCCCTCCGCTCGGTTTCCCGAATGGAGGGATCCCCCATCACCTGGCGTGCCAGCCTGTCCTCCCAATCGTCGAGATCGTCGGGTGGGAAGGGATCGGCTTCCCTCAACGATGGACCGATGAATCCGGCCTCCGGGCCGATCAGGCCGATCAGGGCTTCGGCCAGGAGCGTGGGAAGCCCGGTCAGATAGACGGACTGGATACCGTTTCCGTTCTGCTGAAGCGGTGCGTACCGGGCGGGGAAGAGGGGGCGCAGAAGATCGATATGATCCTTGGGCCGGATTTTCCGGGTGAGTTCCCTGAAGCTGACATCGACGCGCCAGCCGATGTTTTCCCAGTTGAGGCCGGACTTTCCGAACTCGAGCGGTTTGGGGTTTTCCCGACAGTAAGATTGCGCCATGCCGATCGCGTGGATGCGTGTGTCCACAAACGAGAAAATCACATCTCCCGGTGCGATCTCCCGCATCGACTCGTAAAATGGATTGCGGGCGCCATTAGCGTTGTGCCGGGGCGACCAGAGATACCCTCCAGGCACTTCCTGACGGTACGTCTGGTTCTGGTTCACCCACCAGTAGCGCATGCGGGGGCCCCCCGTCTGCTCGCAGGTGTTGGCATCGACTCGACCAGGATAGCAAAACTCGCGTCCCACCCGCGTGCCACGGAAGCGAATCGGAAATCTGGAAGGACTCATGGCTATGGGTATGAAAGGTATGTCCCAACTGTGGGATTGAAGAGGACACGGCTGGAGTCATGCTGCGGATCGGGTTCGACGGTTGAATGGGTTGAGCAGTTTTTCAAGCTCCGCGTCTCCAGTTTCGGGATTCGTGGTCACGCATTCATCAGTCGGCGGGGAATCCGGTATGCGGACACGGTACGAAAATCGCCGGTGAGTTTTGCAGATGGTGGCGGCAGGTCTTTCTCGGCCTTGCCGAGGCAGGTGTGTCGAAGCGTCCTGGGGTCTTTCGATCCAGACGCAACGCGCTACGGTGGACGCGAAGGAAAACTCTGCCGTCGGAGTGCACTCAGGGATCGGGAGTGACCCGATCGGGAGGCTCTTATCTGGCAGCATGAAAACTGCTTGAGGGGGTCGAGGATCTTGAGTTCAGTGCTGGCCATTGGCATGATGCCTTGTGCCCGCGCCCAAGCCTCCCCACTCAACGGACAGGGTTGCATGGCGGATGCGCCTGATCTTTTTGTTGTGACGCTCCCTGGTATTGGTGATACGCTGGCTCTTGCCTCAATCTTCCGTCCGTCCGATCGTGTTCCAGACATACTCGACATCATCATCAAGGTTGACATCGATACAGAGTCTGTGTTTTGCCGTGTGCAAGTCGCATGCGGCCAGTTGGAAACATACTGGCACGCCCTCGCCTGTCTCGTGGATCCCTTTGAAAGATGAGGTGACATCAGGGGAATGGAGGCCCCCTTCCGCAACAAGCCGCGAAAGCCAAACGCTGCGTACAAAGCGCCCGGCTGGATGTTTCACCCGGCAGGTCGATGCATGCGCACGGATGAATGCCAGGAATCTCATGCCCGAACGGTTCGACGGTAACCCGGTCCGCATCGGGATCACGCGTGGCGCTTTGGCATGCCCGTGATTCCAGATCAGTCATCCGGCCACGGGCTCACGGATCGCTCTCCTGTCCACCCGCGTGATGGAATCGATCTCAACGCGGATCTCGGAGAAGGGTCGATCCAGGGTGGGGGCGGGGTGGACGAGCGGCTGCTCCCCTGGGTGAGTTCGGTCAATATCGCCTGTGGGCTTCACGCCGGGGATCCGGTCACTGCCGCGGCTACGATCCGTCTCGCCCTTGCGCAGGGAGTGGCCCTGGGCGCACATCCCGGCTGGCCGGACCGGGAGGGGTTCGGACGGAAGAGCCAAACCCATCCACCCGCTGAAACGCGGGCGATCGTGGCATACCAGCTCGGCGCGCTCGGCGCGCTCGTGCAGGAAGCGGGCGGTCGGCTTCACCATGTGAAACCCCACGGGGCACTCTATCACCAGGCTTTGCGAGATCCTGCCTATGCCATACCCCTGGTCGAGGTGATCGTCCGGTTCGACCCGGAGCTCTGGCTCTACGCCCCCCAACCGAGCGTGCTGGCTACGATTGCCGGCGCGCACGGTCTTCGGGTCGCGGCCGAGGGATTTGCTGACCGCCGCTATGAAACGGATGGCACCCTCACGCCGAGGGACCGGCCGGATGCGCTCATCGACGATCCCGAGGAAGCGCTACGGCAGGTGACCGGGATCGTCCGAGAAGCGATCGTCGTGGGACGCTCCGGGGAAAGAATTCCCTGCACAGCCCTCACTATCGGCCTGCATGGAGACGGGTCTCAGGCTGTGGACCTCGCGCGTCGGCTCGCGGAAGGGCTCCGCGCATCCGGCATCTCGATCCGGGCACCTGTGTAAAGGAAAGGGTGGTTTGAGGCTCGATCGCGGCGAGCTGCAGGGCCGGGCGCTGTTTCATCACTTACCGTTGACGAGCGGGTGGCAACCTAAGCGTGCTTAGGTTATTATGATTTATGCCTACGGTTCTGCGCTTCGGTCGTGTGCGGGTCATGATCTATACGAACGACCATCGACCGGCTCACGTGCATGCGTGGGAAGGACGCAAGCAGGCCGTGTTCAACTTGAAGTGCCAAGGCGGGCCGGTCAATCGCCTGGCCCAATCGCTTGAGCCGCACATCGCGAGCTT